>Ga0182024_10014959_pt1 | contig 14937 bp, 13 predicted proteins | sample P32metaG_FD_120480 | JGI IMG/M metagenome (GOLD analysis project Ga0182024, IMG submission 120480) | Permafrost microbial communities from Stordalen Mire, Sweden - P3-2 metaG (Illumina Assembly) | ecosystem: Environmental > Terrestrial > Soil > Wetlands > Permafrost | place: Sweden: Stordalen... | reverse complement strand
CTCGACCTCGTCCGCCGGCTGGGACTCGACCTCGTCCGCCGGCTGGGACTCGACCTCGTCCGCCGGCTGGGACTCGACCTCGTCCGCCGGCTGGGACTCGACCTCGTCTGCCGGCTCCGGCGCAGCCTGGTCACCGACCTCATCGACCTCGGCGGCCTCATCATCGGCCGGCGCGTCCGCCTTGGCGGCCCGCGGGCGTCGAGCGGTGGATCGACCGCTTGCCGATCGGCGCCGGGCGGGCGCCTTGGCCGGCTCCGGGGCGTCCGCGGCCTCGGTCTCGGCGTCGTCGTGGGAGGAGCCTGAGCCGCCCCCCTGCTTGTCGAGGATGGCTCCGATCAGGTCGGCCCGGCGCAGCCGGCGGTAGCCGTCAACGGACAGCTCGGAGGCGATCGCATGGAGATCGGCTAGGGGGCTGGCTTCCAGCGCACTGCGATCGAGAACTGACATATGTACTCCTTGGCGTTGAAGATTCGGTGGGCTCCGGGCGCGTTGGGCCAGCGACCGGCGATTCGTATAGCGCTCTTCAATCTAGCGCGGCGCGCGGTCGGCCTCGCCCTGATCCCAGCGCAGGGTGTCTGGGACCTCGAGTTGCGAGTCGGGCTCCAGGTCGCCGCGCAGGGCCGCTCGGACGGTCAGGAAGTCGCGTGCGGCGGCGACGTCGTGGATGCGCAGGACGTGCGCCCCGGCGTCGACGCCGTGGGCCAGGGCGGCCAATGTGCCGGCCAGCCGTTGGCGCGGCGCCCGGCTGGTGAGCGCGCCCACGAAATCCTTGCGCGAGACCGCCAGGAGCAGCGGACGGCCGAGCTCGTGCAGGTCGGCCAGCACCCGCAGGACCTCGACCGTCTGCGCGGGCGTCTTTGAGAAGTCAGGGCCGGGATCGAGCATCAGCTGCTCGAAGTCCATCCCCCGGGCGAGCGCCAGCTCGATCCGCTGCTCCAGGAAGCGCCGCACGTCGTCGGCGATCCGGCCGTCGAGCGATTGGTCGTGCAGCCGGCGCTTGGGCTCGGCGATCGTGTGCATGACGACCAATCCGGCGCCGGTCTGCGCGCACACGTCGGCGACCGCCGGGTCCCGCAGGCCGCTGACATCGTTGACGATCGAAGCGCCGGCGGCGACCGCGGCGGCAGCCACCTCGGGCTTGTAGGTGTCGACCGACACGCGGGCGCCGAGCTCGGAGACCACCGCTTCGATCACCGGCACCACCCGCGAGATCTCCTCCCCGGGCGAGACCGGCGGCCGGTTGGTGACCCCCGATTCGCCTCCGATGTCGATCAGCTCGGCGCCGGAGTCCAGCAGCGAGGCCGCCAGGGCGAGGCGCTCATCCAGGGTCTGATGACGCCCGCCGTCGGAGAAGGAGTCAGGGGTCGCGTTGACGATCCCCATCAGCACCGGCTCGCCCCCGAGCTCGAGCACCCCGGCACTGGTCCGCAGGCGCCGGGTGGGCGCGGTCACGCGCCGGCCGCCAGGGACTCCGGCTCGGGGAGCTGCCAGGCCCGGTAGCAGGCCGAGGCTTCGAGCATCGCGGCGTGGGCGCGTCCGCATCCCTCGCAATGCCCCAGGTGCTCGATCAGCCAGTCATCGTCGGCGACCGGCACTTCCTCGCCGTCCTGGCGCAGGGTGATCGTGCGCAGCGCGCGCTCACGCTCGGGGCATTCGGGGGCGGGCGGGCTGACGCCCCGCAGCTCGGTGCGCAGCCGCAAGCGGGCGCGCGCCAGCAGCGGCGCGACGGCCACGGTCTCGACCCCGACCACCCGGCCGATCTCCAGGTGGTGAAGCCCGAGCAGCTCGCGCAGGGCCAGCGCCTCGCGCTGGCGCTCGGGGAGCCGGGCGGTGGCCTGAGCGAGCTCGGCGGCCACCGCCTCGGCCAGCGTCCCGGGTTGATCCGCCGGTGTGGGTTCGTCCGCCGGTGTGGGCTCCGCCGGTATGGGCTCGTGTGCCGCTTCGGGTTGCCTGGCCCGGGGATCGTCCCCGCTGTCGGGCTCCGTGGGCCCCTGCGGCTCCTCGGTGGCGGGCTCGGCGCCCCGGTCGCCGTCGGCGAACTCGGGATCGGCCGGCCGCAGGGGCCCCGGAGAGTCGGACCCGGCCGGGCCCGGAAGGACGCCGCCGCCCTTCCCCTCCCGCTCCCGGCACTCGGCGGCGGCCGCCGTCAGCATCGTCACGAGATCGCCGCGACCCGCGGCCCGGGCCGCCTGCTCGGCCGCCCGAGCGGCCTCGCCGGGACCCAGCATCCTCACGCAGAACCCGTAGACCTCGTCCATCGAGGCCCGAGCTTATCCCCTCCAGCCTCGGACCACGAGACCCTCGGAGGCTGCCTCCTCGCGGAATCGGCGCGCCTCGGACTCCACCCGAAGCGGGTCCCAGCCCAGCTCGGCCCCCATGGCCCGGGCGACCCGGGCCGGCCCGGAGCTCTCAGGAGCGCACAGCTCACGCGCCGCCAGCAGCCCCAGGCGGGTGCGGCGCAGCAGCACGTCGGCGACGCTGCGCGCCTGCTCGTGGCGGACCGAGAAGGGCGCCTCGGCGAGCAGGTCGGGAAGCCCCTCGACGATCGGCTGGGCGAGCTCGCCGCTGGCGGCCGCGACCTCGAGCAGCTTGGCGGCGGCGTACCCGTAGCGGGCGGCCAGCATCGGATAGGAGCGGTCGCCGACTCCCTCCACGCGGGACAGACCGGACGGGTCCACGGGCGCGCCCAACGGGATCTCGTGGGTACGGCAGGGAGCCTGACGGCCGTCACGCTCCACCAGGCGGTCGACCGCCAGCTTGGCCATCCGGCGCCAGGTGGTCAGCTTTCCGCCCGTGATCGTGATCAGGCCGCTGGAGGTCTCATAGAGCTCGGCTTTGCGCGAGATGTCGACCGACTTGCGGCTATCGCCGCTCGAGATCAGCGGTCGCACCCCCGCGTAGGCGCCGGTCGCGTCGGCGGCGCTCAGCGAGGCGCCGAAGAACTCGTTGACCGCTGCCAGCAGATACTCGACGTCCTCACGGGAAGGTTGGACGTGGCCGAGATCGCCTTCGTAGTTGTTGTCGGTGGTCCCGACCAGGGTGCGTCCCAGCCACGGCAGCGCGAAGATCGTGCGCCCTCCCCCAGCGGGCACTATCGCGCCCGCGCGCAGGGGAAGATCCTGCTCGGAGAGGGTGATGTGGGTGCCGCGGCTGGGAACGATGTGCGGGACCTCAGCCTCGGAATGCAGCTCCTCGGGCCGGATCCGGTCCGCCCACACGCCGGTTGCGTTGACGACGCTGTCGGCGCGGATCACGAACCTGGCGCCGCTTTCGGTATCGAGCACGGCAACCCCGGAGCCGCCGTCGCCGGCTGTGAGCGCCACGACCTGCAGGCGGTTGGCACAGATGGCTCCGAAGCGCTCGGCCTCGCCGAGCACGGTCAGCACCAGGCGGGAGTCGTCGGTCTGACAGTCATAGAACAGGTAACCACCGGTCGGCGCGCGTCCCGCGATCGCCGGCAGCAGCTCGCAGACGTCGTCGCCGGAGATGACGCGGTGACGGGCCGGACTCCAGTCCGCCTCGCCGTTCTCGAGCCCCGAGCGGCGCGCGTGCCTGCGGTTGCGCAGGGACGGCGTGGCCATCACGTCGTACATGTTGAGACCGATCCCCATCAGGCGGTCCGGGCGCGCTCCGTTGAAGGCGGGCACCACCAGCTGCAGCGGCCGCACCAGGTGGGGGGCCAGCCTGACCATCAGCTGGCGCTCGAGCAGCGCCTCCCGGACCAGGCCGAGATCGAAGTTCTGCAGGTAACGGAGCCCTCCGTGGACGAGCTTGGAGGAGCGGCTGCTGGTTCCCGAGGCGAAGTCCGCCTGCTCGACCAGGGCGACGCTGTAGCCCCGGGAGGCGGCGTCCAGCGCCACCCCCGCGCCGGTTATCCCTCCGCCGATGACCACCACGTCGAACGGGTCGCCGGCGAGCTCCTCGATCGCCCGCTCGCGGCTCAGCATGGCGTGCTCCCCGGCGCCGGTCGCTCCGCGCGCGGAACGTCAGTCAGAGTCGCGATGATGCCCGGGATCGGTGACCCCGTTGCGGCGGCGCTCTTCGATCGTCGCCTTGATCCGGTCGACGGTCTCGTCGGACATGCGCCGGATCTCCCAGTGGGTGAGCTTGATCAGGCGCATCGGCGAGCCGGCGATCACATCCGCGTTGCGAGGCTGGCGCTCCAACAGGCCCATCTCGCCGATCAGATCGCCGGTCCCGACCGAGGCGATCTTCTTGCCCCCCTGAATGACATCGGCGGTGCCCTCCTCAATCGCGATCAGCTCGACGGAGTAGTCGCCCTCCTTCATCAGGATCTGTCCCTCGGCCGCGCTGGTCTCGGTGGCGAACGTCGCCAGGCGCTTTGCTTCCTCGGGCGAGAGCTCGGAGAAGATCGGTATCGCGGTCAGCCGGTTGGGGTCCATGTCGATCTCCGTTGTCCTGAATTGATGTGCGTCGACTCTAACCGCGCACCGGTGTCACTGTGACCACGGGGCCTCACCGAAACGTCGAGACCCGCTACAGCGCCTGGACCTCGGCGGTGATTTCGCTCACTGACGTCTTGGCGTCGCCGAACAGGAGCGCCGTTTTGGGCTCATAGAAGAGCGGGTTGTCGATTCCGGCGAATCCCGAGGCCATCGAGCGCTTGAGCACGATCACCGAGCCCGACCTGTCGACCTCGAGGATCGGCATTCCGTAGATCGGGCTCCCGGGCTCGTTCTTGGCGGCGGGATTGGTGACGTCGTTGGCCCCGATGACGAGCGTGACGTCGGTGCGCGAGAACTCCGGGTTGATGTCGTCCATCTCCCGGAGCAGGTCGTACGGGACGTCGGCCTCGGCCAGCAGCACGTTCATGTGCCCGGGCATCCGTCCTGCGACCGGGTGGATCGCGTACTTGACGGTCACGCCCTTGGCTTCCAGGGCACGCTCGAGCTCGCGGACGGCGTGCTGGGCCTGGGCGACGGCCATCCCGTATCCGGGGGCGATGACGACCTGACGAGCGTAGGAGAGCTGGATCGCGACGTCGGCGGCGCTCGTGGAGCGCACCGTGCCGCCGGTCTCGGTCGCGCCGGTGGGCGCGGCGACGGCGCCGCCGAAGCCGCCGGCGATGATCGACGGCACCGAGCGGTTCATCGCCTTGGCCATCTGGTCGGTGAGGATCGAACCCGAAGCGCCGACGATCATGCCGGCGACGATCATCACCGGGTTCGACAGGGCCAGACCGGTGGCGGCCGCCGAGAGGCCGGTGCACGCGTTGAGCAGCGAGATCACCACCGGCATGTCGGCGCCGCCGATCGGGAGCACCACCATGAGGCCGAGCGCCGCTGAGGCGACGAGGATGCCGAGGATGAACAGGCCCTGGGAATGGGTCCCGGACGCGAGCGCCACGGCGCTGGCCACGGCGACGATGAGCAGCACGAGGTTGATGAGCGCCTGGCCGGCAAGCTTGATCGGGCGGCCGGGCAGGATCTCCTGGAGCTTGGCGAAGGCGACCGCCGATCCCCAGAACGAGATCGAGCCGACGATCGCCCCGAACAGCTCAAAGCCCTCAGCGCGCAACGGCCAGTCGCCGCCGAAGTGATGGCGGTACTCGACCCAGGCGATCAGGGCCACCGCTCCACCGCCGACCCCGTTGAACAGCGCCACCATCTGGGGCATCGCGGTCATCTTCACGTTGCGCGCCGCGGGCACGCCGACTGCGGTCCCGATGACCAGCCCGGCGAGGATCAGCCACACGGTTCCCGAGCCGTGGAATTCGCCCTTGCGCAGCAGGGTGGCGATCACGGCGACCGCCATGCCGGCGGCGGCGATCTGATTGCCGCGCACGGCCGTGCGGGGCCCGGTCAGGCCGCTCATACCGTAGATCATCAGCCCGAAGGCGACGATGTAGGCCGCGTCGATGAAGTTCGCCGTCTGCAGAAAGACGGTCCCGAGCGCGCTCACGACCCGTCGCCCTCCGGCGGGGTCTCGTCCGCCTTGGGCGGATCCTTGGCCTTGAACATCTCGAGCATCCGGTCGGTCACCAGGAACCCGCCGATCACGTTGATCGTCCCGAACGCGACCGCGATCACGAGCAGCACCTTTTCGAGGATCCCGCTGGACTCGGCCATCAGCAGCAAGCCGCCGAGCACGACGATCCCGTGGATCGCGTTGGTTCCCGACATCAGCGGAGTGTGCAGCGTGTTGGGCACCTTCGAGATGACCGCGAAGCCGACGAAGCCGGCCAGCACCAGCACGGCGATGTCGATGACCAGTGGGTCCATGTCAGCGTCTCCTGTTAATTGGTCCCGCCGACCCCAGCCGCGGCCCTGGCGCCTTCGTGGACGATCTCGCCCCCGCGGGTGATGCACGCTCCGGCGATCACCTCGTCGTCGAAATCGAGCGCCAGCTCGCCGGAGTCGTTGATCATCAGGCCGAGCAGCGCCTGGATGTTGCGGGCGTAGAGCTGCGAGGCATGCTCGGCCATCGTGCTGGGGACGTTGAGGGGGGCGAGGATCTTGACGTCGTGACGGATGATCGACTGTCCGGGCTCTGAGAGCTCGCAGTTGCCGCCCGCCTCGCCGGCCAGATCGACGATCACCGAGCCGGGCTTCATCAGCTTCACCGCCGCCTCGGTGACCAGGATCGGGGCTCGGCGGCCCGGGACCAGGGCGGTGGTGATGACGACGTCGACCTTGCCGATGGCCTCGGCCATGAGCTCCTGCTGGCGGGCCTGCTGCTCGGCGGTCAACTCCTTGGCATAACCACCGGCGCCTTCCAGGTCGCCGCCCAGATCGAACTCCAGAAACCGGGCGCCCAGCGACTCGACCTGCTCCTTGACCGCGGAGCGGACGTCAAAGCCCTGCACCACGGCCCCGAGGCGGCGCGCGGTGGCGATCGCCTGCAGCCCGGCCACCCCCGCGCCCAGCACCAGCACCGTCGCGGGCCGGATCGTCCCGGCTGCCGTCATCAGCATCGGAAAGAAGCGCCCGAGCTCCTGCGCGCCGATCAGCGCCGAGCGATAGCCGGCGATGTTGGCCTGCGAGGACAGGGCATCCATAGACTGAGCGCGGCTGATCCGCGGCACCGCCTCCAGAGCAAAGCTGGTGGCGCCGGTACGGGCGATCGCCGCCACCCCCTCCCCATTGGTGAGCGGACCCAGAAATGCGATCAGCACGCTGTCGGGGCCGAGCTTGGAGATCTCCTCGCTGTCGGGCGCCGCCACCTTGACCACGACGTCCGCGCCCAGGGCGGATCCGGCGTCGTCGACGAGCTGAGCACCGGCGTCCTCGAAGGCCTGATCAGGGATCAGCGCCCCGGCCCCGGCGCCCCGCTGCACGATGACCTCGATCCCGCTGGCCTCGTCTCCGCCTGAGCCGCGGGTGAGCTTGCCCACGACCTCGGGAACCAGGGCAACCCGGCGCTCGCCCTCCGCCGTCTCCTTCGGGACTCCGATCCTCATGCGGCGGTGCAGCGTATCGGTTCCCGACCGGTTGGCGCAGGCAGGCTACTCGCCGGTAGTCGCATTCACCCCAGTCCCAGGGGGGCCAGCGCCACCGCCGTCACCAGGCCCATCGTGCCCGCGAGCCGGCCGGCGGGGTCCTGGCCCAGCACGGTCGAATCCGTCCGGCGACGGGGATGGCCGGCCGGCCGGGACCGGCTCCGGCGCCCGGTTCTAGAGCCTGCGGCGGCATGCCGGCGGGCGTGGTGGGCGGCCCGGAGGCGCGACGAGCCGCGGGGGGCGGGCGGAACCTCGGAGGGCGCGGGAGCCGGCGGCGCCGCCAGTGGAAGCGGCTTTCCCTCCAACGCCATCAGGGCCTCGCCGGTCACCCACACCGGGGTCTGCTGCAGGCCCCGGGAGTAGCTCACCTCGCCGCTGGGGCCCACCAGCGAGCTCAGATAGGAGAGCGGCGTGGCCGACGAGCCCGGGCGGTGCAGGGAGTCAGGGGCTACGCCCGCGGCGTCGAGGCCCTGGATCGCCCACGCGGTCGACTGCGCGTTGGACGGTCCGCCGGCCTGGGATGCGAAGCCTCCGTCGCGGTTCTGCTGACGGCGCAGGTAGTCGACGGCGCGGTGGCGGGCGCGAGCGGCTCCTCCGCCTGCGCCGGCGAGCGCCTCGAGAGCTGCGCCGGTGTCGTCGGGGTCGCTGCCCGAGCCCGGACCGGCGTAGCCAAACCCGCCATCACCGCCTGGCTGGCTAGCCAGCCAGCGCAGTGTCCGGGCGGAGGGAGCGACCCCGGCGCTTCTTAGCGCCAGGATCGCGAACGCCGTCAGGTTGACCTGCTCGGACACCGAGCCGTCGCCCTTGAAGCGATGCTCCAACTGGGCGATCAGGTCGTGACCGGCAAAGCTGCGCGCCGATAGCCCGGCCGCCCGCACGACGAGAATCGTGCGCTCCAGCGAGCCGACGTCACCCAGTGACCCGATCCCCGATCGAACGTAGCCGAGCAGGCCGCCGCCGTCGTGGGAGACCCGGTCCAGGTCATAGCCGGCGGAGGCGAGGCCGAGCGCCGCCCACCCGGTGAAGAGCTGGGCCGAGACCTGTCCGGGCGCCTCCCCGAAGCCTCCATCGGAGTTCTCGGCGCCCAGCAGGTAGGTCGCCGAGGCATTGGCCGGCGCCGCGCTCGCCGCTCCGGGCCGCAGGCTCGAGCCGGCCAGCGCGCCCGCCGCCACAACCGCGGCCACGAGCGGGGCGGCAACGCCACCCGGGGGCAGCCAAGTGACCTGCAGGCGCCGCGCGAAGCGCTGGATCGAGCCGGTGAGCGCCGGGCCCAGGGCGAGCGCGAACAGCAGGCAGCCGGCGGCATGGATGGCGTCGAAGCCCAGGCCCTGGCCGACATAGGCGGCCAGCTGGGCCCAGCTGTGGTCGCTGTAGGTGACCCAGTCCCCGAAGTCCTGAAAGGCGGTGAACGCGAACCCGACGACGCAGCACACCAGCGCCAGCGGCCAGCGCCCGATGATCGGCGGCCCGCCCACCCGATCACCGGACCGCGACCCGGAACGACCGCGCCAGCGCAGCCGCCCACCGGTCGACACCGCCCACGCCAATCCCGCTCCGATCACCCCCGTGGCCCCCCAGGCGGCCATCTGCCAGGGCGTCCAGGGCCCCTGTCCGAAGAAGAAGTTGGAGGTCAGGCCGGCCAGGGCCCCGATCGCGAAGCCCGGGCCGCCGCCCAGCGCGTAGCCCGAGATGAGCACGATGTCGGTCGTCGGCTTGACGTTGGGAACGGCCGCAAACGCGATCCTCCCGAGCGCCGCGAAGGCGGCCAGGGTGCCGACCAGGGCGACGATGCGGGCGTCCGGGCGCACGCGCTCATACCAGTAGAAGCCCGCGACCAGGGCCAGGCCCAGCACGCCGAAGGCTCCCACCTGCCAGCTCACACGAGCACCTCGCTGTGGTCAGGCGCGCCGGCGATCAGCGCGGCTCCCTCGGCGGGGGTCAGCGCGCCGCCCGCCCCCCCGAGGATCCGAGCGGTCTCGGTGGCGAAGTAGCTGCCGCCGGTGAGCACCGTCGCGGGCGGCCCGTCCGCGATCACGCCCCCGTCGGCGAGCAGCACGACGCGCTGCGCGAAGCCGGCGGCGAACTCGGGATCGTGGGTGGCGACGACGACGGCGGCATCGAGCTTGCGCAGCAGTCCGGAGAGCTCCTGACCGCGGTCGCGGTCCATTCCCCGGGTCGGCTCGTCCAGGCAGACGACGGCCGCCGGCTCGTCGGCCGGCCCGAGCACCACGGCGAGCGCCAGGCGCTGGCGCTCGCCTCCGGAGAGCTCGCGCGGGTGGCGCTCGGCGTACTCGGGGCCGGCCAGGCTCACGAGAGCGAGCGCTTCCGGCGCCGCCTCATGGTCGACGCGCTCGTGCACCAGGTAGTCGGTCGGATTCTGGAGCAGGAGCGCGACCCGGCCGGCACTGCGCACGCGTCCGCGCGTGGGCTCGTCGAGTCCGGCGGCGTGGCGCAGCAGGGTCGACTTGCCGGCGCCGTTTCGGCCCATCAGGGCGATCCGCTCTCCCGGAGCGACGGTCAGCGAGACGCCGCGAAGGATCGCGGGCCCCGAGCGCAGCTCGCACCACACGCCGTCCAGCGCCAGCGCCGCGGCGGTCCCGGGCGCCCCGCGGCCCCATCCCCGGCGACGCCGACGTCCCGCGACGCCGTTCGCCGGGGATGCGCCTTGCACCGGGTCGGGGAGCCAGCCCCGCGCGCGCAGGGCGGCGCGAGCCCGCTTGACGCCCGGTGCGGGCGCCACCCCGAGCGCCGAGAGCAGCCTGGCCCCGGGGGTTTGCAGCGACGGGGCGCTCCGCCCGGCCCAGTCCAGGAACTGGGTCGGAGGCGCGTCACAGACGATCGTCCCAGCGTCCAGGGCGAGCACGCGGTCGGCCGCCGCCAGGCAGCGCTCGAGCCGATGCTCGGCGAGCACGATCGTCGTGTCGGCGTCCTCGTTTGCCCGGCGCAGGAGGCCGATGAGCTCGTCGCCCGCCACGGGGTCCAGCTGAGAGGTCGGCTCGTCGAGGACGACGACGGACGGCCGGCCGGCCAGCGCCGCTCCGAGGGCCACACGCTGAAGCTCACCGCCTGAGAGCTCGTCCGTGGGGCGATCCAGGAGATGGGCGATGCCGAGCGCCAGCGCCGCCTCCTCCACCCCCCGCGCGATCGCCGCCGCGGGCAGGCCGCGATTCTCGAGCCCGAAGCCGAGCTCACCGCGCACGGTCCCCATCACCACCTGGGTCTCGGGGTCCTGGAACAGCGTTCCGACCGCGGCGCTCAGCTCGCCGGGACCGTGTGCGCGCGTGTCGAGTCCCCCCACCTCGACGCGCCCTGCGAACGTCCCTCCGTGGAAGTGGGGAACGAGTCCGCTGACAGCCCGCAGCAGCGTCGATTTGCCCGAGCCCGAGGTCCCGACGACGACCACGAGCTCGCCCGGCGCGATCTGAAGCGTGACATTGCGCAGCGCCGGGCGTGAGGCGCCCGGGTAGGTGTAGGTGACGTGGTCAAGCGAGACGGCGCTCACGCGCGTACCCCCCGCCGGTCGGCAAACGGGGCCAGCGCGCAGGCCAGCAGAGCTGCGCAGAGGGCCAGCACTCCCGGGCCGAAGGGCGCGTGCAGGGACGGGTAGGCCGAGAACGCCGCCAAGCCGGTGGCACGGGCGATCACGGCGAGCGCGAGGACGGCGACCGACGAGGCCAGGAACGCCAGGTCGTGGCGCGAGTACGGCGCTCGCGCCTCCCGCGAGTGAGGCTGCCGGCGGGCCGCGGCGTAGCCACGAACCTCGAGCGCTGCGGCGACGTCGAGCGCGCGGTCCAGCACGCCGCTGCAGGCGGCGCGCATCAGCGCCACCTTCGAGGGCGGGGGGCCCGGCCGGCAGCGCTGGGCATCTGCCAGACGGTGACTGTCGCGGATCAGGACGGGAACCATCCGCGTCGCCAGCGTGGCGCTCAGCGCCGAGCGAAACGACAGGCGGCGAAACAGCCGCAGGACCTCGTCGGGGTCCACCGCGGTCGTATAGAGGACGCCGCACAGGACCAGGATCACCGCGCGCAGGCCGAGGACGGCTCCGTACACCGTCGCCTCGAGGGTGACGTCGGTCTGGCCGAGCACGGGCAGGTCTCCGAGTCGCAGGATGACGGTCAGCCCGTCACGGGTGACGAGCGCGTTGATGACCGTGATCGCGACGGCCAGCGGCAGGGCGAACAACGTGGCCCGGCCGAGCTGGCGACCCACTCCGGCGGCGACTGCCGCGCCGATCACCGCCAACGCTGCGGCGCCCAGGGCGACGGGGTCGGAGAGGATCAGGCCGGCGAGGGCCAGGGCGAGGCAGTAGGCGCATCCGGCGGCGGCGCGCGCGCTGTGCAGCGGGCTGGCCCGACGCCGGTAGATCATTGCGAGCTGGTGAGCGGCACGGGTAGCTGCCGGCCTCCGTCGACCGCAAGCGCGAAGCGGTCGTGCAGCGCCTGCGGCGTGAGCGCGCCGGCGGCGGCGGTGACGCCCGCGACGTCGGTGCCGGTGATCAGCCAGGTGGGGACCGAGGAGGTGTCGGCGGTGGCCGCGACCAGGCCGGCACCCGCCCCCAGGGTCCTGATGACCTTGCCCGCAGGATTCTCCAGGGCCAGGCTCGAACCGGCCGGCCCGGTGAAGTGGGCGTAGACGCCGCTTGCTCCGGGCCCGTGGGCGATCAGCTCCGCGGCCACCTCGGGTGCGACCTCGCTCCAGGTCCCGACGACGATCCCGAGCGTGTCAGGGCCCGACCCGGTGCCGATCAGCTGACGGGCGACCGGAACCTTGGCCGCCTGGAGCGCATTCGCCACCTTGGTGCAGGCTGCGGTGACGTTGCTCGCGCACTCCAGCGTCGTCGGATACCGCTGGCCGCTTATGCCGTTGACGAACGGCTCGGGGTAGGACCCCACGACCGCCGGGATGGAGTCGGTGGCGCTCCAGTTGTGCAGGTCCCACCAGATGTGGTCACCGCGGTGGACGGAGGTCGTCGCCGCGCCCTGCTCGGCCTGAACGCCGTTTACGTAATAGAACCAATCGGTGCGACCGCTGGTCCCCGACAAGCCGTTGATCGACTCCACGAAACCCCCTCCGTAGCGCGTGCCCACGTGAAAGGAGCGCTGGAGCATCCGCATCACGGTCTGCGAGCCGGACACCCTGGAGGCCGTGACGTCACCGACCTGTCGGCCGCCGAACCCACGCGTGATCGTGAGGCTGACGTTGCTCGTCCCCGGCCCCGGGCCAAGACCGCACCCGCCGCAGGCCACGGCCGCCGCCAGGGCGGCGAGCGCGGCGAGCGCGATCCTGACTGGGTGTCTCATTGCCGGGCTAGGCCTTGACGGTGACCGTTTCCGTCGCCGAGCGGATGTAGCCCTTGTCGGACGCGGAGAGCTTCAGCTTCCCGGCGGACGTGGGCGTGATCTTGACCGTCCCCATGGCGTTGGTCTTGTTCTTGGCGCCCTTGACCAACGCGCCGGCCAGCGGGTGCGACTTGCCCTTGGAGTCGAAATAGGAGACCTTGACCGTGAACGCCTTGCCGGTGGTGGCGTGCGCCGGGGCGTTGAGCACGATCGGAGCCGGGCTCCCCTTGTCTGAGACGGCGGCGAACAGCAGCTGCTCGCCCTTGTGCAGCGTCAGGCCGCAGACCCCGGCCTGCGCGAACTTGTTGTCGACCCACACGCCCCAGTAGTCAGGAGAGCTGAACGTATGGGTCTCGCCCAGGATCTGGGTAACCGCGAGCCCGAGCCCGGCGCTGTAGGAGCCGCCCCAGTGGTGCTTGGTAGCGACGTCGAGCGCGCCTGCCGCGGAGGTCGCGGGACAGACGCCGGCCGGCGTGCCGCCCTTGGTGATGGAGCCGGAGTGCGTGTGCACCACGGTCGCCGGCAGCAGGGTGCGGGTCAGACCCTCCACACGGACCGAGACGCTGGTCCCGGCCGCCACGGCCGCGCCGGCGAAGATGAGGCCGAGCGCCACCAGCGCGCCGCCTAAGGCAAATGTACGTCGGATCCACATGAGGCCACCCCTTTCCACGAGGGCTTAGTTGGCTTGTGGTCGGAGGCTGGTCTCCTGGCTCCCGGGCCTATCAGCCACGCCTTCCCGGCCGGCTAGGCGCCGTGACAGTGGCTTGGTTGTGGCTGACTTCCCCGATCACAGTGGCGGGTCCGCGCCGGATTCCCACCGGCTTCCCATCGCCACCGACCGTTTGAACGCGCCTGATCGTACCGCGCCTCTCCTAGACTGCAGCCAGCGAGCACCGCAAGGAGACCCATGACTGTCAACCTGACCCGCATCTACACCCGTCTCGGCGACGCCGGTGAGACTCATCTGGGCGACATGAGCCGCGTCGCCAAGACCCACCCGCGGATCGAGGCCTACGGGACCGTCGACGAGCTCAACGCCCAGATCGGCGTGACCTTGACCGTGCCGGGGCTCCCGGAGGCCTACGCCGGCTGGCTGGCCCGGATCCAGAACGACCTCTTCGATGTCGGAGCCGACATCGCCGCTCCCGAAGATCCCGAGCGCGAGCGCCTGCGCGTCGTCCCCGAGCAGACCACGTGGCTGGAGGAGCGGTGCGACGAGGTCAACGCGAAGCTCGCCCCGCTGAAGTCCTTCGTGCTCCCCGGAGGAACGCCGGCGGCCGCCCATCTGCACGTGTGCCGAACCGTGTGCCGGCGCGCCGAGCGGGCGGCCATCGCCTGCGGCTCGGACTGCAGTCCCGAGGTGGTCCGGTACCTCAATCGCCTCTCGGACCTGCTCTTCATCCTCAGCCGGGGCGCCAACGGAGACGCAGAGCCGCTCTGGGAGCCTGGGCGTTACCGCTGATCGGCCGCTTCAGCCGTTTCAGCCGCGGCGCAGCATCAGCATGATGGCGTAGGCGAGCGTCAACCCGAGGGCGCCGATTCCGAACGCCCCCACCATAAACGTCTCGTGCGCCCGCGCGTAGTCGATCACCTCGTGAGGGCGAGCGAGCACGATCACGCCGGCGAAGGCGAGGGCGGCGGAGAGGATCGCGGCCACCGGCGCAAACGCCTGCCCCAGGGAGAACGCGGCAGCGGGCTCGCTTCGGATCCGCGCCGGCCGACTCGACCGTCGCGCCTCGTAGTGCGACAGGCCCGCCACCCCCAGCAGCGTCCATGTGGTCGCGACCAGGAAACCGCCGAGCACGTCGCTGGGATAGTGCCAGCCGAGCTCCAGGAACGAGTAGCAGACGGCGATCGCGAACACCGCCATGATCGCTGCGACCACCGGCCGTCGCCGGGCCGGCGCGGCGATCACCGCGCACAGCGCCAGCGACATGGCGGCGGTCGCGTGGCCGCTGGGCCAGGTGGCGGCGCTGAGATACACCCCGGGCACGGGCAGGCGGGGGCCGGCGAGCACCGGCTTGAGCAGCTGGGTCGTCTCGTTGGCCCCCAGCATGATGAGCCCGATCGTGACCGCCACCCGCGGGCGGCCGCGCAGTAAGGCGACGACCACCGGGAGCGCGGCCAGCAGCACGT
>Ga0182024_10014958_pt1 | contig 14937 bp, 15 predicted proteins | sample P32metaG_FD_120480 | JGI IMG/M metagenome (GOLD analysis project Ga0182024, IMG submission 120480) | Permafrost microbial communities from Stordalen Mire, Sweden - P3-2 metaG (Illumina Assembly) | ecosystem: Environmental > Terrestrial > Soil > Wetlands > Permafrost | place: Sweden: Stordalen... | reverse complement strand
TGCTTGAGAATCACTGGGTGCAAATCAGGAGCGGCCGGTCGAATACGAAGATGGTCGGCATGGCGCGCGCCAATTATCCGCAGGTTCCCGAGTTTCCGTCGATCGCTGTCACCAGCATTCCGCTTGTGTCGTTGCGCACGCTGATTGCGCGCACGATCTTCGCTATCTCGAACGAAGAGTCGCGCTACACGCTCAACGGGGCGCTATTGGTTTTGAAGGCTGAGTCGCTGGCGATGATTGCTACAGACGGCCACAGGCTGTCGTTTGTTGAGAAGCCGGGCGAGAGCCTGGAAGGCATCAGCGGCGAAAAGCGCGTACTCATTCCGCGCAAGGCGCTTCAGGAGCTGCAAATCCTGTTGGCAAACTCTGAAGCCGAGAAGGTTGAGTTCGCCGACGACGAGCACACGCTGTTCTTCCGCGTGGGCCATCGCACACTGAGCAGCCGGAAGCTCACGGGGCAGTTCCCCAACTTTGAGGCGGTGATGCCGCGCGACAACACCAAGTTCGCAGTGGTGCGCTCGAGCGAGCTGTCGGCGGCGATACAGCGTGTGGCGCAGTTCGCCGACGAGCGATCGGGTGCGATTCGGATGAAGCTCGAGGACAACGAGCTGAAGGTGAGCGCGAACTCGACTGAATCGGGCGAGAGCGAAGACACCATCGATACGCCGTATTCGTCCGAAGCCATCACGGTGGGCTTCAACTCGGGTTATATTCTCGACTTCCTCAAGGCCCTGGACAATGCAGGTGAGGTTCGCCTGGAATTTAAAGACGCGCAATCGGCCGGCCAGATGCGCCCCGAAGATCCCGAAGCCGAATACAAATATCGCTACGTGCTCATGCCCATGCGCATCTGATTCGGTCCGTTTGCGGGAGCGCACCTCTTGATGACCTCTCGTCTTTGCTTATTGTTTGCGCTGCTGTACGCGGCTGCGGCTCTGCACGCCCAAACTGATTCGCCATTGCAAAAGCCTCCGCGATTTGAGCTCTATGGCGGCTACGCTTTCGTCAGCAATTCACCAAATGGATTGCCGGGAGAGCGCCAGCCCTTGAACGGATGGAATGCAACCATCGCCGTTCCGCAGTGGCGATTTATCCGATTCAAGGTCGATGTGTCGAGCTACCGCGGCTCGAACCAGGGCGCGCAGGAAGACGTGTACTACATCATGGGCGGCGCGCAATTCACCAGGCGCTTCGGCCGCGAGTCGGCATTTCTTGAGGGGTTCGCCGGCAATGGCGGAGTCAACCGATACTGGGGACCTGGTGCAGCTCCAGGTGAAACCGCATCATTCGCATCGGTGCTTGGCGGCGGCCTGGATACGCCGATATCACGGCGCATAGCATTTCGCGTCAGCGGCGGATTCCAGTGGTCGAATTTCCAGTTGGTTAACAACGTGCAGTTAATTGTTCCCATTCACACGCCAGGCTTACCTAACAACTTCTTTCGCGTTTCGACCGGGCTGGTGTGGGGTTTTTGAGGCGGAAGCGCGCCAAGCTCGAAATCAAACCGGGAGACTGGCAAATCAAAGTGAAAAGGGAATTGGCCGTTATGCTGCCGCTGGGGCCTTGAGGAAGTTCAGGGCGCGGATCAGGTAGGCCTTTAGAGCGTGGCGATGCACGACGGCGTCGAGAAATCCTTTTTCGAGCAGGAATTCTGAGCGCTGGAAACCTTCTGGCAGTTTTTGCCGGATGGTCTGCTCGATAACGCGTGGGCCGGCGAAACCGATCAGCGCGCCCGGTTCGGCTATGTTCAGATCTCCCAGCATGGCGAAGCTGGCAGTGACGCCGCCGGTGGTGGGATCGGTCAATACACAAATATAGGGCACGCGATCATCATCCAGTTGCGCCAGCGCAGTGGAGATCTTCGCCATTTGCATCAGGCTCACGACGCCTTCCATCATGCGCGCACCACCAGAAGCCGTCACAACAATCAGCGGCTTCCGCGCCGCACGAGCGCGGTCAACAGCGCGTGCGATGGTTTCACCTACTACTGCTCCCATTGACCCGCCGATGAAGGCATACTCCATGGCGCTGAGCACGACTTCATGCGGGCCCATCTGGCCTACCGCGTTGAGAATGGCATCGTCGAGGCCAGTGTCCTGCCGCGCTTTGCGCAAGCGCTGCTTGTAGGACTTGACGTCAGTAAAGTTCAGCGGATCGGTAGAGCGGAGGCCTGCGTCGACCAGCGTGTAGCCGGGCTCAAGGAGCGTGTCGATTCGCTCCCGCGCGGAGAGCTTGAAGTGGTGCTGGCATTTGGGGCAGACCAGCAGATTGACTTCAAGATCCTGTTTATAAATGGGTTGGCGGCAGCCCGGGCACTTGACCCACAGGCCCTCAGTGCGCACATTCCTGGTACCCGCATCGGGTCCGTTTTCCGCTGCAGGCCCGCCCGCTTCGGAAGAATACTCACCGTCTTCGCGCTTAAACCACGACATACCGAACCCAATTGTATATGGATGGCGCGGTGAGAGCAGCGGCGGTGGGGTGATTACTTTGCTGCATCAGCTACTGCGACGAAACCTGCAACGCAGAGCCCTTAGTAGATGCCCGGAATCAGCCGCTTTGTTTCGCGGCTATAGTCTTCGTAATCGGCTCCAAAGGCGAGGCGGAGCGCGGTCTCTTCAACGTGAATGCGATACAACAGGGCCAGTGTCGGTGGAATAAAGACGACGGCAAAGCAGGCCCAGTTGCGCGCGTGAAGAGCGCAAGCGAGGAGAATGAGCTCGAGACCGAGATAGGAAGGATGGCGGACAAAACGATAGAGTCCGCTTCGGTTTAGTTTCTGGCCGGAGCGCACGGCAACATTGGCGCTGAAGGCTTTGCCCAAGGTAAAGAACGCTGCCGCACGAACTGCCAACCCGAGAATCAAAGTCGCAATGGCTACCGGCCGCAGCCAGCTGGAACTGCCGGGCATGTTCGGCGGGAAGAGGTGGTGCATCCAGCCATCGATCCCGAACGATGCGATGATCACGACCCAGATAATGATTTGCGTTCCTCGATCCTGAATCTTGCCGCCGCTCTTGCGCGTGGTTGTGAACAGGAGAATGAGGACTTCTCCTGCGAGCCATATTTCCGTGAGCACATTAAAGAGGAATTCGAGACTCATGATTATCCTCGCGTCGCGGTAAGGGAAGAGCGCGTTGGGTGGCAACGAAGACAGGCGGATCACCGGCCAACCGGAAGTCATCGTTTGGTTACGCGATACTATCAAGCTGCTTTTGGGCCAGGTTGCGGTACTTTCCCATGGAGTCGGTGTCGCGAACGACTTTGAAGTATTCAGTTGCCTTGGTGTTATCGTGCATATCGAGAAGCGCCAGACCGATTCGCCAATATGTGCCGGCGATTAAAAGGTCCTTCATGCGACGGAGGCGATTTCCAAGGATCAGCCTGGCGTTGAGCGATGCCTGGGGCATGGCCTGACTCATCTCAGATTTTGAAGTCTCAACAATTCTGACAGCGCGGTCGAGGGCCTGCTGCGCCTCTGTTTGCCGCTCGAGCATGTGCAACGCCTGTGATTTGCGAGCCCACGTTATGGCTTCGTAAAATTCCTGCGATACTGCGCCCCAGCGGGAACCGAATGCCTGGCCGACTCTTCCCTGAGCTTGAAGCCGCATAGCCTCATCCGCCATCTCAATTGCCTTCTCCGGTTCAGCTTTTTGGGCAAGCAGGAGATCGCACATACTGCCCTGGCCGCTGCCAGTGGGGTCAACCAACGCGAGCGCCTGGGTGAGATATTGCTTGGCTTCGTCGTAGCGATTCTGATCGATGAGCGCGTCTCCGAGGCAAACCAGAAGGCGAACACGGTCGGGCTCAGGAACTTTCGCGCCCATATCCAGAGCGGCTCGGTAACACTTCTCTGCCTCGACAGGCTTGCCGGCAAGCAGCAAGTCCAAACCTTTTGAAAGGAGTTTGTCATAGCCGCGAGAGAAGACCCCGGTGCGGAAGACCAATATCAGGGCCGCGAATACCAGCAATTGAATGAGCCTCAGCGCTAGTCGTAGGTTCTCCGCATCGAGCTTGAGAAGCAAACAGCCAAGGCCATGTGGAAGAAACATTCGAGTTCTCCTGGAGCAGAGCTAATCCCTTAGGGCATCGCGAGCGGCAATGCTAGCCGCGCAAGTAGGCGTCGTCGCGGTCGATCCAGTCCTGACGCGGCGGATTGAAGATGTCGAGCGCCACAGAGTCCTCGAGCGCGATTACTTCGTGCGGGACGTCCGGCGGAATGCAAAGAATGTCGCCCGCGCGCACGGCAACTTCCTTGCCGTCGATGGTGAAATTCAGCGCGCCCTCGACGACGTGGCTGATCTGCTCGTGAAAGTGGTGATGCATCGGCACCTGGGCGCCTTTCTTGAGCACGATTCGCGCGAGCATGACGTTTGTGCCTACCAAATATTGGCGCGCGATGAGCGGGTTCAGAAGTTCCGGCTCGATGTCGGCCCAGCGATAGTGAGTACCTTCCGGCATGGCTGTTTCGCTCCTCGATCAGAATTCAATTTAGCGTGGGTCAAAATTCAATTCCGCGCTGGTCGAATCTCGATTCCCTTCGGTCAATACTCGATACCACGCTGTGCCAGAATGCCCTTCTGGTACGCGTGCTTTACTTCGCGCATTTCGGTCACAGTATCGGCCAGTTCCACCAACAGCGGATGCGCATTGCGTCCGGTCAGAATCACATGCACCATCTCCGGCTTGGCTTTCAAGGCAGCGGCCACCTCGGCGGGATCGAGCATTCCATAGCTGATGGCGTAGTTGATCTCGTCGAGCACCACCAGGTCCCATTCACCGGAGTCGATCGCTGCGCGGGCTTCCTCCCATGCTGTCTTCACCAGGCGAATGTCCTCGGGATCTGCCTCCGCGCCGCCGATTTTCACAAAGCCGCGGCCCATTTGCTTAAGTGTGAAATTTGGCCCAAGAGTCTCGGCAGCATCCAGCTCGCCGTAGTGCCACGAGCCCTTGATGAACTGGAGCACGAGCACCTTCATGCCGCATCCGACGGCGCGCAAGGCCGTGCCCAGAGCGGCTGTGGTCTTGCCTTTGCCGGAGCCAGTGTTGATCAAAATAAGTCCTCGACGAGTCTCGGCCAATGCTCAATGCCCCTTGTGGTACGGATGACCCGTGAGAATTGTACATGCGCGGTAAAGCTGCTCTGCCATCACCAGCCGGGCTAGCTGGTGAGCGAGCGTCATGGGACCAAACGAGAACAGCCCGCCCCGGCGTTTCGCTTCTGCTCGCACATTCTCTGACCATCCATCCGCGGGACCGATGGCGAAGACAAGATGTTGCGTGCCCTCATCGCGACGTGCGCCGAGCCATTCCGCAAGTGCCTCGGAGCTCATCTGCCGGCCGCGCCCATCTAAAAGCAGAAGAACCGGCTCGGTGCGGCCCTTTTGCCTTCCGAGCCAATCAAAAAGGGCCGCCTCGGTGCGGAACGATTGGCTGTCGCACCGCGCAACTCCAACACAACGCTTGAGATAGTCGCTCACCAACCCCTCGTACGGGTCTTGCTTTCGCATTATGGCGCCAATATGAGCGAGCGTGACTTGCATGGTGAGGAGAATACCTCAAATGCCGCCTCGAGAACGCGCCGCCATCTCCATCAAAATCTGAAACTTTAGCCCCATGTTTTGGATTATTCATATAGAAATATATGAAAAATCATAGGGATGGTCACAATATCGAAGGGACCAGTCGCTTGTACTACGAAAATGTGAGGTACAACCTGTTTATTTTCTGTTAACAAGGTGCTAGTGGAGTCTCTGGGACGAATGGCCCCTTGCGTGCACATAAAGCCACAAGGATTTGTTTCTCGTGAGCATGGTTTGGGCCTTGGTTCAGACTCGAAGCGCCGAGGGCAGTACGATCCGTTCCTCGATTCACAGCTTTAATGTACTTCGCGACGTTCGCTGAATCGAGTGGCTCTTCAACAAGCAGGAAGGAAGCGAGCATGCAGTTCGGGCTTCCTTTTCAGTACAAGTCGTCCCAGTTCACAGTGGAGGAGTTCAATGCGATTTTTCAAGTTGCACAGTGCGGCCAGTGATCTAACGCCGGCTCGGTCTTTATGGCGCGGTATGGTCATCGTATCCACCCTCGCAGCCGCGTGTCTCTGCGCCTATGCGGCAAACGTGAATGGTCGCATCAGGGGCGTCGTTACCGATCCCCAGTCCTCGGTCGTTGCCGGGGCGAACATCACGGCCACGAACACCGCAACCGGCGTCAAGTATGCGGCTGTTTCAGGGGAGGATGGTGGCTATTACTTTGCTCAACTGCCGATCGGAGCGTACACAATTACTGCGACCGTGCAGGGCTTCCAGACGTTCATTGCCACTGGAATCGTGCTCAATATCGACCAGGAGTATGTCGAACCGATCCAAATGAAAGTCGGCTCCATTACCCAGGAAGTCGAGGTATCCGGATCGTCTGTCCAGGTGGACACCACCGACAGTGAACTCAGCAACGTTGTCGACGCCGATCAGCTGGTCGAACTGCCCCTGATCGGCAGAAACTTCGCCAATCTGGAGTTGACCCTTCCCGGCGTGCAGTCTTCCAGCTCCGGCGAGCGCGTCGGGGGACCCTCGGTCAGCGGCGCTCAGGAGCAACAGTCGGCGTATTTGATCAACGGCGCCGATACCAATGACATCGCCCTCAACACCCAACTCATATCTCCGATCCTGGATGCAATCGCTCAGTTCAACCTGATCGATGGTCCGCTGAACGCGGAATACGACCGTAACTCCGGCGGCATCGTCAGCGCGTCAATGAAGTCTGGAACAAACGGGGTCCATGGCGATGCTTTCGATTTCTATCGCGATACGTTTCTAAATACGAATAACTTTTTCCAGAAGAGCGTCACCGGACAACACGTCGCAGTCAGCCCCTACCACCAGCACATCGTGGGCGGCACGGTGGGCGCCCCGATCCTGAGGAACAAGCTCTTCGTGTTCGGCGGCTTCCAGGCCTCGCCATCGAGAACACCGCAGAGCTCCGGTTCTGTGACGATTTATACTGCCGCCAACCTTAGCGGCAACTTTTCAAAGGACGTTGCCGGTACCGGACCCACTGGCAAGGCGTTCAGCACCACCCATGTCATCCCCAGTACGATCAGCATTCCAGGCTGCACAGCCGGTGAAACATGGAGCAATTGCCTCGGCGCAGCGGGTCTTAACGGTATGGTGCCGACATCCGCGTTTAATTCCGTCACCCTGGCACTGGCGAATCAGTATGTGCCATCGAGCAAAATCAACAGCGGCACGCAGGGCTACGTCTTCAATGCGACATCCACTACCACGAACTACCAGTATGACGGGCGTGTCGATTTCAACCCGAGTTCCAGGGACCAGTTGAGCTTTGTCGGGATTTATCTGTTCCTAAACGTAGCCAACACCCTTCCCTTCACTGGCGCGACGGTGCCGGGCTTCGGCGATGGCAGCGTGGAGCACATCCAGCAATACACCTTTGACTATGTCCACCAATTCAGCGCAACAGCCGTGAACGACTTCGCTCTCCATTGGACACGTTTCAACTACAAGGCGAGCTTCCCTCAGAAGACCGAACTTCCGTCCGTCGCAGGCTTCGACATTACGCCGCAGGATACGTCTGCTGCAACCGTTCCCAAGCTCAGCGTAAGCGGATTCTTTACCCTGGGCGGCACCAACAACGGACCTCAGCCGCGTGTCGACTCGAACTACCAGATCGAGGACAACTTCTCGAAAGTCTTGGGCCACCACACCTTGAAATTCGGCTGGGACGGCCGCCGCTTTAACGTATCGAATGTCTTCGACGCAAGCAACAGCGGCGCCTATTCGTTCACCAGCACTTCTTCCAGCCAGTACGGCACTGGCGATGCGTCGCTCGATTTTCTGTTGGGCATACCTGCGTCATATGGTCAGGGCACCGGCAATATCATTCAGGCCGACGCCTTTCTGGACTACATGTACGCACAGGACGCATGGAAGGCCTCCAACAGCCTTACTCTCAACTTGGGTCTAGGCTACTCAATCGACACGCCGATGCTCAACCATCAGCTTAGCGGCCTGGGCGTGAGTTGCTTCATTATCGGTGAACAGTCCAAAGTCTTCCCCGGTGCGCCGAAGAACCTTGTGTATCCCGGTGACCCGGGTTGCACCAACTCCGGTCAGGCTACGATGCACTATGGCGAATTCGGACCGCGCGTGGGCTTCGCGTGGGCGCCGGATCTTGGCCGCATCTCCGGTGGCCCAGGCAAGTTGTCCGTCCGTGGAGGGTTCGGCATCTACTACAACCGTACCGAGGAAGAGAGTTCGCTACAGACCCTTGGAACGCCGCCCTTCGGCTTCACCAGCGGCGGCGCCGCCGATGTCGGCGGTTCACCGTCGCTCGTCAATCCGTTCCTTGACATCAATGGCGGCACATCGGAGGGCAACCGTTTCCCTTATGCCCAACCGGGAGCCGGTTCCAATATTGACTTTTCCGGATTGGAGCCGATCTACAACATAAGCAGCTTCGGCCCTAGCTTCCGCGCTCCTTATGCTGAAAACTTCCAGCTTTCGGTGGAGCGTGAGTTTCCGTCGAAGATCGTGGCCCGCGTCAGCTATGTAGGTTCTTTGGGCCGGCGCAACCAGGATGCTTATGAGGGCAACCCCGAGACGGCAGCGGGACACGCCGCCTGCCTGGCAAATCCAACTTGCGTTGCCGATCAAGATCTCCAGGCATACTATTTCCCGGCAAACAAGCTGTCCGGCGCTTATACGGGAATTCTTGAACAGGGCCAAGTCGGCTCTGAAGCGGCTTCGAGCTATTCTTCGATGCAGGCCAGCGTAACCAAGGGCGAGACGCACGGGCTCCTGTTCCAGTTGAGCTACACCTGGTCGCACGCTCTGGATAGTGGCTCCAGCTTCGAAAACACGGGTTTCGCGAATTCCGGCGAGCGCGGGTTCAACCAATATCAACCGTCGCTCAACTATGGCGACTCGAGCTTCGACGCTCGTCAGCGCCTCGTTTTCAGCCCGGTGTATACCGTTCCCTTCATGAAGGGCGGCAGCGCGTTCTCGCCGGTTAATCTGCTGCTTGGCGGCTGGCAGATCAGCGGGATTACGACGGTGGCCACCGGCTTCCCGTATGACATCTCCTACGGCGGCTATGGCACATCAGCGTCCCTGTATTGCGATGTCGACTTCAGCTTTTATGCGTGCCCGGACATTCCGAATCAGACGGGTGCTCTAGCCCTCAAGAACCCGCGTGTCCGGGATTCCTCCGGCTACGGCACGTGGTTCGCCAACGGGTACACCACCTTCAGCGATGAGGCAACCGGCTCATTTGGCAACGTACACCGCAATCCTTACCACGGCCCAGGCATCAATAACACAGACATGGTTATCGGCAAGAACTTCTCCCTGGGCGGAGACGGAAGCCGTTCCGTGCATATTGGTATGACAAGTAGCAATGTCTTCAACCACACACAGTTCGGCCCCGTGGACGGCTTATACGGAGACACGACTTTCGGACAAATCACCTCGGCTGCGGCTGCGCGGCAAACGCAGCTTGCCGCGAAGATCACCTTCTAACCCTTCACCCAAGGGAAAGACCATGAAGGGCGCCCGAAATTGGGCGCCCTTTGTGTTTGTCGATGATCGTTCGGCGATGATTCGGCGCCGGCTTTAGTGCTTCTTGCTGACCCGTTTTTTGGGAGCGGGTTTCACGGCGGACTTTCTTGTCGCCGGGGCTTTTCGGGTCTTCGCCGGCGGCGCTTTCTTTGTGGCTGCGGGCCTTTTGGCCTTTGCTGACCGTTTCAGCTGTGGGGTTGGCGCCGCGCCGGTCTTGCTGCGCACGGCACGAGTCTTCTCGGCCAACGTGGCCGTCAACTCAGCGTCAAACTCGGCTGGGGTCAGAGGACGCGCCGATTTGCGCAGCCGTTCGATGTCGTAGAAGGCGCGCTTTTCATCGAGAAACACATGGATCACAAAATCGACGTAGTCGAGCAGGATCCACTCGCCGTTGCGCCGGCCCTCCACGGAGTTGGGGTAGGCGCCGAAGTTGTGTTTCAGGCGCAGCTCGATCTCATCGGCAATGGCGACGGCCTGCCGCTGGTTGCTGGCTGAGGTGACGAGGAAAAAGTCCGAGAGGCCTGAGTCGACGGGATCGAGCTCGAGGATGCGGGTGTGCTGGCCCTTTTTTTCTTCGCAAACCGCGGCTGCGGCTTGCACCATGCTGCGCGTCTGTTTCTGCGCCTGCGAAATATTCATGCTTTAGTGAGATTCTCCAAGCTCATCGTAGCTTGTCGATTCGGCATGGAGCAAGTTCAGCGGCTTTGGGTAATGGATCAGATTGAATCTGCAAGGTTATGTGAGTCCCGGTGGGAGTCTTCCAGCCGGTGTGCTTCGCGCAAAAGCCCACGTATCCGTTTCACCTCGGCCTTTTTGATCGAATTAGTCGGGTCGTCCTTCTGCGTCATAGTCAGATCATCCCTGGCTGCAACAAATTCGGCGTACAGTGCCGCGCGTCGCTCCCAAAGTCGTGCAAATTCTGAACAATCTCTTTTGGTCATGTGAAGCTCCTGCCTTGCTTGTCCAAAACCGTCCTCTGCGGCTCGCGCTAAGCACTACACAGCCGATTTAGCCACCGTAAAGGCCGTGCTGCACGATGTAGGCACGAACGGCCGCAGGCAGCAGGTTGCGATCCGCAATCTGGCCGCCAGAGCCGTTGCGTATCTGCGCTCGAATCTCCGTCCCGCTGATTTCGACGTCCAGCCCAGGAAGCACGTAGAAGGGTGCGCGATCACCGGCGGGATTCACGAGCGTAAAGGCAAGGACCTCGATTCCGGAGTGATTTGGTCTAGATTCACTTCGGCCGGATTCATTTCGTTCACCTGCCGGCGCGGGTTCCAGCGTAAGCCCCTCGGGCAGCGCCGCCTGCAATCCGGCGCGAGCCTGGCCGGGCCGCGAGGCCACGATTAACATTGCCGCGTAAGGAATCTGCGCGGCGCGATGCCACTGCCGCAGGCCGAAAAATGAGTCAGCGCCCATCAGGCAATAGAGAGCGTAGTCAGGCTCGAACTCAGCGCGGAGGCTCGCGAGAGTGTCGATCGTGTAATTGGGCAAGGCGTCGTCCGCGCCCGAGGATTTCGGCCCGTCGACAAGCGAGACCGCGAACCCCGGTTCGCCTGCGATGGCGAGCCGCGTCATGGCCAGGCGGTCGTCGAAGCTCGCCACAGATCCCTCAGGCTTGAGCGGCTGCGTGCCCACCGGTGCAAACAATACTGTATCCAGTTGGAACGCATCGCGGGCCGCTCTCGCGACGGCCAGATGGCCCAGATGCGGCGGGTCGAAACTTCCGCCGAAGAAGGCGACGCGGCGGCTGCTTTGCGCTGCAATCGGGTGTCCGGTGTTAGGGCCGGGCGTGATTCCGGTCATGAATCCATCGTAATCTCCAGCGCGGGTCTAAGACCGGCGGCTTCGGCAGGCGGCTCGCATCCGATAGAATTGCTGTGCAGCTATGCGTCCACTACTTATCATCCTCGCCCTCGCCGGACTGGTGGTTTCGGCGCTCGCGCTCAAGGTGCACTACGACACTGGCACTGAGCCGTGCTCCATCAACGATCACTGGGACTGCGGCATCGTGAACCACAGCTCGTTTGCCGTGATCCATGGCGTTCCAGTAGCGGACATCGGGATTGCGGGGTATCTGTTGCTCGGAGTGCTCGCGCTGGCGCGGCGGCGCGCTCTGGTCTTTGTCGCCGCTCTTGTCGGACTGGGCTTCGCGATTCATCTCACCCTGATCGAGAAGAACGTGCTTGAGGTATGGTGCCTCTATTGCGTCATCTCGCAGGGAATCATTGCTCTGATCACGCTGCTGAGCGCCGGCTGGCTGATCGCAGCGCAGATTGCGAAGTCGCGCGCGAGCAAGTCGGCTTAAGCGCAGAACCCATTCACGCCGCGGACGCAATTTTCCTCGCCGAGCGCCGCATTTCCGGCGTCAATCTTCGACCAAAACCGCTGATAAGATTGAAACAGATCGATGCTAACCGGCTGGTATGCGCGAAAGATGTACGCGTGGGAAACGCGACTAACTACACGCGACGAAAATCGCGTGGTGCGCCCTTTGGAATGGGGCTTTGAATGGGTCGCCCCGTTTCTTGAGTCGCACGGCTTTGGCGCCGCCATCCCCAATCCGAACATCGCTCGCGATCCTGCGGCTGCCGAGGCCGCGATGCTTCGCATCAACGAGCTTCTGATTCGCCACAGCGACCTCTTCTTTGGCTACGAGCGCCCAACGGACTTCCGGCTGGAAGAGCGCCATCCGCAGTTGTACCCCACAAACGTAAGGCCTGAAACGCTCGAACAGGATGCCGAGCTGAAACTGCAGGCCGCCGAGGGAAAGATTCCCAAGGCACAGTATTTGCGCTTCACTTCGCCGGAACGCACACCTTACCCGGAGAACGACCTGGTGAATGCGCGCTGGTTTCCGGCTCCCGCACACAAAGATCCGGCGCGACCGAAGCAGGCGATTGTGGTCATGCCGCAGTGGAACGCCGACGGATTCAGCCACAATTCGCTGTGCACGATCTTCAATCGCATGGGCGTCTCGGCGCTGCGTCTCTCCAAGCCCTATCACGACATTCGCCGTCCCGCGGAGCTTGAGCGCTCAGACTACGCGGTGAGCGCGAACGTCGGCCGCACGATTTCCGCCTGCCGCCAGGCGGTGGTTGATATTCGCTGCTGCCTCGACTGGCTCGAGGAGCAGGGCTACGAACACTTCGGCGTGCTGGGGACGAGCCTGGGCTCCTGCTACGGATATCTGGCCAGCGCGCACGATGCAAGGCTGCGCGTGAATGCGTTTAATCACGCTTCGACGGCGTTTGGCGATGTGGTGTGGGCAGGGCAGAGCACGCGCCACATTCGCGAGGCGGTGGCTGCAGCGGGCTTGACTCAGGATCGGCTGCGCGACTTGTGGGCCACCGTCAGCCCGATCAGCTATTACACAAAATTTGCCAGGCCTGAAGCGGGCGGCCCGCGGAAACGCGTTCTGCTCATCTACGCAAAATACGACCTCACATTTCCCCTGGAATACTCGCTCAAAGTGGTTGAGGCCGCGCGCGAATCCGGATTGAACTACGAAGTGCGCGTGCTGCCCTGCGGCCACTACACTACGGGCGAAACGCCCTACAAATTCATCGATGGATGGTACATGGGCTGGTTTGTGTATCGCGCTTTCAAGGCGCTGCGCGATGAAAAGGCGGCGAGCCTGCAGTCCGCTTTAGGAGATTCGAAAAAGAGCGAAATGCGACAAGCAGCCCCTTAGCGGTAAGCCAGAAGCGGGACCATAATATCGCTCACCGGAGCAAAGGACGTGCGCGATGCTCGAGATAAGACGCGACTATCTGCGGTTGGTGTGGATTCTCATGCTGTTGTTCGCTTTAGTCGGTGCAACAGCCCGGAGCCAGAACCCGTCATCTCACGAAAACCCGGACGAAAAAATCGGCCGACTTCTTGATCGACTGGTCTCCGCTCCGTCTGATACCTGCGGGGGACCGTGGAGCGCCGATCTAGACCCCGGTGGAATCGAGCAATCAATACTAGAGGAGTCATCGAACCTGTTTCTTCAACAACTGAACCAAGGCGCGGCCGATTTGATTTCCGCAAGCAATCGCGCAACGGGAGCCCTGGATGAAATCAAGGCGCAAAGCGCGAAGATGAACGCGGCCTGGCCGAATGAAAGTCAATTTCACTATGAGTTGCTCAGTATTCCCCCTGCGTTGGTACTGAAAGTTGGCATCGGGACACATGAGAGGTACTTCGACTTCGGAATTCCCACAAAAGACGATATGGGAAAGCCGAATCGGCAATGGCAGCGAGTTGGAGAAGACAACCTGGAACTAGACCGACCCGCTCCGCGTGTCTGGATCGAGTTATTTCCTCTTCATCGTGGTCCGTCCGGCAATCCACGATTCCTTGCTTCGATTGGCTTTACAGGCTGCGCGGGCAGCAGCGGCTTGCTATACGATGCCCGCGAATGGAATCCCGATGACGTCGTCGGATTTTCGCAAATCATCGAACAAAAAGGCGCCAAAGGAATGGATGAAGATTTCAAAGGCGGCAGGCCTAGCGTGAAGGAGCCATTTGCGCCGATTGGCAGACTGCAGGCAAAAGGTTCTACCGTGGAACTACCTTATTGCTGGTTTTCAGCCGTTGATACGTGGGACAACCCAAGCATGTGCGCGCTTGACAGGTATGATCTGTCGGGCGACAAAGTCAAGTTTCGATCGCGCTCCTATAACCGGCCAGATCTACTGCCAATCGTGAAAGCGATCGAATATGCCACGACCCACGATTTCCCAGCAGTGAGAGGGTACTGTGCCAGCGATGATGTGGCACGACGAATCATGGAGGCCGTCCCCCCGTTTTACTTCTCTGGCGATCTCCAAGTCGTTCGTGAACGGTCCGACCGGGAGCGCGTCACGATGGGCTCTCCGGATCCCGACGAGTTCGAAATTGAGAAACATGAGAGCGGCTGGCAGATTGTAAAATTCACGCCTGGAACGGACTAGCGCACGCCGCTCAAATCCATCCGCAGCATCTTTGCTGGATCGAGATACGCGTTTTGCCAGCGCACGGCCCAGTGCAGATGCGGCCCCGTTACGCGGCCCGTCGCTCCGCTCAGCCCGAGGAGCTGGCCTGCGGCAACGCGGTCGCCTTCGTGCACGTCGATGCGGCTGAGATGCATCGAAATCGTGAAAAGGCCCAACCCGTGGTCGATGACCACGCAGTTGCCTTCGTAGTAGAGCGGCTGCGCCAGCACCACCACGCCGCTATTACCGGCATGGACCGGCGTTCCCGTCGCCGCGCGAAAATCCATCCCCTCGTGGACGCTGGCGAGTTGTCCATTGAAGGTGCGGCGTGTGCCAAAGCTGTCGGTTGGAGGTGAATGAACTGGCGCGCGAAAATTGCCGGACCACAAAGGCTCAGCCGC
>Ga0182024_10014957_pt1 | contig 14937 bp, 11 predicted proteins | sample P32metaG_FD_120480 | JGI IMG/M metagenome (GOLD analysis project Ga0182024, IMG submission 120480) | Permafrost microbial communities from Stordalen Mire, Sweden - P3-2 metaG (Illumina Assembly) | ecosystem: Environmental > Terrestrial > Soil > Wetlands > Permafrost | place: Sweden: Stordalen... | reverse complement strand
TTCTCGGGCCAGTGCGGAGGGTTCCTTGCGGCCCGAGATGCTGAGCGACGAAAATCTGGCGAAGGTACGTGCCCTGGCGGCGATCGCCGAAGGGCGGGGGCAAAAGTTGTCCCAGTTGGCTCTCTCATGGTCACTTCGCGACCCAAGGGTCACCTCAGCGCTCATAGGCGTCAGCAGCATCGCTCAGCTCGAGGACAACGTGGGAGCGCTGCAGAACCTTGCGTTCACAGACCAAGAACTGACCGAGATCGATCGGTACGCGGTGGATGCCGGGATAAATCTTTGGGCACGCTCCTCGACCTAACCCAGCTGCTCGGCACGGCTTAGCTCGGGTGCCCAGCACCTGTGTGCGCCGCGACTTGGCCGAAACGGGCCATCCGCAGACCGAACCGGGCCGTGAGCCTCATCACGGACAGGAGAGCGAGGGGTAGCCCGATCAGCAGCAGTGGCGGGTCGAGCAGGGCTAGGAGGGTGGCGCCAACGATCTCGACCACGAAGATCGGCCCGGTGGCGATCACGTTGCGCACGGCCAGCCGCACGCTTATGGACCAGATCTCGGTAGCGGGGACCATCGGATGGCGCGCGGCGAGGAGCAGCACGTAGCCGAGAGCGGTAACGGCGAGGAAGGCAGCGGTGAAGCCAAACCCGAGGCAGACCCAGTCGACCGGGCCCCCTCCGTGCGCGAAGTAATGGGCCTCCTCAGCTCCGGTGCACGCCACGACGAGGGGGGCACCGGCGACAACCGTCGTCTGCAGAGGGGCGCGCGAGCGAAGTGCGACGAAGAACTCGCGGACAACCCTGTCTTCCCCGTCGGTTCTCCAGCGGTCGAGAGCGGTTGTAACAGCAACGAGAGCGAGCGGCACGGTCAGGACCGGGAGGGACACGATGAGCACCACGACGTTAAGGGCGAGGAAGTTGAAAACCGAACCCAGGGCGGCCATAACGCGTCCCTGGGAGAGACGAGCGAGCACCCCCGCCGCCTGATTGGGTTCCCGGCCGGTCCGCTCTGTGTGCGCATTCGTCGCCGGCATCAGCCCTTCACCCCGGTCCCTTGGACCGCGATGCCCTCGATGAAGGTGCGCTGGGTGAAGAAGAACAGGACCACTATCGGTGCGGTGGCCGCTGTTGCTGCCGCCATTACCCACGGCCAGTTGGTCGTGTAGGTCCCGAGGACCTGGTACAGCCCGAGGGAGAGCGGGTACCAAACCTGGTTATTGATGTATATGAGCGGGCCGATGTAGTCGTTCCAGCAATATATGAACTGGAACAAGATGACAGTCGCAATGGCTGGTTTCGCCATGGGCAGGATGATCCGGCTATAGATGTAAAACTCGTTCGCCCCGTCGACCCTGGCGGCGTCGGAGAGCGCCTCGGGGATAGTCATAAAGAACTGCCTGAGCAGAAAAGTGCTGAAGACCGAGCTCCCAAGGAACGTCGGGATCATCAGCGGGAGGTACCAGCCGACCCAGTGGAGGTCCTTGTAAATGACGAACAGGGGGATGAGGGTGGCGAAGAACGGGATCAGCAGTGTGCTCACCATCACCTGGAACAGCACGTCCCGGCCCCTCCAGCGGATGCGCGAAAAGCCGTACGCGACCAGGCTGCTCGATACGCACACCCCGACGATAGTCACGGCGGCGTAGAGCAAGGTGTTGAGGAAGTACCTATAGAAAGGGACCGCCGATAAGAACTCCGGGTAGTTGCTCCACTTGAAGGGGTGCGGCCACCAGACCACCGGCACGGCGAGTGACTGTGGGTTGGTCTTTAATGAGGTCAGGACCATCCACAGCAACGGGAAGCCGAGCAGCACGCTCACCACAATGAGCACGGCTTGCTTGGACAGGCCACGCATTGTTTTGCGGGCGGCCCTACTGCTGTTCGCTCGCATAGTAAACCCACCTCGAAGAGGACTTGAACAGGGCGACCATTATCAGGGCGCTGATCACGAACAGGCAAAAGGCCATGGCGGAGGAGTACCCGAACTTGAGGTACTCGAAAGCTTCCTGGTACAGGTACTGGACATAGAACCAGGTCGATGTGCCCGGCCCGCCGACGTCAGCATTCTCGATGACCTGCGCCTGGGTGAAGTAAGCGATGCAGAGCACCAGTTGCAGGATGACGTTGAACAGGATCACAGGCGTGAGCATCGGTAAGGTCACATACCGCAACCGCTGCCACGGCTTGGCCCCGTCGAGGTTCACCACCTCGTACATTTCGCGGGGCACGCTTTGCAGCCCGGCGAGGTAGATGACCATCGGCTGGCCCAGTCCCCACAGGCCAAGCAATATGAACGAAGGTTTTGACCAGGCTATCGAGAAGAACCAGTTCGGGCCCGGGAGGTGGGCTCCCGTGAGGAGGTCGTTCACGATCCCTGACGCCGGGTTGAATATCCAGACGAATATCAGGCACGATGCCACGGTGGGCACGATCGAAGGTATGTAGAAGACCGTCCGGTAAATGGCTCTCCCCTTGACCTCCATGTTGAGCAGCAGGGCGAGGCCGAGCGCGACGACAGTCGATAAGGGGAGCTCGCAGGCTGTGTAGTAAAAAGTGTTGAAAAGAGAGGTCTTGAACAACGGGTCGTGGAACAGGTTGACGTAGTTCGTGAACCCGATCACGTGCGCCGTTTGGACCCCGTTGAAGTTGGTAAAGCTGTAATAAAGGGTCGCAAAGAAGGGGTACACGAAAAAGGCCAGGAAGCCGATTATCCACGGGCTGACGAACAGCAGGCCCACCCTGGTGTGACGTCGGCGGATTTGCCGGGACAGGCCCCGGGGCGACGTGCGCGCCACCGTTGCCGGTGAAGCGAGCGAGGTTGTTGCCTGCATTCCGGGAGTCTTCTCCTGCGCGGCGGCAGAGTAGGGGACAGCGAAGGAAAGCTGTCCCCTACCTACCGAGGGGAAGTACCTAGCTATTGCCCTGCTGGTCGATGTACTGCAGCGCTTGGGCCGGTGTCTGGATCTTCTGGAGCACGTTAGCTGTGGCCGTGTTCATTGCGTTGAACACCTCCGCCTGCGTCGGGGTCAAAGCCGGGGCTTGGCTGTACGGGCTCGTCATCTGTGGCAGGAACGGGTCGAGCCACGGGTTGGCCTTCAACCACGCCTGGTAAGCAGGTTGCTTGGTGACGGAGGGCCCTCCCGGGACCCATCCACCCTTGGGGTCGATCGTCCCCATGAAGGCCTCGTTTTGGTAACCGGCGAGCCAGGACATGAACTCAAAAGCTTGCTGCGGGTGCGCCGAGCCTTTGGGGACGATGTTGAAGTTGCCCTGCCCGATCGTGCTGGGCGCGCCGACGGTGCCTGGGAAGGGGATCACCCCGAAGGCCCCCTGCAGGCCCTTGCCGCCGGACTGGGGGATGTTTTGGGCCCCTTCCCATGGGCCGCTCAGGAAGAAGCCCTGTTTGCCTGCGGTAAACAGGTCGGTTTGGCCGCCTGCAACCGTACCTGCAGCGGTTTGCATGGCTTGGAGCTGGGCGTAGGGGTATTTGTCGAAGCTCGCTATCCAGTTCATCAAGGTCTTGGCGCCCGGGCAGCTTTCGTAGGCGTACTTCCCAGCGGAGTTGAAGCAGTTGAGGGCGTTGAAGAAGCTGGCATAGAACAGGAAACCGTTCCCGGCTGTGTCGGGGTAAAGACCGATTTGCTGGATTTTCCCGTTGGTTACGACCCACTCTTTGGCTGAATCGGAGTCCAGCTGGGCCAAGGTCTTGGGCGCCGTGGTGACGCCGGCCTTGGTGAGGATGCTCTTGTTGTAGTACAGCGCCCAAGAGTTCAACCCCATTGGGACAGCATACAGCTGCTTCTTATAGGTGCCGCCCTGGACGGCGACGGGGTACTCCCACTTCTCGAAACCGGAGTACGGACCCGTCAAGTACGGGTTGAGTGAGTCGAGGTCACCATCGGCGGCGAACTCGCCGATCTCGGGCCACCACTCAGTGAAGATGTCGGGTGGGTCGCCGGCCGCGATCGAGGCCAGGAGCTTGGCGGTGCTGGTCGTGGCAACGCTTGGGATATTGGTTTCGGTGACATGGATCCCCGGGTGCGTCTTGTTGAACTGGGTAGTCATCTGGTTGAGCAACTGCAGCGTCGAACCGGACCACATGGTCCACCATGTGAGGTTTACGACCGACGCGTTAGCTACGGCTGCCGAGCCCATCCCGACGGCGCTGACGACCGCCGCCGTAGCTATAGCCGTCGTCACCTTGGCGAGACGACGCTGTTTCAACCACTTCCTACGATGAGAGCGAGCACCGTTCGAGCGCTCGACTGCGTCGGCTGCCTCTCCTCCTCGATGGTTCATACCTTGCTCCTTCCAATTTTGGTATGGGGCAATTTGCTTCGCCCTTGTCGTTAGTCCTGCGCCTGCAGACTTTGTTGTGGAGGTTTTTGCTCGGGCGCCTCACTTGCCTTGGGAACGGGCGCCGTAGGACGAGGTGTTTTCTTCGGCCGGAGGGCCCGGCGAGGGCCCGGGGGAGGGCCGGCGCTCTCGCGGACCACGAGCTGAGCCTCCGGGTAAGCGGGTCGTTCTATTGGCCGGCTGGTGCCGACTACCGAGAGGAGCTCGGCAAAGCAAACTTTGCCTAAGGTCTTGAAGTCCTGGCGGACTGTCGTCAACGCCGGGGTATAAAAGCGTGCGAAAGGTACGTCGTCGAAGCCGACGATGCTGACTTCAGCGGGGACAGGGCGCCCTGCTTCGTGCATGGCGCGCACCACGCCGAGCGCAATATCGTCGTTCCCGCACAGCAGAGCAGTGACCTTGGGGTCTTGGGCCAACTTTTGGCCCATTTCGTATCCCCATTCGGCGCTCCATCCGCTCAGCAGCGGTTTGGGCACCGCCAACCCGGCCTGCTCGAGGGCGCAACGCCAGCCGGACATGCGCCGCGTCTTGCCGGTCCAGCTCGGTATGGACAGGTGGTGCACAGTCTTGTGGCCAAGTGACAACAGGTACTGGGTCGCCTCCTTAGCCGCGTTGTACTCGTCGATCCAGACCGCGGGCCTCGATGGGACGTCGTCGTCACCGGGAGCAGGCATCATCGAGGTGACCGGCACGTCGCTGGGCACGCAGTCGAGAGCCGCCAGTCCTGGGCGGTCGAAGGCAATAACTATTAGGGCGCCGGCAGGCTCGAGAGCGCGTTCAACCGCATCGCGCACGTCGGCCGGCGTGCCGTGCTCGATCACGCGGACACCCATGGCAAAGCCGGCCTCGCGCGTGGCTTCCTCGATGCCTTCAAGCGCTGCGGATTGCCCGTACAGGCTCGTGTTGGAGGTCAGTACGGTCACCGACTGCACCGGCCCGCCGGCCAGAGCGCGAGCGGCCCTGTTGGGGCGGAAGCCGAGGCGCGCTATCGCATTGAGGACCGACTCTCGCGTGGATGTCTTTACGCTCGCACTTTCGTTTATGACCCGCGAGACGGTTTGGTAAGACACTCCAGCAGCTCGAGCCACGTCGCGGATGCTCACAGAAGGTGACCGGTCACTGATTTCCTTCAATGCTGCAGGCGCTGGCATTGCGTGACCGGTCACAGGGCTATATTGTGATCGGTCACATTGAAGGTGTCAAGTCGCTTCCGCCAGGATTGTCCGGCCCGATACAAGGAGGAACCAGATGGTTGCCGAGGAGACCGCCGCCGCGCTGGAGATCTGCTGGCGCGACGAAGCTCTCGCGCTGCGCATCCAAGTGGACGGCGAAGGGGTGGCTCGCCTGGCGCACCTTGCACCGCCGCCTCGCGACGCGGCGGCTCGCGGCGCGGGTGGGCCCGTTCTGGGACAAGCGGAGGTGCCGAGCAACGTTCCTGGTGCCATTGGCCTGCCCCTCCTGGACGTGGTCGTAGCAGGGAGCGGGCGGACGTGGTCCGGGCGGCGCTACTGCGAATCGGTCGTCGGCAGCCGCATGAGATATATCGGTCACACTCAGCGAGATGACGACCAATGGTCCGAGTTGGGGGTCTCCCTCGAAGACACTTCCACGGGGCTCCATGCAACTGTCACCTACCAGGTGCTCCGCTCGACCGGTGCCTTGCGCAGCCAAGTGAGGATGACAAACGGCGGCCAGTTGCCGTTGACGCTCGAATCGGTGACCTCCTTCCTCGGGGGAGACGTGAGCGGTCCTGGTGGCGTGCTCGACGAGGCGGATCTGCTTTGGGCGGAAAACGACTGGCTGGCCGAAGCTCGCTGGCAGAAGCGGAGCCTGCGCGATGCGCTACCGGACCTCGACCGGGCCAGGCACGCAGGCCGTTCCCGAGGCCGGTTCGCTTTGACCAACGTTGGGACCTGGTCGTCAGGTACCTACTTGCCAATGGGTGCGGTTGTCAACCGTAGGACGGGCCATACCTTGCTGTGGCAGATCGAGCACAATGGCGGCTGGCACTGGCAGGTTGGCGAGCACACCGGCACGGGGGCTGCGTCGAGCTACCTGGCCCTATTGGGCCCGACTGACGCCGAGCACCACTGGCGGCTTGCTCTCCAGCCCGGGGAATCGTTCGAGACCGTCCCGGTCTCGCTCGCCATCAGCCAGGACGGCTTCGAAGGCGCTCTCGCCGGGCTCACTGTGTACCGCAGGGCTATCCGCCGACCCCACCCAGATCACCGCCGCCTCCCGGTCATTTTCAACGACTACATGAACACGTTGATGGGAGACCCGTCTACGGAGCGCTTGCTCCCGCTCATCAGCGCAGCAGCGAGAGCCGGGGCCGAGTACTTCTGTATCGACTCAGGCTGGTACGCCGAGCAAGGTGAGGGGTGGTGGGACACGGTTGGGGCTTGGGCGCCTTCCAAGAGCAGGTTCCCCAACGGCATCGTCGAAGTGCTCGACCATATCCGGGCCGAGGGAATGGTCCCGGGGCTCTGGATCGAACCCGAGGTCGTCGGTGTGCGCAGCCCGGTAGCGGAAGCGCTGCCGTTGGAGGCCTTTTTTAGGCGCGGGGGCGAGAGGGTTGTGGAACAAGGTCGCTACCATCTCGACTTTTCTCACCCCCGCACTCGCCAGCACCTCGACAAAGTGCTCGATTTCCTCGTTGGGGACTTGGGCGTCGCTTATCTGAAAATGGACTACAACATTAACGTCGCGCCCGGGACCGAGACGGCGTCGGGCCCCGCCGGCGTCGGGTTGTTGGCGCACAACCGGGCGTACCTGGGTTGGGTTGACGCGCTCCTCGATCGGCATCCCAGCCTCACGATCGAGAGCTGCTCTTCGGGTGGCATGCGTACGGACTACGCATTGCTGTCGCGTGCCCAGCTCCACTCCACGAGCGATCAGCAGGATTTCTTGCGCTACCCCCCGATCGCGGCGGCAGCTCCGGCGGGGGTAGCGCCCGAACAAGCGGCTGTCTGGGCCTACCCTCAGCCGGACTGGGACAACGACCAGATCGCCTTTACCCTTTGCACCGCGATGCTTGGCCGGGTACACCTATCCGGCCACGTCGACCGGATGAGCGCTGCCCAACTCCAGCTCGTCGCAGAGGCGATCAGCACGTACAAACGGATTAGGCCGGACCTCGCGACCGCTCTCCCGTTCTGGCCGCTCGGGTTGCCAGGCTGGGTGGACAAGTGGGTGGCGCTCGGGATGCGGGCGCCCTCTGCAAGCTATGTGGTTGTTTGGCACCGCGGGGGCCCCGCCACGATGGCCCTCCCGGTCGCGCACCTGCGCGCGACGCACGCCGTGGCGGAGATCTTGTACCCGGTGCTGGGCGGCGGGGTGGCCGATTGGAACTCGTCGACGGGCGAGCTGACGGTGAGGCTTCCGAGAGCCCCGTCCGCCTGTCTTGTCCGCCTGGTGCCAAAGTGAGCTGCGAGCTCACTACCCCTGTACCTGGGTCCTAGTTACCCGGTCGCCGCCCTCCGGCTGCCAGACTGTAAGCCTGTGCTAGTTGACCTCGCTTATGGGAGCTCCCAGCTAACTGTCGATCTTCCCGCCGGGACGGCGCTCGTCACGCCCGGGGAACGCCCTGGTGTCGCCGACGAGCTGAGGGCCGTGCGCGACGCATTGCGGTCCCCGGTCGAAGGGCCAGCTCTTCGTGACATCGTCAGGTCGGGCGCAAGGGTCGCCATAGCGGTGTGCGACGGCACCCGGCCTCAGCCCCGCCGCCCGATGTTGGAGGCTGTCCTGGACGAGATCGCCGGCACCGTCGACTTGGACAACGTTGTCGTGCTGGTGGCCACCGGCACCCACCGCGGCAACACCCCGGCCGAACTGGACGCCATGTTCGGCCCTGAACTCCTAAGCAAAGTGCGAATAGTGAACCACGATGCGCGCGACGCGGCCAGCCTCGTCGACCTGGGGACAATGGGTGATGGGGTACCCGTGAAGCTGAACCGGCAATGGGTCGATGCCGACATACGCATCACCACCGGGTTTGTAGAGCCCCATTTCTTCGCCGGTTTTTCCGGTGGCCCGAAACTCGTCGCTCCCGGCCTAGCGGGCCTCGAGACGACCTTGGTCCTACATGACGCGAGGCGGATCGGTAGCCCGTCAGCCACGTGGGGAGTGCTCGAGGGCAACCCGGTGCACGACGACGTCCGTGCGATCGCCCGGGCCACGGGCGTCCATTTCGCCTGCGACGTGGTACTTAATCGCCGGCACGAGATTGTCGCCGCCTTTGCCGGCGAACTGTTCGCCATGCACCGTGCTGCGACAGCGCAGGCTCGCGAGGTGGCCATGCAGGTGGTACCGCACCGCTTCGACGTAGTGGTGACGTCCAATGCCGGCTTCCCGCTCGACCAAAACCTTTACCAGGCGGTGAAGGGGATGTCGGCCGCTTTCGAGGTTGTCCAGCCGGGCGGCCTCATTGTGGTGGCAGCCGAGTGCCGCGACGGTTTCCCCGACTACGGGGAGTTCCGTGACCTTCTCTATTCGATGCGCTCACCAGAAGATCTGCTCGATAGGCTCTCCGAGCGCAGTGAGACTGTCCCGGACCAATGGGAAGCCCAGATCCTCGCCCGAGTCTTGTGCGGGGCGCGGGTCGCCGTGCATGCCGATGGGCTCACAGCCGACGAGCTATCCCACGCTTCACTGTTGTCTGCTGACGACATCTCCGCGACGGTGGCTGATGAGCTGCGGCGCAAAGGCGATGGCGCCACCTGTTGCGCACTGCCGGCAGGTCCCGAGACGATCCCGGTGGCTCCCCGCTGAGCATCCACATAGCGCTGATCTGTTTCCCTCTCGTCTTTCTCGCCGAGTTACCCGACAAGACGATGTTCGCCAACCTCTTGATGGCTACGCGGGGGAGACCGTTCCAGGTCTGGTTGGGAGCTGCGGCAGCGTTCGCCGTCCACGTCGTGATCGCCACGACAGTGGGCGTTGCACTTTTCGACGTACTTCCCAGACGAGCGATCGATGGGGTGGTCGCCGCCATGTTCCTCTTCGGCGCTGTTTACGCGTGGTGGGAGAGCACCAAGGCCCAGGACGAGCAAAGGGTGGAGGAGCAGCCAAACCACGGCGTAGTCGTGACGGCGTTCATTGTGATTTTCCTGGCGGAATGGGGAGATCTCACGCAGATCCTGACCGCCAACCTGGCGGCGAAGTACGGGTCACCGTTGTCGGTTGGTGTTGGGGCCATCCTGGCGCTGTTCGCCGTCGCAGCGATAGCGGTCGTGAGCGGGCAGGCGCTACTGCGCTTCGTCAACATCGCCACGATCCGCAAGGCGACAGCAGTGGTGCTGTTGGCGCTAGCGGCGTTCTCGCTCTGGACAGCTGTCCGCTGAGGTCAGCTGTCGCGGCGGCGTCCTGAGTAGGCCGGGCAACTGGCCGTTATGCGCCTGGGGTCGTCGCCCGGCGACGCCGGGCGCGCTCCGCCCATACCAACAGAGCCGCACCTACGACAATGGCCACCGCTCCAAGGACAGCGTACTGGTGGTGGCCGGTCATGCCCGAGCCGTGCAGGACGTCTATGCCTTGGAGCAGCCACACCACGCCTAGGGCGCAGATGACTAGCCCGGGGAGCCCGCGAAGCCACATTTCATTCCTCCGATCAGGATTTGTAGAGGTCGACAGCGTTGGTATACCTCATTCACGTCGCCTTTCGGGGGGCGTGGGATCGAGCCCGGTCCTTGGGTTACGGGCTTGTATACGGCCCGCACGCCCAAAATGCTTCACCCGCCAGGCCGGGGTGGTCCGACTTTGGTCAGCTCGCGAGTAATGCTGGGTAAGTGCCATCGCGTTCGGGAGCCCGCTTAGCGGCGCGCCTGGAGGCGCGCGCCCTGTTGCCGAACCCGCTGCCTTACCCCGAGGACCTGCCGATCACGGGGCGCAAAGGTGACATCCTCGCCGCGCTCGCTGCCAACCAGGTGGTAATAGTCGCAGGCGAGACGGGTTCGGGCAAGAGCACACAGCTCCCCAAGATGTGCCTAGAAGCCGGCCGCGGGAGCGCCGGCATGATCGGCCACACCCAACCTCGGCGGATCGCGGCCCGCAGCATCGCAGAGCGCGTGGCCGAAGAGCTCGGTGCAGCGCTGGGCGGGCCCGTGGGGTACAAGGTCCGTTTCACTGACCAGGTGGGCGAAGGCACCCTTGTGAAGGTCATGACCGACGGGGTCCTGCTAGCCGAGCTGCACAGCGACCCGGGGCTGCATAGTTACGACACGATCATCGTCGACGAGGCTCACGAGCGGAGCCTCAACATTGATTTCATCCTCGGTTACCTGAAGCGGCTCCTACCGTCGCGGCCGGACCTACGCGTGATTATCACCTCGGCAACTATCGACACCGAGCGGTTTGCGGCCCACTTCGACGGCGCACCCATAATTGAGGTTTCAGGCCGCGTCTACCCCGTCGAGCTCAGGTACAAGCCGATGAACGAAGGCGCGAGCGGACCAGACGCGGACGGCGACCTGGACGATGCGGGCGACGTGGAGGGCCCCGACGAGGTTCAGGCAGTCTGCGATGCCGTGGGCGAGCTGTACACGGAGGCGCCGGGCGACATTTTGGTTTTCCTGCCTGGGGAAAGGGAGATCCGCGACACTGCGGACGCGCTGGCGAAGATGAACCTGAGCGGCCTCGAAGTGTTGTCTTTGTACGGCCGGCTCAGTTCGGCCGAGCAGCACCGGATTTTCGAGCGGCACGCCGGGCGTCGAGCTGTCCTGTCCACAAACGTCGCCGAGACCTCGCTCACCGTCCCCGGGATCCGCTACGTCGTCGACCTTGGGACAGCCCGTATCTCTCGTTACAGCCGGCGGACCAAGGTACAGAGGCTTCCCATCGAGCCTGTTTCACAGGCGTCTGCCAACCAGAGGGCCGGCCGCTGCGGGCGCCTCGGTCCCGGGATATGTGTGCGGCTCTACTCGGAGCAGGATTTCGTGGCTCGTCGCCCCTTCACCGAGCCGGAGATATTGCGCACAAATTTGGCGTCGGTCGTGCTGCAGATGGCCGCGATCGGGCTTGGCGAGATCGAGGACTTCCCCTTTGTCGACCCACCTGACAGGCGAAATGTCAAGGACGGGGTAGCGCTGTTGGAGGAGCTCGGCGCGTTCGTGCCGGCGGAGGAGGCAACGTCGGCCCCGCGCCTCACAGGCCTCGGCCGCAAGCTGGCCCAGTTGCCGCTCGACCCCAGGCTCGGGCGCATGGTCCTTGAAGCGGCGCGCCTCGACTGCCTCGACGAAGTCCTGGTTATAACGGCGGGACTATCTGTTCAAGACCCGAGGGAACGCCCCGCCGAAAAGCGCGACGCCGCTGCCGTCCTGCACGCCCGGTTTGCGCATGAGAGCTCGGACTTCACGTCGTACCTCAGGCTGTGGGACTACCTGGCCGAACGCCAGGCGGAGCTGAGCTCGAGCCAGTTCCGCCGGCTTTGCCGCAAGGAACTGATCTCCTACCAGAGAGCCCGCGAGTGGCAGGACGTGCACGCTCAGCTGAGCGAGATCGGCCGGCAACTAGCGCTGGTGCCGCGTCACGAAAGGCAACGGCAGGGCCGGCCCCCGCAAGACCGTCGGCCGCAAAACCGCGAGGTCCAAGTTCACCGGGCGCTCCTGGCCGGGCTCGTGACGCAGGTAGGAGCTCGTGAAGGCGAGCGCAGCGACTACTCGGCGCCACGCGGCGCCCGCTTCGCGATCTGGCTAGGTTCATCGCTGGCAAAGAAACCTCCCCGCTGGGTGATGGCCGCGGAGCTCGTCGAAACCAGCCGGCTCTGGGCGCGCGTCGTTGCCCCGGTCCAGCCCCAGTGGGTCGAGGCGGCGGCCTCCCACTTGTTGAAATGGTCCTACGGCGAGCCCGAGTGGGACGCTGCCAGGGCAGCGGCGGTCGTTGCTGCCCGCGCCACTCTTTATGGCTTGGCCGTTGTCGCCTCCAGGCGGGTCGACCTTGCTCGCCTTGACCCCGAAGAGGCCCGGGAAATGTTCATCCGCCACGCCCTCGTGGAAGGGGACTGGGACGCCGCCCCGCCCTTCGTTGCCGAAAACCGTGACTTGCTGGACCGTTTGCGCGCTCTCCTGCAGCGCGCTCGTCGCCACGACCTGATGGTTGGTGAGCAGGCACTGTTCGAGTTCTACAGCGGACGGGTCGGCCAGGAGGTCACCTCCGGCCCGGGGTTCAACGGGTGGTTCAGGCGCGAGGGCCATGCCGGGCTGCAAGCTGCCCCTGAAGACCTGTGGAGCGCAGCAGGCTCGGAAGTCGCCGCCCTCCCCGATGTTTGGGAAGGCTTCCCCGACGTATGGGCAGCAGGCGGGGCTGGGGCGCTACCTCTTCGTTACGAGTGGGAGCCGGGTGCCCAAGACGACGGCGTGTCCGTCGAAGTCCCCCTTGCGCAGCTCACGAAATTGGCGGGCGAGGGCCTCGAATGGCAAGTGCCGGGCCTTCGCGAGGAACTGGTCCTGGCGCTGCTGCGATCGCTCCCGAAGGACCTGCGTCGAGAGCTGGTCCCCGTGGCCGAACACGCCAGGGACTTCGTGGCCAACGCCGGTCCCTCCGACGGCCCGCTCCTTCAGGTGCTTGCCAAGCAGCTGAGCGTGGCCGCGGATGTCCACATTTCCCCTGATGACTTCGACTGGGCAAAGGTCCCCGAGTACCTTCGGCCGACTTTCTCGGTCCTTGGCGACGACGGACAAGTCCTCGCCCGAGGCAAGGTGGTTGCCGACCTCTACAGGCAACTGCGCCCCCAGATGTCGCGCGCGCTGCAGGAGGCGGCAGCCAGAGCTCCCTTCACGGGAGAGCGGTCGGTCTCCTGGGACTTTGGGGATCTTCCCAAGACCTTCGAGCCCGAATGGAACGGCTACCGGTTGCGCGGCTACCCGGCTCTCGTTGACGATGGCGACGCCGTGACGGTGCGGGTTTTCGCCGAAGCCGCGAGCCAGCGGGCGGCGATGGCAGGCGGCGTCCGTCGGTTGCTCATGCTCAACCTCGCCTCGCGCCGAGCGCTCGTGGACAGCCTGGAGCGCCAGCTCGACAACCGCACCAAGTTGGCCTTGGGGGCGCTCGCGCTCCCGCCGTACCGTTCGACGAGAGACATGGCGGAGGATGTTCTCGCGGCTGCGATCGACCAGGTCGTCGCTGCCGCGGGAGGGCCGCCGTGGCGGGCAGCCGACTTCGATGCCCTTGCGACAGCGGTGCGCCAACAGGTCGAGCCGGTCGCGAGGAAAGGTGTCGCGGCAGCGGGGCGGGTCATCTCCAAGCTGCAAGAGCTGGGCCGCCGTACCGACGAGCTGTCGACCAGGGCGACGGCGCCCGGTTCACCCATCGCGGCCGCGCTAGAGGATATCTCCGCCCAATTGGCAGATATCGCAGGGCCACGGTTCGTGAGCCGTGCGGGCCTCGACCGGCTCCCTGACGTGGAGCGGTACCTGGTCGCGGTCGATCGTCGGCTCGAGAAACTGCCCACCGACCCCCGCCGCGACCTCGCGCTCACCCAGAGGGCCCGGGTGCTCCAGCAAAAACTGGCCGAGGCTGAGGCTGTCGCTGGTGCCGACCGTGACGCACTGGCCGAGGTGGGATGGATCCTCCAAGAGCTGCGCGTCAGTTTCTTTGCCCAGTCGCTCGGGACACGCACGCCTGCGAGCGAGGAGCGCATCAGCAGGGCCATCGAGCGCTCCCTCCCGACGCCTTGACTATGGGCATCGTCAGGCGTAGCCTGACGGTTATGTCAGGGTTAGCCTGACATGACCGCGACCGCTAGGAGGCGACGAATGCCACAGACCGCGACCCAGGAAGCATCCTGCTGTTCGTTTTGTACCAAGAGCCAGTTCGAAGTGGTCAAACTGGTCGCAGGCCCGGGGGTCTTCATCTGCAACGAGTGCATTGACCTTTGCAATCAAGTCATCGCTGAAGAGATGAAGCTCAGCGGCGGAGCGGCGGCCGCGGCGGCAAGGTCGGGCCAAGCCGGTGCCCCACCGGCCATCAGGGCATGGGACGGGCTCTCGGACGATGAGCTGCTCGGTGAAATGGTCCGGGCCCATACGGCTCACCAGAACGTCGACCGTGCTGTCAAGCGCCACGTCGCGGTCCTGCGGGAGCGTGGCGTCAGCTGGGCACGTATCGGCGAGGCGCTGGCGATTACACGGCAATCCGCGTGGGAGCGGTTCTCGGGCGAGGAGTAACTAGAGCCGTTTGACACCGTCCACCTCTTGTCCGGGTGGATGAGCGAGTTGTAACCGAAAGGCGCACATCGACTGTGCGCCTTTTTTTGTCCAAATTCTGGCCGGAATGCCCTTGTCGGTGGGGGCTGAGGGCTATAGAGTGGATGGAAGTGGAGGACCGGGGTGATACTTACCCTATTTTTGAGAGCGGGAGCAGACAGTGGAGCCGTTGTACGGGAGTTTCGAGCACTCCCTGGACAGCAAGGGGAGAGTCATCGTCCCTGCACCGCTGCGCCACCGTTTCGAACGAGAGCAGAACGCGGCTGTCATCTCCTACTACCAGGAGAAGTGCCTCGCGCTGTGGCCGCCCGCAGAGTTCAACCGGCGGCTGGAGACGGTGATGGCGGTCCAGGACCTGGACCCCGAGCACAGGCAGATGGCTCGC
>Ga0182024_10014956_pt1 | contig 14938 bp, 18 predicted proteins | sample P32metaG_FD_120480 | JGI IMG/M metagenome (GOLD analysis project Ga0182024, IMG submission 120480) | Permafrost microbial communities from Stordalen Mire, Sweden - P3-2 metaG (Illumina Assembly) | ecosystem: Environmental > Terrestrial > Soil > Wetlands > Permafrost | place: Sweden: Stordalen... | reverse complement strand
CGATCAGCGCGCCGGAGATCTCGGCGGTCGAGGCCCAGCCGCCAAGGCCGAACGCCAGAATTCCCACGAGGATACTGCCGGCAATGATGTGACGGCGGATCGATTCGTTTGCACTATCCGTCGACCCGGCGTCGCCGAAGGCCCAGTGCAACCCGGCCTTCGCCGCGCCGACGGCCTTGACGATCGGACCGGTCAGCCATGGCAGCGAACCCCCGGCGTTTCGCTTTTCGGCGCCGCTCATCCTGCGCCTCCCTGTTCCGCCACTTTCAGCCGCGGCGGCGGATTTGGCGGCGTCAGGCGGGTGAGGATTTCCTCCTTCGGCCCGAACTGCTGCTGGCGGCCCTTGCCCATGATGAGAATATAGTCGACGCCGGCGATCGCGCTCGGGCGATGCGCCACCACGACGACGATGGCGCCGCGCGCGCGCAGGCCCAGAATGGCCCGTGTCAGCGCTTCGTCGCCCTCGGCGTCGAGGTTGGAATTGGGCTCATCGAGCACGACCAGGAATGGATCGCGGTACAGCGCCCGCGCCAGCGCGACGCGCTGCGCCTGACCGGCGGACAGCGCGCTGCCCTGTTCGCCGACCATCGTTTCGTAGCCGTCGGGGAGATTGATGATGAGATCGTGGACGCCGGCGGCGTGCGCCGCGGCGATGACCGCGTCCGCATCCGGCGGGTCCTCGAAGCGAGCGATGTTCTGCGCCACCGTGCCGTTGAACAATTCGACGTCCTGCGGCACGTAGCCGACATGCCGGCCGAGCGCCTCCGGCGACCATTGATCGAGCGTCGCGCCATCGAGCCGAACCGCGCCGCGAACCGGCGCCCAGACCCCGACCAGCATGCGCGCGAGCGAAGATTTGCCCGACGCCGTCGGACCGATCACGCCGAGCGCCTTGCTCGCCGTGAGCGTAAAATTGACGTCCTGGCAGACGATCCGCTGATGACCGGGCGGCGCGACGGCCGCGTTCTGCACCGCGAGCGTGCGCGCCGGCGGCTTCAGGGCCATCGGCGCGGTCATGGGAGGTAAATGGCCGAGCAATCGCGACAACCGCTGCCAGCTTTGCCGCGCGCCGACAAATCCGCGCCAATTGGCGATCGCCAAATCCACCGGCGCGAGCGCGCGGGCGCTGAGAATGGAGGCGGCGATCATGATGCCCGGCGTCGATTCCTGATTGATCACAAGCCAGGCGCCGACCGCCAGAACCGTGGATTGCAGCAACAGCCGCAGCACCTTGGAAAACGCGCCGAGCCCGCCGCCGACGTCGCTGGCGCGGCCGCTCGCCGCCACGAAGTTATGATTGAGGTCGCGCCAGTGCTTGGAGATGCGGCCGGCCATCCCCATCGCCGTGATCGCCTCGGCGTTGCGACGGCTCGCCTCGAGAAGCGTGTTGCGCGCCACCGCGAATTGGGCGGCGCTGCGGGTCGGACGGCGAGTTTTTATCTCGGTCACCACCGTCAGTGTGACAAGGATGATGGCGCCAGCCAGCGCCGTAAGTCCGATCAGGTAATGAAACAGGAAGCAGATGGCGAGATAGACCGGCATCCACGGCAGATCGAAGAAGGCAACGGGCCCGCTTCCGGACAGGAAGCCGCGCACCGCATCGAGGTCGCGGATCGGCTGTGTGCCGTCGCCCTTGGCGCCGGTCTTGAGCGGCAGCCGCACGATCGCATCATAAACCCGAAGACTCATCGTCTCGTCGAGGCTGTGCCCGACCCGCACCAGGATGCGGCTCCTGATCATGTCGATCACGCCCTGCGCGCCGTACAGCCCGGTCACCAGGATCAACAGCCCGACCAGCGTCGGCACGCTGCGGCTGGGCAGCACCCGATCATAGATTTCGAGCATGAACAGCGCGCCGGAGAGCATCAAAAGATTGCTCATGCCGGAAAACAGCGCGATGGCGATGAAGGCCCGCCGGCAGGCGCCGAGCGCGGCGGCCAGTTCGGAACTCGCGGGCTGCTGTCGTGGCGGGCCGAGACTTTGGCTCATGGAGCGTGCGTACCATCGTAACGGGCGAAATATACCGCCCGCGCTAGCAAACGACCGGCAGCTTCTATCCTACGCCGGAATTTGCGATCCCCCGACCAAATCAGGATCACTATACCCTTAGTTTCATGGAGTTACACCCGCATTGGGGCGGGTTCACGACCGTTAGTTAACAGCACGGGGCGGAAAACCGCTGCGCCTGACGGTTGAAAAAGCGCGGCCCGATCCGGGTATTGTTCCCAGCCCGCGGCGGCGGCTTACTCTGTTACCGTGGCTGCGGACGCCATACCTGAAAATGACCGACCCCTCGGGGGGCGAGACGCGGCGTCCCGCCATCAAACAAATAGCCGCGTTACGGCATACCGGCCCCTGAAACTCAGGGGCCGGTATGCCGTGTAACGCTGACAGAGCAGATATGCTGCTGAAAAATCAGGAACGGGAATCGAGCGAGAGCCCGATGCTGAAGGCCTTCTGGCGCGTGGCGCCCTCGGTCCTCTTCAGCTTCTTGGCGATTTGCGACGCCGTAGTTTTCTTGCGCGCCATCGTCTTCAGCTCACGGACTTCGGCCGAAGTCCACGAGCGCCGCTTCTTTTTCCGCTTAGCCATAATGCCTCCCTTTCAAGAAAGCCAGCTTGTATCCCTTACGGATGTAAAAGAAAAGCCGTTTGTTGGATGGGGATCACCTACGAGAACAACTGCCACATAGGCGATCATGGAACTCACGGCAATAGTGTCAATCGCAGATAAGGCAGCCGAGTTAACAAAAGCTTTTGTTAGATCGTTCTTAGCGTGCCGGAACACAGGATGCAAATCGAACATTTGCGAATCCTCCGTTGTAGGATTTCGACGTGAGATGACCATGGGTAAATTGCCGCATGCGGTTTTGTTGTCGTTGCTCGGCGCCGGCCTCGTCTTGGCGTGGCAGCCTGTAGCGGCCGAGACGCTGGCGCCGTCGTGCGCCGGCGCGCAGCGACCTAAACAGGTCGCCGAGCTTTTGTTCGGCCGCGACATCGGGCGACACCGCGGCGTCAGCGAAAGCGCATTCGCGCATTTCGTCGCCCGCGAGTTATCGCCGCGCTTTCCCGACGGCCTCACCATCACCGATGCGACGGGGCAGCGGCGCGATCCGGCCGACGGCTCGTGCGCGAAGCCACGAAACAAGTCGAAATCGTGTTGCCGGGCAACGCCGACGACCAAGCCAAGCTTGACGCCGTGGTGACAGCCTACAAGCGCGAATTCCACCAACACTCGGTCGGCGTCATCGTGCAATCGGCCTGCGTTTCGTTCTAAGCAATAATCGTGGCGGGGCTTGCGGCTTGGGCGCGGCTTTCCTAGCTTTGCCCTAAGCGGAGGCAACGAATTGTCGGGGCGGATCGATGAACTCATGCACGGACGATCTCAAGCTCGTCGCGCTCGATAAAGACGATATCGAGGTCGTGTCGGCGCACGTGCAGGACGCGTTGGTCAAGGTCGGCGATATCTTCTGGCAGCCGCGCGAGCACCGCTTCATGATGGCGATCAACCGTTTCGACTGGATGAGCGCGGTCGACGGCAAGACGGACAATGCCGATTACCGGCGCTGCCGCACTGCGCTGCGCTTCGAGCGCGTCAATGCCTGCAAGTGCCGCAACCTCGACCAGACCGATAAAAACGCGCTGCTCAATCTCCTCGCCGTGGAATTCGCCGAAAGCGATGCGCCGGCGGGCGTCGTGTCACTGATTTTCTCCGGCGGCGGAGTCATTCGTCTCAACGTCGAATGCCTGGAAGCGGAATTGGCCGATCTCGGCGAGGTTGCGGTCGCGGCGTTGTGCCCGGATCACTTCACCCGCGGCCCGGCGACGGCTTAGCGCTTTTCTTAGACCGCGTGCGGCTGTTGCGCCGACGGTGCGGCAAAGAGCTTCATCAGCACGGCGATGGCGCCGAGCGTGGCCAGATAAACCACGAGCTGCATGGCAGTCGGCTGATCGACATAGCCGATCAGCGTGTGCAGCGCCCGGCCCAAAAAGCTGGAATCGCTCAAGATCCAGGAGGTGTCCCACACCGTCTGGTCGAGCGCGGTGACGATGTCGGCTTGCTCCAGGAACGCGATGGCTTGCGCCGCCATACCGGCAGCGAGCAAGGCGATCAAGGCACTGGTGACGCTGAACAGATAGCGCGTCGGAATGGTGATAAGCCCCAGATAGGTCATCAGACAGACCGAGGAGCCGAGCAGCAAGCCGACGAAGCCGCCGGCGACCATGGACCAGCTGGCGCCGCCTTGGGCGGCGGCGACGCCGTAGAGGAACAGCACCACCTCGGAGCCTTCGCGCAGCACCGCGATCGCCACCACGATGGCGAGCGCCAGAAGCGACTTCGATCCGGCCACCACCGCCTCGCCGGCGGCACGCAACTCGGCGACGAGCTCCCGGCCGTGTCGGGACATCCACACATTATGCCAAGTCAGCATCAGCACCGCGAAGCCGAGAATACCGGCATTGAACACTTCCTGGCCGCTGCCGCCGAACAAATCCGACAGGCCGGTCGTGAACAGCGCCACCACGCAGGCGCCGAGCACGCCGGCGGCGACACCACCAGCGATCCATAGCGTGCGGCCGGCAACACCGGCGGTCACCGCCATGACGATGCCGACGATCAGGCCGGCCTCGAAAACCTCGCGGAATACGATCAGCAACGCGGCAAGCACGGCGACCTCACGATGCTTTCATTCAACATTCGATGTTCCACGTCACGGAACCACCAGATAGCCCTGCGTCGCGTGGTGGAAATCGTCGTAGAAATTGTAACGGCCGGGCTGCAGCGGCCGCACGAAGACCACGGCCTGGCTCCCGGCCGGCACAATTTTCTCGAAATGCAGATCGGCGCTTTCGAACTCGGACACGATCGGATTGAGATTCTTGACCTGGATTTCGACGGTCTTGCCCGGCGGCGCGTGCAGTTCGGCGGGATCGAATTTCTGATCTTTGATCGTGATCGAGAGCTTAACGGCATCGTCGGCGCGCGCACCGCCCGCCGCAAGCGCCAGCGCCGCCGCAACAACAACCGACGGCAACCACCGCCGACCGAACCCTTGGGGCGCGCAAACGTTCATCGCCGGCACAGCACCTTTCCTAGGGCGTGAATGGATACGTAAGGAGTTGGGCAACCGAGGAGTTTTTGTCAATCTAAAAGCCGAATATTAGAATTGTTATAATTAGAGGGGGCTGCTACTGAGCGCTGCCAAGCCCGTAAAATCGATAGCGGCGCAGCGTCCGGACAAAATTCGGTTCAGAGTTATGGCCATCCATCTCGACAGCCGCACCGGCGATTTTGCCGAAAAATTCCAGGCTTTGCTGGCCACCAAGCGCGAGGCGTCAGCCGACGTGGACGTTACCGTCCGCGCCATCGTTGCCGACGTCGCCACCCGCGGCGATCGCGCGCTCAACGACTACACGCTCAAATTCGACAAGCTCGATCTCGATCGCGTCGGCGTCCGCGTGACCGCGCCGGAGATTGCGGCGGCCGTTGCGGCGTGCAGCCGCGAGGCGCTCGACGCGCTCGAATTCGCCCGCGCCCGCATCGAGGCCTATCACCGCCGCCAGGTGCCGAAGGACGATCGCTTCATCGACGCGCTCGGCGTCGAGCTCGGCTCGCGCTGGACCGCGATCGAGGCGGTCGGTCTCTATGTGCCGGGCGGCACCGCGGCGTATCCGTCTTCGGTGCTGATGAACGCGGTGCCGGCCAAGGTCGCCGGCGTGCCGCGGATCGCGATGGTGGTGCCGGCGCCGGGCGGCGCGCTCAATCCGCTGGTCCTGGCGGCGGCGAAGCTTGCCGGGGTCGACGAAATCTTCCGCATCGGCGGCGCCCAGGCGATTGCGGCCTTGGCCTATGGCACCGCGTCCATCGCGCCGGTCGCCAAGATCGTCGGGCCGGGCAACGCCTATGTGGCGGCGGCCAAGCGCATCGTCTTCGGCAAAGTCGGTATCGACATGATCGCCGGCCCCTCCGAGGTGCTGATCATCGCCGACAAGACCGGCAATCCCGACTGGCTCGCCGCCGATCTGCTGGCGCAGGCCGAACACGACGAAAGCGCGCAGTCGATCCTCATCACCGACGACGAAGCGCTCGCCGCGGCGACCGAACGCGCCATCGAAGGCCAGCTCAAGGTGCTGGCGCGCGCCAAGATCGCCGGCGCGTCGTGGCGGGATTTCGGCGCCATTATCCTGGTGCGTCATCTCGACGACGCGTTGCCGCTCACTGACACCATCGCGCCGGAACATCTGGAAATCGCCACGGCCGATGCCGAGCGGCTCGCCGGCCGCGTCCGCAATGCCGGAGCGATCTTCATCGGCGCGCATACGCCGGAAGCGATCGGCGACTATGTGGCCGGCTCCAACCACGTGCTGCCGACGGCGCGGTCGGCGCGCTTCTCCTCCGGCCTTGGCGTGCTCGATTTCATGAAGCGCACCTCGATCCTCAAATGCGGCCCCGAGCAATTGCGCGCGCTGGGCGGCGCCGCGATCGTGCTCGGCAAAGCGGAAGGGCTCGACGCCCACGCCCGCTCGGTCGCCATTCGGCTCAACCGGTAATGGCGCGAAAAGGCTCAGCGCAGAATAATACTGGCCGCCTGATCGCGGTCACGCTCGACGAAGCTTCCCTCGGCAGTTCCAACGAAGACATCGAGCACGAGCGCCGGGTCGCCATCTACGACCTCGTCGAAGACAACAAATTCCGTCCGGTCGGCCATGACGGCGGACCCTATGCGTTGCAGCTCGGCATCAGCGGCAACCGCCTGGTGTTCGACATCCGGCTGGCCGACGGCGTGCCGGTGATCGCCCATATGCTGTCGCTGGCGCCGTTCCGCCGCATCGTCAAAGATTACTTCGTCGTCTGCGACAGCTATTACGCGGCGATCCGCACCGCAACGCCCGATCGCATCGAGGCGCTCGATATGGCGCGGCGCAGCTTGCACGACGACGGCTCGCGCTTGGTGATGGAACGGCTCAAGCGCAAGGTCGACATCGATTCCGATACCGCGCGGCGGCTGTTCACGCTGATCGCAGTCTTGCACTGGAAGCGCTGAGGCCTCGATGCCGCCTGCAGCGAGGCCGCCTTTGGCCGTTCTGTTCGCCTGCCGGAGCAACGCGATCCGCTCGCCGATCGCGGCGGCGCTGTTCAGCCAGATTTTCGGACGTGCCGTCTATGTCGGCTCGGCCGGCGTGCGCAAAGGCGAGCTCGACCCGTTTGCGGTCGCCGTGATGTCCGAGGTCGGGCTCGATATTTCGCGGCACAAGCCGATGACCTTCGAGGAGCTCGACGAGTGGGAAGGCCTCAATTTCGATCTCATCGTTACGCTGGCGCCGGAAGCCCATCACCGCGCGCTCGAACTCACCCGCACCAGCGCCGTGGACGTGGAATACTGGCCGACCGCCGACCCGAGCGCCGTGGAAAGCAGCCGCGCGCAACGCCTCGATGCCTATCGTGAGGTGCGCGATCAGCTGTTGGCGCACATCCAGGCTCGCTTCGTCAACGGTGACACGGGCAATGAATAAAGCCGAGAGAGGGTAGGACGGATTTCAAACCCGCCCCTACGATATGATGCGCGCCAGTTGTGAACCGGCCCGTCATCCGCTAGGTTCCGCGCCGATTTTGGCCGAGACATCGTCGAACGTCTTCGTAAAATGTCCCTGTAGGTTGTCGCGGTCAGATAGTAGGACTTTCCGGGAATCGAATGGCGAAGGAAGAGCTTTTGGAGTTTCCCGGTGTCGTGACGGAATTGCTCCCGAACGCCACCTTTCGCGTCAAGCTCGAGAACGAGCATGAGATCATTGCTCACACTGCGGGGCGCATGCGCAAGAACCGTATTCGCGTGCTGGCCGGCGACAAGGTGCTCGTGGAAATGACGCCCTACGATCTGACCAAGGGCCGGATTACCTACCGGTTCAAATGATTGGTCGCCAAAAATTGGTGCTCGCTTCCGGCTCGCCGCGCCGGCTCTCGCTCGTCAACCAGATTGGCATCGAGCCCGATGCGCTGCGCCCCACCGACATCGACGAAACGCCAAAGCGGGGCGAGCTGCCGCGCGCCTGCGCCACGCGGCTCGCCCGCGAGAAGGCCGAGGCCGGGCTCACCATGGTGCGCATCGATGACGAGTTGAAAGGCGCCTACATCCTGGCCGCCGACACCATCGTTGCAGTCGGCCGCCGCATCCTGCCGAAGGCGGAATTGCTCGACGAGGCGGCGCAGTGCCTGCGGCTTCTGTCCGGCCGCAATCACCGCGTCCACACCGCTGTGTGCCTGGTGACGCCGAAGGAGACGTTCCGGCAGCGCTATGTCGAAACCCGCGTGCGCTTCAAAAGGCTTTCGGACGAAGACATCGAGGCCTACCTCGCCTCCGGCGAATGGCGCGGCAAGGCTGGCGGCTATGCGGCGCAAGGCATCGCCGGCAGCTTCATGGTCAAAATCGTCGGCTCCTATTCCAACGTCGTCGGCTTGCCGCTCTATGAGACCGCGACGCTGCTCGAAGGCGAGGGCTATCCGATCCATTTCGGCTGGCTCAATACCGTTTGAGGTTGGCGCGTTACGCCGCGTGCCCCATATTGCCGTCATGACCGACGTCAAAAATCGCGGAAAATGCCCCATCTGCCGCAAGCCGGCCGACGAAGTGTTCCGCCCGTTCTGCTCCAAACGCTGCGCCGACGTCGATCTGCACCGCTGGTTCGCCGGCGTCTATGCGGCTCCGGTGACGGAGGACGAAGAAGAAGACGAGCGGCGCGAGGAGGACGGCGAACCACCGCAATAACGAGATTACACCCGGCGCAGGCCTATTCTGGACAGCGCGAAAACGAGCCTCTATAAGCGCGGCCCGTGGGCCCAGGTAGCTCAGTTGGTAGAGCACTGCACTGAAAATGCAGGTGTCGGTGGTTCAATTCCGCCCCTGGGCACCACCACTTTACTTGGCAATTGATTTTTAGCTGCCGGATTCAAAAGTGTCCCACTCAGTGGCATGATATTTCTCATTCGGCGGCCACGGCATCGGGTAATAAATCTTCGCGCATTAGGAGAAACCCGCCGAACGGTACGACAGGACCGGCCACCTTTCCGCTCACTTTGTCGATCATCAGTGGCTCTATCGATCCCATCTCGCGCAGGACAAATGCCTTCAGGCCGGGTTATCCCAAATGCCGGTTCGCCAAGAGCGTCCCGTCTGATTTTGATGCTGCTCGCTTTCGCGGTCCATTCACCTGTTGCGCAAGGGAAACCCCGAATGATCATTTGATCGTTCCGCGGGAACGAATTGGCCCGATGACCTTGGGTATGAGTGCCGCAGAGCTCGCGCAAATGATGGGCAGTCCTTCGAGCCGGCGACCTGGCGAAGTTGACCTCTACAGTTGGCGCGATTTGACCGCGACGGTCACAAAAAATGGTCTGTGGGCCACGCAAATATGCACATTCAATTCGACGTATATGACTGTCCAAGGTCTGCATGTCGGCTCAACCGATGTTTCGGTCGTCGCCGCGCTTGGGAAACCGAATTATTCGAGGGTGTTCAGCGCCTGGTGGGGTCCCTCATATTCCAATCTCTATTGGCCCGGGCTGATGATGAGTGTGCATCTCAAGGGCTATGATAATAATCATTCGGTTTGGAAAATTTGCGTCAACCATTTTGCGGCCATCGCGGAATAGCAATAAAGATCCGCCGATCGGCTCGGTTCGGTTTCCCCACCCGTACTCATAACTCCCGATAAGCGAGCGGCAGTAGGCGCGCCAAGCGCAGCGCCCAGTCGCGCTGGCCGTCTTCGTCCGCGAGCAAATCCTGACGGATCTCGATCAGCACGTGATGCAAGCCGCGGCGCTCGGCGTGCACCGGAACGGTGTAGTCGCTCGCGTCGCTCACCGTATAGGGTGCATTGTCGCCGATGGTGAATTCTTTTTCCGCGTTCAGAAACGCCATCAGGCGGTGGGCAAAGCGACGATCGCGATTGTACAGCACGGCGGCGTGCCAAGGCCGCGCCACGCCTTTGAAGACTGGTGTGAAGCTGTGCAGCGAGACCAGCGCCGTGGCCCGCCCGCTCAGCCGCCGCGCGTCCAGCTCGGCTTCTATGCGATCGTGATAGGGCCGGAAAATCTCGTTCGCGCGCGCCGCCCTGTCTGCGTCAGTCAAGCCGACATTGCCGGGGATCTCCGTCGATTCGCTGACGGCAGGAATCGACGACGCGGCGCCGAGCGGACGGTTACAGTCGATCACGAGGCGCGAATAATTTTGCCGGATCAGCGTGGCCGCGAGCGCATCCGCCAAGAGACGACTGAGGCCGCCGATGCCGATATCCCAACCGATGTGGCGCTGCAATTCCACCTCGACGAGACCGAGCCGGCCAAGCGCGCGCGGGATCAAATTACCGGCATGATCGGCGACCAAGAGGAACGGCGATGTCGCATCGGCGTTGTAAACGGTGACCGGGCCTGGCTCGTCGGCGGCCAATAGCTCCTTCGTCAATTCATTCATCGATGCTCACGACCGCCCTACCCTGCACAATATTTGGCCCGAGAAATGCATAGCATGGGTATGGACGTCGTAGCACCAGACAAGACGTCCGCCTTGGTCATCGAACCGGAAGCCGCCGCCACAGACCGAAGCAGTCAGCGATGAAGATTCGCGCCGGCTACGAGATTTCCTACGATTGCCCGCAACCGACGCCGATGATCCTGACGCTGAGCGTCCATCCGTCGCGCTTTGCCGATCTCATCACGCTCGATCGCATGCAGCTCGATCCGCCGATCGTGCCCAACACCTATCACGACAGTTTCGGTAATTTCTGTCATGTGATCCATGCCCCCGCCGGCCGGCTGACCATGTCCACGGACTTCGTGGTGGAGGACAATGGCGAGCCGGACGAAACGGCGCCGCAAGCGGAGCAGCATGCGCTCGAAGACCTGCCGGTGAACGTTCTGATCTATCTGCTCGGCAGCCGCTACTGCGAGACCGATCGCTTGTCGAATACGGCGTGGTCGCTGTTCGGCCAGGTTCCGAAGGGCTGGCCGCTTGTTCAAGCAATCTGCGACTACGTCCATGGTCACATCAAATTCGGCTACGAGCACGCCAGCCCGGCCAAAACCGCCTGGGATGCCTATACCGAGCAGCGCGGCGTGTGCCGCGACTTCGCGCACCTCGCGGTGACGTTGTGCCGCTGTATGAACGTGCCGGCGCGTTACTGCACCGGCTATCTCGGCGACATCGGCGTGCCGCCCGATCCATCGCCGATGGATTTTTCGGCCTGGTTCGAAGCCTATCTCGGCGGCCGCTGGTACACCTTCGACGCTCGCCACAACACACCGCGCATCGGCCGCATCCTGATGGCGCGCGGCCGCGACGCCACCGACGTCGCGATCGTCACCTCGTTCGGGCCGTGCACGATGGTGGGCTTCAAGGTGATCACCCATGAGGTGACCGCGGACGTTTCGGCCACGACTTGAAGATTGGCGATCCGCGCGGCGCCGGAACGGCATCCGCCTAGCCGCTTCCCTGCTTCTCATGCCGGCGGGCAGCGACGGCGAGACCGAGCGCGGCAGCGAACGAGATGACGCCGCCGCTCGCCCATGGCAATCCGGCGCCGATCGCAAACAGCCAAGTCCCGATCGCGGGTCCGGCGGCGTCGCGCAGATCGGACGCCACGGAGAAGGCCGCCTGATAGGTTGCTTGCGCGTTCCTTGGCGCGAACTCGGAAACAACCGTCTGCACCAGCGGACCGTAAAACATTTGCGACAAAGCCAGAAGCGTGATGGCGGCGACGAGCGAGGCCAGAACCGGCGAAGCGAACAGGAACGCAAAGGCGGCGGCCTGCATGACGCCGCTGTACAGCACGATCGCAAAGCCGCTCATGCGTGACGTCGCCTGGGTCAGCGGAAATTGCAGCACCACGCCAAGCGCGCCGGCATAGGCGAACAGCAAGCCGATGCCCGACGCGGTGAGCGTGCCGGCGGCATCGGCATAGAGCGGCGTCACTGCCTGGATCCAGCTCAGCGCGATTTCCAGAACGGCAACCGGCAGCAGCACGCCGGCGAGACGGGAATCGCGAAATACCGCACCCAGAACAAGAAGCGATTCGTCATCGTCATCCGCTTCGCCGATTGCGGATTTCGGGCGGGTTTCGTGCAGCGATACGGCGACGACGGCGGCGGCGATCAAGAGCATTGCCGCCGCACCGATGAAAACCAGGCGGAGCGAGTGGAGCGCCAGCAGCGCGCCGAGGGCGGGGCCGGCCATGCCGCCGGCATTCGACATCACCCGCCGCAGCGCGAAATGCGCGCGGCGGGTTTCCGCCGGCACGACGTCGGCGATTACCGTGCCGGCGGTCGGGTGCAGGACGCTCTCGAAGACGCCGATCGCCAGCAGCGCCGCCGCCGCGGCGACGGCGCCGTGGACGAAATACAAGCAGAGAAAGCCCAAACCCACGCCCGACGTCGACACCAGGAGCACCGGGCGCCGGCCGATCCGGTCGGCAATGCCGCCGAGAAACGGCGTCGCCAACAGTTCGCCGCCCGCGTAGCAGCCTAGCAACAGCCCGATGAATGCGATCGGGATGCCGGCGTCCCGATGCGCCCACAGCGCGAAGAACGGCATCAGCGTGCCGTCTGCGGCCGCCGCGGCAAAAAACAGCAGTATGCCGATGCGAGCGGCGCGCGGCGCCTGCGCGAACGTGACGATGCCGGCGGTGAAAATTGCAAGAATTCGCTTCACGTCGAAACTCCCAACGCCCGAACGGCGCCGGCGCGGGACCCGCAGAGCGGCATCGGAGCGCGTTGGTTGACGTGAACGCCTACGGCGCGGCATGCCGCGCGACGTTGCCTTTAACGCGGAGCGTAGCGGTGCGCAAGCGCCGACCGAGAGCGGCGTTAGAGCGCGGGCAGCACCGCGCGCGACAGATAGAGAAACAGTGAGACGCCCAACAGCCCCATCAGCACAGCGAGCCCGATATCGAAGCGCTCGCCGATGCTCGGCACCTCGTTGTCGCTGTCGATGTCCTTGGCGGTGCGGGCAAAGCGCAAGACCGCAACGACGATCATGGCGATGCCGATGGCGATGAAAGCGAGCCCGGCGAAGTTGGCGAATGTTTGCCCATGCGGACTGTGCTGCCGCTGCGCGATCTGCGGCGCGATGACTTGGAGAAACAGATCGAACCGCTCGATGAAGAAGCCGAAGGCCATCACCGCGATGGCGGTGCGGACCCAGGCGAGAAAGGTTCGCTCATTGGCGGCGTGGTCGCTGTAGCGCTTGATCATTGGACGGTCCCGATGCAGTGGCGGACCACTATAGCGATGCGACAGCCCGTACGCTTGCCGACTTCGCCGTAAACGGGCAAGTTGTGGTGATAAGGCGTGGCGACAAGCCGGGCAAAAAAACGCACGAATGGGGAGTGGAACCATGGCTGATACTGCATCCGCACAGCCTAGTCGCGGGCGCTGGTATGTCTTGCTGCTGATCAGCGCGATGTACCTCATCACCTATCTCGACCGCGTCAACATCTCGACCGCAGCGCCGCAAATCAGCAAGGAATTCGGCTTCGACAAGGTCACGATGGGCTTCATCTTCAGCGCCTTCGTCTGGTCCTACGCGCTGTTCCAGGTTCCCGGCGGTTGGTTGTCCGACCGTTTTGGCGCGCGCCGCGTGCTCACCGGCGTCGTCACCTATTGGTCGCTCATGACCGCGGCAACCGCCGCGGCTTTCAGCGGCGGCTCCTTTATCGCCGTTCGATTTCTATTCGGTATCGGCGAAGCCGGCGCCTTTCCCGGCGCCACCCGCGCCATGCAGCTGTGGTATCCGCGGCGCGAACGCGGCCTAGTGCAAGGCGTCACCCACAGCGCCAGCCGGCTCGGCGCCGCGATTGCACCGGCCATCGTGGTGGTGATCATGAGTCAGTTCGGCTGGCGCCCGGTGTTCTATATCTGCGGCGCCGTCGGCCTATTGTGGGCGCTGTGGTGGGCGCTGAGCTACCGCAACCTGCCCGAGGAGCACGGCCTGGTGAACAAGGCGGAGCTCGAGCTCATCCGCGGCCGCGGTCCCAACGGCGAGATCAATCCGCCGCCGATCGAAAAGCAGACCAATGTGCCGTGGAGCACGCTGATCGGCTCCGGCAATATGTGGGCGATCATGTTCGCCTATTTCACCTACGTTTACTGCCTCTGGATTTTCCTAAGCTGGCTGCCGTCCTATTTGATCGAGGTCCGCCACTTCACCCTGATCAAGGTCGGCATCTTTGCCTCGCTGCCGCTGTTGGCCGGCGTCGTCGGCGACACCGTCGGCGGTCTGGCGACCGATTGGCTTTTGAAGGCCACCGGCAGCGCCAAGATCGGCCGCCGCGCGGTGGCGATTGTCGGCCTGCTCGGCTGCGCGGCCTGCATCGTGCCAGCCGCGCTGACGGAAGACGCCTATATCGCCGTCTATGGGCTGACGGCGTCGATGTTCTTTCTCGAATTCACCATCGGACCATCCTGGGCGGTTCCGATGGACACCGGCGGCAAATATTCCGGGACGGTTTCCGGCATGATGAATATGGCCGGCAATTTCGGCGGCGCGCTCTCTCCTATCGTGTTCGGCTATCTGGCCGAGGGCGGCAACTGGCAGGCGCCGTTCATCGTCGCGGCGGTGCTGCTGGTCATCGGCTCCGCGGTGTGGGCGTTCTGGCTCGATCCGGACAAGCAAATCCTTGCGGCGTGATTGAGCTGTCGATTTGTCAGCAACGCCAACGGCCTCGACAGGAGGCGGTTGGCGTTGCCGCGTTTTTACGAATGCAAAACCTGTTCTTAAGGAAACGTAAATTGCTCTTGGCTAGGTAAAGAGTCACGGTGGATAATCACAAGGCGGAAGCGCGCGATGTCTGTTATCGTGGCTGCATGCCTCATCATTTTGCTGGCAGGGGCGATCGTCGCGCTCGTTCGGCGGCGCGGCGGCAAAGACCGGCTACTGGCGCTGGCGCTG
>Ga0182024_10014955_pt1 | contig 14938 bp, 12 predicted proteins | sample P32metaG_FD_120480 | JGI IMG/M metagenome (GOLD analysis project Ga0182024, IMG submission 120480) | Permafrost microbial communities from Stordalen Mire, Sweden - P3-2 metaG (Illumina Assembly) | ecosystem: Environmental > Terrestrial > Soil > Wetlands > Permafrost | place: Sweden: Stordalen... | reverse complement strand
GGCATACCGGAACGCGCTCAGACGATTCGCGTGCTGATCGGAGAGCTGACGCGCATCGCATCGCACTGCGTGTGGCTGGGCACGCACGGCATCGACCTCGGCGCGATCTCCGTCTTCTTTTATTGTTTCGACTTACGGGAGAACATTCTCGACCTGCAAGAAGCTGTGGGCGGCGCGCGCATGCATCCGAACTACGTGCGCGTGGGCGGGCTCAACGGCGATCTACCGGAGGGCTATCTGGCGAGGCTCGACGCGCTGATCGAAAAGTTTCCGGGCCGCATGCGCGAGCTGCGCGGCCTCCTGCAGGCCAATCCGATCTTCCAGGACCGAACGATCGACATCGGCGTGCTCACGCCCGAAGAAGCGGTGCAGTGGAGCGCCACGGGCCCGAGCCTGCGCGCCAGCGGCATCGGGTACGACGTCCGCAAAGCATTTCCGTACTGCGGATACCAAACGTACGACTTCGAGATTCCCACGCGGACCGAGGGGGACGCATACGCGCGATTCTTGGTGCGGCTCGACGAAATGGATCAGTCGATCCGCCTCATCGAGCAGACTCGCCGGCGTCTCGGCACGCCCGGTCCGGTCATGATCGATGACCCAAAGGTCGCGCTCCCTCCCAAAGAGACGATCGCGCTCTCGATGGAGGCGCTGATCCATCATTTTAAACTGATCAGCGAAGGCTTTCGTGTTCCGCCGGGCGACGTCTATCAAGCCGTCGAGTCGCCGCGCGGCGAGCTCGGGTACTACATCGTCAGTAACGGCGAGAACAAGCCCTACCGCATCCGCACACGCCCACCAAGTATGTACAATCTCCAGGCTTTGAAAGGCATCGCACCCGGGAATTTAATTGCCGACCTCGTCGTGATGATAGGTTCCCTCGATCCCGTTTTTGGCGAGGTGGATCGCTGATGCTGCGCTCTGGCTCGGCGTCGCGACGGGTTGGTTCGGGGACGCTCGTCGCTCCGCCATCCTGGCTTCGCTCCTGCTGCCTGCCTCCTCGCTCCGCCATCCAGGCTCCGCTCGTCGTGCAGAGCCCCCTCACCATCCCATCGCAACGCCGAGCCAGAGCGCAGCATCACTCACGCGACGCGTGCGATGCCAATTTTCAAGCGAGAGGAATGACGGCAAGTTCCGCCGGGTTATTGGCAACGCGAGGACTCGGGGCTTGGCATGATGCTGCGGAGGCTCTGACCGAGGAGCGCAGGCATGGATGCCGGAGCGACGAGGCAGTACAGCAGGAGCGGAGCCGGATGCGGAGCGACGAGCGGCTCAGCGGCATCATGCCGAGCTCCGAGGCCCCGCAATGACGCAAAGAGAGAAGAACTTTCCGGCGTTGCTCGAGCGGCTCACGCCTGAGTGTCAGCGGATCATTGTGCAGTATGAGCAGCGCAGATCGGCGTTGCTGCCGATGATGCATTTGTTTCAAGAGCATGAAGGCTATTGCAGCGCGGAGGCGATGGATGCAGTCGCGCGCATGCTGGACCTTACGAATGCCGAAGTCGAAGCGACGGTTTCGTTTTATACGTTGCTCTATCGGCGGCCGGTGGGGAAATACATGCTGCAGGTTTGTCGGGGGTTGGCGTGTTCGATTAACGGTGCCGAGGATATCATGGCGTATTTTCGGGAAAGCCTCGGCATCGGGCACCTCGAGACGACGGACGACGGAGTTTTCTCATACGAAGAAGTCGAGTGTCTTGCGGCGTGCGATCGAGCGAGCTGCATGCAGGTGAATCTCGACTTCGTGTATAGTTTGACGCCGCACGCGATCGACGAGATGCTGGCTTCGATGCGTTCCGGAACGTATTCGACGCCGCCGATGGCGCAGATCGAAGCTCCGGGGCGGACGTGGGCGATCTCGCAAGAGAGCGATATTGCGCGCGGCGAGAAGTCGTCCGGCGCGATAGGCGTCCCGCTGCCGAACAATGCCGGAGGCGTCGGCGATCGGAGCGGCATCATCATGCTCGATCACATCATCGAGCACGACGTCGAGTTCTTCACCAAGACCTCGGAGCGGGCGGTCGTGGATTCTCGCGCGGTGGTCGAAATCTCTCAAGAAGAAGGCAGCCATGCCAGTCACTAAGGTCTTGACGGCCGGTATCGGCGAAGTCGACCTGCGCGGCATCGACGCGTATCGTCAGCGTGGCGGTTACAAGCAATGGGAGCGCGCCGTGCGCGAGATGCAGCCGGTCGACGTCCTAAACTTGGCCGAAAAATCCGCCCTGCGCGGACGCGGGGGCGCCGGTTTCCCCACCGGGCGCAAATGGTCGTTTCTTCCGAAGGACAAGCACCCGCGTTATCTGGTCTGCAACTGCGATGAAGCGGAGCCCGGAACGTTCAAGGACCACATGCTCCTCGAGGAGACGCCGCATCAGGTGATCGAGGGCATGCTCATCGGCGCCTACGCAATCGCCTCACATCACGCGTTCATCTATATCCGCGGCGAGTTCCGGCGCGGCTACGAGATTTTTTGCGCGGCCTTAGAGGAAGCTAAACGCGCCGGATACGTCGGCAAGAATATCTTCGGCAGCGGCTTCGATTTGGAACTCACCGTCCATCGGGGCGCGGGCGCGTACATCTGCGGCGAAGAGACCGCGCTACTCAACTCGCTGGAAGGCAGGCGCGGGGAGCCGCGCCTCAAGCCGCCCTTCCCCGCGGTTGAAGGTTTGTATGGCATGCCGACGGTGGTCAACAACGTCGAAACGCTTGCCTATCTCGTTCCGATTCTCGAGCGCGGGGCGCAATGGTTTGCCGCGGTCGGCACGGAGCGGAGCAAGGGTTATAAGATCGTTTCCGTCTCCGGCCACGTTCGCAATCCCGGCAACTACGAGATTGCGTTGGGGACGACGATCCGCGAGCTCATCGAGATCGCGGGCGGCCTTCGGCCGGAGCGAAAGCTCATGGCCGTTCAGCCCGGCGGCGGCTCGTCCGCGTGCGTTTTTGAAGAGCAGTTGGACTTGCCGTACGACTACGAGAGTTTGGCCAAAGCCGGCTCGATGGTCGGCTCCGGTGCGATGGTCGTCTTTGACGACACGACCGATTTTGTGAAGGCGGCCTACAATCTCGCGCGTTTCTTCGCCCACGAATCGTGCGGCCAGTGCACTCCTTGCCGCGAGGGCGGCGACTGGATCGCACGCGTGCTGAATCGACTCGTCAACTACCGCGGCGTTCCCGGTGACATCCAGATGCTTTCACGGGTTTCGAGCGGCATCACCGGTTTGAATCTTTGTCCGCTGGGCGATTCCATCGAACCGTTCTTGAAATCGGTGATGGTCCGCTTTCCGGATCAGTTCGAGTCGCGCATTCTGGCGCCGCAGGCGCAGCCGGCATGAGTACGGTGACCGCGCCGCAGACCGAGTTCGTCAGCCTGACCATCGACGGCGTGCCGGTCAACGTGCCGAAAGGAACGCTCTTGGTGGAAGCCGCCAAGACGGTCAAGCAAGAGATTCCGGTCTACTGCTATCACACGAAGTTGGGGCCGGCGGGACTTTGCCGCATCCGCCTCGTCGACATCGAAGGGACGCCGAAACTGCAGATCGCCTGCAACACCGTCGTGGCCGAGGGCACGGTGGTTCGGACGCGCGGCGAGCGCGTCGAAGCGGCTCGCGCGATGGTGCTGGAGCTCTTTTTGGTCAACCATCCGTTGGACTGCCCGATCTGCGACAAAGGCGGCGAATGCGATCTGCAAGACTACGCGATGGCGTATGCGCGCGGCAACTCCGACGTCGCCGATCCGAAGCTCGCCAAGCCGAAGGCGGTCGATCTGGGCCCGACGATCGTTCTCGACGAGGAGCGCTGCGTCGTCTGTCAGCGCTGCGTTCGCTTCGACGACATCATCGCAGGCGAACGGCAACTCGTCGTCAAGGACCGCGGAGCCCGAGACATTATCGCGACCGCGAGCGGCCGTCCTTATCGCCACAACTTCACGGGAAACGTGACGGAGCTCTGTCCGGTCGGCGCCTTGACGTCGAAAACCTATCGCTTTAAGTCCCGTCCGTGGGATTTGGAGCGCACGCAAACGAGCTGCACGCAATGTGCCGTCGGTTGCCGGCAGTACGCCGACGTGCGATACGGCCAGCTTTTGCGAACGATGCTCGTCGAGGAAGACCGAATCTCGGATGGTTGGCTCTGCGACCGAGGCCGGTACAACATCGGCTTCTATGAGTCGCCGGACCGTCTAAAGCAGCCGCTCTACCGCAAGCACGGAAGTTGGACGCAGGTCGGCTGGGAAGATGCGTTCTTCCTCTGGTCCAAGGCGATTACCGATGCGATCGCGCAACGCGGCGCGCAGAGCGTCGGCGCAATTGGCGGAGGACGGTTGACCAACGAAGAAGCATTTGCACTCGCCCACGTTTTTCGCAGCGCAGGCGTGCGAAATCTCGATTGGCGCGCGGGGCGTCAGCGTCAGGCGACGCCCGGCGCACGCGGCGGTGCGCTCGAGGATATCGATCGCGCGCAAGCGATCGTGATTGCGGGAGAGTCTCCGGAACAACGCGCTCCCGTCCTATGGCTGCGCATCCAAAAGGCCGCGCGCAACGGCGCGACGATCGTTTCGGACGAATCCGCCGTGAAGGCTCGCGCGGCCGTCGGGGATGGGACCCGCGTCGCGCTGATTTGGGACGGCGTCGATCCGAAGGTAGGAAGCGGGTACGCGCAAGCCTTTGCCGATCTCTCCGAGTTGGCAACCTACATCACCAGCGAGCAAGCCAACGCGCGCGGCGCGGAAGCGATGGGCATGCTGCCGGGCAGCGGCGCCGGGTACGCGCCGGTCGAACGAGGATGCGACACGTCTGAGATGCTCGAAGCGGCGCGCGACAGGCGACTCGCCGTGCTCTCTATTTTCGGCGCGAACCCAGCGCGCAACGCAGCGGATCCGGCAGCCGTCTGCGCAGCACTCGACGCAACGCCCTTCGTCGTCGTCAGCGAACTCTTTATGACGGAGACCGCGCAGCGAGCCACTCTCATTCTGCCCGCCGCCGGCGCCTTCGAGAAGAGCGGTACGATCGTAAATCTTGCCGGCGATCTGCTTCCGGTGAGCGCCTCTCTGGCGGCGTCCGATTTCGTCCGCTCCGATTTCGAGATCGTCGCCGACCTGGCCGGAGCGCTTGGCGTCTTACTCCCGCCGACGCCGGAGCTCGAGCGCTCGGTGATCCTCGCGGCCACGAGCGAGCCGCGCGATTTTACGCTTGGCGACGAACGCTTCGTCCTTCGAAAGCCCTTCGACGCTCTGGGTGACAAGGGAGAAGCAAGCTCGATCCTTTCGGGGGGCGGAACCTGGCTGCACGATCCGTCGCTTGCAACGATGAGGGTCTCCTAGATGCCGTGGTGGCTTGAGGTCCTCATTAAATCGGTGATCCTGCTCTTCGTCGTCGTGACTTCGTTTGCGTACGCGATGCTCGCCGAACGCAAGATTCTGGGATGGATGCAGCTGCGCCCCGGGCCGAATCGCGTCGGTCCTTGGGGACTCTTGCAGCCCGCCGCCGATGCCGCCAAGCTCATACTCAAGGAAGACTTGACGCCGGAAACGGCCGATCCGCTCCTCTATAAGCTGGCGCCTTTCATTTCGCTGCTGACGGCATTTGGCGTCTATGCAATCATTCCGTTCGGCGCATCGGCATCGGGGCAAACCTGGGCGATCGGCAACGTCAACGCCGGAATTCTGCTGATTCTGGCAATCGGTTCGTTGGGCGTGTACGGAATTTGCTTAGGCGGCTGGGCATCGGGATCGAAGTATCCGCTGCTGGGAAGCGTGCGTTCGACGGCGCAGATGATCAGTTACGAGCTCGCCATGTCGCTGTCGTTCGTGGGTGTCCTCGTTCTGGCCGGCACGACTTCGCTCGACGGCATCGTCAACGCGCAGGCGCGCTGGTGGTTCGTGCTCCCACAGTTCGTCGGTTGTATCATCTACGTGATCACGGCCGTCGCGGAGACGAATCGGGCGCCGTTCGATCTGGTCGAAGCGGAGACGGAGCTCGTGGCAGGCTTCCACACCGAGTACTCGGGCTTGCGTTTTGGTTTGTTTTTCATCGCCGAGTACGTCAACATGCTCACGGTGTCGTGCATCGCAACGCTGCTCTTCTTCGGCGGATGGAACGCGCCGTTGCACCTGACGTTCATTCCCGGCGTCGCCTGGTTCGTCATCAAGGTTGCGTGCTTTATGTTCTTTTATATGTGGTTGCGAGCGACGCTGCCGCGGCTTCGATACGATCGCCTGATGGCCTTTGGCTGGAAGGTTCTGCTGCCGCTGGCAACGCTAAACCTCGTGGTCACGGCAGTCGTCGTGGCGTACACGGGTTAGGCGGTTCATGGCTTCACGCAAGCACCTCTATAACCCCGGCGCAATCCTGAAAGGCTTATCGATTACCTTCGGGTTCATGTTTCGGAAGCGCCCGACGATCGAGTATCCGTCGCGCAAGAAGCAGCACTCGCCGCGTTTTCACGGCCTGCACGAGTTGCGCCGCTACGCCGACGGCAAAGAGCGGTGCATAGGCTGCGAGCTCTGCTCGAGCGTTTGCCCGGCCAACGCCATTACCGTGATCGGGGCGGAAAATTCGCCGGACGATCGCCGATCGCCGGGTGAGCGCTACGCCGCACGCTATGAGATCGACGAGCTTCGCTGCATCTTTTGCGGAATGTGTGAAGAGGCGTGCCCGACCGATGCGATCGTGCTCACGCCGCGCTTTGAAATGGCCGATTATCGCCGGGGGTCGTTTATCTACGATAAGGACCGGCTGCTCGTGCCGCCCGATGCCGGCGTCGGCACGGCTCCCGACGAGCGTCCCGGGGGAATCCCCGGCGATCTCGGCCGCGTCGCCGAGATCAAATCGACGACCGATGTCGATAGCGGCTACAGCGCAACTTGGCGAGGAGAGATCCTAAAGAACCAGCACGAGGGGCTGGCTATCCTCAAGAAACCCGAGGCAGACAAATGATCGCATTTTGGGTGCTTGCGGCGATTCTGATTGCCAGCGCCGTATGGACGATTGTGGCGAAGAAGCCGGTCTACAGCGTCGTTGCCCTGTTGCTCAACTTTGCCACGCTCGCGGTGCTCTACGTTACGCTTTCGGCCGAGTTCTTGGCGGTCATCCAAATCATCGTCTACTCTGGCGCGATCCTCGTGCTCTTCGTCTTCGTTATCGCGCTCTTGGGCAGCGGAGTCGCCCCCTTTCCCACCGGCCCGAATCGCTTGCCGAAGATCTGGCTACCCGCCGGAATCTTCACGCTCGCGGCGTTTGGATTCCTCATCTATGCCGTCTCCAACGTCAAAATGGCCGCGGCGCCGGCGACTGGAGCGGTTGGAAATGCCGGCGTTTTCGGCAGCGTCGCCGACTTTGGTAAAGCGCTCTTTACGGTGCAGCTGCTTCCCTTCGAAGCAACGGCACTCGTCTTGATGGTCGCCGTAATCGGCGTCATAACTTTGGGCGGCGAACAGATGAGCGACGCCGAAGCGCAGCAGAGCCGCATGCGGGCGGATCGCGCGGTGCGCGAGGCGATCCTGCGTGAGGGCAAGGGCTGATGAGCGTTCCGATCAATGCCTACGTGACCCTCGCTTCCGTCATTTTTTTTATCGGCGTCATCGGCGTGATCGTTCGGCGCAATCCGCTCATTATGCTGATGAGCGTCGAACTGATGTTCAACGCGGCGAACCTGCTCCTGATCGCCTACGCCCGCCTCTGGCTCCAAAACGTCGGCCACATCTTTGCGTTCATCGTGATTACCGTCGCCGCCGCGGAGGCAGCGATTGGCCTCGCGATTGTCGTGACGACCTTCCGGCCCGAAAAGTACGTCGACGTCGACGATATTCGGACGCTGCATGGGTGATGTCGGCGTGACGCATCACCTGCTCGGCGTCGCAGGGTCGTATCCGATGTTGCTGGCGCTGTGGCTGCTGCCGCTGGCGGGTGCGGTGATTTGTTGGGCGTTTGGGCCGCAGTTGCGCTCGATGGCCGGATGGCTTGTCTTGGCGCTGGTCGGGGCTTCGTTCGTGCTGGCGGCCCTTTCGTGGCACGATGGGACGCAGAACGTCGCGGGAGCCGCCGGCGCGAATCAGCCGCTCTTTTCCTGGATGCCGGGATTTGATTTTGGACTCTTGCTCGATCCGCTCTCGCTGCTGTGGACCTTCATCATCACCGGCGTCGGGTTCTTGATCGTCTTCTACTCGATCGGCTACATGCAGGGCGATCGCGCGTTCGCGCGGTTCTTCGCCTACATGAGCTTCTTCGTTTTTGCGATGCTGACGCTCGTGCTCTCCGACAACTTCATCGGGCTGCTCGTTGGCTGGGGCCTCGTCGGCTTGGCGTCATATTTTCTCATCGGTTTCTGGTTCGAGCGGCCCTCCGCCGTTGCCGCGGCGCGCAAAGCGTTCGTCATCAACGTCGTCGGAGACGTCGGCGTGATGTTTGCGATCTTCGTTATCATCGCCCACGTGCACTCAAGCGGTTTCGGCGACACCTTTGCGGCGGCTGGAACCTTCAGTGCGGCGGTTATTCTTACGATTTGCGTCGCGCTCTTTGTCGGCGCGGCCGCAAAGTCGGCACAGGTCCCCTTGCATACCTGGCTGCCCGATGCAATGGAGGGCCCGACGCCGGTGTCGGCCTTGATTCACGCCGCGACGATGGTGACGGCGGGCGTCTATCTGATCGCTCGCTGCGCGCCGTTGTGGAATGCGAGCCGCGAGGCGCAGCTGCTGGTCGGGACGGTCGGCGGCGTGACGGCGTTGCTCGGCGCGATTCTCGGCACGGCGCAGTGGGACATCAAGCGCATCCTCGCCTATTCGACGATGTCGCAAATCGGCTACATGATCATGGGCGTCGGCGTCGGTGCTTACGAGGCCGGCGTCGCGCAGTTCTTTACCCACGCGTTCTTTAAGGCCCAGCTTTTCTTGGGTGCGGGGCTGGTGATCCACGCGCTCTCCGACGAGCAAGATATTCGCCGCATGGGCGGCCTGTGGAAGAAGATGCCGTTTGCTTTTTGGGTGATGCTGACGGGCGTGCTCTCGATCAGCGGAGTTCCCGGCTTTTCCGGTTTCTTTTCGAAGGATGAGGTAATCTACGGTGCGCTGCAGCACGGCCACCCGTGGCTCGACGCAATCGGCATCGTAACGGCCGGCATCACCGCGTATTACATGTTCCGCTTGCTCTTCGTCGCGTTCTTGGGTGAGTACCGCGGTGAGGCGCCCGTGCACACGGGCGGCGCCGGCTCCTGGATCATGAATGTGCCGGTGGCGATCTTGGTCGTTCCGAGCGTCGCGATCGGCGGCGCATTGCTGTTTGGCGGCGACGCGTCGCCGTGGGCGCACTTTTTTGCGCCGCTCTTCGCGGCGCAGGCGCATCTGGCAGTGGCCCAAACTCCGGCACCGGCGATCTCCGAGAACCTCACCTCGGTGATCGTGGTTATCGTGGTGGCGATCGGCTTTCTCGTCGCCTGGCAGCGCTACGCCACTGCGACCGCGCAACGCAATGCGGTCGATCGGCTTCGCGTCGAGACCGAGAAGATGCCGGCGGTTCTGACGAACCTGTTTTATTTTGACGCCGCGATCGATGCGATCTTCGTACGCCCGTCGCAAGCCTTGGGTCGATTTTTCGGCCAGGTGTTCGATCCCCGCGTACTCGACGGCGCCATTCGCGAGATCGTCGTGACCGCCGGTTGGCTCGGAACGCTCGTGCGCTCGCTCCAGACTGGTCTCTTGCGCGCGTATGCCTTGATTCTGGTTTTTGGAGCGGCCTGTTTCATCGCGTACTATGCGATCGCCGGAGCCGCGCACTAATGCCGCTCGTCCTCGTCAGCATCCTGCTTCCGATCGTTGCCGGCGCATTGCTGGTGACGCTGCCGCGCGGCGATCGTGTGCTCTCACGAGCGGTAGGGATCGCGGTGGCGGCGACTACGTTTGGGACGATTTTGGCGGCCGGTACCGGCGATTGGAGCGTGCGCTGGCTCTCGCGGCCATTCGAGTCCGCGTTCCACTTCGGTGCGACGCCGATTTCGTACTGGATCGCATTACTGTTAGCGCTCTGTACGGCATGCGCGATCGCCGCCTGCCGCGTCGAGCGGACGCGAGACTTCGTTGCGCTTCTGCTCGCGCTCGAGGGGACGATGCTGGGCCTCTTCCTGGCGCGCGACCTGCTCGTCTTCGCTCTCTTTTGGGATCTAATGCTCGTCCCCGTGTTCTTTGCGCTCATCGGTTGGGGCGAACATCCGGCGACGGCGTGGCGCTATTTCATCTATAATTTCGCTGGTGGCTTGACGTTGCTGCTCGCGACTGCCGCGTTCGGAATTATCTACGGCTCTACCGACGTGATCGGGCGCGGAGGCGCTCCGCTGGCCGGCGGGTGGGCTCCCTGGATCTACGCCGGGTTTGCCTTCGCATTTCTCGTGAAGACGCCGGTGTGGCCGCTCCATACGTGGATGCCGCCGACCTACAGCGGGCTTCCCTCGCCGATGGTTTCGGTGGTCTCCGGCGTGCAGTCGAAGGCGGGACTCTACGGATTTCTTGTCATCGCCACGGCGTTGTTACCGGCGTACGTTCATCAGTACGCCACGCCGCTTATGGTTCTGGGCGGGATCTCGCTCATCTACGGAGCCGTCGTCGCATTGACACAAAACGACGCAAAGCGGATCGTCGCCTATTCCTCCCTCTCCCACCTTGGGCTCATCGTCATCGCCGTTGCGTCGGCTAATACGCTTGCGCTAGACGGCGCACTGGTCTATATCGTCGCCCACGGGCTCTTCTCCGCCGCATTATTTCTGTTGCTGGGCTACGTCGAGGAGCGCGAAGGGACGCTAGGTCTGCCTCGACTCGGCGGCTTGGCCTGGATGAACCCTCGTCTCGGCGGCGCGCTCTGCATTGCGGCGCTCGCGGCTTTGGGTCTGCCGGGCTTGGCGGGTTTTGCCGGCGAGCTCCTGATCTTGATCGGCGTCTATCAAGCCGGATTTATCTGGCCGGTTATCGTCGCGCTCGTTGCGATCGTGCTGGCGTCGGCGTACATGCTGCGCCTTTATCAGGACATCATGAACGGTCCCCAGCGCGAGGACTTGCCGATTCGTCCCGATCTCACGTGGCTTGAAGGTCTTGCCGTCGCTCCGCTGCTTGCCGCGCTGCTGTTGGTCGGAGTCTTTCCCAAACCGCTCTTGGACAACGCCGCAATCACCTCTACGCAGAGCGGAACTCTTCCGTGACGCTTTCGTTCACGAACGCCGACTGGAGCGCGATTCTTCCCGTCGAGGTCGTCGCCGCGGCGGGCCTTGCGGTAATACTCGCCGATCTCTTTTCCGGTCGCAAGCAGTGGCGTTATGTTTCAATCGTTATCGGGCTGCTGGGAGTGGTGGCTGCGGGCATCGTCGCGGGACGGCAGTTCGGCCATGAGTACGACGCGTTCTTCGGCGGTTTCATGACCGGTGGATTCGCCACCGTTTTCGAGGAGATCGTGCTGATTGGGACGGCCGGTTCGTTGCTGCTCTACGGCACCATCGGGCCCGCCGGGCGCGTGGCCGGCACGACGGCGATCATGCTTTGGAGTGCGTGCGGTGCGATGCTGATGGCGGGCGCGGCGAACTTGATCGCGATCTTTCTGGGTCTCGAGCTGCTTTCGCTGGGCCTGTATGCGCTCTGTGCTGCCGTGGATCGAAAGACAGCGCGAGAGTCGGCGCTCAAGTATTTGATCCTGAGCTCGACCGCCACGGCTTTCTTACTTTTCGGCGCGGCCCTGCTCTTCGGCGCGACGGGAAGCGTCATGCTGGGCGATTTCATCAATCCGTCGCTCGCGTCGAGCCCGCTCTTTTGGATGGGCGCCGGCATGTTCCTCATCGGCCTGGTTTTTAAACTGAGCCTCGTGCCGTTCCACATCTGGACGCCGGACGTCTTCGAGGGGGCGCCATTGCCGGTGACCGCGTTCATGAGCGTGGTGACGAAGGCCGGAGCGCTCGCCGTCTTCGCGCGCTTCACGTACGCCGCGTTGCCACCGGGGGTCGCCGCGAGGCTTTTGCTGCCTGTATGGATCGTGGCGGCCATCTCGATGATCGTGGGGAACGTCGGCATGTTAGCGCAGGTCGACCTAAAGCGGCTGCTGGCATATTCGGGCATCGCGCAGATCGGATATATCGTCGTCGCGCTGGCAGGAGGAACGCCGCTTGGGCTGCGTTACGCGATCTACTACTTGACGGCGTATGCGTTCATGAACTTGGGCGCGTTTGCGGTCGCCGCTTCAATATCGGGTTCCGACGAAGACGGGTCGCGGCTGAGCAGTTATCGCGGTCTGGGGCGGCGGCGGCCGTGGCTTGCTGCAGCGATGACGATCTTTCTGCTCGCGCTGTCGGGCTTGCCGCCGACCGCTGGTTTCCTAGGAAAGATATTGATCCTAGCCGTGACGGTTGAAAACGGCTATCTCTGGCTGGCCGCCGCACTGATCGTCGGCACGGCGATCTCGCTCTATGCCTATGCCAATGTGATCTTCGCGATGTATGCCCCGGAGGAGGGCCCGCAGCGGGATCTGCGCCCCTTCGTCCCGCTGGCGTGGGCCAGTGCGGCACTCTGCGCCGCCGTCGTCATCGCGATGACGTTCTACCCGCTCACGCCCAGCAACGTGCTGCCGCTCGTGCGATAGCGCCGCGTCACGCCGCCCGGCGGCCGTGCGCTATACCTCTCGAAGGGGTGCCTATAATGATTCGACGCGCATTCGCTGTCTTGGTTTTCGCGGTTCTGCCGTTGACCGCGACGTTCGCGGGGCCTCTTAGGGCACAGGACGCGGACATCATTACGATTGACGCCCACGCCACGGTGGACCAACAGGCAGCGATCCTCTATTCACGTCAGTTGATCGCGGCGGGGGAGTTCGATCGAGCGGTCGATGCACTCGCGAGTTTTGTCGCGACTCATCCGAAAGGCGTCGAGGCGGCGCGTTTTCTCGGCGACCTCTATTACCGGCAGGGACGCTTCGATCGCGCCGAAGCGATCTACCAGCAGCTTCTCGCCCGCAATTCACACGATAAAGAGACGCACAATCGCCTCGGTGTCGTCTATGCCACTGAGAATCGCGTGGACGACGCGATCTTCCAGTTCCAAAGCGCGCTGCCCGGCACCGATTCTATTCGAGACTTAGTGCTGCTTCATTTACGTAAAGGCGATTTGCCGCAATATCAGGCGGAGATGGAACGCGCCGCTCGGTCGGAGCCAACCGATTCAGACCTTCAGGAAGAACTTGGCGAAGTCTTTGAGGCGATCCATCGCCCGAGCGACGCAATCGTTTATTTTCGGCGAGCGCTCGACACGGACCCGACGTCGATCGCCGCGCTCAATGGTGCCGGCATGGCGTATCTGGACATCCACGATCACACCACCGCACTCGGCTATCTGAATAATTGTCTCAACGCCGATCCAACGAACTATGCCTGCCTCGACAATGTAGGAGTGGCAAAAATACAGGCCGGCCTCTATGGCGACGCAATCGGCGTCTTTATGCGCGCGCGCCGGTTGGAGCCCGAACGCCCCGAAGCCCTCGTAAACTTTGGTTACCTCGCCGACCTTCGCGGCGACTGGAAGCGCGCCGTTGCGTACTACGTAGAAGCGATCGCCATCGATCCGTACGTTCCCGAGTCGTACGTGAACTTAGGGATCGATTACGAAAAGAACGGCCTCTATCCGCTGGCTCAAGCGTCGCTGCTCAAGGGCGTCGCCGCCGCGCCGTACGACGGCCGCGTGCATTACTTGCTCGCGCGGGCCTACGCAGCTCAGGGGCAAAGGGAGCTCGCCTTGCAGCAGCTCAAAGCGGCAGCGAGTTCGCTCGATCCCGACGTTGCGCAGATCGCCAAAGAAGAGACGGCTCGCCTCATGACATCTTCGGACAGCGCCCCGCAATAAACGGTCCGTTTAGTTCTTAGGTTCTAGCTATGCAGTCGATCTCGACGCGGGCGCCGCGTGGCAGCGCCGCGACGGCGACGGTCGAGCGCGCCGGCTTGGTTGCGCCGAAGTATTTTTCGTACACGGCATTGACCGCAGCGAAATCGTTCATGTCGATCAAGAAGATTGTCGTCTTGACGACGTCGGCGTACAGATAGCCGGCGGCGCAGAGGACGGCGCCGATATTCTCGATAACGCGTTCGGCCTGTGTTGCGGCATCGCCGCCGACCAGTTCGCCCGTCCGTGGATCCAACGGAATCTGGCCGCTGCAATAGAGCTCGTTTCCGGCTTGGATCGCTTGGCTATACGGTCCGATCGGCGGGGGCGCGTGTTGCGTAAGAATCTGCTCGTGTTTCATTCTTCGTCCTTCGACAAGCTCAGGATGACACGGACGATAGCGAAATCTCAGGAAGGGTCATCGTTCCTTTGAAAGCCATGGGCGGTTCCTCAATGCCGAAGTTTTTCTCGTAGAGCTCCTCAATTTGATCGAGCTCCGCTGCGGTTAAGGCCGGCGTTTCCGGCGCGGCGGCAAACTCGCTCAGCTGTTGGGAATCGTAGATGTTCGGCAGGACGGTCATGACGCGCGGCTCGGCCAGGAGCCATTGGATTGCCGCTTGACCGAGCGTCCGGTTTGGGCGCTCGAGGAAACGGAGCTGCGCAACTTTTTCGACACCGTTGAGCAGCCACTCACGGGGACGATGGCGGCGGTGGTCGTTTTTCGGGAATGTCGTCTCGGCGGTGTAATGCCCCTCGAGCATTCCGCTGGAGTGCGGGACGCGGATCATGTACCCGGTCGGCGCGCCGGCATCGACGGCCGCGCGGATTTGCTCGTCGCCCGGATACTGTTCGAGGATATTCCAGATGATCTGCGCGGTCGCGACGCGGCGGCGGCGGACGGCTTCGACACCCTCGCCGAGCCAACCAATCGCGGGGCCGAGCGCGACCCCGTACATGCGAATCTTGCCCTCTTGTTTGAACGATTCGAGCTGCTCCCATAACGCGTCGTCGTCGATTTGAGCCATGCGTGCGTTATGCATCTGATAGATG
>Ga0182024_10014954_pt1 | contig 14939 bp, 18 predicted proteins | sample P32metaG_FD_120480 | JGI IMG/M metagenome (GOLD analysis project Ga0182024, IMG submission 120480) | Permafrost microbial communities from Stordalen Mire, Sweden - P3-2 metaG (Illumina Assembly) | ecosystem: Environmental > Terrestrial > Soil > Wetlands > Permafrost | place: Sweden: Stordalen... | reverse complement strand
GATCAAGCCGCACAAAAAGTTCAAGGGCGAAGTGTACGTGCTCAGCAAGGACGAGGGCGGACGGCACACTCCGTTCTTCAAGGGATACCGGCCGCAGTTTTACTTCCGGACCACGGACGTGACGGGAGTGGCGACGCTGCCGGAGGGTATGGAGATGGTGATGCCGGGGGACAACGTGAGCTTGGAAATTGAACTGATCACGCCGGTGGCCATGGACAAGGGATTACGGTTCGCCATCCGCGAGGGCGGCAGAACCGTCGGCGCGGGCACGGTGGCGGAGATTGTGGAATAGGCAGCTCTTTGAGCGGCCGGACCGGGGAAACAAGAAATGCCGAGAGAACAGATCACATTGCAATGCACCGAGTGTAAACGCAAAAACTACACCAGCATGAAGAACAAGAAGACCATGACGGAGCGGCTGGAGCTGAGTAAATTCTGCCCATTCTGCCGCAAGCACCATCCGCACAAGGAGATCAAGTAGGGGCGGCAGGCCGGAGACCTGCCCCACTCGCACAAGGTACACTGTAAATGGAGTTGCAAGTAGGGGCGTAGGTTTAACGGCAGACCAGCGGTCTCCAAAACCGCGAGTGGGGGTTCGAATCCCTCCGCCCCTGCCAGTCCCTGCGCCGCCTCCGGCGGCTTTGGCGCGATAGGCGCGAGCGGCGCTAGATTCCAGAAAGAGAATATTAAGAAATGGCGGAAGAACAAAGTCTCACGCAGAAGGCCACCAGCTGGCCCCGCGAGGTCAAAGACTATTTCGACGAGCTTCATCTGGAAATGAAGCGCGTGACGTGGCCGCCGTGGAAGCAGGTGCGCGCCACCACGCTGGTGGTGATCGTGGCGGTTTTCGCCTTTGCGGCGTACTTTATGGTGGTCGACGCAGTGGTGGACGCCGGGATCACCAAAGTCTTCAAAACCTTCTCGCACTAAAGGGATGCCCCAGACTATGTCCGAAGAGATGCTTCCCGACGAAAATACATCCGAGGCACCCATGGAAGCCCCCGTAGAAGCCATGGACCCCGAGGCGGCGGAGCCAGCCGCGGCCGAACTTTCCTCGGCCGAATCTGCCTTGGCCGAGCCTGCCTTGGCCGAGCCTGCCTTGGGCGAAGGGGCCTTGGCGGAGCCGGCGAACCGGCACTGGTACATCATCCACACCTACTCGGGCTTTGAGCAGAAGGTGGCGGATTCGCTGCGCAGCCGCGCCGAGGCATTCGGGTTCGCCCATCAAATCGGGCAGGTGCTGATTCCCACCGAAGAAGTGGTGGAGCTTCGCGGCGGCAAGAAAGTCACCAGCAAGCGCATGCTGTATCCGGGCTACGTGTTGGTGGAAATGGAAATGAACGACGAGCTGTGGCACGCGGTGAAGGCCACTCCCCGCGTGACCGGTTTTGTGGGCGGCGGAACCTCGCCGGTTCCGCTGACCGCCGATGAAGTGAATTCGATTTTGTACCGACAGGCCAGCTCGGCCGAGCGGCCGCGGCCCAAGCTCAGCTTCGAGAAGGGCGAGAACGTGCGCATCATCGATGGGCCGTTCAACAACTTCTCGGGCAAGGTGGACGAAGTCAATCCCGAGCGCAACACTCTGCGCGTGCTGGTGACCATCTTCGGGCGCGCAACTCCGGTGGAGCTGGATTTCTTGCAGGTCGAAAAAGTTTAAGAGCCAAAGTTTAACAACCAGGATAGAGGAGACAGGTTATGGCAAAGAAAGTAACCGCCATGGTGAAGTTGCAGATTCCAGCCGGAAAGGCCACCCCGGCGCCCCCGGTGGGCACGGCGCTGGGACCCCAAGGCGTCAACATCATGGAGTTCTGCAAGGCCTTCAATGCCAAGACCTCGGCCAAGGACCAGGAAGGGCTGATCATTCCGGTAGTGATTACGATCTACTCGGACCGTTCCTTTACCTTCATCACCAAGACTCCGCCGGTGCCGGTCCTCATTAAGCGGGCGGTCAACCTGGCCAAGGGCTCGGCCGAGCCGAACAAGAACCGCGTCGGCAGGATCACCCTCAAGCAGGTGGAAGAGATCGCCAAGATCAAGATGCCCGATCTCAACAGCTTCGACCTGGAAGGTGCGATGAATCAGGTCAAGGGCACGGCGCGCTCGATGGGCGTGGACGTCGGCTGAGTGGCCGCAGCGTCTCCAGCATAGTAACTCCTTACGCCATAGCCGCTTGACACGTGGCAACGCTTCGCCATATAGTCGTAGGAGTTGGCTTATGCTGTCTTGAAAGTGGATGACTACACGGAGGATCTATGAAGCTTAGGAAGCCTTTTTGGATGCCTGCCCTCGTTGGGATCTGTCTTACCGCCCCGGCCGCGATGCAGGGAGGTGTTCTCGTCACGTTCGGCGGAAGCGGGCTCTCTTGCTTCAATTCTGCCAATTCCGCTGCTTGTGGCGGCGCGGAGGACAACATTTGGAATACGGGCGATTTCATCAGTCAGACATTCTCGGGTACGGGTCTTGCCTCAGTCAACCAGCTCTCGTTAAGCTTGTCGTTAGTCAACGTTCTCGCTTCCGGACAAAATGAGTCTTGGTCGATTGACCTCAACGGCACGGATGTGGGAACTCTTTCGGAGACTGGATCAGGTGTTACCAGTTACTCCAATACATTCAATTTCGCGAGCATAGCCGGTCCGAATTACACGATTCTATTCACCGTCCTGGCGCCCGGGGTGCCGGGCGGAAATGGCACGCTGGGGCTGCTTACCGGAGCCGACGGCACCTCGACGGCGACCCTAAGTAGTACGGTGCCCGAACCGTCCTCCCTGCTGCTGTTCTTGACGGGTGCGGCCGGCATCGGAATCGCGATCGTGCGCGGTAAGAAGACTATGAAATTGAAGGCTTGAAGTGAGAGTGGCTCTGGTTAACGGCGGGCCTGGCCAAATTTTCTGGCTTCGGTCCTCGTCGGCTTAAGCGGTGCGCTCCACGGGGCTCGTGCGCTTTCTGGTCTGCTGGGCCCGTGTTGTTTTCTGGGAGCTGGCGCTTCGAACTCTGAAAGGCGCCGCGACTGCGGCGATCATTGACGCGAATCGCGAGCGTACGATATCATTAAGCTTGCATGGCTAATACGATTTCCTCACTGAAACGCGTGCGCACCGCCGAGCGGCGGACGGAAGTCAACCGGACTCGCAAGACCCGGCTACGGCATCAGATCCGCGCGATGCGCCGTTTGCTCGAGTCCAAGGACGCCGGCGCCGCGGCAGCCTTGGCGTCGAAAACGTTCTCGATGATCGACCGTTCGGCCAAGTGGGGCATCATCAAGAAGAACACCGCCGCGCGGTACAAGAGCCGCCTGACGGCGCGACTCCGCAAGCTGGCCGCGTAGCAGCTCGCGGCAGAAGTCGTTCACTCCTGAAGTTGGCAGGTCGGGGACCTGCCTCACAGGCTGCTACGGCAGCGCGTACACGTAGACCGAGTCGGTGGCGATCACAGCCACGTACTGTTTGCCGTTCTTACCCTGATACGACATGGGATTGGCATTGGCGGCGCGCGCGAGCTTGGCCGCCCACAGCTCCTTGCCGGTTTTCGCGTCGAACGCGCGGAAGCGGTTGTCGCTGGTCGCGCCGATGAAGACGAGACCACCGGCAGTCACGATCGGTCCGGCGCTGCCACCGAGGCCGGTAAGCTGCTTCTCCGGCGGGAGCGATTCCGTCAAGCCGACGCGAACGTGCCAGGCGATATCGCCGGTGTTGGCGTTGACGGCGTAGAGTTGTCCCCATGGTGGTTTGTTGCACGGCAGGCTGACAGTGCGTCCGTCCGCGGTTTTGAACGACGCGCTGAAGCCGGAATAGGGTCCGGGGCCGGTGATGCTGCCCCGATCATAGAGCTGCGGCGATCCGTTGCCGCTGCCATAATTCCCGCCCGGCCGCTTCTTTTCGATCCAACCCGAAAGCGCCGCGTCTTGGGTCTTCACGTAGATGTAGCCGGTTTTCGGATCCGTCGCGGTGCCGCCCCAGTTGGGTCCGCCGTTGCCGGGAAATTGGAGAGTGCTCTTGGGCGGCGCGCCCTCCTCGTGAAACAGGAAGGGCGTGTAGGGCCCCGCGTTATAGTATCCACCGGCGCGCTCCCACAGGTCCTGGCAGGCCTTGGCGTGCTCCGGAGTGGTGTCCTCGGCCGTGACCATATCCTTGTCTTTGTCGAAGCTGTTACGAGCCAACTGCGGAGGCTTCAGCGGGAAGGGTTGGGTGGGCGAATACCATTCGCCGGGCACGTCGCCCTTGGGCACGGGCCGCTCCTCGACGCCGAAGACCGGCTTGCCGGTGGTGCGGTCGAGAATGAACACGAGCGCAGGCTTGCCGATGGCGGCCAGCGCCGGAATGGTCTTGCCGTCCTTCTTGATATCGACAAGGCCGGCGCCGGGAGGCAGATCCGAATCCCACAAGTCATGATGAACGGTTTGGAAATGCCACAGATACTTGCCGGTGTTGGCATCCACCGCGACCAGCGAATTCCCGTACAGATTCGCTCCCGGACGGTCTCCGCCGTAATAGTTGCCGGCGGGGCTTCCCAAGGGCATGTAGAGAATGCCGCGCTGTTCGTCGACGGTCATGTACCAGCCCCACACGTTGGTGCCCGAAAAACCCTTCCAGCTATCGCCGACCCAGCTTGTTCCGAAATTCGGCTCCCCCGGTTGGGGGATGGTGTGGAAGGTCCACAACGGTTTGCCGGTGACGGCGTCGAAGGAGCGCATATCACCGGGAGGACCGTAAAGACTCTCGCCATTGCTCGCGCCCAGCATGACCACGTTTTTGTAAATCGTCGGAGCGCCGTTCCAGGGAATCTTGATGTCCACGACGCCTTCATTTCCGAAGCCTGGGTCGATCTTTCCAGTGGCGGCGTTCATCGCGACCAACCTGGCTCCGGCGGTGAAGAGCAGCCGCGGAGGATTGGTTTTGTCGCCGGGCCAGTAGGTGACGCCGCGCGCCGTGGTCGAAAAGGGCAGCGGCGAGACCCATAGCTCTCTTCCGTTTTCCGATTCGAGCGCAATCATGCGATTGCCGGCCGGGATGTACATGATTCCGCCGACGACGATGGGGGTGGCTTCGGGATTCGCAGTTGGTCCGGCAGGGCCGCGCCCTCCGCCTCCGCCGCCACGAGCGCCGCCGCGCGCCCCTGCCCCGCCCGGGGCCGCTGCCGCGCCTTGGGCTGCCGGCGGAGGAGCCGCGGCTCCATCCTGGCCGTCAGGAGCGGCCGGGGCGGGCGGTGGCGCTGCGCCGCGACCTCCACCACCTCCGCGACCTCCGCCACCCGCGGGAGCCGCCGGCGCAATGCGATAGGACCACGCCAGGGTCAGTTTACTTACGTTGGCAGCGTTGATCTGCGTCAGAGGGGCGTAGCGAGTGCCAGCGAGATCGCGGGCGTAGGTCGGCCAGTCCGCAGGATTGTCCTTGCTTGTGGCCTGTTTGGCCGCGGGCGCTGTCTTGGCCGCGGACGTTTTTGGGGCCGCGGGCGCCGGGATCGACTGTGCGTGCAGCACGGGCAGCAGGATGGCCGTCGCGGCGAACACCGAGCGCATAGCCCGCCCGTGGCGTTGTGCGCGATCAGGAGAGGACACAGTACGGCGCATGAACATGAAGGCTCCTTGTTTCTATGAAGCTCGATTCACCAGCCTATAGAACTCCGTCGAAGGCGTCAATGCCTCCCGGCGGCGCCACCGATGGGTAGCCTTTTGATATACTGCCTCACGGTCTTTCTAGACCAAGGAGGATATCCATGAAAAATCATTTGACTCGTTTTGTGTTTACGGCGCTGGTGTCTGTCGCTTGCGCCCTTCCCGGCCTCGCCGGTCCCAACAACAACAGCGACAACGGCAGCGACCAAGGGTGCTTCGGCCTGCCCAACTATCTGGCGCTGAAGACCGCTCTCACCCAGGCGGTGGCCACCGAAACCAGTGGCCTGAACAACCACATGTGGGGCACCATCGTGGATCGCAATGGCATCGTTTGCGCGGTTGCGTACTCCGGTTCCACCGTGGGTTCGCAATGGCTGGGAAGCCGGGTGATCTCGGCACAGAAGGCCAATACGGCAAACGACTTCAGCCTCGACGCCACAGCCGCCAGCGCCGGCTCGGGAGGAGCTTTGGCGCTTTCCACCGCGAACCTGTATTCGGCGGTCCAGCCCGGCGGCAGCCTGTTCGGGTTGCAGGAGAGCAACCCCGTGGACCCCTCGGTGGCGTACGCGCCCCAGGCGACATACTACGGCACGCAGGGGGATCCGATGGTTGGCAATCGCATCGGCGGCGTGAACGTCTTCGGAGGCGGCTTGGCTCTGTATGGCCCGGGCCATGTTCTGGTGGGCGCGATCGGGGTCAGCGGCGATACCTCCTGCTCCGACCATTTCATCGCGTGGCGGGTGCGCAACCTGCTGGGTCTGGATCATCTGGGCACCTCGATTCCCGGCCCCGCGGGCTTGTTCAACAGCGATGCCACTCATCCCGACAACATCATCTTCGATATCACGGCTAACCCGGCCGGCGGCACGGGCAACAGCGCCAGTGGATTCGGTCATCCGAAGTGCCTGAACACCGGCGACCCCTCCAAACTTCCCGCTGTGTCGAACTGAGACTCGCGAGCTGGTGAAAAATTGAATGGCGCGGCGGCTTGTACCTCCGCGCCATTCGGAGCACGTGGTAGGGTTCGCCCTCGGCAAAGCAAAACGTCCCGCCTGACGCATCGATCCGATCATACATCGACGGGAGTGCGCTCATGAAGAAGGACAACGATGCGGGGACAGCGGTTCACGGCCATCGTTGCCTGCCGTACACGACATTAGGAATTAAGACGCGCTCCGCCGAGGTCTAGTAGACGACAACGTACGGGAGCGCGGAAACGACTAGCTCACGCGTTCCTTCGACCGGCCCAATTGCGGCATATTACGCAAACGTTGGATCGCTCCGTAGATCGTTCGCGTGATCCGGTTGGCAGCTTCCAAGCTGCGGTCTCGCTCGATATATTCAGAAATCGACTTGAGATCCGAAACGGCGTGGGGCGACCATTCGACCCGCATTTAACGGCGTTCGCGCCGTTCGAGCCAGGCCGCAACTTCTTCATCCGGAACCGTCTCGCCTCCGTCAACCGCGGCCATGCTTTCACTGACCTTGCGCTCGAACCAGTCGTTATACGCTACAAGGTGCTCGATAGCTTCCCCCAGCAGTTCAGCCTTTCCCTTGTGGGTGCGGCGCGCAAGATCGTCCAGCTTGGCTTCGGTCTCGGGAGTGATGTGGACTTCCATAATAAAAGTGTACGTCCGCTGCGCTCACTGGAGCTTGTTCTCCTCATAGCACCAGCGCACCAGAGGCTCGGGCACATTCGGGTTGGCCTTCAGCAAATCGCCCAGCATGAGCTGTTGGAATGAAGTCGAGATGGACCCATCCACGCCGACGGTCACGATCAGGAAACCGTAGACGTCGGTCATGGCCTTGGAGCCGGGTTTGACGCCGGGCGGTAGCCGGTAGCGAACCGCGCCCGCGGTGCCCACAATCCAGCCCGGCAGCACCTTGCCTTTCCAAGTGTCGCTACGAAACACGTCTTCCATGAAGTAGTGCGAGTGGCTGGCAAAGACATAGACGCGTTTATGAGCCGAATTCTGGGCGTGCAGCAGGGCCTCGTAAACCTCCCGGCCGGTCCGCGCGCCTTGACCCGATTCGCTCATGCTGTGAAGGTCGCCCAAACTGCCGGGGAGCGCCTCATGCATGCCCACCACGATAGTGCGGATCTGGTCCGATGTCTCGTCGCGTTTGATCGCCGCGCGAATCCAATCCATCTGGGCCGAGTCGAACTGGTCCGCGGAGGCGTTATCGAGCGCGATGAAATCCACGTTGCCCTTGAGCCAGTGATAGTAGGCGCGCAGCTTGTGATCCCGCGGATCGTCCTTGAGCCTTTGCTGGCGCAAAAGGGGAGTATCGAGCCAATCCGCAAACTGCGCGAGATAGTCGGCGCGGGTCGCAGGCGGAATGGTTTCGTGGTTGCCGGGACTCAAGAACACGGGCAGATCGCCGAAAGGCGCGATTTGATGGGCGAGGAAGTCCGGCCACGCCGAGCTCTCATAGTCGATGATGTTCAGAGGCTTCGAAGGCAAGCCCAACTGCGCCGGAGGAACCAAATCCTCATCGAAGGTGTAAATCGCCCGATAATCGCCCAGATGCCAGTAAAACTCCGCGCCGCTCTGAAGCACGCCCTGGGCAATGGCAGGCATCACGATATCGCCGCAATTGCGCGAATCGCCGGAGACGGCGAACTTCCATGCGGCCGCCGGCTGCTGCGCCGCGACCGCGCTGCCGATGGCCACCGCCAACCACGCAAGATGCTTCATAACCCCAAGTTTATCGGAGTTTCCTATTGCAGCGCCTTCTGAATTGCCGCTTCGATCACCGGCGCCATCAGATCGAAGCCCTTCCGATTCGGATGCAGACCGTCCATCGAGAAGCCATCCTTCAACATTCCCTTGTCGTCCACCAAAGCCGCGAAGTAGTCGGCATAAACGGCGTGCACCTTCGCGGCGTAATCCTTCATCCATGCGTTGATTTTGAGAATGTCGGCGGGAGGGTGCAGGCCGCTCTGGATGGCCCCTGAGTAATCGCTGATGGGCGTCACGGAGCACAGAATCACCTTGATGCCGTGGGCCTGCGCCAGGTCCGTCATAGCCTGGATGTTTTCCTCGATCATGGTCGGCGTCTCCGGCCCGGTGTTGCGCGCGATATCGTTGGTTCCGGCAAAGATCGCCACCGCCGCCGGCTTCAGGTCGATCACGTCCGGATACATGCGCACCAGCATCTGCGGCGTGGTCTGCCCGCCGATGCCGCGGTTCACATAGGATCGTCCGGGGAACTGATCGGCGAGCTTCCAGATGTCGGTGATGGAATCGCCCAGGAACACGACGCGCTTGGGATCGGCAGGCTGCTTCTTCAACGCCTCGTTGGCGGCGTGGTAGCGCCCGAGCTGGCTCCAGTCCTGGAGCCGATTCCCGCGCGGCGGATTGAAATCGTCGACAAGCTGGCCCCATGAGCCGGCGCTCAGAAATCCAGTCAAGAGTAATGGAAACAAACCTCGCATCGTATGTTTTTCTCTCTTTCTAGAGTTTCTTTGCCCGAAACCCGCCGTGCGAGCGATCATACAGCCAGATCGCCCCGAACACGATCAGCAAAATCGCCGGCAGCGCGGCTACCGCGCGGAACGACGTCTGCGCCGCGACACCGAGCGCATGGTCCAGCGCCGGACCCGGCGTCAGCGCGTTGAACGCCGTTTCCCCACCCGCCACTTCGATCTTCTTGCTGTCGAAGATCGCTCCCATGCGCGGAAGAACGAATTGGATCGACAATGTTCCGGCGGTCCCCATCAAGCCCATCAGCAGCGCGCCGCCGCGCGGAAACCTCTCCGACGCCGTGGCCAGCATGGTCGGCCACATGAAGCACACGCCAGTTCCCCAGACCGTCGCGGCAAGGAGACCCGTCACGGGCGACGACGCGAAGCTCAGCATCACCAGTCCCAACGACGCCAAGAAGCACGAAACCCATAGCACACCAATCGGCGAAAGAATGTGCCCGAGAGGTCCGGCGAAGTGGCGCATCAGGAACATCAGGCCGCTGACGTACACCAGCAAAAGAATGCCCGGCATGTGCACGGTGCGGCTCAGCGCCAGATCCACCCAGGCGCCAGGCGCAAGCTCGGCAGCCGCAGTCAGGAACATGGAGCAGAACAGCACGAAGAACATCGGATTGAGAAGCTCGCGGAACATCTCGCCGGCGGAGACTCCGGCGGCCGCGCGTTCGGTAGGCGGAAATTTCACACCGAGGGAAAGAATCGTCACCGCGGCGCCCGGCAGCAGCACCAGCGCGAGCTTCGGCTGCCATCCCAGACCCAGGCTGGACAGGCCCACGCCCAGCAGTCCGCCGATGACGACTCCGCCCGGCCACCACGCGTGCGCCGCGTTGAGCTTCGCGGTCTTGTCGTCAGGATAGAGCGCGGCGATCAGCGGATTCATCACACCTTCCGCCATGCCCCAGCCCACACCCGCAACCGCTGCTCCAATCCAAAGGACGTGGTACACCTGCGCGCCGGAGGCGATGTTGCCCGCGAACGCCATGGTCAGCATTCCCAGCGACATCAGAATGCCACCGAGCGGCAGCAAAAATCCCATACCGATTACGTCGAGCAAAGGGCTGCCGATCGCAATGGTGATCGCCATTCCCAAGAACGGTACGCCTAGGACGCCCGCGATCATCTCGGCCGAGTGGGCTTTGTCGATCGGGTCCAGGAACGTGCGCTGAAGATCGGCAGCCGTGTTGGCTCGAATCGCATTGGCGATGCCGGCGGTGCAGAGGCCCAGGCTGCTCACCAGGAACAAGCGGGTCTTGTTGTAGACAACAGTTTCTGTGATCGCGGGCGCGCTCACGATGACACCTCGGCGCTACTCACGTCAACCCAAGCGTGCGCGCGATTGCTGGCGAGTTCCGCTTCCAAAATCACCAACTGCCGCAGGCCATCGGCGAACTGCGGATACTCCGGCTCGGCGTCGGCGTCCTCAATCGAATAGTAGAATCGGCGGAACACCTGTTTGAAGGTGTCGTCGTAGCCCTCGCTGTGGCTGCCGGGAAGATCCGCGTAGGATCGCGCGGCCTCCTTCATTAAGGAAGGGTCCTTGACGATCACCTGGTTGTTGGTGTTGCGGTTGCCGATCCACAGTTCGTCCGGACGCTCCTGATCCCACGCTACCGAGCTCTTGCTTCCGAACACTTCGATGCTCAGGCGGTTCTTGCGGCCCGCCGACACCTGGCTGGCCGTGAACGCGCCCCGCGTTCTCTCACCCATCCGGAACATGACTGCGCCGAAATCTTCGGTTGTGATCGGAGTGAGATCGTACTCTTGCGGCGCGACAGTCTTTCCCGCGAAGGTCTCGATGTCGCCCCTCGGCCGTTTGCGCGTCTTGTGAAACGTCTGCAAATCGGCGCACAACGAAGTGATGCGCAGCCCGGTGATGTGCTCCGCCATATCGCACCAGTGCGACCCGATATCCGCCATGGCCCGCGAAGGACCGCTTTCGCGCGGGTCGATGCGCCAGTTCCAATCCGTATCGTAGAGCAGCCAGTCCTGCGAGTAGGTGCCCTGCGCCACCAGAATCTCGCCCAGATCCCCTGCTTCGCGCATCCGCCGCATCTGCTGCACCATCGGATAATAGCGCAGATTGTGACAGGTACAATTGCGCAGCCGCTTCGCGCGCGCCGACGCGGCCAGAGCTGCGGCCTCCGCGCTCGATACCGCCAGAGGTTTCTCGCACAGCACATGTTTTCCGGCCTCGAGCGCGGCTTTGGCCATGGGAAAATGCGCGGCGTTGGGCGTGCAGATGTGGACGGCTTTTATCGAAGCGTCCGCCAGCATCTTGCGATATGCCGCTTCATCGCGCCCGCCCACGGCGACCACTTCCACGGTGCCCAGCCGCCGCAAAGCCTCGGCATGCACGCGGCCCATGAACCCGCTTCCGACGACGGCCGCGCGCATAGTCGTCAGACCCACCACGCAGCCGACGGCTGCTCGCGGGGGACGATCTGATTCAGGAACGCCGCCGCGCGGCTCAAGCCCTCCTCGGCCGACAGCAGGCTATCCTCGTGCTCGATCGAGAGCACGGAATCGTAGCCGAACATCCGCAGCGTGGAGACGAATTCCCGCCACCACCCCTCGCCGTGTCCGTATCCGCAGGTGCGGAAAATCCACGCGCGATTGCGTTCGTCCGTGTAGGGCTTGGTATCGAGCACGCCGGTCCGCGGTAGATTGCGATCGTAGATCTGCGTGTCTTTCGCATGCACGTGGAAGATCGCGTCGCCCAGCACGCGCACGGCGGCAATGGGATCGATTCCCTGCCAGAACATATGACTCGGATCGTAGTTACAGCCGATTGCCGGCCCCGCGATCCCGCGTAATCGGAGCATCGTCTCCGGGCTGTACACCACGAACCCCGGATGCATCTCGATAGCGATCTTCACGCCGTGATCGGCCGCGAACTTGGCTTGCCTGAGCCAGTATGGCTCGACGACCTTGTCCCATTGCCACTTCAGCACGTCCAGATAATCCGGCGGCCACGGACACGTCACCCAGTTCGGATGCTTCGCCTTCGGAGAATCGCCGGGGCAACCTGAAAAATCGACCACTACCGGAACTCCCAGCTTCCCGGCCAGCCGGATGGTGTTGCGGCTAACTTCCCGATCGTGCCGGGCCCGATCGCGATCCGGGTGCAGAGGATTGCCGTGACAGCTCAGCGCGCTGATGGAGAAGCCGTGATCGGCCACGGTCTGCTTGAACGTATTGAGCGCGACGCGATCGTTCAGCATGTCCAGCTTGCAATGCGCGTCGCCGGGGTAGTTGCCGGTGCCCAGCTCGACCGTGGCAATGTCGTGCGCCTTGATCTTCTTCAGAACGTCGGCGAGCGGAAGCTGGGACAGCAGCGGGGTGAAGACGCCGACTCTCATTACTTAAACCGTACGATCATTTAAATTCCGTGATGATCGCGCGCTGGCTCCCCTTCACCAACGTCTCCGTGTGCGTCCTGTCGCGAGCGTTGTATCTGACCGTGCCGAAGGAATAGTCGTTGGTAACGACAACGCCGGAAGGAGTCGTCGATTTCAGCGAGCCGTCCTTCAGGTACGTCACCACGACGTCCTTGTCGTGAAAATGCATCGGCGTCGCCACTCCCGTGGTCCACGTGTAATCCCACACGATCACCCGATCGTTCTCGATCAACTTTTTCGATCCCGGCCTCGGAAACGCATTCGGATACCCGGACTTGTTGGGAAGGGGCGCGACGGTGTGATCCTTCAGCTCGATAACGATGGTGCGGCCGCGGGACGCCGGTGTGCCGCCCTTGCGCCCGAACTCCGCCTTGCCATCGGCCAGCGTGACCGCCACGAAGTCATGCATGTAGGCGCGCGGAGACGCAGTGTCCCACACGCTCACGCGCTCATTGTCGATGATCGGCTTGTCGCCTGAAGGAGCACCCGCTTGAAACAACATCACAGTAAGGTACAACGCTGCGCTTGTGATCATGTCTCGTCCATTGTATAGCGCTCCGCGGCAGCACGCCACGGTCTTGCGCAAGCGAGCGACCGCTGCTTCGAAGCCGCTGCGGAATTGCTCCAGGGCCATGGGATCGATGCACGGCGCGGCACTGGATGCGGATGAGGGGCTTATGCCCACCCGCTTCGGTTTGAAGCCAGCATGTGAAGATGCTCGCTGACTTGCGCCAGGAGCGCGCCGAGTTGTATTCTGAAGCCTTCGCAGCCGCGCTGCGCTATCTCGGCCAATACACCCATTGCGTTGCCATTTCCAACCACCGCCTCGTCTCCCTCGACGATGGCCGCGTCACTTTCCGATAGCGCGATCCGCCTAACAAAAACAAAAGCGTTTGATGACACTCCCCATCGAAGAGTTCCTCATGCTGGGCACCGCCGAAGGGGCGTTTGGAGGCGTGGAACCGGGTGAGCCACTCTCGGCTGCGCTCGTGGAAGCCCTGTCCTGCTGCGCGGATCACATCGGCCACCTCAACGGGTGCCGCGGCATCTACTTCGCACCGCCGCCGGTATCGCCGTTGCTGGCAAGCGGCAGAGAGTCGAGCGGGCTGGCTGTGGCGTCCAGGTGTTGCTGCGAGAGATGGAGATAGATAGTGGTCTCTTCCAGGTCGCGATGCCCCAGTAGTATCTGGATGGTCCGCAAGTCCGCGCCGGCTTCAAGCAGGTGAGTGGCGAAACAGTGCCGCAAGGTGTGGGGATGGACTTCCTTGCGGATGCCGGCACGCTGGCTCGCTTCCGTTGGGATGCCTAAAATACGGCCCTTTTGGATCTGACCTACTGCTTGCCAACGTAATGCACGGCGTCCCGGTCCTGGCAGATAAACTCTATAAGCTCGGCGTCCGGAGACAGACGATGATTCACCCGGACGGTGAACGGCTTGGTATACGCTTTCGCGTCGTCGATAGTGATATCGATTTGCATGGTGCCGTAATTTGGGCGCCGGAAGCGCTCGATCGTCTTAGCGGCGCTGGTCATGGGAGTACCCCACACATCCAGCCACACATCGTCGCGGTATCCGGTGGTTTCCACTACCAGCGTGTCTCCATCCCAGTGGCCGATCGAATAGCCATACCACCACGGATCCGGATCGCCGCCTGGCAAGGTTCGCCCGTCGGTGTAGATCTGCCGGAGCCCATGATTCGCCTCGTAAATGATCGCGATTTCCTTGGGAGTCTGAATGATCTTTCTCGGTTGGGGATGGAGGTGAAATTGCATCAGGCCCATCGGTAGGCAGTGCGCGTCGGGATTATCCTTGTCGTTATCGGCTCTTCGTTGGGCCAGTAGCTCCGCGGCCCAGGGCCGCAGCGGCAGGCCGTCCTTAAAGTTGGCGCCGATATTGAAGAAGGTAGCCAACGGCGGGCCATCGGCCGGCGGAGGCGGCGGAGGGGGAGCTTGTTTGCCCTTGTCTTGAGCCCCGGCCCGGCCGCCGCCGGCCAGATTCCACGTTCCAGTGAAGTCCGGCTTGCCGTCGGCGGTTCGCGGCGTCGGCGCCGTGAGATCCGGTTTTCCCTCAGCCGTCTTCGGAACGCCGGAGGAATAAGCGGGCCATTGCGCGAAAGCCATCGCCCCACCAAAACATAAAGCCGCCGCGACTGCGACTGCACCGATTGAAAGTCTCATCTTCTCGTCCTTCCCTTACATTAGATCAGAACGAGAAGCGAGTGACGATCCGGCCGCTTCTGGGCAGCGCGCCGGCGCCATTGAACCAGTTCACGTACCCGAAGCCAAGACAACAGCCCGGTGGTACTGCCATAGGATGAAGAGTAAAGTGGACCCCATTGTCAAGACCATTTTTTGTCCGCAATAAGCTAATGCTCGGCGGCGTCTTGGGTTTGAGTTTTGGGGCGGCGGGTGAGGCCGCCCCTTGCCATTCCGGCCCTTGAAT
>Ga0182024_10014953_pt1 | contig 14940 bp, 10 predicted proteins | sample P32metaG_FD_120480 | JGI IMG/M metagenome (GOLD analysis project Ga0182024, IMG submission 120480) | Permafrost microbial communities from Stordalen Mire, Sweden - P3-2 metaG (Illumina Assembly) | ecosystem: Environmental > Terrestrial > Soil > Wetlands > Permafrost | place: Sweden: Stordalen... | reverse complement strand
TTGGAGAGATCAAGCAGGGCGTAGCGCGCCGAGCGCCGCTCGGGAACCTGATAGCGCGACGAGTTTTTCGCAAACCACGCGGTGAGATCGGCGTCGCTTGGATGGATTGAAGAGGCCAGGTCCGCAGGCTTGATGAGGGCGTAGTCTACCTTGACCTTTTCGTTTCGCCAGACGAACTCCTGCGCGATTTCCTGCGGGGTGACCGCTATTCCGTCGGTGACCATTTCGTGGAATTTTTCCGTGAGCATGTCGTCCCGGAGCAGGCCCTCAAACTGCTCAACCGTCATCCCATACTTCGTCTGAACCTCATTCGGATAGCGATCCTTGAGCCAGGTGCTGCCGGACCATGCGGTGGGCAGCAGTTCCTTGATGCGCTCGGTTTGCTCTTCCGGTGTGACGCGCATGCCCAGGCGGTCTGCTTCAAATTCAAGCGCACGCTGGAAAATCATCTGGTCGAGGACTTGCTTCGAGTAGGCTGCTCGGAGCATGGGAGGGATAGCCTGATTTCGCGTCGCCTGCTGGAATTCCTGCTGGAAATCCACGATCGTGATGTTCTGTCCGCCGACCGAGGCGATGGCGTCGGGCGCATCACCACCCGTAGTGCCGTTCATCAAGCCCGGGATCAGCGTAATCACCATGCTGATGATGATCATCCCAAGGATGATGCCCATGGTGATCTTGATCCACCGGTTTCGATCCAGGTCCCGCTGCTGAATGCTTCTCAACATATGTAGCTGCGGCCTTTCGGAAGCTTCAAACCGTCGATTATAGAGGAAGTTCGACCCGTCGCTCCATTAGTTTCCTGGGAGGCAGAAAAATCAAGCCGGCCGCACAGGGAGCCTCTTGGACAGTCTCGAAGTACGTCTTGGTGATTTTTTCGAGAAGATTCCAGGCACAGTCTGCGAGTGATGCGAGATGGAGGCCAATCGCCGGCTGATCCTTCTTGCAGACTGTCGCTGGTTGTTCGCGGTTACCGGGACGACCTGCGTTTGCGCAGGATGCGCCCAGATCGAACGTCGGCGCGGTTTTTTGTGCGCTGCCGAGAGTAGCTTCCTTGCTCGCATCGAGCGCGGGCGGCCCCGGGCCTCGGAGAGGCGTCCTGGCATGCACCTTGCAATATTGTGCTCGATTACGAGCGAGCCAGTGTTCTGTAATCTACTAATATTAAATGGCTTAGACTAGATCCTAGGCGCTGGACGTGCGGCGTATGAGGCGCGAAATCCGAGCCGCGCAGAGGCGATTCTTGTCTCACGAGTGGAAGAGTTTTTCCTCTGTTGGGCGTCGCGCATCACACAATTGCTCACTTTTTGGGATCGAAGGCATCTCAAACCCAGCAATCGACCCTGGAAAAGGCAGCGCCGGGGACGGTTCTCGCCGGTAGCGACCATAGAAGGCGAATTTATTGCTCTTTGGTGGAAGTTCCCCGGGACTTTTTAGAGCCCCAATGCCCGGAAAATTGTGTGGTCGAACTCCTGTAAGTTGTTGTAAATAGAACATGTAAACGAGCACAGAGGGCATTTTTCAGCCGCTCTACCGTTGGCAACAGCCGTGCTTTTGAATCTGGTAAGGCGAGGGATAATACCCCAAAAAGGACTACGCGCGGGTTGTGCTGACCTACAGGACCTTATGACGATCGAGATGGCACACAGAGAAATGGCTCAGGAAGACACGAACTGGGTTGCCGGCTTGAGCCCAGCGATCCGGGATCTGGAGAGCGTGATTGGCGAAATTGCGCCAACGAACCTACCGGTTCTGCTCGTCGGTGAGAGCGGGACGGGCAAGGAGCTGTTCGCCAATCGGGTTCATCGGCTTTCGCAGCATGCCGATAGGCCCTTTGTTCGCATCTCTTGCGCTTCGGTGAATCCCACAACTTTTTTCTCGGAACTGAAGCTGAATCCAAACGATCCAGGCGACGGGCCGAAGAACGGACCTGGCACCGTGTGTTTTGATGAGATCGGTGAGCTCGATGCGGCGTGCCAGCGAAATCTTCTGGGTGCGCTTCCTGACGGAGACCTGGGAGCACGGCGCGGTGAATTGAGGGCGCGTTTGATTTCGACGACGAATCGGAATCTGGATGAAGAGATGCGCGCGGGACGTTTTCGCAGCGAGCTGTATTACCGGATTAGCGGAGTCTGCTTGCGTCTGCCTCCATTGCGGGACCGCAAAGAGGACATTCCGCTGCTGGTCGACTTCTTTTTGAACAAGCATGCAGCTCAGTTTGGTCGGTCGCGGCCGTCGCTGAGTCCGCAGACACTGCAGATTTTCTTGGATCATGCCTGGCCGGGAAACATTCGCGAACTCGAAAATGTGGTGAAGGAAATCGTAGCGTTGGGCGACGAGCGCCTGGCGGTGGCCGAGTTGGGCATCCCGATCTCAGAAAGAAAAAGAACACCGCTCGCGCCGGTACGCAGCTATTCGCTGAAGGCTGCGGCTCGAGCCGCTTCGCGCGAGGCTGAGCGGGAAATGATCATGCAGGCCCTGGCGCGGACACGGTGGAACCGCAAGCGCGCCGCACAGGAATTACAGATCAGCTACAAATCGCTGCTCTACAAGCTGAAGCAAATCGGATTCGAAGATTCGGAAGTGAATCAGTAAGACGGGAGAAATCGATGTTTGGACGATCGAAGTTCTGCGTGGTGGTCCTGCTTCTGGTGACCATATTTCTCACTCGAGCACCCGGGACGGCCGCACAGGCCGCCGCCCAGGATCCGGTCGCGGCGACCGGGACGGACCCGGCTGTGAAACCCGTAACCCCACAGGACCCGAACTACATTATCGGTCCGCAAGACGTGCTCGACATCAGCGTTTGGAAGGAAGCCGAATTGACCCGCACGATTCCTGTGCGTCCCGACGGGAAGATTTCGATGCCGCTTCTGAACGACGTGCGGGCTGCCGGGCTGACTCCCAACCAGTTGGCTGCGCAGATCACTACGAGCCTGAAGAGGTTCGTGACCGATCCGCAGGTCACCGTCATCGTGACTGCAATCAACAGCCAGCGCGTCTACATCCTCGGTGAAGTTACCCGCACCGGAGCGTATCCGCTGTTGCCCGGTATGACGCTGTTGCAGGCGCTGTCCAGTGCCGGCGGTTTTACGCAATTCGCCAACCGGAAAAAGATCTATATGTTCCGCACGGAAAACGGGAAGCAGGCAAGGTATCCGTTTGATTACAAGGCGGTCGTTGACGGGAAGCGGACCGACGAGAACTTAGTGCTGAAGGCCGGCGACACGATCGTTGTGCCATAGGGGGAATGATGCGGAAGTTGTCGAACACATTTTGTGTGGCCTTGTGCGTGGTAGCGCTAGGCGCGCCTGCGGCCCGGGCCCAGCAGCAACAGACGCCGGACCAGCAGCAACAGCCTCCTGCGCAGCAGCCGACACCGGACCAGGGTGGTGCGCCGATCCCGGCCTATCGTTCGCCTCTGGCCTCTGCGGCCGGTGATGACGATACCGACTCCCAGGGCACACCGGATACTCGCCCGCTGTCAGGGGCCCAGGATCTTTCACCAATGCTGCTGCCGACACGCAGCTACTGGCAGCCACAGTTCAACTTCTTCGGCACGATCGACCAAAACGCCGGCGAAGTTGGTGGGGGCAGTGCCTGGACCGCAGGCGCTGTGGTATCGGGACGCGTCGATGTCCATCGGATCTCAGGTATCTCAGATTTGAGGCTAACGTACACCGGCGGAGGAGTCTTCTCAGGCGACAGCGGCGTTGGAAATGGAATCGTACAAACCCTGGGCTTTGGGGATAAGTTCACGTTTCATCGCGCCACACTATCCATCTTTGACCAGTTCAACTATTTGCCGGGATCGTCGTTTGGATTCGGCGGGCTGGGCGGACTTGGTGGAAGCCTGGGTTCGGGCACCGGCTCTTCAGGACTCGGGTCGGTTTTCGGGCCGGACGAGACGATATTGACCGGAACGGGCCAGACACTGGAGAACTCGTTTGTTACCGAATTCGACGCCCTTCTGACCGCTCGCACATCGCTCACGTTTGTCGGCGGTTATGGTGTGCTGCACAATTTTGAAAGTGGCCTGTTCAACTCGACCAATCCGAATGGCCGCTTCGGTTACAACTACATGGTGACCCGCAAAGATACGATCGCCTTGCTCTATACCTATAGCGGATACAGCTATGGCAACTCGGATCAATCGTTCACCACCCATACGGCGCAGTTTTCCTACGGTCGGCTCGTCACCGGCAGACTCGCATTTCAGATCGCAGCTGGGCCGCAGTACATCATTTCAACCTTTCCGATCACAATCAGCAGCGGGGTAACGGGACCGCTCACTACGACTTCTCAAACGCAGCTGAACTGGTCACTGAACACGAGTCTGACCTGGACGGCTAAGCGGGACTCTTTCGGGGTTGCTTACTATCGCGGCGCAAACAACGGATCTGGCGTTCTGTCGGGCGCGATTGGCGATACAGTTAGTGCATCGTTCACGCGGCAGTCTTCGCGGACGTTTACCAGTGGCATTGCCGGGGGCTGGGCCCGGAATCAGGGAGTGCTCGAGGGCGCGACGACGCTTACGACTCAAACATACGATAACTGGTACGCGACGGCGAGTCTGAGCCACCCGGTGGGCCGCGCTCTGGGCCTGACCCTGTCTTATTCGATGCAGTACCAGATTCCTCATACCGCTGGCTGTACCACGCCAGTTTGTGGAGTCAGCACCGTAACGAATCTGGTTGCCTTCGGAGTTGGCTGGCACGACCGGCCGCTCTTGTTCTAGCAAGGATTTTCAAGCGACGGTTGACGGGAGACGAGACAGCGATGGACGACAAAAGACAGCGCGAATTGACCCCTGCGGATTACATGGCCATGGTTCGGCGGCGGTGGGTCATGATTTTGATCTGTGCCCTGATCGGACCGCCGCTCGCCTACGGTGTCTCGCGCTTTCTTCCGGTACGTTACAAGTCGCAGACCCTGGTGCTCATTGAGCCCCCCAATGTGCCTGAATCTTTCGTGCCGCAGGTCGATATGACGAGTATCGGTCAGCGGCTCGGCAGCATGGAGCAGCAGATCCTGAGCCGCGCGCGCTTGGAGCCGATTGCTCACCAATTGATAGCCGACTCCGGCAACCCGAATAAAGTGTCCATGGATGACCTGGTTGACAAACTGCAAAAGTCGATCGACGTAACCGCCGTGCGGCCCACCATTGAAACCGGCGACAGGTTCTTGCCCGGGTTCTTTGTCGGTGTGACCTGGGCCGACCCCCGTACCGCCCAAGCCGTGTGCACGGCAGTCACCAGCATGTTCATTCAGGAAAACGTCAGGCTCCAGCAGCAACATGCGCAGGAAACGACTGACTTTCTTTCAACACAGCTGGTTCAGGCCAAGGCTGACCTGGACGCGCAGGATGCGAAGCTGGCTGCGTTCAAGAGCGTTCACCTCGGGTCGCTTCCCGATGACGAAACGATGAACCTGAATGTTCTGACCGGTCTGACCTCGCAACTCGATGCCGCAAACCAAGCGCTGGCGCGCGCGCAGCAGGACAAGGCCTTCGCGCAGTCCATGTTGACGCAGCAGCTCGCGACCTGGCAAGCCACTCAGAGCGGGCGTGATCCGGACTCGCTCGAGCAGCAGCTTGGCGCGATGCGGGCTCAGCTCGCAAGCCTCGAGTTGCGCTATACGGAAGATTATCCGGATGTAATCAAGGCCAAGAGCGATGTCGCCCGCCTGGAAAAGAGAATTGCAGAGACCGCCGACGCGAAACCTGTGCCGGATGTGCCCAAGACTGGGAAGTCCGCGGCCGAACCTGCTCAAATCACCCAGTGGCGAACCCAGATTCACGCAGCAGAGGCGGGAATCGCGGAAAAGACACGAGAACAGGAGCAGATCAAGAGTCAGATCGCGCTCTATCAGAACCGCGTGCAAGGCAGCCCTGCGGTTGAACAGCAGTACAAGGAAGTGGTCCGCGGCTATCAGACGGCACTGGATTCCTATAACGACCTGTTGAAAAAGCGCAGTGAGTCCGCCATGTCCGGCGAACTGAGCAAGGAGAATCAGACTGAACAGTTCACGGTGCTGGATCCTGCCAATTTGCCGGATTCGCCTTCGTTTCCCAATCGGCCCCTGTTCGCACTGGGCGGCCTGGTTGGCGGACTGGCACTGGGCTTGGGGCTGACCTTCCTTCTCGAGATGCAGGACACATCGCTAAGGACCGAAAGAGACGTTGAAGTTGGCCTCCGGTTGCCGGTGCTGGCCATGCTCCCGGCGATTGATCCGATCGCGAACAGGAAGTCGAATAAATCAGCGGTGAACCCACTGGCGAGTACCGGTCTGGGAATAAGCTCAGGAGCCTGAGAACATAACATGTATCAGCGATTCTTTGGTTTGCGAGAGAGCCCTTTCAACGTTAATCCGGATCCGCGCTATCTGTTTATGACTGCGCAGATTCAGGAAGCGCTCGCCGGCCTGATGTACGGCATTCAGAACCGCAAGGGCTTTATTCTCCTGACGGGCGAGGTTGGCACGGGCAAGACGACCCTGCTGAACCGCCTGCTCGACTGGTTGCGCGGACAGAGGGTCGCGACTGCGTATATCTTCAACTCGCGTCTAGAGGTGAACCACCTGTTTGATTTCATGATGGCAGACTTCGACATTCCCTGCGAGTCGCGGGAGAAAAGCCACATCCTGCTGGCGCTCAACCAGTGGCTGCTGGAGCGCTATCGCGCCGGAGAAACAGCCGTACTGATCATCGACGAGGCGCAAAACCTGACTGACGAAGTGCTGGAAGAGATCCGACTGTTGACGAATCTGGAGACGGCAACCGAAAAACTGCTGCAGATCGTGCTGACGGGTCAGCCGGAGCTTGAAGAAAAGCTGAAACGGCCCCAGTTGCGCCAGGTGCGCCAGCGCATCACGATCTCCTGCCGCACCAAAGCGCTCACGATTGAAGAGACCTTCGGCTATGTTGCCGAACGCCTGCGCATTGCCGGCGTGAACGGCGAACCGGTCTTTTCCAAGGAAGCTATCGAGACCGTGCACCTGTATTCTCGCGGCATCCCCCGTGTGGTGAATCTGCTGTGCGAACATTCCATGATCAACGCGTATGTGGACAGCCTGCGGCCCATCCCGGCCCGCCTGGTTGAGGACGTCGCAAGAGAGTTCAACCTCGATGAAATGGCTCCGACTGCTTCGCTTGGGCTCTCCTCAGGCGAGCGGGACGCCAATACGCAATCGGTGCTGAACAACATGGACGAGTTACTCGGGCGCTTGCGTCACATCAATGCCGTGCCGACCCGAGAAAGGAAATCATGAGCCGTATACACGAAGCACTCAAGAAGGCTACTCAGGAGCGGGCAGGAATGCCCGCAGCGGATAATGGCGCCCTGCCGCCGGAAGCGCCGCCCGCGGTCAACAACTGGACGCCGAGCGCAGCACCGGCCGTGCTCTCTGATCTCGCCGCGGGGAATGGCTCACAGGCTGCTGTATCGGCAGGCTATCTGCGGTTTGAAGATTTGCGGGCGCGATGCTCTCACCCGACCTGGCACCTGGACCCGAACGTGAACGTTTTCTTCAACACCCATTTGAGCCCGCACGCTGCCGAGCAGTTCCGCACGCTTCGGACCCGTCTGTATCAGCTTCGCAGCAACCAGTCGCTTCGAACCATACTGGTTACCAGTGCGCTCGCAGGCGAGGGGAAGACGTTTGTGGCCAACAACCTGGCGCAGGCAATCGTGCACCAACCGGACCGCCGCGCACTGATCATTGATGCGGACCTGCGCTGTGCGCGCCTGCATCTGCCGCTCGGTGCACCCTCTGGCCCTGGCTTGGCTGATTATCTGCAGGGCAAGGCGGATGAAATGTCCATCATTCAGCACGGCCAGGAAGGCAATCTCTGCTTTATTCCCGCCGGGAGTGAGGTGACCAACCCAAGCGAATTGCTTTCAAACGGCCGGCTGAAAAAGCTGCTCGATCATGTGGCGCCTGTCTTTGATTGGGTGATTCTGGATTCACCCCCCTGCGTGCCGGTGGCAGACGCCAGCATTCTGGCTACTCTTTGCGACGGCATTGTCCTGGTGGTGCGGGCCGGTTCGACACCGACACACGTCGCTCAGAGGGCTTGCCAGGAACTGCACGGACGGAATTTGGTCGGAGTCGTGCTGAACGCCATCGACGAGTCCAACCTGAATAGCTCGCATTACTATCAGGCCGACGGTTACGGCTACGGTCACGGGAAAATCGCGGCTAAGGAGCTGCGTCAGTAAGTCTCTGGTGGTAGAGTTGTATCCCCGCGCACGCCGGTTCCGACTGGGTCGATTGCGCGACCGATGATTTCCGGGAGGGGCACACGGTCTTAAGCCGAGTGCACACCTTTTGAGAGCGCCCGTGCTGGTGGCCGGCGTCACGACAAACACACGGTCGGGACGGTCGGGTGAACTTGACTCCTCGATAAGCAGAATGCATGTCCAACACCCCACAAGGCGCTGAATCTCCCCTCACGATCGCAGATCGTCGTCTCTCGGTGCGCCAGCCGATCCCGTCACTTGCCTATGTCGACCTGGGCGAGGACAACGGCGGGATCATCCTGAATCTCAGTGAAGGCGGAATGGCCGTGACTCTGGTGGCGCCTTTGTATGGCGACCTGCCGGCACGGATGCGGTTTCAATTGCCTGGATCGGGTGATTGGCTCGAGGCAAGCGGCGAGGTCGCACGGATCAGCGAGTCAAAAAAAGAAGCCGGGTTGCGGTTTGTAAACCTCTCTGACGATGCCCGCATTCGAATCAAGAACTGGGTATCAGCAGAATCCGCCGAGATGCCTCCACAGGAAACCGCTTCTGCCCAGAACGAGGAAACCGCGGGCGCGTGGCCCGCGCCGACGGCAAACAGTCCGACTGCCGAGTTCAGACTACCCGAGCAGGTTGCGCGCGAAAAAGCTCAGGGCTTGGCGCCAGTCGCAGAGACCGATCCGCGTTTGCGCCGGGCCGAAGGACTCATCGGACGTCGCCTGGTGCGTGAAGAACAGTTCGCGCCGGACAACCTGGATCAGGCGACCGATCCCGTGGGAGATTTCGATCGCCGCATCCACGAGCGCCGACAGGTCCCATCGCTTGCCTATGTCGACCTGGGTGAGAACAACGGCGGGGTCATCCTGAATATCGGTGAAGGCGGAATCGCCCTGACCTCGGCCGCGCCCTTGTACCCAGGTGTCCCGACGCAGATGCGGTTTCAATTGCCGGGATCAAACGACTGGCTCGAAGCCATCGGTGAGATTGCGCGGATCAGCGATTCGAAGAAAGAAGCCGGCTTGCGGTTTGTGAACCTCTCCGAAGTTGCGCGCGGCCAGATCAAGGACTGGATTTCATCCGATATCTCTGCTGCCGGCTCCCAGCTGGATGAAGCCGGATCTCGCGAAAGGGCTTGGCGGCGTCTGGAGATGCCGACCATCGGCGTTGCTGGAAACGTGTCTACCCAGACTGCAAATTCCCGCCGAGTCGTCCAAAAGAATGCACAACGGTTGATGTCTCAACCGAGTCCGGCGTCCACAGTCGTCAGCGCCAAAAAATGGGCCGCAGCGTCGGCTCCTACCGACCTAAGCTCGATCGTCTGGGGCGGAATGGGCCATGAGACCCGCGTTGAGGCGGAAGACAACAGGAAGCGATTTCTTCTCAGGTGGGGACCTTGGACGGCCCTTGCGGTTGTACTGTTTCTGGGGGCGTTTTTTGCTGGCTGGTTTACTGCGGGTCCCGGTTCGATAAACAGAAGGCTGCCGGTTGCGAAAACCGGATCTGAAACACATGAAACGGCTGGAGCTATAGAATCGTCCCCTGCGACCTCAGGTGTAACAGTTCCCGAGCACGTGAGTTCTGCGCCCACAGAAACGCGCAGCGGCGCGCCTGCTGCTGCGAGCAGGGGCGTAAACGTTGGAGGTTCTTCGGCGCGTGTTGCGAGCTCACAAACGCATACCGTACCGACTGGTTCTGTGAGCGCGACCGCCGTTGCCAGTCAACCTTCTACGAGTGCACCCGAGGCCCCTGCGAGCGTCGTCCCACAGTCTCCGCAGACAAGCGGTACAGGTTCTCCCAGCCCACGTGTGAATCAACCGGGAGGTGCACAAGCGGCTGGCACGACCGAGCTGGCGAGTTTGCCGCCTGCGAAGCCCGCAGAAATTCCGGACGTCCCGAAGAGTTCGGTTTCAGTCAGTTTTGGGCCCTATCCGTCCATTCGAGTACCGGCCGGGCTGAAGCCCCAGATGTCCCAAAAAAGCATGGCCCTGCAGATCGGTCAATTACTATCCCGCGTTGATCCTGTTTACCCTGAAGAAGCCAAGACCCAGCAGATAGAAGGAAGCGTCAAGCTACATGCCGTCATCGCTCGGGATGGAACAATTCAAAGCGTCGAAGCACGGGGCGGCCCGGCTTTGCTGACGCCAGCGGCTGAAGGCGCCGTCCGACAGTGGCGCTTCACCCCGAGCTCGATCGGCGGTCAGCCGGTTGAAGCCGAAGAAGATATCACCATAACCTTCAGACTGGCTGCTCAGCCAACCCACTCGAACTAGCTTCCGGCACTCCGGGCTATCCGCAGAGACCAATCCCATGAAGTGAGGCTCGAGCTATCTGAGGCGAACCGAGAACGATCACACAAATTGTCGGAGGCGATCCAGATCGCAGCCGCCGGCTTTAAAGCGAGGACGGGCTAACAGATGGAGAGCTCTTATGGGAAGCCAGAACGGCTCCGGCGATTCCGGCTCCGCCCGCTGCCACGCCCAGAATAATCCAGCCCGTGTGACTGTTCTTTGACACCTGAGGTTGCGGGGCAGTGGTGTCGGGTTCGGTATTGATCAAAGCACCGGTTGTCGGGGCCGACAGTTCACCTTGCGAGGAAATGCTCACCGATTGACCCGGCTGGAGGAAGACTCCGTTTGGGGGACCTTCCAGCGGCACGATACCTACGCTGCCTTCTGTAGCGGTCACCAGGAAGGAACCGTCCGTCGCACTGTCAATCTTCGCAGTGGATTGCTCTCCTTGCGTGACTGCCACTACCACGAAATTTCCGGCGCGCAGGTTGATACCGGAGGGTCCGTTCAGAGAACTCATCACCACGGTTCCGGCTTTCAACTCGGCCACAAACTGCTGGCCGCCAGTGAACACAAGCTGGCTCTTGGAAGCAATCGCGTAGGAGCCCTTCCCGCTTATCGTAAATGTTGCCGTGGCCATGTCGTCGGTACGCAGCGTGTCACCGGTGAAAATCGTTGATGCAGACGGCACCACGGCGTTACTCACGTACACTTGCCCGACACTGTTCAATGAACCCAGGGGTTGCTTTTCCTGTGCTCCAAAAGCCGGGCGTGCGCCTGTGAGCGCCGTGAACAATACAAGCTCGAGAGCCAGCAGGTAGATGAAACACACGGAGAGACGGGGCCCTACGGCTCGTTTCGTCTTCCTGATCAGGACCGAGGCTGAAGTCACAGGCGTCTCCTCAGAACAGCGTCACATGGCCTAGGGGGGACTTTTTATCATCACTGCCCCTCGATTGTCCAGAGCCATTTCAAAACAGTACCTGGTCTCCATATTTCAGATTGGCACGACCGTGGCGGGCGCTTGAATCATCCGCCTGGCTCCAAAACGAGGGAGCTACGGGCGAGGACTGAGAGTCACCGTGACGGTGTTCCCCTTTGCGGTAATGCCGTAGCGCGCAGGTTCACTCAGGTCGATCACGATCCGGGAGGTTTCAGGCGTGAACTGCCCCAGCCGAATTGCGTGTACCGGTTCGAAGTTGCTCGCGATGTGGTTCTCGGTAGTGTTCAAATGCGAGCCAGCAAAGTCCAGGACCAGACGGTCAGGGTTCTGGAGGTGAAGCGCGTGAAATGTCAGCGGGCCTGAGCCCGAGATGGTAATTTCCGTTGCGCCGCCATCTTGGGCAAGACGCACCTGTTCGATCGATCCGGCGGTTGCCGCCGGGCTCTTCGCGTCAGTGGGCTTTTCCACCGCCCGAACGGCTGCCGCGGGGGCCGGCTGAGGCGTGGACGGGACAGGTGCACCCCCCTCGTCAGCCGGCGATACCAGCAGGATGAGATTTTGGCTCCCCTTTCGCTCCAGCCGCGGCTCGACTCCCTGCTTCAGCAGAATCTCGACGCGGACTTCGGGCTTGTTTCCCGCGGCGAATGAAATCACTCGGTAGCTCTTCACCAGCTGGGACGGGACTGCGTGGACACCGGCAGCGTCGGCGGCCGAAACTCCGCTCAGGTCGATCACGTAGAGGGTCGCGCTGGGGCGGTAGGTGGTGTACTCGAACGGCCCGCTCGCTTCCACTTCGAGCTGCACATTGCCGTTCTTCACCACCGCGTTCACATGCACTTGCGGGGCCTGGGCCGCGAGTAGCGTTTGATTCGACAAGATCAGGCCGGCCGCAATCAGCGTGCCCAGCCCCCACGCCCTCCAGACGATCCTCATGATTGCTCGACTCCCGCTTCATCCATCGGCGGCAGGATAGCACGGCGAACAGATCGCGAGCCATCGGTACACAGTTCCGCCGCGATTGGTCAGAATGACCGCGATGTTAGGTGAGGCTAACTCCGAGAGCTTGCTGGGGCGTGTGGCGCGCGACACCGGCCGGGGGCCGCGGCAGCTCTGAGCTTCAGTTCGGCTTATTGCGCCTGTAGATGATCGTTGTAGGAATGTCGCGCCCATCCCAGGTAATGGGGATTTGCGTGATTTGCGTCGTCGAGTTTCTTCAGCATCTGCGGTAGCAGCTCGCCGTAATCTGGCGTGCGCAGCGCGATCACCATTTTGGCGAGATTCCGGTCGCCCACTCCGTCATACGCCATGTCGAGGAATTTCTGGCTGGCGTTCTGTGCTTTTTCGGCCTGTTGTTCGACGCTGTCCCCGTCTCCCGGACTGCTCAGCTCATACATCATCAACGTCACTCGCCCTACGCCAGACAGAAGCATCTTGCGTTGTTCGAGATCGCCCTTGAGAAGTTTGTTCTGGATGTCGGCGTTCACGGTCATCCCGGCCGGCTCGGCAACCGACCGTACGGCGCGAAAGGCCTCGGCGAGGCCCGGCAAGAACCGGAGGTTCCCCTGGGCCTTTGTTTTCCGGCCGTTGTTGCGGCTCCACATCCAGGTGAATCCCAGCGAATCGATCCCCCGTATGATCCTGGTTAAATTGCACGACATCCCGCACATGGTTCAATAGCGTGTCCCGGTGTTTGCCAGGTTCATCTGCGTCGGTGCTCGATAGCAAAGCTTCCACGCGAATGTTCCTGCGATGGACCAGGGCGATCAAGTGAGCAAGCGCCCCTTCCTCGTCCGCCTCGCTGCGCACCGAGATGGACACATAGATTTCATTGATGTCCTGGGATCTGCAGAAATCGAGCAAGTCCTCGGCTCCGAGCGGCGCTTCAAGCACCGTCGGACTCTTCCAGACCCACAGGCCATGAACTGGGGCGGAGCCCGTTTGCGCCGATGCGGCAGCAGAAAATGCGACCAGACCAATTGCGCAGACGATCCATGCCGAAGCGATGCGGCGAAGCGAATCGAGAGCAGGGATTACCGGGTGCATTGTCGCTCAAAGATACCGCAGGAAGCCTTGTATCCACAGACCTCTATATCCCGGTACGGCGATATCTCAGAAGTTGAACTGGGCCTGTAATTGAATCTGTCGCACCGACGACCCGTTGCCGAACGCGCCGCCTGCCAGAGCATTTGAAGTGTCGAATCTCGACGAACCCAGGTTCCCAGCTGGCGTCGATATGTTCACGATGTTAAACAGATTCCGCGCATTCACGCTTAAGGTGACGTTGTAGCGCTGGTTGGTTGCCACACCACCGCCGAATGGGCCGCCGCCGCCGCGCGGGCCGCCGCCACCTCGGCCTCCGGGACCGCCCTGTCCGCCGCCAATTCCGGGGTTGAATCCCCCGGGTCCTCCGCCGGCGCTGCCAGCAGCGCCGGTCTTGCGTCCGAACCCAAAGGTCTTTGAAATTCTCAGGTTGAATGTAAATTGACTCGGGCCTGTGTAGTTGTTGACTGGAATGATCTGTTGTCCCGCCGCCGGCATGAGATTAAAGGTCCCGAGTTGCGTGCACAGAATCTTGGTACCGACCGTCTGTGCCGTGGGGCATGTAATGGGAGAAAGCAGCGCAGGCCGGTCGTTCAACAGCGACGTCCCGAGCAAGTCCAGCGGCACGGTTACGTTAAAAGGCGTCCCTGAATTGATGATCATGAACGGATTTAGCCGGAAGCCCTTCGGGAGCGTTACCGTTCCGCCCACAAACGCGCGATCGGGGATATCGAATGACGCCCGCCCGTAATCTGCGCCGATGTCGTAGGGATTCGAGGGGAAGCTGGTGGGGCCACCGGTGTCGCTGTTTGCGAAGTTCAGAGCGTAGTATCCATTGAGCGTAAGCCGGTTCGCGGCGCGGATATTGATATTGGTGATGAGCTGGTTCTGTCTGAAAACTCCCGCAGATTCGTACTCGTAGATATTTTCCAGCATTCCGTTTGGCCGGGTACCGCTGGTTGGCTCCCCCACGACGAACGTTCCCGGAAGCGGCGCGTTCACGTTGTTGGTGAGCAATTGGTGCACGCCCCGCGAATTCACGTAGGAGACGGTCAGGTTGACCGTTTTCGCCAGCTGTCGCTCGAGAGTCAGCGCTGTCTGCATCGTGTACGGCGCGTGCAGATTCGACTGGATGCGGTAAATCGTCGGAACTCCTGATTGCACCGAGGCGAGTTCGCCGACCGGTGGAACATTCGGATAGAAGGTCGGATCGGTAACGATGAACTCCTGCTGCGTCACGCCATTCTGGCGTTCGGCCTGCAGTACCAGGTCGTTGGTGAACCGGTCGTAGAAGATTCCCCAGCCCGCGCGCAGCACGGTTTTGGGCGCAGGCGACTTTCCCTGGCCGATGCCCCAGGCAAGGCCCAGCCGGGGCGCGAAATCCGTGTGGTCGGCGATGTGATTCTGCGACTCAAAGCGCAAGCCTCCG
>Ga0182024_10014952_pt1 | contig 14940 bp, 13 predicted proteins | sample P32metaG_FD_120480 | JGI IMG/M metagenome (GOLD analysis project Ga0182024, IMG submission 120480) | Permafrost microbial communities from Stordalen Mire, Sweden - P3-2 metaG (Illumina Assembly) | ecosystem: Environmental > Terrestrial > Soil > Wetlands > Permafrost | place: Sweden: Stordalen... | reverse complement strand
GGCGTTCTGGTGGCATGCTTCCCCTAAGCTATGGCAGGCCAAACGTGAACAGCGCGCTGCCCGCCGCGACCGCGACATATTGTTGGCCATCCACCGCGAACGACATTGGTGATGAATATACCGAAGCGCCGCACTGGAAGTGCCACAAAACTTTGCCCGACTTCGCCTCCAGCGCGATGAAATTCCCCTCCGCGTCGCCGGTGAACACCACTCCGCCCGCGGTTGAAAGCACGCCGGACCAGGTCGGCGACGGGTGCTTCCATTCCCATTTCAACCCGCCGGTCAGCGGATCGATTGCGCGCAACGCGCCCCAAAACGGCTCGGCATCATCATTCGGGAAATACGCGCTTCCATAATACGCGTGACCCTTCTCGAACGTCTGCGGCGCCGTGCTGAAAATGTCGCACTGCTCTCGCGCCGTCACGTAAAACAGTTTCGTCTGCGGATCGTAGGTCGGCGACATCCAGTTCGTCGCGCCCGCTGCGCCCGGGCACACGCGATTCCCTTCCAACGTCGGCGATCCGTTCTTATCCAGCGTCGGGCGCCCCTCGACGTCCTTAGACGTGCTCCAGGTGACTTTGGCGTAGGCGTTCGACGAGATCAGCTTCCCCGTCGCGCGATCGATGATATAGAAGAATCCATTGCGGTTCGCCTGCACGATCAGGTGTTTCTCGCCCTGGTCGATCATCACCGGAACCTGCGTGGCGTCGTAGTCGTGCTCGTCGTGCTTCGTAAACTGAAAATACCATTTCAGTTTGCCCGTCTCGGGATCGAGCGCCAGCAGCGTGTTGCTGTACAAATTGTCGCCCGCGCGGCCCGCGCCGCGATTCGATGGCGAAGGATTCCCCGTGGTCCAGAAAGTGGTGTTGGTCGCCGGATCGTATGTTCCCGTAATCCACGCTGGCGCGCCGCCGATTTTCCACGAGTCGCCCTCCCAGCTATCGTGTCCTGGCTCGCCCGGCCCCGGCGTCGTGTAAAAACGCCACTTACGCACGCCGCTCGAAGCGTCGTACGCATCGATGAATCCACGGATGCCGTACTCGCCTCCGGAAACGCCGACCATCACAAGATTCCTAATCGCCAGCGGCGCCAGGGTAAAGCTGTAACCGCTGCGATAATCCGCCGAGGTCACATCCCAAACAACGTTGCCGGTCTTCGCATCGAGCGCGATCACGTGCGCATCGAGCGTTCCCAGAAAGACGTTGTCGCCCAGAATCGCCAGCCCGCGATTCACGCGCCCACAGCAAGGTCGGATGTCCGCAGGCAGAGCCCGCTGATATTGCCAGATCGGCCGTCCCGACCGCGCATCGAGCGCATACGCGCGATCGTCCTGTCCGGTTCCATACAAAACGCCATCGACGACCAATGGCGTAGTCTCAAATTTTCCTCCTGCCATCGTCTGGTACGCCCACTTCGGCACGAGCCCAGACGCATTCGCCGTCGTGATCTGGTCAAGCATGCTGTAGCGGCGCCCCGCGTAGTCGCCCGAATACATCAACCAATTCTGCGGCTCGCCCGCCGAATCCAGCAGCCGCTGCGGCGTAACCTGCCCGCGCGCTACGCCAGTGCAAACCGTGAGCACCACAAACACCACGCTGCAAAATAAGACCACCGCCCGTCGCACTTGTAGGGGCGGGGCTTGCCCCGCCCGCTGTTGCCCCACCCAGGCCAAAACAACGAAACGCGTCGCACCTGCGCAGAAACTCCGTCCGCTCACTTCGCACCTTCCGCGCCGGAATCAACCGTCAGCAAAAACGCCAACAAATCCTGCAAATCTTTCTCCGGCAACATCTTCTGATCGTAAGCCGGCATCAACGACTGCCGGCTCTCCTCCATCGACTGCAATTTGCCCTTGTCAAACAAATGCAACTGCTCCCGCGTATCGATCATCTGCAGCGTAAAATTGTCTTCGTTCAAAACAGTGCCTTGATATTGCTGCCCGCCGCCATCGACCACCGTCACCGTCAAATACTCCTGCGAAAATTCCTTCATCGCCTCGGAAATCCCCTGCGCCAACCTCTTGCTAGGATTCCGCACCGACTCCACCAGGTAGTCCAGCGACCGCGCCGATCCGGTCGTCGTCAGGTCGGGTCCTAGGCGCCCGCCTTTCCCCAACACCATGTGACAATTCGCGCAAGCCGCCGACCCGTAAAATAATTCCCTGCCATGCGCCGCGTTTCCTGCCGCCTGCGCATCGGCCTTCTTCTGCACGCTGCGGATGTAGGTGATCACCTGCCAGACCTCTTCCTCCGTCATCCCGACGCCTTGCTGCGTCGCTCCGTTCGGAGGCATGGCCGTCCCCGGCACGCCTTCGTTGATGGTCCGAAACAAATCCGCGTCGGCGTTTCCGTGCCGCTTCTGCGCACGCGTCAAGTCCGGCCCGCGCCCGCCGCCCCGCGCACCCAGCCCATGACAAAACGCGCAGTTTGCCCGAAACTGCGACTCGCCCACTTTCGCCGCGTTGGCATTGCCTGCAAACGGATTCTTGTCCTGCGCGCGCAAGGCGATGCCAAACATGCCCACGACGCACGGCAAGATACAGCCGATAAAGAATGGAATCAGGAACTCACGCCGCAGGCTGCGGCGCACCAAGGTCGGGGACATTCGGTTCACCTGCCCGTGCCGAAACTGACGCGGTGAATATACCACTGTCCCGCCGCCCGAACGTTAGAGGCCGATGGAAATAATCGGCCATCGACCCTGGCGGCGCTTCTCAATACAACCCGGGTACCAAACGTTTCGTGCCCCGGCTATAGGCCACATACTCTTCCCCGAACGCCGACGTCAGGGCTCCTTCCTCGACGTGAATGCGATACAGCATCGCCGCGGTAGTCGGCAGAAACGCGACCGCAAAAGCGATCCAGTTCCGTGAGTGCACTCCCACCGCCAGAAACACCAGCAACAACCCTAGGTACGAAGGATGGCGAATGAATCGATACAATCCGTTCTTTTTGATCTTCTGCGAATCCTGAATCGCCACATTGGAGCTGAAGGCTTTGCCGAGACTGACAATCGCGGTCCAGCGAATCGCCAACCCGGCTAGCATGATGATGACACCGACCGTTCTCAACCAATGTGCCCCGCCAAACATGTTCCTTGGCTGAGTGTCACCGATCCACTGCGAGAGGGTCACGGCCGCTCCGATCACGATCCACAAGACGACCAGCGATCCCCGGTCGCGCACGTTTCCCGTGCCCCGCTTGGTGCGCGTGGCCACACCGAGCACGACTTCGGACACCAACCAACCCCAGGAAAGAACCTGCCACAACACGGACGACGTCATCGTTTACCTTTGAGAGAAGCCATGCATCAGCGACGCCTTCTCGATCATCGAGTCACAGGACCCACTCAAAATAAATCAGCGGTGCTTTCCGATACACGACGCGCCCGACTTCGCGGAAGCCACATTTGGCGTAAAATGCCCCCCCACCCGCCTCAGCATCAAACGCGTCCAGTCGAATCGCATCCGCCGGCCAGCCCCGAGCCTGTTTCACCGCTTCTGCCAGTAATAGCCGGCCAACTCCCTGCCGTTGCATCGCAGGAACCACAGCCATACTCACGAGATACAGCGCCTTGTTCACCGGCGTAAAGTACGACACATCAATCGCCCAAGGCTTCTTGGTGGGCAGCCGCAGCGTTCCGACGATGCGCTTCCCTTTTCTCGCTACCAGGACGCGCGACTGCGGCATGCCGAACAGTACACCTTTTTTCGTCGTCAGCGAAGACCAGGGCCCGCGCCCGTAGCGTCGCGTGAGATCCTCCGCGACCTCGCTGTGCAACGCGGCCAGCACCGGCGCGTCTGCCAGCGCCGCGGTAGAGACACTGAGTTTCATACCTGCAGTCTCCCGATTAGCCCCAAATGCACAGCCGATGTTTTTGGAATCTCCTCATGTGACTCAACGAGGTTGAACTTCGACGGGATCCGGCAGCTGCACCGCTCCGTTCATCAGCTCTCCGATGGTCAGATTCTGACCATGTTGCGCGTAGCGCTCGAGCGACCCCGGCTGCATCCAGGGAAAATCCCACGCATCTTCAATGGCAATGAGCGTGTACGACCCCGGCAGCACGCCGCGAAACGCGAAGCTTCCATCCATGTCGCTCTGATCTCTTCGCACTCGTTCTAGATGCGTTTCCGGATCCTTGGGCACCAGCGCCACCATCACCCCGGACACCGGTTTACCTCCGCGCTTGGCAAACCCTTCCACCCTCACGATTCCAGTTACAATCGACGCGCTTAAATCCATCGAAGCGCCTGCCGCTACATTGATATCGTGCCCCTCGCTCTCGACGCCGTGTGATGAAATTCGCGCGATTGTATGCGGCGGTGGCTGCGAATTGACCAGGACCACATACTTACCCGCGGGAACATCTTCGAAGGTCACCTCCCCACTCGCTTCGATCGGCTTAAACGCCACGGATTGCCTTCGCGAATCGCGGAGCACGAGGTTTAATCCTTTCGGAAGGGTTTCTCCCCGCGCCATCTTCACCGACACTTTCACAGTGGCCGAAGCTTCGCTCGGCGGCGTCTCCAGTTCCTGGCCGTCCTTGGTCAAATTCATCTCCCCGCGCTGGCCGGGCGCTGACTCGCGTGAGCTGACCGAATACTTCCCGGCAGGAATACCAACCAGCTCTATCACCCCGGGAGCGACAAATCCCGCCCCTTCGGCCGGAACAAATTCCGGTGAATCGAAAACACGTTGCTGAATCATGGGCATGCTGAAACCCTGCGTCGCCTCGGCCGGAGCACGAACAAACAAATGCAGTGCAGGCACCGGATTGAGATGAATGTCCACCTGCACATGATCGCCACCGCGGATGGCAATAGGGGTGGCGCCATCGCTGTTGCTCGCGCCATCGTAGAAGGTCGTCGGATACGCGACGTCCAAGGATCGGGCCACACCAGGCGGTACATTCCCCACGCCTTCGACGTAAGTGGAAGAGGGATGCACCGCGTACCAGGGTTTCGCGGCAACCGACACATAATAATTTCCCGGCGCCAACTCCGCGAACTCGTAGGAACCTTGGTCGTCCGTCGTGGCGAAGTTGACTCGCTCAATCCGATTCAGTCCATCCTGACGGCTTTCGACGTAAAGCATGAGCTGCGCGTTGCGAACTGGGTCGCCCGACTCGTCGATAACTTTACCGGCCAGCAGTGCCAGCGGTGTGAGACACAAAACGAGATTCTCCGTGTTGAAGCCCGCTCCGGTTACAATCGCCGTGGAAAACTGCTCGTGCTCCTGATAACCGGCGCCCATAAATCCCCGCTTCGCCCCTTCCAGCGAAAATTTTCCTGCAGGAATCGAATCAAACTCAAAACGCCCGTTTTCCGAGGTAATCATCCAGACGGCCTGAACTCGATTTCTTGCCTCAACCAGCGAAATGCGGGCATGGCCCAGTGGCCTCCCGTCGAGCGAGCTCACCACCGTGCCGGAGATTCTGTATGGCGCCTCGGACGTTATGCCCCGATTGCTTGACGTGTTCTGCGCACGCACGGGCGCCTTCGAGAGGAGCAGCGTAAGCGCTACCGCTCGAAACGCGGTACGAATCCACGATCGGCACTCGCCCATAGCTAGTCGTTCCCAGTAATCAGGGACAATTGGAGATTCTGGCTTTGTCCTGCCACCACGCTGATCACCTGCGCCTTAGAATCGTATCGAGACATCACTTCCTCGTTCGCGAACTCCAATTCCGGCCGCTGATGTTCGAACGCAAGTACCCGATACGTGCCTGGCGCCAGCTGTTGCACGCGAAAGTTTCCGTCCGGTCCAAGCCAGGTCACTTTCATCTGACCGCTATCGGTCGTGGGCACGAAATAAACGAAGCCGGTTTGCGCCGAAGAATGAAATGCTCCGCCGCGATTTCCACTATTCGTAAGGCCAGCGACGCTGCCTTGCACGTCCGCACCATCGTCACGCACGGAGAGTTCGATCTGCGGCGGCGACGCCCCAAACCCAACCTCGAGCGGCAAACGCTGCAGGTCCGTGCTCTCACAACGGATCGACGCCACATACCCGACTCCCGTTTCTACATGCACCCAGTAGCGCCCTGGTAGCACATTCTCGAACACCAGCGACTCGTCGTCCGGTCCCATAGGCGGCCGTAACCCATACGTCTGACTGAACCCAAACTCCTCAACCGGCACCAACTTTGCCTGCAGATAGTTCGGTCGGCGTCCGTTAGCGGTAAAAGTGCGCCCAAACCGATCCGGGAAAAGCGTAGTGGAGCTGGCCTGCTCGTGCTGAAGCTCTTCCCTCACGCTCACCGCAATCGCGGTGCCCGGAACCAGCGTCACCAACGCTCCGGATACTGGCGCGCCGCTCACGGTAATGCTCGAGAGTCCGGTCAACAAGTTCGTCCCCGGGCTTGTGACTTGCACCGTGTAATTGCCATTCGGCAGCAGGCCCTCGATGGTTTCGTCTCTCGGGTTGTAGCCTAACGAATATCCGGGGCCTTCGTTTCCCTGCCGCCACACCAGCACCTCCGGATGCACTCCAACCGCAGCGTTCGCGATCCCCAACTTCACGGAATAATATTCGCGTTTCACCGTCGTAAGGCTGGCCTGGAACGTCTCGCCGGCTGTCAACCGGATAACCGCGCCCGCCGCAAAATCCGAAGCCGCTGGATAGTAAACCGGCGGATAGCCAAACAACCGCGCGCGCGGATTCGAGGTCACTGGATCGCGGTCGAGCAATTCTCGCGTGAACACCTTGTACGAGCCCGCGGAAAGCTCCGCGAAGCGAAATTCTCCATCCGATCGTGCGTTCACGATTCCCGCTTGATCCCAATGGGCTCGGCCATCCCGCACCTGGCGCCTGTAAAGGTCCACCTGCATCCCATTCGCGCCCTCGGAACCGGATAGCATCACGTGCCCCACGATGCGCGCCTCTGGCACCAGCTCGATCGTGACGTCTTGTTGCTCTGAGCCGATCGAAACGCCTTGCATTCGGTTGTTGTCGAAAAGGAATCCGGTCTTTCGAGCCGTGAGGAAGTTCGGGCGATTGTTCGCCGGCTGTTGCAATTTCCCGGTTTGTGGAACCGTGCCGCCCGAAGCGCCGAAACCTTGATCCGCGCGATCTCCCTCAGGTCGCGGAATCACAAATTCAAACCGCCCGCGATCGTCCGTCATGATCGCAAAGCGATTGTCCGGAGAGTGGACCAACGCTCGTCCAATCGGCTCACGCGTTATTCGGTTCACCACCGTGCCACGAAGTACATCCACGTGGTCCCCACTGCCGGTGTTGCCCTGCGCCAACGCCGCCGCAGGGCCTCCGCGGAAAACAAACCAAATGCCCAAAACGAGCGCTATGACCAAACGCATCTCTCGCGCCCAAGCGCCAGCAGACCCAACCTTTCCAGAACAGTACGCCATGCTGTTTGTTTTTCCGGCGCCGATTATGACATGTTTTGGACGTACCTCGAACTCAACCTCCAGAGTAGCCATGCACAACCCTTTGGCCTGAATTGCGCCCGGGCAAGGTAAGATGGACCGTCACACAATGCCAAGGACGACGCTAAGGACGACCGCGATGACTAAGACCACCGACGCCAATGACCGCATGCAGCGCTCGCTCGATTCCGTCGATGCCCCGATCGCCGGCTTGCTCCGCGAAGAAGCCGAGCGCCAAGCGACCGGCCTCGAGCTGATCCCTTCTGAAAATCTCGTCTCGGAAGCCGTGCTCGAAGCCATGGGCTCGATCTTCACCAACAAGTACGCCGAAGGCTACCCGGCCAAGCGTTACTACGGCGGCTGCGAAGTCGCCGACAAAGTCGAGCAGCTCGCGATCGACCGCGCCAAGCAACTCTTCGGCGCGGAGCACGCCAACGTGCAAGCTCACTCCGGTACGTCGGCCAACGTCGCCGTCTATATGTCCACGCTCAAGCCCGGCGACACCGTGCTGGGCATGAATCTCGCCCACGGCGGCCACCTCACCCACGGCCACCCTCTGAATTTCTCGGGCCGCATGTACAAGTTCGTAGCCTATGGCGTGCGCAAAGACGATGAGCGCATCGACTACGACGAAATCGAAAAGTTGGCACACGAGCACAAACCGAAAATGATCGTTGCCGGCGCCAGCGCCTATTCCCGCATCATCGAATTCGAGCGCATTGCCAAAGTAGCGAAAGCCGTGGACGCGCTTTTCTTCGTGGACATGGCCCACATCGCCGGCCTCGTCGCTGCCGGCGTACATCCCAGTCCTGTCCCACACGCCGACATCGTCTCCACCACCACCCACAAGACGTTGCGCGGCCCGCGCGGCGGCATGGTCCTGTGCAAAGCGGCCTTCGCAAAAGAACTCGACAAGCTCACCTTCCCCGGCACGCAAGGCGGCCCGCTCGTCCACACCATCGCGGCCAAAGCTGTCTGCTTCAAGGAAGCCACGGAACCATCCTTCCGCGACTACCAGCAGCAAGTCGCCATAAACGCCAAAGCACTGGCCGCTTCCGTCGCCAAACAGGGATTCCGCATCGTCACCGGCGGCACTGACAACCACCTCTTTCTCGTCGAAATCCACCCGCGCGGCATCACCGGCGCCGACGCCGAAAAGGCTCTCGACCGTGCCGGCATTACCGTCAACAAGAACGCGATCCCCTTCGATCCCCTGCCCCCGATGAAAGCAGGAGGAATCCGGCTGGGCACTCCTTCCGTCACCACGCGCGGAATGCGCGAACCGGAAATGGAGCAAATCGGCGTCTGGGTCGCCGACGTCCTCAGCCACACGGGCGACACGGCAATCGAGCAACGCGTCCGCGGAGAAGTAGCCGAACTCGCCGCGCGCTTCCCGATCTACGAATCGCGACGGAACGCAACCCCGAACCACGCCGAACACGCCAAGGTCTGAGGGAGGCGATAGCGCAAACGAATTGTAGGGGCGCAAGACTCCTTTACCCTGAGCCCCGAAGGACCCGCCCCAGTTAGGGATGAACGGCAGAACTTGCCTCGATCAAAGGTTTTAGCGAAACGACACAAAATGAACAGAACATGATGAATATCTTCAAAGCAACCCAGGATTTCGAGCAGTGGCTCGCCAAGCGCCTCCCAGTCGTTCGCCGCGACGTCGCGCTCAAGCACGCGCTGATGGCCCAAGCCCCTTTTCCTTTCTTCCGCGCGACATTTTACCGTTGGCTCCAGCATTGGCCGGAAGTTTGCGATGGCGTGGCCAGGGCCCCGGTCGTCATCGGTGTCGGCGACCTGCACATCGAAAACTTCGGAACCTGGCGCGACGAAGAGGGCCGCCTGATCTGGGGCGTAAATGACCTGGACGAAGCCTTCCCGGCGGCTTACACTCTGGACCTCGTCCGCCTCACCACAAGCGCTTACCTGGCCATCGCCGCGGAGCACCTGGGTGTGACCCGACGCGAAGCCTCCGAAGCGGTCGAGGAGGGCTACCGGGACGCGATCGCGGCCGGCGGCAAAGCCTACGTCCTGGCGGAACACCATCAGTGGCTGCGCCTGCTGGCAACCAGCAAGCTACGCGACCCGGTTCGCTTTTGGCAAAAAATGCAGGAGAATCCGCCGTACCCCGCGAAACCTCCGCGAGAAGCCCAAACACTGATTGAGGACTCCTTCCCGCTGCCCAAGCGGTCGTATGAGTTGAAGCGGCGCGTCGCAGGACTCGGCAGCCTCGGCCACCCTCGAATCCTGGCGCTGTCGTCATGGCAAGGCGCCTTCATCGCGCGCGAAGCAAAAGGAATCCGCACATCGGCCTGGGTCTGGTACAGGAACAGTCCCTCCGACGAGATGTACGGCCTGAAGCTCAATAACAGCGCGATTCGCGTCAAGGATCCCTGCGTGCGCTTTCAAGGACACTGGCTGGTGCGACGCCTGGCGCCGGATTGCTCCCGCATCGAACTGGCCTCGCTGCCCGCCGAACGTGATGAGACACGCCTTCTGTACGATATGGGCTGGGAGACCGCCAACATGCACTTCGGGAGTCCCAAGGCGATCGCGAAGATCAAGCGCGACTTGGCCGCGCGCAAGGGCCGTTGGCTGCACAAAGCAGCTAAAGGCATGCTCAAGGTCACCCTCACCGACTGGGAGGAGTGGCGTAAGGACTGGAAGAAGCGCATGCCCAAAATCGCGACGCCGGACACCGTCCGGGGCTGAGAGCCGGGCGCGAGCCCGCCGCATACCACTGAAAAATCGCCGCGTACCTCGGAACACGACGCCAGACCCGCTGTCCCAAGACTGTCCCACCGATCAGTAGCATCTTGGCGACGGCCCGCGTACCTTTGCCTCAGACTGGGATGGGAACCCTAAGCGCGACGCTGCTCATCGCTCCCATGTTCAGGCTGAAGCTGGCCTGGGCGACCGAGGCACCCGTATTGCATCTGTCTCTCATCGGGCAGTGTCGAACTCCTCGAAGCTGCGCCGCGTTTGTGTGCGTACCCTAAACCCAGCAACTACTCATGCTGTGCGACCGCAGAACGGTCGATGAGGTGAAACGATGCTCGACACGGAAGCCTTCCGCGAATTCAAGCAAGGGCTGACCCTGTTGCGTGACAATTACGCCGGCAGAGCGCTGCCGCACATGCGGCGCGCCATGGACCTCGACAAGAACAACCCCTACTACATGTCCTATCTAGGTGTAGTGCTGGCACGATCCGAACAAAAGTGGGGCGAAGCGGAAAGACTGTGTGACGCCGCGGTGCGCATGAAGCGCAATCAGGCGCAACTCTATCTGAATCTTGCGGAGGTTTACGCCACGGCTGGAAGGCGCGACGAAGCCGTCGATGCGCTTCAAGCAGGATTGAAATTCGCCCGGCGCGATGTGCGGCTGACCATCGCGATGAACCGCTTGATGCAGCGCCGCGAGCCGGTGCTTTCTTTCCTGACGCGCACGCATCCGGTGAACCGGCAGCTCGGGCTGCTCAGGCATCGCGCGATGCGCATCCTCGGACGCAGCGAATAGCCGGAACCTTCCGGCCGTCAAAACTTTTCCATCCTCAAAACAGAAGAAAGGGTGTCCATTGTCCCTGGACACCCTTTCTTTTTCGAACGAAGTCTTTTTTGAGGCTGCCTGAGCTTGCGAGCGTATCTCTTCGAACCCCGGTCGGCGATACGCCCGACGTTACTTGCCCTGGGTCGTAAAGCCGTAGGAGTGGTTCGTCTGCATGCCCATTTCCATCAGCACCTTGAAGCCGATCCCGGTCATGCCGTTGGACATCGGCTCGACGCGGACAACCTCGGCCAGGTATTCGCGGCTCATGGAAGCGGCGCCTTGCGAATAAGGCATGGTGACGAAGAGACGCATGCCCAGTTCGTAGCCGCCTTCACTGGTCTGGAAATAGACGCCGCTGCGCGAAACGCTCATGGTGCCGCGGAGATCCTCGAAGTGTTCTTTCTCGGGGTCCGAGGGGCGAATGCGCATCAACTGTGTGATCTTGCAGCGCCGCGTGCCGCGACGCTCGGTGTGTGTCGTGGTGCGATTTGGCGGAACGCCGTTTTGTGGTGTCTTGCTCATAAAATCCTGGGTTGCCATAACTGATTCCCTCACTATCACTGCAAACAGAGTGCCTGCAATAGTGAAAGTCTAAGCGGTAAGCGAAAAAAACCCAATAGAGGGACCGTACCCCAGCAAAGGTAGGACGGGCCGGCTGCGATGGTAGTACGGAAGTACCGGCAAAGGAAGGGGGCGAAAGAAAAGCGAGCAAAAAATCTCCGCATGCGGATAGTTCCGAAGTGACAAGCCAGCCAGGCGCTCCGTGCCCCCAATGGACGTTCCGAAGCGCGGTGGATACGGCGCGAAAGCCGCAACGCGTGTGGATCGAAAGAGATAGCGGACTCATCGCGGCGAGCGAGTTTCCCGACAGCGGGCGCGAAATTGCAAAGTGAGACAGTGGCACGGGCGCGCGCTTGGGTTCTTCGGGCGCAGAGTTGTCGCAGTGAGCGCCCACAAATGACGGGGTCTCACGATGAATACTGGCGCTTGTCCAGGCCCATTCGTTCTGTCGCATGTTCCGCCAGAGGCGAAGTCTGACGGCGAGATTGAAGACTCTTACTCGGACACCGGTTCACAGGCGGACGTGCGACCCACGTCGCTTGAAGTTTGCGAAGAGCACACTCGCGTCTATGTGAGCCGCGGACTGCCGGCTGCTGCGGGAGGCGCTGGCGCGAATTCTGGCCAAACGGGGAAGCGTTGCAGATGTCAGGTAGGTAATCGCTGGTAAGACCGGCGCAGTCACGGTCAGCGTGGTCGAGCCGCCAATGCTGCCCGAGGCAGCCTGAATCGTCGTCGTTCCGGCCGCAAGACTCGTAGCGAGGCCGTTGCTGCTGATCATCGCGAAGGTTGCGGTGCCCAAACTCCAAGTCACACCGTTCATCAGGTTTTGGGTACTCCCATGGGTGTAACTGCCTGTCGCCATAAACGGCTGCGTTTGTCTATCTCGTTGAATACGTTCTTGTTCCGGAATGCCATTACTCTTTGGCACTTTCCTACCGTTCAACGAATGGCCCGCGCGGTAATTGGTACTAGAATTACTAGGACTTATTCTTCGGTTCTCTACCACCGCCTCCGGGCCCCGACAAATACTTGGGATGAGCAGAAATGCCCACGCTCAGTCGACAACCCGCGAGTTCGACGGTGCCAACCGTGGCCGCCAAGAAAGAGTTACCGGCCCGCCCCCAGCCCACGTACGTTCTGATCAGCCCGGTGCACAACGAAGAAAAGTTCATCAGCCGCATGATCGAATCCATCGCTGCACAAACAATTTTGCCCGGTCATTGGTTAGTCGTGGATGATGGTTCCACGGACGCTACGCCAGAAATTGTACGGGCTTACGCGGAACGATATTCGTTTATCGAGCTAATCAGCCTTCCGAAGCGGAACAGCCGCAAACCTGGCGGAGAAGCCGTGATTCAGCAAGCCCTCGAAGTGGCGGGGCACTATCCCTACGATTTTCTGGCGCGTTTTGACGCCGACCTCGAATTTGGCCCCGACTATATCGCAAGAATATTTGATGAATTTGCCAGAGACGAGAAACTGGGAATCGCCGGCGGCGGCTTGTACGTTGAGAAGCAGAAAGGCCGGTTGGTGTTGGAAAGAGTCCCCAAATACCACGTTCGCGGCGGGTTGAAGATGTACCGCAGGAAATGCCTGGAGGAGATCGGAAGCTTGCGCACCTATATGGGATGGGACACCATCGACGAGGTGTACGCCTGGAAGCATGGCTGGAAAACGCGAAGTTTCTTCGAAAATCGCGTGATTCATAAACGCCCGACCGGGGAAGGGCTATCGGCACGGCAGCTCTCTCGGAGGCGCGGGCAAGGCGAATACTACACCTGGAGTCATCCTCTGTTCGTTCTTCTTAAAGCGGTAAAAGTGGCCGCCGCCAGTCCCACCAGGGGAATCCATTTCTTGGGCGGTTTTCTGGAATGCTACCGGAAACAGGAAGAACGGTTGCAGGATGCCGACTTCAAGCGAATCCGGCGAAGGCAGCAATTGAGAAGGCTGGTTTCTGTCGGCATATTGAGCAAACCAAAGTTGTAGTCCTGGAGAAATGACACGATCAACTCAACGATAGACTTCTCTGCGATGGCCGATGCGGACGACCAACACGACTAGCCGATCATCTTCGATCTTGCAGAGGACGCGGAAGGGCCCCACTCGATACTTCCAGAATTCGCCCAGCCGAGAGCCCTGCAAAGCCTGCCCAAGGGTGCGAGGATCATCGAGCTTGGCAAGTCGATCGTGAAGGAACTTGAGTATGCGTACGCGGTGCTGAGCCTCGAGGTCGCCGAGTTCGCGCGCGGCTTCCACAGAAACTTCAACTCTCCACGCCATAACGCTTCATGACATCCTTCAGCGGAATAGGCCGCTCTTCGTCGTTGCGGATGCGTTCGAGGGACCGTTCCGCCAGATACAAATCTTCCAGGTCGTCCAGGTATTCGAGTATCGCTTCGCGAACGTAATAGGTTTTGGTGCGCCCGGTGCGGCGGGCGAGCGCTTCCAAGCGTTTTTCGATGGATTGCGGAAGGCGAATGGCCAACATATGTACCTCGCTATACAAGTATAGCACGGGGATTTGCGCAGGTCTCAACCGGTTGAAGTGTTCGCGGCGCTTTCGTTTGTTCGCCAGCGTGCCGCACGCAGCTTTCACGCCAGAGGCGCGGAGTTCATTGGGAAGCGGCGACCGATTCGCGCGGCTTTGCAGGTTCTTGCGCATCCGGCGGCTTGGCATTGGTGTTGGCGTTGAGATAGCGGTCAAACCAGTAGAGCTGCCAGTTCAAACTTTCGACGAGATGTTTTGGCTCGCCGGTGCGCGTCAGGTTGTGGTTTTCGCGAGGGAACAACACCAGCTCCGACGGAACGCCATAGTGTTGCAGGGCGCGAAACCATTGTTCGCCCTGCTCGATGGGGACGCGGAAGTCGTTGTCGGAATGGAGAACCAGCGTGGGAGTGTGCACGTTACGGGCGTATTTCAAGGGCGAGGCTTCCCAATACTGATCGAAATCATCGAACACGAGTCCTTTGAAATATTCTTCGTGACCGTAGGCGCCGTCGCGGGTGCCCTCGTCGCTGATGAAATTCGAGACCGACCGCAGCGTCACCGCGGCCTTGAATCGATCCGTGTGCGAGACGATCCAGTTGGTCATGTAGCCGCCGTAACTTCCGCCGGTCACGCCCAGCTTCGAAGAGTCAATCCAGGGGAATTTCTGCAGCGCGGCATCGACGCCGGCCATGATGTCCTGATAATCCATGGCGCCCCAGTTGTTGACCTCGCCGAGTTCGAACTCTTCTCCGTAGCCCGTGGAACCGCGCGGATTGCAGAAGAAAACGGCCCAGCCTCTGGCCGCATAGACCTGGAATTCGTGATACCAATCGACGCCGAACATGCCTTCCGGGCCGCCGTGAATGACGAGAACCATCGGGTATTTCACGCCGGCGCGCCAGCCAAGCGGTTTCACGAAGAAGCCATCGACCGGCCAGCCGTCGCTGCTTT
>Ga0182024_10014951_pt1 | contig 14940 bp, 14 predicted proteins | sample P32metaG_FD_120480 | JGI IMG/M metagenome (GOLD analysis project Ga0182024, IMG submission 120480) | Permafrost microbial communities from Stordalen Mire, Sweden - P3-2 metaG (Illumina Assembly) | ecosystem: Environmental > Terrestrial > Soil > Wetlands > Permafrost | place: Sweden: Stordalen... | reverse complement strand
GATCCCTCGAAGGTGATCGGCCGTCTGCGCGAGCCCTTGCTCAAGCCGAATCAAAACGAACGCGAAGGATATGTGCCCAACGTCGTCTATACATGCGGCGCGCTGCTCCATCAGGATCAGTTGATCATCCCGTATGGCCTGGCCGACCACGCCACCGGTTTCGCCACCGTACCGCTCGCTGAGGTTCTGGCTGCCATGCAGTAGGTATCCTCTTCTCATGAGAATCACCGCGACGCACTCCACCGTCTACCGTTACGATTTTCCGGTGTACCTGGAGCCGCACATTTTCCGGCTCCGGCCCCGCATGACCAACGTGCAACGGCTGTTGGCGTTCGACCTTCAGATCGTACCTACGCCCCTCGGAACCACGGAGTGTTTGGATCAGGATGGCAATCTCGCCCTGAACGCGTGGTTCAATGCGCCCACTAGGGAGTTGAGCGTGCGGAGCCAGTTCACAGTGGAGATGCTGCGGGAAAATCCGTTTGATTACGTAATCATCGGCGAGTCCCTGAATCTTCCACTGTGGTACCGGGACCCGTTGTGTGCGGCCCTGGCTCCATACCGCAATGATTCGCACGTCGCTGAATCGGTGAAGCAGTATGCGAAATCGGTAGCCGCCGGCGCGCAATGGAACACCCTATCGTTCTTGGTTGCATTGAGCCAACAAATCTATCAAACCTGCCGCCAGGTGACCCGTCCCCAAGGCCCTCCCTGGCCGTCAGACCAAACGCTGAGCATGCAGGAGGGATCCTGCCGCGATCTGGCGGTCCTATTCTGCGACGTTTGCCGCGTGATGGGAATCGCCGCCAGGTTCGTCAGCGGATACGAATGCGCATCGGCCACCAGCCAGGATCCGTATATGCACGCCTGGGCCGAAGTTTATTTGCCGGGCATCGGCTGGCGCGGGTACGACCCTTCCCGTGGTCTGGCGGTGTCCAACCGGCACGTCGCTGTAGCCGCCGGTTTCGATCCGGATCTCGCAGCCCCAGTGGCCGGATGGTACTCCGGTGAATCACGATCGCAGATGGAGGCTTCGCTGAGCCTCCGGGTGGACGATGCCGGCTAAGAGAGTCGCGGTCCTCGCACCAGTAGCTTGGCGAACGCCTCCCCGGCAATATGGCGCGTGGGAAACGGTGGCCGGCAACATTGCCGAAGGGCTGGTGGCTCGCGGTTGGGACGTGACTCTGTTTGCCACTGGAGATTCGGTGACCAAGGCCCGGCTGCACGCCGTCGTGGACCATGGATACGAAGAGGATCGCTCGATCGACCCCAAGGTTGCCGAGTATCTTCACATTCCCGAAGTGTTCGAGCATGCCGCAGAGTTTGACCTCATTCACAGCCACTACGATTTCATGGCTTTGACTTATAGCCGGCTAGTGAAGACACCCGTCTTGACAACCGTGCATGGGTTTTCATCTCCGAAAATCATGCCGCTTTACCAGAAGTACAGCGACGGTTATTTCGTGTCGATCAGCGACTCCGATCGAGCTCCCGGACTGAATTATGTAGCAACCGTTTACAACGGCATCGACCTGTCGCTCTATCCATTTCGCGCAACCGGCGGCGATGATCTGATTTTTCTCGGCCGCATCCATCCGGACAAAGGAGTTCATCTCGCGATCGAGGTGGCTCGGCGAAGCGGCCGGCGTTTGATCATTGCCGGCATTATTCAGGATCGCGAGTATTTCGACCAGCAGGTTAAACCGCACATCAATGATAAGAACATTTGTTTCCTCGGACCTTTGGACGTCGCGGGAAAGAATGAACTGTTCGCACGTGCCTGCGCATTGCTTCATCTGAACACGATCCCGGAGCGCTTCGGATTGGTGCTCGTGGAAGCCAATGCGGCCGGAGTGCCGGTGATCGCGATGGACCTCGGTTCGTGCCGCGAGGTCATTGAAGACGGGCGGACAGGCTTCCTGGTCGCCAACGTGGGCGAAGCGGTAAGTGCCCTCGCACGGCTGCCTGAAATCGATCGCAGCCTGTGCCGAGAACGGGTCCAACAATGCTTCTCCATCGAAAAGATGGTGCAGGGATATGAACGCGCCTATGCGGCCGTTTTCGAATCGGAGGCGAAAAACCGATGATTACTCCAGACATCGTCAGACGATATTCCCAAAATCCGATTCTCACCAAGGCCGACATCCCCTACCCCGTCGAGACCGTTCACAATGCCGCCGTAGTGAAGCATGAGAACGAGTACATCATGCTGTTCCGCTCCCATCTCCGCACCGGCCGTTCTATCATTGGTTTGGCACGCAGTCCGGACGGATTCCACTTCACATCCGATCCTCAGCCTTTCTTGGTTCCCGATCGTGACAGCCGCTTTGCGCCGTATGAGGAATTCGGAGTGGAGGATCCACGCGTCACCCGTGTGGAAGGTGAATATGTCATCACCTATAGCGCCTACTCGCGAAATGGAGTTCGCATCGCGCTGGCCAAGACCAAGGACTTCCGCCACGTCGAACGCGTCTCTCTGATCACTGAGGCGGATTATCGAAACGTAGTGATCTTCCCCGAGAAGTTTGACGGATTGTATGCGCGCTTAGACCGCCCTCATTCTGAAATCGCTCCTTGGTCGATCTGGATTTCCTACTCTCCGGATTTGCGTTTCTGGGGCGAGTCGCAGCTCATCATGAGGCCTGAACCGTATCATTGGGACGAGATGAAGATCGGTCCCGGCGCTCCGCCGTTTAGAACCGATCAGGGTTGGCTTTCGATTTACCACGGTGTGTTCCACACCATGGACGGCGCGGTGTACCGCCTGGGGGTTGCTCTGCATGACTTGCGAAATCCCGCGAAGTTGATCGGCGTCGGGGATTCTTGGATCTTGCAGCCGGAAGATCCGTGGGAAATAACCGGGTATGTTCACAACGTGGTTTTCACCTGCGGTGCGGTTCCTGAAACCGATGGAACCGTGAAAATCTATTGGGGCGCCGCCGATTCTGTCATGTGCGTTGGCGAAGCGAGTATCTTGGATTTAGTCACACTATGCATCGAGCACGGCAGACCTGCAATGTGATTTTCGATAAAACCCTGCTCCTAGCGGGATTAGTTGCGGGCCTCCTCTCGCTGGGCCCCGCACAGGCACAGACCACCTCTTCGGCGCCCGCGCACGATCCCACTCGTGGAGTCCTTTACGCTGCGACTGGGGCCGAACTAACCGAGTACGATGTTGACGCGGAAAATGCTTCTCTAGTTAAGAGAAGTTCGATCCGTCTTCCTGCGAACATCCCATATGCCTGGCCGCACCCGTCGCGAAAGTATCTATATGTTGCCTGGAGCGACGGAGGAGCCGCCACGGCAGCTCCCGGAACAGCTTCCGTACCGCACGGCCAGTTCCATGGTGTAAGCGCGTTTCGTATCGATCCGTCTTCCGGAGCCCTCCAGCCGGTCGGTCAGTCCGTTCCGCTCGCGTCACGGCCAATTCATCTGAGCGTAGACATTTCGGGCACGCATGTATTGATCGCCTATAACGATCCAAGTGGAGTTACCGTACATCGATTGAATGCCGATGGCACCATTGGCACTTTAGTGAGCCAGCCTTCCGCGCTAGATACGGGAATCTACGCGCACCAAGTGCGTGTGGACGCTCCGAACAAGACTGCGATTCTGGTGACGCGCGGCAACGGCCCGACCAAGGATAAGCCCGAGGATCGCGGTGCGTTGAAGGTGTTCAGCTATTCCGACGGGGTGTTGAAGAATCGCGCTTCGATCGCGCCCAACGGGGGAGTAAACTTTCAGCCTCGGCATCTGGATTTCCATCCGTCACAGCCTTGGGTGTTCGTTTCGCTGGAACGCCAGTGCAAGCTGCAGGTGTATCAGATGACCAAAGATGGGTCCCTCGGTGCGGCGCCGTTATTTACAAAGGACAGTCTCCGGAACCCGCCCCGCAAAGCGATTCGGCAGAACGCGGGAACCATCCACGTGCATCCGAGCGGCAGGTTCGTGTATCAGGCCAATCGCTCGGCAACTTCGGACGCGAACGGAAAACCAATCGAGGGTGGGGGCGAGAACAGCATCGCTGTCTACGCGATTAATCAGCAGACGGGTGAGCCGACTTTGATTCAGAGTGCTGACACGCGCGGCGCGGAGCCTCGAACATTTGCTCTCGATCCGACCGCCCGGATTCTGGTGGCTGCAAATCAGACGGCCATATTTGTGGGATCGGGCACGCAAGCGAAAATGATTCCGGCGAGCCTGGCCGTGTTTCGCGTGCGGAACGATGGAAAACTCGATTTCGTGCGCAAGTACGACGTCGATACGAGCAAAGGCAGTATGTTCTGGATGGGAATCGTTTCCCTGCCCTAGCTCGCGCTTGCCCAAAAGAAAATGTCGATTATGCCGTCAACCGCAAGGCGGCGTATTGTGGGTCAGCCAAAAGTCCTTAAAGGCTTTAAGCATGTCCTCGAATATGCGTGCGTCGGTCGGCTTGATCAGATACGCATTAGCGCCCAGCCGGTAGGCGGCAGCAATGTCGGCGTCTTGTCCGGACGCGGTCAACACGACTACCACCAATGCAGGGCCCGGCTGCTCACGGATCCATTTAAGGACCTCCAGACCCATCACGTATGGCAACTTCAAATCCAGCAGGACCAGGCAGGGCAGCGGAAATTTTTCACGGTCTACGAATTTGCCCGTACCCTTCAAGTAGTCTATGGCCTGCTGTCCGTCGCTGGCGACATGAATGGGGTTCGCCACGCCCACCTTTTTCATGGCGTGTTGCAGCAAGAACACGTCGTTCACGTCGTCTTCGACCTGGAGAATTGGTTTCGTAATTTATCCCTTCTTTAGCTGAATCCAGAAGTTGCTGCCTTTACCCAGCGCCGATTCAAAGCCGACCTCCGCGCCCATGCGTTCGATGGCCTTGCGTACGATGGTCAGGCCGATGCCGTTTCCCTCGTACTCGGTGGCGGGATGAATCCGCTCGAACAATCGGAAAATTCGATGCTGGTTTTCCGGGGCGATGCCGATGCCATTGTCTTTAAACCACACTCGAATCGAAGCGTCGTCAATCGCTTCGGCGGAAACCTCCAGGTGTGGCGTGGTTCCTGGCAAAACAAATTTTGCCCCATTGGTCAGCAGGTTGGAGACGCATTGCGCCAAAAGCGCCTCGTTCGCCACGACCTTCGGCAACGTGCCTTGGATTTGAATCTCTGGTTTGATCGCCTGCCCGTCGGCGAAGGTCTCGACAATATCGCGCACCAGCCGGTCCAGATCCACGCGCTCCATGGGCGGTTTCGCGTGGAGAATTCTGGTGTAGCTTAAGACATCCTTTATGAGGCGATCCAGCCGCACCGCCGAGCGCATGATCCGGTCAAGATAGTTGACTCCTTGTTCATCCAGTTTGCTGCTGTATTCATCCACCAGAAATTGAGCGAAGCTTTGCATAGCCCGCAATGGCGCACGCAGGTCATGCGCGACGCTGTAAGAGAACGCTTCCAGTTCGCCCACCGTTTCGCGCAACTGACCGGTGCGTTCAGCGACCACCCGTTCCAGTTCCGCGGCGTGATTGTTCAATCGGTCTTTGGCGTCGCGCAAGTCGTTTTCCATCCGCCTGCGCTCGGTAATATCGCGGATATTGCACTGGATGACTTTCCGGCCGTCCTCCTCATACACGTTGCTGACGAATTCCACTTCGTGGCGCTGGCCCTGTTTGTTCTGGAGTGGCAAATTTTCGTAGCGGATGAAGGTGTTCTGCTGCAATTGCCGGAATGCCGCGCGGCTGGCGGCTTCATCCTTGAGCAGGCCGATTTCCCACAGTTCCTTGCCCAGCAATTCTTCGTGCCGATAACCCAATAATTCCGACATAAACGGATTGGCGTCGGTGATTTTTCGCGACTCGGGGTCGAGAATGAGTATCCCGTCCCGCGCCGCTTCAAAGAGACGGCGGTACCGAATCTCGGAAGACCGCATGACGGCGTGCGACTCCGTCGGTTCCGTGATGTCATCGATGAACAGGACAATTCTCTGGATGTGGTCCACCTGGCATCCGCTCAATAGCATCGTGCGGCGCCCGATGCTTACAAACTCGTGCGTCACTTCGAAGTTCTTAAAAGAATTGTGCCCGGGCAGAACGTCCTCCAAAAATGTGCGCAGCTCGGGAATGTTCCACTGGCCGTTGCCCAGCTCATACACCAGGCAATTCTCGGTCTGCGCCGGGGAGACGAGAAAATGTTTGTAGAAGGAGCCGTTCGCCGTTTTCACACGCAGGTCCTGATCGAGGACCAGAAGCGGCGCAACAATCTCGACAATGGCTTCGGCGTATTCGCGCGTTTGCTTGAGTGACTGCTCGGTGCGCTGCGGCCGGGTTCCAGTCCGCATTATTCCCCACAGGACTCTGTGGCGCGCAACCGCGGGGCCGTGGGGCCTGAACCGGCGTTCCCGAGAAGATAAACGGCTCTTAGAACCCGAGTGCTACCAAGAACAGCTAACTGTTGCTTTTCATTCTAACAACCGGCCGCTTCTCGCGCAATCCGGACGCCTGAAGGTTTAGCGGGATTGTGAGCACCTTACTTTCATTGACATTTCGTCCCTCAGTAACGGTCATTCTGTCGCTACGGAACGGTCGTCGATTTGGCGAACGCCTATAGCTTAACGATCTGATCGCCTTTTTTCGATGGCGCTTGGATTGCTGCTTGAACTATCGCGTCAACAACAAACCAGCAACAGGACATGTGCGAAAGGCACAATCATCTTTTGGCGGTCTACCAAAGGACACTTCGCACTTTGGGTATTTCGCTCGATGCGCTTCAAGCGGCAATCGCCATCTCGCCGATTGGCACCTACCAAAAAATTCTGGAGTTTGTTGAGGAAGCCCGCGCGCTTTCCGAACACGCTTGGATCACGCTGGCGAACCACGTTTATGAGGATGGCTGTGTGGACTGTAGCGAACGCTATCGGCAAGAGCAGCCACACCACACCTATAGGCCAATAACATAAACCCAGCGAGAAATCCACGCGAGGCGAAGCATCGAACTTTGCGCTAGGCAAGGTGGAAGTTACGTGAATGTTAGGCACCTTCCCGAACGAAACACGCGGCCTGCCTAAGGAGCCTACGGAGACAATACCGGTGGTTGTATGGAGCAATGGGCCATGCCGGAGGTCCGCGCTGAGCGCGTAGTGCGCGGACTTCGATTCGTCCATCGACAATCCCACATGGTCTTGGCATAATGATTGACCATGGTGTTGACTCCAATGAACCCAGGTAGTTCGAGGCGCGATTTCCTAATCCGGCTGGCCGCCCTGGGAGCGGCCTCACTCGTTCACGAGGAGTCATCCGTTGCCCAAACGCCGGCGCGATCCCGCGCCGGGCGCCGCGGTATCGACGTCCATTATCACTTTACCCCTCCGCCATTTCTAGCCTTTCTCTCCGCACAAAAACAGAGAACGGGCGTTCATTGGAGCCTGGCCGAGTCTCTTGAGGATATGGACCGCGGAGGCACAGAAACGGCCATTACGTCGATCACCAGCCCTGGGATCTGGTTCGGCGATGTCGCCGGGGTCCGAAAAGTGGCTCGCGACTGCAACGATTATGCCGCGAAGCTGGTTTCCGATCACCCGCGCCGGTTTGGAATCTTCGCGACATTACCGCTCCCCGATGTCGAGGGCAGCCTTCGGGAAACCGAATATGCGCTCGATACGTTGAAGGCGGACGGCATCTGCATGTGGACGAATTACGAAGACAAATGGCTCAGCGATCCAACGTTTGTTCCCCTCTACGAAGAGCTCAACCGGCGCAAAGCCGTGGTCTATACTCACCCCAAACAGGCCAACTGCTGTCGCGGGCTGGTTCCTAGCGTCAACGAGGTAATGATCGAGTACGGAACCAACACCACCCGTAGCATCGCCGGCCTGATCTTCAACGGGCTGACCACACAATTTCCGGATATCAAGTGGATCTTCTCGCACGCCGGCGGAACGATGCCGTTTCTGATCGAGCGCTTCCTGATGGGAACCGCCGCTGAAATCGTGCCCGGGTTAGTGACCAAAGGGCAGGGCGGGAATGGAAAAGTCGGGGAAAATCCGCCGAAAGTTCCCAACGGCGTATTGTATGAGTTGCAAAAGATGTATTACGACACTGCCCAACAATCCAACCCGGTGGCGATGCGCGCGCTGCGGACGGTGGTGCCGGTTTCGCAAATCGTGTTCGGTACCGATTATCCCTACCGCAACACCGAGGAACACGTCAAAGGCCTGACCGGAGGTGGAGTCTTCAGCGCAGAAGAGCTGCGGGCCATCGATCGCGGGAATGTCGCCAGGCTTCTGCCCCGCTACCGGGATTAGTTCTCGAAGTGCTGCTTTTATTCCGGGTTGCTGGAACATACGCGCTTCCGCGCAAGAGCTATCCAAAATACATGTACCGAGTACAACAGGAGCAGTGCGATCACGGCCAGCCTGGTGTCGAGCGGGGGGCGTGGCGCCAGAGCCGCAGCGACTCCACCTACGCCATAGGTCACCATCATAGCAACGGTCATTTTCATGCGGATCATTTCCCCCATGAACATGTTATTCAGCTTCCCGGTAGCCGACAATAGCCATTACCTCATGGCCGAGCAGGACTATGGGTCTACGGGTTTGGCCAGGTACGAAGGGGCTATTGCGCTCTCAAGCGCACCGGCATTTTGGTGGAGCGTGTGCCGGCTGGTATTCTCCCCGTCCACGCTTTTCAACTCGCTGAAGACGATGGTGGACAACACGGTTATTCCACCCAGCACGAAAAAGGCGTTGTGGATGCCATGGATCATTTGCGAAGCGTTGGAATGGAAACGATCCGGAATGAACACCGCCGTGACCAGCGAAGCCGTTGCAACGCCGAAGCTCATTGACATCTGCTGCATGGTGCTTGCAATCGAGCTGGCGTTGCTGGTCTGTTCCTCTTCGACATCGGCGTAAACCAGCGTGTTCATGCTGGTATATTGCAGCGAGCTGAAGAATCCAAAGCAAAACGTCTCAAGCACAATGAGACTAACCGGCGTGCCCACTCCGATGGTTGAGAAGAGCGCAATCAGGAAGCCCAGAATCACGGTGTTTGAAATCAGGACCGCCCGATAGCCGAAGCGGGCCAGGATTCGGGGCATGGTCATCTTCAGGCTCATCGCGGCAATCGCTTGCGGCATCATGAAAAGCCCCGACTGAATGGGAGTGTAGCGGAGCCCCACCTGATAGAGCAGCGGCATGATGAATGGGATTCCGCCTATCCCGAGACGAGTGAAGAAGCTGCCGGTTACCGCGGCGCGGAAGGTGCGGATGCGAAAAAGCTTCAGAGCCAGCAGGGGGAAAGCAGTCCTGGCGGCATGGTATCCATAGGCCGCCAGCAGCACGATTGAAATCGCCAGCAACCCCACGATTTCGCGTGTGCTGAGCGTGTGTTCGCCGAATACCTCAAGTACGTAAGACAGTAGGGCGATGCCGGAACCGAAGAGCAAGAGGCCGACCAGATCGAGAGGGTTGGACTTTTCCCGGTAGTCGGGCAGGTGCAGATAGACCAGGAACAATCCGAGGAGCCCGATAGGAAGATTCACAAAGAAAATGACCCGCCAATGCAAATATGCGACGATAAAGCCGCCTGCGAGCGGGCCTAGCATTGGACCAATCAGCCCAGGAATGGCGACGAAGCTCATGGCGCGGATAAGTTCGGATCTGGCGAACGTGCGTACGATGGTGAGCCGTCCAACGGGCACCATCATGGCTCCCCCGCAGCCCTGTATGATCCGGCAGGCCACCAGCAGGTGAATATTGCTCGATATACCGCAGAGCAGAGATCCTATCGTGAAAAGTCCAATCGCGGACGCGAATACCCGCCGCGTGCCGAATCGATCCGCCATCCAGCCGCTGATGGGAATGAAGACCGCGAGACTCAGGGTGTAGCTGGAAAGGACTGCCTTCATACTCAGGGGCGCTACCTTGAGAGCCGCCGCAATGGCAGGTACAGCCGTGTTCAGGATCGTGGTGTCGAGCGACTCCATGAAGAACGCGACGGCCACGAGCCAGGGCAGCAGGCGTTTACTGGCGGGACTCGGCTCCATGTGGTCACGGTAGCAGACTGGGCGAAGACGGTTCCTGTTGAAGTCCGACCGGCAATCATGCCCGGTTCAGGCTCGCTTCGATCGCGTCGGCGGCGTTGGAGCTTCCGTTCTCGGCGCGAACTTGTTCGCCAAGTGCGGCTGCCGCCGTGGCGTAAGCCGAATTGCCGAGCAGGCGCTGCAAGATTTGTTTCGCGCTTCGCGGCCGATACTTTGGGTGAGGCAGAACTTCTGCCACGTTGAGCCTACGAACGCGTTCCGCGTTGTCGTATTGGTCGTGCGCGAAGGGCACAACCAGCATGGGACGGCCAGCGCGCATGGCTTGCGCGGTAGTCCCGATGCCTCCCTGGTGAACGATCGCCGAGGCTCTCCGGAACAGGGCGCCGTGCGGTGCGTAGGGGATCCGAAGCGCACCTTCGGGTAACGTCTGCGGAAGCCCTTGCGGATGCGAACCGGTGAGAAAAATGGCGCGCACGCCCAGCCGCTCAATCGCGGACAGGCTGTGAACATAGAAATCCCGTGCGGCTCCCACTGCGGAGGATCCCAGCGTAAATACGACGGGCGCAGCTCCCGCGGCGAGAAAGCTCTCAAGTTCCGGACTCAATCCGCCGCGATCAAAGAACGGGAATCCCGTGACAGACGTTCGCGCAGGCCAATCCGGCTGAGGGCTGGCGATGCGGCGTGAGAACAGCGCCAACACCAGGGACAGCGAATGCTGGCCTTCAAAAAGAGGATGGCCGGCATTACTAATCCCAAGTTCACGCCGGAAGTCTAGAATCGGACGCACCCAGTTGAGCGAGTGACGCTCAGCGAGCGTCAAGATCGCGCGCATGCAGCCAGGGCCCAGGAATCGAAGGCTGTGGAGCCACGGCGCTGGAGCGAGGACGGGAGGATCATAAGCGGAGAAAAACGAAAGCGGCGCGAGAACCGATGAGATCCAAACTTTGGGGTTCGCGATATGAGTCAGCTTCTGTGCAACCAGTACAGCGGCCGGCGTCGCGGGATGAGTCAGGATCGCGTCCGCGGATTCACCGGCTGCCAGAAAATCCTCATAGCTCTCGCGAATGATGGAAGCCAGATGGCGAATCAGCCGCTCGCTTCCGCGGCGGGCGTCCATCACGTAAGCGATCATTTCGCGGTCGTCGAACGAAATGTCGGGCCGCACGGCATGAAACCCGAGGCCTTCACGTTCCACCTGTTCGCGAAACAGAGCGCTGGTCGCGATGATGACGCGGTGACCCCGTCTCTGCAATTCCGTTCCAACCGCGAGGTATGGGAACAGATCGCCGTACGATCCGAAGGTAGCGAACAGCAGCCGCGCCATTGGTGCCCGGCTACAAGGGCCGCCTCATAAACGGAACCGCCTTAAGTTTAGTGCGACGCCACCCCACTGGCTCAGCATAGAGCATTGGAGTGCGGCTAAAATCAGAGAGAACTATTCTTTCACCTCAGCGTCAACACGTTCACGTCCTAGACAGAAAGGAGCACACAATGGATGGACATGCCCTGGATATTTTTCCCTCAAACGGCGAAGCTCAGCGTAGTTTCTCGCGTCGCGATGTCCTGAAGACTTTCGCTGCCGGAGGTGTTGGTGCGATGTTGCCAGCGGGTTCGCTCTTGGCGCAAAACTCACGGACCAGCGACGGCGTGCCGACCGACAAGACCCCGGTGGCGCCACTGACGGCGAAAGGAGGCGCTATTGACGTTCACCATCACTTTCGCCCGCCAATTCCAGGAGCCGTTGGTAATCCGAAATGGACGCCCGAGATGTCTCTGGAACAAATGGACAAGTACAACATCGCCGCGGCGTTGTTGTCTCTCACAATGCAGCGCGAGCAATTCTATGATGGAACTGAAAAAGGCCGCGCGCTGATTCGCTTCTGCAACGAGTTTGGCGCGAAATGCGTGCAGAAGAATCCCAAGCGCCTGGGGCTGCTCGCAGGCTTGCCATTTCCCGATATCGACGGCAGTCTTAAGGAAATAGAGTACGCCTATGGCACTTTGAAGGCGGATGGGATCGGCATATACTCAAGCACGGGCGACCGGTGGCCTGGCGACCCCATGTTCGAACCCATCATGGAGGAACTGAACCGGCGAGCAGCGCCTGTCTTGATTCATGCCGCAGTGCCGAATTGCTGCAACCGGGGATTCCCTCCGGGCATTTCGACCGGGGAACTAGACTTCGACGAAGCGCGCTGCGCCCAAAGTCTATTGGTGAATGGCACTCTCACTAAGTTCCCTCGGATTAAATTCATCATGTTTCACGCCGGCGGTGTGATACCCGTGATGGCCGGACGCATCAAGGACCGGTACCCGAAAGATAAGGAGCAATGGATACCCAACGGCGTTTGGGCAGAGTTGCGGAAGCTGTACTACGAGGTGGCACACGGCACCTGGCGCCAAAATCTGCTGGCTCTGAAAGAGTTCGTACCCACTTCCCAGGTTTTATTCGGCACCGACTTTACACCCGAGCCGATTGAGACCACGGTACGGGAACTCCCCAATGCGCCATACTCGCAGGCTGAGTTGCAAGCCATCGAGCGCACCAACGCCGAGAAGCTTTTTCCGCGGTTCAAAATTTGAGCCTACTGGCCGGCCTTTTCGAAGGAATCGAGCAAGCGCTGAAACTTTGACTGGTTTGCAGCCACGGTCTTGGCTGGACCCGTAAATTTAATGAACACGTTTCCACCTGGACCCTCAATAATCGCTCCCAGGAGGCGATAGTCGGTCACCGAGACCGGCGGGGCTGCCGGCCCGGCCATGCCGGAATACTCGCCCGACACGTCCATAGTCGTCACCGGCAAACCGTGAATATTGATCTTGACTACCTTGGCCGTAGCGGGCTTGCCGCCTGCGGCTTTGAACTGCCCTTGCCAGCGGTCGATGTTGGCCTGAATACTGCCGCCTTGGCCGAGTCCAAAGAAATACACGGCGCATTCCGCGCCTTCACGATCGCCCGGTACTGGCGCCACAGGATAAGTAGCAGCGCGCATCGATGTGGTGCCACTGCTCTTCCAGCCCGCCGGTGGCGTCCACTTCATGCCCGCCACGCTCTGTGCGAACAAAGCTGCACAACAGATCAAGAAAACAAGACCAGATCGCATGCATTAATTATGGAGCGAATCAGACCGGAAGTCGTGGACGATGATTCCCCGCTCCCGCAGCTCGTCCAGCAACGTCGTTACTGCTGGAGAAGTCTCACTGTGGCAAGGTACGACCACCGCCCATTCTAAGTTCTCTCGGAACTCTCGTGAAATGATGTGCCATCCCGCAAGATGAAGCGGCGTGGCCGCTCCAATCTGAATGAGGGACCAATGTCGAACGAGTGCGATTGCAACCTCTCGGTCCGGCAATGGGCCGCGCACGATGAAATGATTGTCGCCGTGGACCAAAATACCGACCATCGCGCTATCAGGCCTCGAGTCGCGGATCGGAAACCGGATAACCAATCGCGAAATGGTACACCACCGATCCCTGCTCCGGCGCCAAGTTGAGATAGCGGTGCACCTCCTCATCGTAGAACGCTCCGATGCCGGTCGCCCCCAGGCCGAGCGCTTCCGCGGCGAGGTACAGACGCTGGCCGATGGCGCCCGCTTCGAAATGAACATAGCGATAACCACGGTCGCCGTACGCGCGAGTAGCACGTTCAAGGTCGCCGATCATCGAAAACGCCACGCATGCGTTACCGGCGAGATCCTGCCCTAGACTTAGGCCCGCGGCCGCGACGCGCTGGTCGCCGCTCTTGATTTGCTCCAACTCGCCCCGCTCAGGCCAGAACCTGTAGACGCCGGGTTGCAGGCCGTCGACGCGATGGGCGTACAAGTAGAGCTGGACGAAACGTGCACCGGCAAAATCAGCCGAGAACGGCCGCGCCGTCACATTGAGAATGGCCGAGAGCTGCGCCAAAGACATCCACTGCATTCCACCCGCGAAGTCCAGCGCCGAACGCCGCTTTCTGGCGACCGCGCCAAAGGAGAGGCTCGATTCGGCTGGGGCAGGCAGCTTGATCTTACCGGAGCCTTGGGGCGCCGGATCGGCGGAGGAGACTCCGCGCCATACACCGCTCTCGAGTTTCGTCGAAACGTGAACCCCGTCAATACGCGGGTAAGCGATTCTCTCTCTGGAGAGCTGATTCGCGTGCCCGCCGTACCAAACCGTTTCCGGGCCGTCAGGTTCGCGCACTGGAATCGACCCGCCACGCAGCTCGACTATCAGCATCGGCCACTCGTCCTCGTGCAGGCGACAGAATGACGCTACAGCGTCGTCGGGGAAATGACCGATCGCAAAGCTGTCGCATCCAACGGCCCGGGCGGAGAGCGCGAGAGCTTGCCAGGCGTGTCCGATGTCGTGCAAGCAGTATCGATAGGCCCGGTCACCGTACTTCCACGCCTCGCGCCACGCAATGCTGGTCAAGACAAACACGAGCGGCGCGGAGCTGGCGGCCCACTTCAGGCCGATATCGCCCCGGGCACGCTGCTCGGCCATGTGTGCTGAGGGACGATAATGATACAGCCCGTCGGGCCACCCCTTCAGGCCCCGCGTCACGAAGTGGAATTCCGTTGGGTGCAGATTCCCGGAAGATGGATTCACGCGCAATGCGTACCGGTATCCAGTAGACGGAACACGTTTGGACGCGCTAATAGCAGCGGAATAGTACAGCAATTCGGAAAGGAACGTCGGACAGTCACCGGCAGGCGTACTGCCGCTAACGCCGTGAAGTACTTCGATCGCCGGCACTTCAGGAACAGGTGGGTCTGCTGGCAGGTCGAGCACCGGCACGCCTTCGTAGTGTCGGAACGGATCGGGCATGTTCGCCCAGTCGAGACCATGAGGAGCGCGCCTCAGCGATTCAACGCTGTGCTTAGTAAATTCGTGATACTGAGACCATGTCATCTCCGATAAAGAGCCCGCTGAT
>Ga0182024_10014950_pt1 | contig 14941 bp, 17 predicted proteins | sample P32metaG_FD_120480 | JGI IMG/M metagenome (GOLD analysis project Ga0182024, IMG submission 120480) | Permafrost microbial communities from Stordalen Mire, Sweden - P3-2 metaG (Illumina Assembly) | ecosystem: Environmental > Terrestrial > Soil > Wetlands > Permafrost | place: Sweden: Stordalen... | reverse complement strand
GCGGCGATGAATCCCGGCAATTTGCCGGTGGCCGCTTCGGGGGACGACGCGGCTGCGATCGCGGCTACTGCCAACGCGGCGACGCCCCACGGCGCAATTCGCGCCCACGCACCCCACCCTTGAGGCTGGTCCTCCGCGACCTTCAGACTCTCGATCATCCTGCTATTGCCCCCATTGCGCGCCGTCAAAGATAGCGGTTATTTGAGCCGCGATGAACAGGCCGCGGTTTCGGCATTTGCGGGTCTACGGCTGGCGAGTGCTCACGCGGGCAGTCTATTATTCGGCATTGCCGCGAAGGAGAACGCATCGATGCGACTGATCCATACTATCTACGAGCCGGCCGGCGAAGGACCTCATCCGACGCTGATCGCGATGCACGGGTTCGGCGCCAGCGCGCTCGACCTGCTGGGACTCGCTCCATACATAGCAGACGGCCGCTTCATGGTGATTTGTCCGCAGGGTCCGATGGAAGTGCCGATCGGCCCGACGCGCGGCTACGCATGGTTTCCGATTCGGATGGGCGCGTCGCCCGATCGCGGCGCAATCGACGACGCCAACAAGCTGGTGACCGAGTTTCTCAACGAGGCGCTGAAAAAATATCCGGTCGATCGAAAAAAGCTGGTGGTGCTCGGGTTCAGCCAGGGCGGCATGATGGCTTACCGGCTCGCGATTCGAAATCCTTCGAAGTTCGCCGCGCTGGTCGCGCTCTCGACGTTCTTTCCGCCGGATTTGAAAGATGAGGTCAACGATCCCGCGGCTCTCGAAGCGCTGCCAACGCTGGTGCAGCATGGCCGCGCCGACGAGATGATCGAGATCACGCGCGCGCGGTCGTCAGTGGAATCGCTGCGCACGCTGAAGGTGCCGCTGACCTATCGCGAGTACGATTGCGGCCACGAAATAACCGCCGAAGGCCTGACTGACCTATCGAACTTCCTCACCGAGAAGGTGCTCGAACCGATCGTCAAGCCGTAAACTCTGCCCCTCTCCCTGGAAGGGAGAGGATGAAGTTGAGGGTCCTTATACGGCGCGCCGCGCGATTCAGGATTCTGATCTTGCTCCTACTCGTCTTCGATAATCGCGACCGGACGCACCCATCCAGCGCTGCCGCCGGTAATTTTGATCGGCAGCGCGCTCACTTTGAAACCGAACGGGCGCGGGATCGCGCCGAGGTTGGCGAGCTTCTCCATGTGAAGGTGCTCGCGCTCGCGGCCGACGAAATGCGCCGGGAACAGCGCGTCAGGCTGACCTTCGCGCAACCCGCGCGCCATCGTAGCGAACGACACGTCCATTGCGATCGCGTCGATTCCGATCAGCTTCACACCATTGTCGAGAATAAAATTCTGACCCGCCACCGACAGTCCCGCCTGCCGCCGCACGTAGTCATCGACGTTGTCGAGATACTGGTCGCTACCAGTCCATAGCAGCACGATATCGAGCGGCTTGAGCGCGTAGTCAATGCGCGAGAGCTCGCCCTTGATGTCCTCGGCGCTGATGTCCTCGCCTTGCCGATGCCGAAAGTCCAAGCGGACGCCGTCGCCGTAGCACCACTCGAGCGGAATCTGATCGATCGTGCGCGCGGGCTTGCCCTCGCACAGCGGCCCGAAATGCCACGGCGCATCGATGTGATTGCCCGCGTGCCCCGTCAACGTGATCGTTTCCCATCCGAGCGCCATCGATTCCGGGTAGTCGCCGACGTCTGATCCCTTGAACAGGCGCAGCATCGCACGCGCGCCCTCCTCGTGACTGACACGTTTGAAGCGATAGTTCCACGGCGGATACGGGGCAGCGTCCAGCGGCACCCCGATGTCGATAATTTTCACACGCGCTCCTTGTTGGGTCCCGGCAAGATTCTAACTAGGATCGCCGTCATGAGCGATGACACCAATGCTGCGCCGGCGTTTGCGAAACTGCTAGCAGTGGTCAGCGAACTGCGCGAGCGATGCCCCTGGGATCGCGAACAGAAACTCGCCGACACTCCGCGTCACCTGATCGAGGAAGCGTACGAAGTGGGTGCCGCAATCGCGAGTGGCAACCCGCCCGATATCGCGGAAGAACTCGGCGATGTGATCGTGCAATGCCTGTTTACCGGGGTGATTCTCGCCGAAGATTCGAAGCTCGATATCGCGGCCGTCATGCAAAACGCCGCAGCGAAACTCATCCGGCGGCATCCCCACGTTTACGCCGACACGCACGCCGATTCTTCGGAGCAAGTCGTCGAGAACTGGGAGCGAATCAAAGTGGACGAGCGCGCGAGCAAGAATCCGGACGGAGCCAAGAGTCTCGCGCACGTCGGCCGCGGCTTGCCCTCGATGATGCGCGCAGAGAAGCTCGGCGAGAAGGCGCGCCGCGCCGGCATGGATTGGGCAAACATCCGCGAGGTGCTGGCGAAGGCTCGCGAAGAACTCGACGAAGTCGAGCAAGCGCTGGATCGCAACGACACCATCCACGCCGCCGAAGAACTAGGCGACCTGATGCTCGCGATCGCCAACGCTCCCCGCTTCATCGGCAAAGACGCCGAAACGACGCTGCGCGCCGCCTGCGACAAGTTCGTCACGAGATTCGACGAAGTCGCAAGGATCGCAACCTCGCGCGGCCTCGATCTCAAAGCGATGACGCCGTCAGGAATCGACGCCCTATGGAACGAAGCAAAGGCCACCCTACGCGTTAGCCGGGAGCGGTGAGATTCGGAGTCTTCGGCAATTGAACAGCGATAGCTGAAATCTCATGAAGCAAAACGATAGGGAACTGGTGTCGGGAGTTCTGGCGCTAGCGGGCGGCATCTTGTTCATCAGCCTGTTCCTGAGAGTTCCGGAAGTAGGCACTCCATTTCGATTTCTTATTCTCTCGCTTCTGATACCGTTGCCCCTCACTTCGTTACTTTGGGCTTGTGCAGAGAGGCTATCCTGGATCATTCCTCCTTTGATCCTCGTAGGAGTCGTCGTTGGAACAATGATAGACGTTGTCCTTGACACTAAGGTGGACAGAAACTTATTTCCGATCGAAATCATTCTCTATAGCGCTATGGTGACGCCGGCCATCGTCGCAGGATCGCTGTTCGGCTGGTTTCTGAAGAAGAATATCGCCCGATGAAACGTGGCGCCCTATCCGGGCGACGGCAACTCGCATGCCTTGCGACTCCGCTAAGCACGCTGAGAGATGAGGTCTATTGCTCCCGCCCTCGTGCACTGTTAGAAATGACTGGTTATGCCTCATATTCCCGTTCATCCGTCGGCCGAGAAACGTCATCGGCAAAGTCTCAAGCGCGCCGAGCGCAACCGCGTCGTTCGCACACGTGCCCGCACGTTGGCCAAGACCGCTGCGGAAACTATCGCCACCAGCACCGACGAAGCGAAGGCGCAGGAAGCGCTCAAGCAGGCGACCAAGGTGCTGTACAAGGCGATCAGCAGCGGCACGATGCATCGCAATACGGTGCGTCGCAAAGTTGCGCGGCTGTCCGCCAGCCTGCATCGCAAGTTCACCAAGAAAGCGTAAAGCGTCTGCTCGAGCGAGCGGGTTCTAGTCGGGCGCGGTCATCAGATCGAGGAGCAGTCCCGCGAGCGCTTCCTCGCGCGCTTTGATCGTGCCGTCCTTGAATCCCGCGTCCATCGCGCACGCGCGCCAGTAGGTACGTTCGAGGCGCGCCAGCCCGAAGCGCCGCGCTCCCTCGATTGCGCGAGTCGCCAGGCCGCTTTGCGGCGGCAGCCCGAGTGCGGCGGCGACGTCGCCCTGACTTCTTCGCGCCGCCATCATCGAGGCCGCGATCATCATCCGGCGCATCATCGGGATTATCTCGACTGCAAGAATCTCGAAGACTTCGCGCCCGAGCGCGAGTGCGCGGCCCAACTGCGCCAGCGCCGCCGACGCCCGTCCGCGCGCGACGCTCTCCGCCAGCTCGAATGCTTCCGGCATCCGGCGCGCGCCCTCGTCCAAATCGCCCGGCTGCACCGCCTTGCCAGGCTCAGCGAAGATCGTGACTTTGACGAGCGTGTTGGCGACGGCCGCCAAGTCTCCGCCGTGACGCGAAATAATCAGATCGAGTGCGTCGGGCGACAACTTTAATCCGAGCGACTGCGCGAATGCATTGACGTATTGCTCGATCTGATTGTCGAACGGACGCATGCAATTTACGAGCAACGCCGGTTTTTCCGCGGCGCGGCGGACCTTTGCGGGCGCGTTGTCTTTTTCGTAAAGCAAGATGAGGTGGCCGGGGCCTTGCGCCGATTCGATTGCCGCGACCAGCGCCGCCTCCGAGCCGCCGCTGCCCGATGCGCGCGCGTCGCCGGCGTCCGTATCCGCGCCGGAGGCCTCAGCCTTGTCCCGGCGCGACTTCAGTATTCGGCATGCAATCGCGCGCCTGGGTGCGAACAAATCAGGCGCGCTAAGTTCGTTCAGCGCCGCGGCGTAGTCGTCACCAGCGCCAATCTGAAAGCTGCGATACTGGCATCCTTCGGCGGCCAGCTTGCGAACGATTGAATCGAGAACGTATTCGCGGAGAAACGCGTGCGGACCGAAGATCACGACCACCGGCGGGACTCGCCGGTCTCCACCCGCCCCCCGGAGGTAGGCCAGCGCGGTTTCAAGTGGCATGCGGTAGTGTCCTTGCGCGCGGCGCCCGGAGAAAATTGAAAAAGTGAAAAGCTAGAAGCCTTCGGCCATCTGCGCGTAAACGTTCTGCGCGAGCCGCTTCATCAACAGGTCGCGCGACGCCGACGTTTCCGATTGCGCAGTCTGGATATCGGTCATATTCGCGATGTCGCCGCTGCGCAGGTTCTGCTGCAGGAAGGATGGCGTCGTCGTCACTGTCGTCTGCGGCACGACGGGCGTGTGTTCGCCGGAGCCGACGTTGTGCGTGGTCCAAATCGTTTTCTTCTCGTGCATGTCTCTAAGCGTCGCCGACACCACCACGCTCTGGTTGTATTGGGTCGGCTCGAGCGCCGAGTTGAAGTTGGTGGGCGCCTCGGTCACGAACCTGATGGCGCCCGACAATTCGAGGTCTGCAGTGTCCGGATTATCGACGATCTTGAGCCGCCGATGCAGGTCGATTTCATCTTTGAGGTAACGCATGAACTCGTCGTTGACTCCGGTCACGCGCGTCTCATTGCCGAATCGCGCAACGTAAATCGTCTGCGCATTCGGCGGCAACACGTCACCCGAAGCCGCGAAGTGATAGCCGCATCCCGAAAGAAAAAGACCGGCGCCGACCACGAAGCCGAGCAGCCTACTCGGCCTTGGATAGTGTGACATCGTCGCCCTTCTGCTTGAGCCCCAATCGCCCCGCGATTTCGTCCAGCACCCCGTTGACGAAGCGCCCCGACTCGATGTCGCCGTAGCACTTCGCCAGCTCGATCGCTTCGTCGATCGTAACGCGCGCCGGAATGTCCTCCATCCTGAGCAATTCGTATAGCGCAATCCGCATGACGTTGTGATCGACGCGCGACAGGCGCTTGACCGACCAATGCTCCAGCGCGTCCGCCAGATGCTTGTCGAGCGCGGGCTGTTCGCGTCGCACCCCTTCCATCAACTGGACGGCAAACTTGCGCGCGTCATCCTCGACCGGAAAACTTTCGAACAGCGCGGTCAGGTCGTCGCTGCTGGCGCCGCCGCAGATATCAATCCTGTATAGCGCCTTGAGCGCGAGCTCGCGCCCCTGATGTCTAAGTCCCATAGCAATTCCACAGTCGCGGGCGGCGCGGCAGGCGTCGGCGCAGCGGCTTACTCTCTCAAGTGATCAGTTTCAGCTCCGAGAACAGATGGCCGAGTTTTTCCTTCTTGGTTTTCAGGTACCCGATATTTCCCGCGTGCGGCGTGACCTCGATCGGCACGCGCGAAACGTTCACCCCGTACCGGCGCAGGCTTTCTATCTTGTGCGGATTGTTGGTGAGCAACTGCACCTCACCAACGCCGAGATCGCGCAGAATCTGAGCGCCGATTCCGTAGTCGCGCAAGTCCTCGTCGAAACCGAGATGCAGGTTCGCTTCGACGGTGTCCATGCCGTTGTCCTGCAGCGCGTAGGCGCGAATCTTGTTCCCGAGCCCGATTCCGCGGCCTTCCTGGTGCAGATAAATCACTACGCCGCGATCCGCCGACATGATTCGCTCGAGCGCTTCCTGCAACTGCTCGCCGCAATCGCATCGCGCCGACGCAAACACGTCGCCGGTCAGGCACTCCGAATGGAGCCGCACCAGCGCAGTGCGTCCGCCGCCGACCTGGCCCTTGATCAGCGCCAGATGCTCGCGGCCATCGACGACGTTGCGGAAAACGACCGCGTTAAGCATGCCGCCGTCGATCGGGAACGGCTGCTCGGAAACGCGCTGGACCAGAACTTCATTCGTCAGGCGATGAGATACCAGTTCCTTGACGTAGACGATTGGCAGCGAATGCTCTGCCGCGAACTCGCGCAATTCCTTGAGCCGCGCGGCCTCGCCATCTTCGCGCAGGATCGTGCATAGCGCGGCCACCGGACCCATCCCAGCCGAGCGCATCAGATCCACTGCGCCTTCGGCGCGCCCGATTCGCACCATCACGCCGCCGCTCAACGCCATCAGCGGCAGAATGTGACCGGGCATGACGATATCGTCGTGGCGCGATTCGTCGAACGCGACCACCGAGATCACGCGCGCGCGATCGCCGGCCGAGATGCCAGTCGTCGCGCCTTCGCGGGCATCAATGAGCACTCCGGCTTGCTCGTTGGAGGCGCCATTGTCGGTCGAAGGCTGGAGCGGAATCCCCAAAGCGCGGAACCGCTTCTCGGGAATCGCGACAGAGATCACGCCGCGAGCTTCGCGCGCCATGAAATTGATGGCGTCGGGCGTGATCTTTTCAGCAGCCATCACGAGGTCGCCCTCGGCGTCCTCGCGCTCCTCCGCAATCATCACGACCATCTTGCCGTCGCGCAATGTGGAGAAAGTTTCTTCTAAAGTAGCCGATGCCATCTGATTCAATTCAACGAAGGCGATATTATCACCGGCCTGCCGACCTAACCAGTGCGACCCGTGCGCGCGCTGACGCGACCCTCTAACAGCCAGTCGTCGCCGATCGGGCGCGCCGAAAGATCTGTAAGCGTGAGCGCGTCGCGCACGCTGCGCGATTTCATCCCGCTAATCGCTGACAAACCCGCGCCGAGAATTTTCGGCGCGACGAAGAATGCGACGCGATCGACAATTCCAGCGCTCAGCGCAGACCCGGCGAGATACGCACCGCCTTCAATCAAAACGCGGCACCATCCGCGATGCCCAAACTCGAGCATCAAACGACCGAGCTCGATGACTCCTCCATGGGTCGCGACCGCGATCACTTCGACGCCGCGGTGCTCGAATCTCGCTCGCGCGCGAGCGAGATTCGCCGGCGTGGTCACCAGGATGGTGACCGCGCTCGAACGCTGCCGATACACATGGGCCGTCGGCGACGTGCGCAGGCGCCCGTCGACGACGACGCGCACCGGATCGCGGCCGCCGGCGACTCGACATGTCAGGCGCGGGTTGTCTGCTATCACAGTGCCCGCGCCGACCATGATGGCGTCGCATTCGCGACGCCATCGATGCACCAGTTCGCGCGATTCGCGCGAACTGATCCATCGCGAATCGCCGCTGGCCGCGGCAATTCGCCCGTCCAGCGACACCGCCAGCTTGAGGATTCCCATCGGCCGCCCATGCGTCACCCGCGTGATGAACCCTTCGTTCAGCCGTAAGGCTTCCTCTTCGAGCACTCCGGCGGCGACGTCGATCTTCGCGCGCTTGAGGATCGCGATTCCGCGCCCTCGGACGCGTGGGTCTGGATCCACGCATCCGATCACCACGCGCTTGACGCCTGCCTCAACCAGCGCGTTGGCGCAGGGTGGCGTCTGCCCGAAATGTGCACACGGCTCGAACGAGACGTACGCGGTCGCGCCTCGCGCGAGCGCGCCCGCATCGGCGAGCGCCTGCGTTTCGCCGTGCGGACGCCCGCCGACGCCGGTAACGCCGCGCCCGATGACCTTGTCGCCGCGCACGATTACACATCCTACGGATGGATTCGGAGTCGTGAGCCCGAGCTGGTCTCGCGCCAGCGCGAGCGCCTCGCGCATGAAGCGCTGGTCGCGAACCGCGCCAGAATCAGGAGCCGCCGTCGCCTTTCTTTTCACCGGGTGCGCGCGATGCGGGCGCTTGCTTGCGTTGATTGATGAGGTCTTCGAGCTCGTGCATGAACTCGTCGATGTCTTTGAACGAGCGGTAGACCGACGCGAATCGCACGTACGCGACCTGGTCGATTTTGTGCAGCTCGTTCATCACCGCCGCGCCGATCGCGTTGCTGGCGACTTCGCGATCGCTCTGCTCGGCCATCGTGGTCTCGATGCTGCTGGCGATCTGGTCGATCGTTTCCATCGAGACCGGCCGCTTTTCGCAGGCGCGCTTGAGTCCCGCGATTATCTTGACGCGATCGAACGGCTCGCGGCGGCCGTCTTTTTTGACAACCATCGGAGCCGCTTCTTCGACTCGTTCGTAGGTGGTGAAGCGCCGCTTACATGCCGAGCACGCGCGACGGCGTCGAATGATCATGGCGTCGTTCGAGAGCCTCGAATCGACGACACGGTTTCCACGATGGCGGCAGAATGGGCACCGCATGGTCTAGCTCCGATTCCGCGGGCCCGGCGACTTATGACGCGCGAATTTTGTGTCGTTCGGTTTCAGCTCTTGTGAGCCTCGATGTAGGTAACGACGTCCTTGACGGTGCGGATTTTCTCGGCGTCTTCGTCGGAGATTTCGATGTTGAACTCCTCTTCCAGCGCCATCACCAGCTCGACGATGTCCAGTGAGTCCGCGCCGAGATCCTCGATGAACGAGGCCTCCGGAGTTACCTCGTCGGCGGCCACGCCCAGTTGCTCGCTGATCTTCTCGCGAACCTTGGTTTCGATGTCTTGAGCCATCGTGCTCTAGTTCCTCCTGGCAGCGAGCCGTGGTTAGGCCGCCAATCAATATTCTAACATTATCCCACTGCCACGAAGACCAGAGGTAACGGGCGAGAGGGCGAGATTAAATTATCAGGGCAGCATAAGGACTGAAAGCAGCGGACGCAAGGCGCCGCTCACGATTTGGCGGCTGGACCCGGCTCGGAAATCGCCTTCAAGGACGCGAGATCCTCGAGCGGGCGGACGCGGATCGTTCGATACGTCCGACGCATCATGCCCATCAGCACGCGGCCGCAGCCGAATTCGATGGCGTCGGTGATGCCGCTGCGGGCTACGACTCCCATCGATTCTTCCCATCGCACCGGCGCGGTTATCTGTTCGAGCAACAGCGGTACGACGCGCGCGGGATCGCGATTCACTTCCGCTGTGACGTTGGCGATCACGCCAAACTTGAGCTGGCCGACCTCGAGCGCACGCAATACCGGCTCCATCCCGTCGCGCGCCGGCTGCATCAGCGGGCAGTGAAACGGCGCGCTGACCTTCAACTCGACCGACATCGACGCGCCCCGCTCCTTGGCGATCTCGAGCGCGCGGCGGACTGGCGCCGCATGTCCCGCGATCACGATCTGACCGGGCGCGTTGAGATTTGCGGGCACGGCGAGTTTGCCGTCACGAGTGACTTCTTCGCAAATCTCATGCACTTGTTGAAGTTCCAGGCCTATCAGCGCCGCCATCGCGCCCTGCCCCATTGGGACGGCTTCCTGCATCAGGCGTCCGCGCTCACGCACTGCGCGCACCGCATCGGCAAACTCGATCGCGCCGGCTGCGACCAACGCGCTGTATTCACCAAGACTATGCCCCGCCGCGATTTCCGGCTCGCCGCCGATTTCCTTTGCGTAGACGCGCAGTGCAGCTATCGAGGTCGTCACGATCGCGGGTTGAGTGTTCGTTGTAAGCCTCAGCTCTTCCTCGGGGCCCTCGAAGCAGAGCCTGGAAAGTGGAAACCCGAGCGCGTCGTCGGCTTCCCTGAACGTGTCGCGCGCGGCCGGGAAGTTGTCCGCGAACTCCTTGCCCATCCCGACGCGTTGCGATCCCTGTCCGGGAAAAAGAAATGCCAGCTTCATCTATCGTCGGCGCCTCACGAATCGCTCTTTGGCCGATCGGGCGAATGCGCGCCCTCGTCCGGTTCACCCTGCGTATGTAACTCACCCGGCTTGTGCGATTTGTCGGTGCCGGTCGCTGAGCCGTTCGTCGCCGCCGGTGCCGCGGCTCCATCCGCTATCTCGACCCGCAGTTCATTCTTAAGTGAGCCGCTGCCGCGCGAGCTCGAGTGGCTCGATTCGTAGTTGGCACGTTCAATTTTCGGATCGACATGATGGTCGGCGCCGTGATCCGGAGACGGCTCGCTCAGCGAGCCGGTGCCGCTCGCCGCCGGAGGCGAGTCGTCGTGCCTGGGAGCCTCGCCTTCCTTCTCGCGACGGTGCAAACGTTCGCGCATTTTGCCGAACAAGGCGCGGATCCCTTTGCCGGCGGCGGGTTTGATCGGTCCGACCGGCTGAATCTTTCCGAGAATCTCCAGAATTTCAGCGTTGACGTGATGCACGAGTTGTTCGTTCGCGGCGGCCCGAATCGCACTTCGAATCGCCTTCGGATTCGACGAACCGTGCGCGATGATCGACACGCCGCTGACGCCCAGCAGCGGCGCACCGCCGTATTCCGAAGGGTCGAGCCGCTCGCGCATCGCGGCGAGATTCTTCCGCACCAGCAGGTAGGCCAGCCGCGTGCGCCAATTTCCGCCGAACACCCCGCGCAAGCTGCCGAGCAGGAACGACGAGAATCCTTCCATCGTCTTGAGCGCGACGTTGCCGGTGAAGCCGTCGGTGACGACGACGTCCGCCTTCGCGCGGTTGATGTCGCGCCCCTCGACGTACCCGATGTAGTGCACGTAGGTCGGCATCTGCTCGAGCATCGCCGCCGCGGCGCGCGTGTTGTCGTTGCCTTTCGAACTTTCCTCGCCGTTGGACAGAATCCCGACGCGCGGGCGCGAAACGTTGCGCACGTGCCGCCAGTACACGCTGCCCATCACGGCGAATTGCACGAGGTTAATCGGCTTCACGTCGACATTTGCACCCGCGTCGATCAGCAGGCTGAATCCTTCGCTGGTCGGCACCAGCGACGCGATCGCCGGTCGATCGACGTTGGCGAGATTGCCGAGAATCATCATCGACGCCGTCATCACGGCGCCGGAATTTCCAGCGCTGACGAAAGCACTCGCGTCGCCGCGCTTCACGAGATCGAGTCCGACATGAATCGATGAGCGGGGCTTCGACAGCACGGACTCGAGCGGCGAGTCGTCCATCAGAACGACCTCGGGCGCGTGTTCGATTCGAATTGGCAGGTTGGCGGCGTCGTGGTCGGCTAGTTCATGCGCGAGGATCTCGCCGTCGCCCACCATCACGACCTCGATACCGAAGTCGCGGGCAGCCTGGACGGCGCCCTCAACGGTCGCCTTGGGGGCGAGATCACCCCCCATCGCGTCGAGCGCGATTTTCACGGTCGTACTCCGCGCGCCCTATTCCTTTATTTCGGCGAGCTGACGGCCGCGGTAGGAGCCGCAATGGCGGCAGATGCGATGCGGCATCACGGGCTCGCCGCACGACGCGCACGAGCCGGGATTCACGGCGCGGAGCGCATCATGCGCGCGGCGCATGTTCTTCTTTGAATGCGAACTTCGGCGTTTGGGTGCTTGCATGACGAATTACTTCCTAATGTTGCGGTTGAGCTTATCAGGTGCGCGGCAGTTTAAGCGACCGGATTGCTTCCAGCCGCGGATCGACGATTTCCACGCGGCAATCGCACGTGCCGCGATTCAGATTCAACCCGCAATGAGGACACAGGCCCCGGCAATCTTCCTGGCACAATGGACGCGTCGGCAATGCGAGCAGCACTTGCTCGCGAATCAGCGGGCTCAGATCTACTTCGTCGCCCTCGTACAGCGAAAATTCCAAATCCTCAGCGCGAAGAGTGTCGTCGTCGTAGCCAATCGACTTGGGCGACAGCACGAAGCGAAACGGACGATCGCCCGCCGCGTCGAAGTCCTCGGCGCATCGCGCACACAGCGCGCCGGTCCGGGTCTTCAGCTTGCCCTCGAAGAATAGCTCGGTCCCCGCGCGGTAGAACGAAACCGACACATCGACCGGCCCTTCCAGATGATATTCGCGGATCGGTCCGTCGCTCAGGATACGGTTAATTTCCTGCTCCGGCTCGGCAAACGCCAACTGCTTGGCATCCGCCGTTATGTCGTCGATTCGGATTTTCACTTTTCACTTTTCACGGGCTCGCTTGACGCCCTGGACGGGATTAGTGGAATGGAAATTATTACATTTCGCACGCGATGTTCAAATACGCCGGTTGGCGCAATCGCGATTTAGCTGTAGCGTCGGAAAGATTTCATTCGCGAAGGTACATCTGCGATGCCAACCGAGCGGTTCACTTTTCCTGACGGGTTTCTTTGGGGAACGGCCACTGCCGCCCACCAGGTCGAGGGCAACAACCTCAACTGCGACTATTGGGTGCTCGAGCACACGCCCGGCTCGCCGTTTGTCGAGCCGTCGGGCGACGCGTGCGACCAGTACCATCGCTATGCCGACGACATCGCGATGCTCGCGCGGCTCGGCTTCAACGCCTATCGCTTCTCGATCGAATGGGCCCGCGTAGAGCCTGAGCCCGGCGAGTTCTCGCGCGCCGCACTCGACCACTACCGCCGCGTGCTCGCATGCTGTCACGAGCACAAGATAACGCCGATCGTGACCTTTCATCATTTCACCTCGCCGCGATGGGTCGCCGGCGACGGCGGATGGGAAGACAAAAAGACCGCCGAGCTATTCGCGAGATACTGCGAGCGCGCCGCAGCGCATCTCGGCGATCTGATCGGCGTCGCGTGCACTATCAACGAGGCCAACCTCGGCGCCTACCAATATCTGATCGGCTCGATGCCGCTGAAACTCGAGCCGTCGCGGTTGAAATGGCTTACGGACGCAGCTCGGCGCATCGGCGCCGATCCAAATCGGTTCGCGCCGTACCTGATGTGCGATCAGATGAAGGCGCGCGACGTGATGCTCGAGGCGCATCGCCTCGCCGCCGCCGCGCTGAAATCCTCGCGCGGCAAATATCCGGTCGGAATCTGCCTCGCGCTAGGTGATCTACAAGCTGTGCCGGGCGGCGAGGCTAGACGCGATCGCATCAAGGCCGAATGCCAGGACATTTTTTACGAAGCGGCGCGCGGCGACGACTTCATCGGCGTCCAGACCTACACCCGCAACCGCATCAGCGCCGACGGCGCCTTGCGCCCCGAACCAGGCGTCGAGACCACGATGATGCGCTACGAGTTCTGGCCCGAAGCGCTCGAAGCAACGATCCGGCAGGCGAGCGCCGTCGCAAAGGTACCGGTAATCGTCACCGAGAGTGGCATCGGCACCGACAAAGACGACCGCCGCATCGAGTATGTGCGGCGCGCACTGAACGGCGTCGCACGATGCATCCGCGACGGCATCGACGTCCGCGGCTACTGCTACTGGTCGCTGCTGGACAACTTCGAATGGAACTCAGGCTACCGCCCCACCTTCGGCCTGGTAGCGGTGGATCGCGAAACGCAAGCGCGCACAATCAAACCCAGCGCCGAATGGCTAGGCAACATCGCCCGCGCAAACGCGACAGATGTCGCAGACTGACTGCTGGAGGCAAAGAACCTAACCCCTAACCCCTTCCCCTGGAAGGGGGACCGGACTTAGAAGGGATCGGCTTTCGAGGAGACTTACCTACGCCGACTCGGGGGCAATCGCTCGCGACCGCGCAAATCTCGCACTGCGGATTCCTTGCGGAACAAATCTGCCGCCCGTGCAGAATCACCCGCATCGAGAACGGCGTCCAATCTTCCGCCGGCAGAAGTTTCTGCAGGTCGATCTCAATCTTCGCGGGATCCGTATTTTTCGTGAACCCCAGCCGATACGTCAGCCGTCGCACGTGCGTATCCACGACGAACCCCGGCTTGCCGAAGATGTGCCCTAAAATCACGTTCGCGGTCTTGCGCCCAACGCCCGGGATTTTCACCAGCTCTTCCATCGTCGATGGAACCTCGCCACCGAAGTCCTCGACGATCTTCCGCGCCGCTCCCATCAGCGAGCGCGTCTTTTGCCGAAAGAATCCCGTTTTGACGATTAACTTTTCGACGTGCCGGGGATCCGCCGCAGCCATCGCGCGCGCGTCGGGGTATTCCTTGAAAAGTTGCGGCGTCACGCGGTTCACGCCCGCATCAGTGGACTGCGCCGAGAGAATCGTCGCCGCCAGACATTGCCACGGCGTTTCGAAATCAAGGCTGATGCGCGCTTTTGGATATAGCTTCGCAAGCCCGCGCGAGACCCGCCCCGCGCGCTTCTTCAAATCCGCGATCGTTTCGCGCGCGGCCACTACGCCTCACGCGACGACGCGCCGGCTCTGCTGCTCATGCGTGAAGCTCGCGACTTCGGCGTCTTCGCGCGCGCGATCCCAACCGAGCTCCGCCGCCATTATTCGCGCCACGGCAGACGCCGCCGCCTCAGCCTCGACCGGCGAGCGCCATGACAGCGACGTGCGCCGAATCAGAAAGTCGCCGACCGAATGCGCCATCTCGTTGCCAACTGCGTTCACGACCTCCGCGCCAATCGCCGGACAGTTCCGCGACAGGGGGTCCGCCAGCTCCGGCCGCCGCGCCGCTATCCGCGCGACAATTGGCGCGCGCGTTCCGTAACGCGCCTTTAGAATTTCCGCCGACGCGGCCGGAATACTGCGCATCGCGGCGCTGCTGCCCGAACTGTCGCCATCTGCCAACGCACGCGCGCCGGGAAATGGGGTCGAGAGCGTCGGACAAACTCCCGACGCCTGGCCCAGGGCCCTCATCACCCGATCAACGAGCTTCTGCGCAATCTCGCGATGCGTCGTGAACTTGCCGCCCGCCACCGTGATCAGCCCCGACGCGCTTTCGAGTATCACTTCCTCGCGCGGCACCGACGACGGCGCCTC
>Ga0182024_10014949_pt1 | contig 14941 bp, 9 predicted proteins | sample P32metaG_FD_120480 | JGI IMG/M metagenome (GOLD analysis project Ga0182024, IMG submission 120480) | Permafrost microbial communities from Stordalen Mire, Sweden - P3-2 metaG (Illumina Assembly) | ecosystem: Environmental > Terrestrial > Soil > Wetlands > Permafrost | place: Sweden: Stordalen... | reverse complement strand
GTTCTTGCAAAAACGCAGCGATCTTCCCCGACTGATTCTGAACGCTGTCTGCCGCCTCTTTTAACCTAGTCGCGTATCGGCGTTGTAATGCGTAGAAGAGAGGGAGCAATGGGACAATCACCAGGGTCAAATGCCAATTCAGGATTCCCATGGTCACAAGGACCATCACGCCCATGATTACCATCTGAAGGGTGAGGGGAAGAATGTCTCCGCTCAACTCTGCCACGCGGTCAACGTCCTGCTCGACCCGATAGAGTGTTTCTCCAACCTGAGAGTTCCCGTGATATCGTGCCGGCAAAGTTTGGATTCGCCGCAGCAGAGACACCCGGATTCGAAAGACCATCTTTTGAGTGACAACGCAGCTAATGAACGAGGATAAGTAGCTTACGATTACGCTTGCCAAATAGACAATGCAAAAGAGCAGGGTGCCAAACAGAACGAGGCGGGGTTCCCGTTTCGGAAGGGCAACATCGATCAGCCACTTCACGACCAAGGGATCGAGAAGGGAAAGTCCACTGGCTAGAACCATGCAGATGAGATTTACGGTAAGCAGCGAAAGCACAGGGCGTGCCTGTCGGCTAAGCCATTTCAACTCAGAAGACACAGATTTCCCTCTTCGCTCCGCAAGCTGATTACCTAGCGCAACTTGGAAGAAACTGAACAAATATTTTTTTGCTGCTGCAATTTCGGCGCTAAGGTCGGCGCACATGCCCTCTGTTCCGGCGCCTTCGTGCGCCCGTAACCTGTTGTATGTCAGCGGTTAAGGAGAGGCAGTCCTTCGTATCCAGCTATAGAAGTGGCGCGACCCCCCTGGCCGCGGTCGCCGCCGTCGTGCACGAATTCCTGCACGCATTCGAGAACCTGTCCAACGAACGCGCGCCCTTGTAAGTAGCGGGAACCAATATCTCAAGTCGAACCTCTGCGAGACGAATCTCAATCGGCGCAAGAACTTAGAGTCGCGGATCGAAGCTTCCCGCTGCTTGATACGCGAAGGTCGCTACGACATCCCGTCTGCACGAATTCCTGCAGCAAAAATGTTTGTCTGTCGATATTCACGTAAAGAGGCATATTGTCCCGGATGCTCGGCCTGGGCAACATCAAGAGTCCACCGGAGGGAGAGCTATGGAGTATCCGATCATTTCTACCGAAGACATCGTGATTGCACCGGGCGTCCGCGAAACTGCTTCCGAGGACGGAGCCGTCCTATTGGATATTGAGCAGGGGATTTGCTTCAGTCTCAATCCCGTCGGATTGAAGATTTGGGAGCTCTTGAAAACGCATCACTCCGTTGATGAGATCGCGGACGATTTAGCTCAGGACTTCCCCGTTTCCCGATCCCAGCTTCTTTCCGATGTGGTTGAATTCCTTCAATCGCTCGAAGCGAAGCGCTTGATTCGTCGCTCTGGCCACACGGTGCCGACGCGATCGTGGTTGACCAGGATTTTCCCGTGGGCAAAACAACACGCGTAACCCCATCAGAACATGCTCGGTGGCTGTTTTACGCTGGTGTCCTTTCGATGATCAAAGGAGGCCACACGTGAATAATCCGACCAATAATGGTCGCGGCGCGCGGCATCTTGAAAATCATTACCGGCCGGCGCGAAGTCGGATAAGGCACAATGAACAAGGTGTCGCGTACGACGTTGCACCAGGAGCAACTATAGCCGTCTTCGTGCCATACAAAGTAGATCGGCCGTTCTTGAATGGTTTTCCAGTCACGCATCTCGACCGAGTTATGCGATTTGTCGATCACAACCACGGAGCCGCCTGGGACGAGATCGTCCATGGTGTCGTCATTCAAGCCGATGATGCCCAGTCGAAACTGACCTGCATCCAAGCGCTGGCGCACAACTGCAGGCACTCCGAGTTCCTCCGCGCTCTCGGTTACCAGTCGGGTCTTATCAAAGCTGATCTTGCTCTGAAATGTGAGGGAAAACGGCCGATCCGTGTCAGCGAAGGACCACTGTTTCGCGATCTCGTCGGAGTGTGTCGGGTCGTGCGACACATCCCCGGAGTCTTCCAGTCTCACGCCGAAGGCCTGCAAGATTGCGGGGTAGGTTACCTTGTAGCATTTGCTAAGGCTCTGAGCCTCAAAAATGTCCGGCGCAGCCTTGTCGTCTTCCATGTCGGCGAGTCGCCCGCGTCGAATCCGATAGTGCTCATCGTTGGCGCTACGCGCGATCTCGCTGGTGAGGCGCTCGACCGCCATCCGCGTGAGGTGAAGTTCTTCCCGAAGTCCTCGAAGCCATTCCCCTGGGGTCGTCATGACTACTACTCCGGCCGCAGAGCAGACTCGGTGTTCGAAGTCTGCACTTGCTAATCGATAAAACTGCGTACTTGGGGAAGTGTCGCAGAAGGCCCCCTCGGGATGCCGCTTGGCATCAGCCCATCTGTGCGTCCTATTAGATTACGTTCAACTCCACTGGCGACTTGTTTTGACTGCGATGTCCTTTCGCCTACTTTACTCGTACAACACGACAGTTAGCAGAAAGTTTCTCTTTCGTTCTGTTCCTCATTGTGCGCCAAATGCGGCGAGCGAGACCGTCACTAGGTATAACAAGCCCATTTTCGCCTGAGTATAAAGCCAGAACCGCTTCCGTCAACAAGAATCTTGGTTCTGTTCGAAAAGCAGAACAACGCAGGATAGCAATAGGATCACTCGGCCTATGCGCTTGGGAGTCCGTAAGTGGTGTTTGCACGCCCCTTGTTTCGAAACTACTCTAGTGTCATGGCGTGAGCGCAGGCTTGGCTCCCGACGGCGCGAAGCTGCTTCCTGCACGAATTCATGCAGGCGATGGCAGACTCAACGCGTTGCTGCAGCCCCCCTAGCACAGACCATGGTTACTAACCGGCATTAAGTTTCACTTGGATCGTCTTTCAACTTCTTTCCGCTCATCACGTTCCGAACTCGCGCCACAAACCAGGTGCGTCGAACCGAGATCGTTCGATCAGCGGACAAGCTGCACGATTTCATGCATGAAAAAAAAGTTTTCAAAACGGGTTGGCTGTGGATGTACGGTGCACTCATCGCTTAATTCTAGATCTGGTGCTAGATCCCAAGTTCCCAAACTGCCACCTCAGTCGACCAGCACGTTCTGGAAGGTAGCACATGCCTCCTGTAGTAGTCGCGCCCCCGCCAACCCAAGTGGAATCCATTACCGAAACTCTACACGGCGTGGAGATCACGGATCCCTATCGCTGGCTGGAAGATCAAAACTCGACGCGAACGAGGAAGTGGCTCGAAGAACAGACAGTATACACGCGCGCGTATCTCGATGCGATTCCGGATCGTGAACAGATACGATGGCGCGTCAAGGAGTTGCTAGCTCTCAAAGAAGTTACGGCCGAACCGTGGAGCGTCGGTGACCGATATTTCTTCCTGAAACTTATGAAAGACGGGCAGCAACCTGTCGTCGTCCTGAAAGACAGCCAATCTACCCCGGAGATAATTCTCGTTGATCCAACATCGCGCGCCACCGGAGTCTCGACTGCAGTGGCTATCGCTGCGATTTCTGGGGATGGCCGCTTCCTCGCGTATTTCGTCCGTCAAGGAGGAACGGATCATTCAGCCCTAGAGATTTTGGATATCGAGCGGAATGTGGTCCTCCCCGATGGGCTCCCAGAAGGGTTTTGCACCGGAATTGTTTTTGCCCCAGACGGTTCTGGATTCTATTATTCACATCGCGAATTAGCGGATGTCCGTCCGAATTACCGGGCGGCTTTCTGGCACCGCTTCGGGACAGAGCGGTCACAGGACCAGGAAGTGTTCGTCGCCGGCGAAGATCCCAACCTGTTCGTAGCAATTCTTCACTCACCTGGAACCAAGCTGTTGGCCTACGCCGTGTTCTCCACGGGCAAGCGTCGTCGTACCTCGGTTTATTTACAGAAGATGCTGCCCCAACTGGAAAAGCCCAAGCTTCTGCTTGAGGGCATTGAAGGCTGCTTTGTGCCATTTTTTGTACGAGGCCAATTGCTGGCCTACACGGACCTCGCGGCACCGAACTTTCGCATCGTTCATATCGACATCGCCGACCCTGACCCCTCGCGCTGGCGCGACGTAGTGTGCGAAACCAGCCAGTGCATTCAACAGTTCGCTGTAGCAGGTGACCAAATCTTCATAACTCGCATTGATTGCTTCTCCACGAAGATTGAGGTTTTTGGCCTCGACGGAAAACGGAAGGAAGATATTCTTTTTCCTTCATGCGGCACTGTAGATTTGCTGAATCGAACGACCGCAACTGAGAAATTGTTCTACAGTTACACTTCCGCATCCAAACCCTCGACTGTTTGTTCGTATGATCCGTACGTGCATGAAACGCTCATCTGGGACGAAGCCAAGGGCTCCTTCGATCCTTCCTCAATTGCAAATGAAGAGGTCGTCTACACCTCCCGAGACGGGACCGCGGTCCCTTTGTTCCTCGCTGCGGGCAAGGATCTCCTCCATTCTGGGCCTCTGCCTACTTTTCTGACCGGATATGGCGGGTTCGGTAGCTGTGTTACTCCACGATTCACTGCGTTCGCCACATTTCTGATGGAGTGTGGGCTTCTGTTCGCTGTTCCAGCTTTGCGCGGCGGTTCCGAACTCGGCGAGCAGTGGCATGAGGCAGGCAAGTGCGGAAACCGCCAAAATTCTTTTGATGACTTTATAGCTGCTGCCGAGTGGCTCATTGCACAAGGTCGCTCGATACCCGGCCGTGTCGCCATCGGCGGCGGCTCTAATGCGGGCCTACTAGTCGGCGCGGCCATTACGCAACGCCCTGACCTGTTCCGCGCCGCCATCTGCCTCGGTCCCTTACTCGATATGACGAGATATCACCTCTTCGATTTCGCGGCCGGATGGACCGACGAGTACGGATCACCCGAAGATGAGCAAGACTTTCACTCGCTCCTGGCATACTCGCCCTACCACCGTATCCAAGAGCGGGTGGCTTATCCCGCGGTCCTGCTCATCTCGGGAGATGCAGACACACGTTGCAATCCGATGCATGCGCGGAAGATGACAGCCCGGCTACAAGCAGCAAGCGCCTCAGGCCACCCGATACTGCTTGACTACAAAGCTACTTGGGGCCACACACCGGTCCAGCCGTTATCGACCCGGATAGACGCATTAACAGACAGGCTCGCATTCGTCTGCCACGAGCTCGGAGTTGATCTCCAGCCAGCGAGGTTTTAATGATTCTCTTCTTCCAAGCCATATTTGTGCTCTTGGTCTATGACTTGCTAAGCGCTCTTTGCAGCTTTCAGACTCTTTACTCCATGGTGAAGGGTTGGCAAGTCTCTCGTGGGCCTGTTACATCGCACGTCACCGATCGGGTCTGCACCTCGGTTAACTATGCCTGTGTTTGGTACCCGAAACAGGCCCTCTGCTTGCAGCGCTCCTTCGTCACGACTTACTTACTTAGAAAACACGGAGTCGCAGCGCACATGGTCCTCGGCGCACAGAAGCTCCCCTTCAAGGCCCACGCCTGGGTTGAAGTTGACGGCCGAGCAATTAATGAGCGATCGAATGTGCAGGATACTTACATTGTGTGGGACCGATGCTAGTTAAGGAACATCGCCATGAGCGTCCAAGCGGGTATGTGGAATTTCGATAGCAAGCCAACCGATCCCAAGCTGATCGCGGATTTCAGCGAGTCCCTGACGCGACAAGGCCCGGATGGTGAGTCCACTTACGTAGATGGTCCTATCGCTCTTCTGTATCGTCAATTCCACACCACGGCCGAATCACGTCGAGAGAAACAGCCGTACTTCTCCCGCCGGGGCTTCATCCTCACATGGGACGGCCGCCTCGACAACCGCGACGAGCTAATTGTTGAGTTTCGCCCTTCTCTCGACACTCATCCAACCGATGTCGCGATCGTTGCTGCCGCCTACGACCACTGGGAGAACGATTGTTTCCGCCGCATCATCGGGGATTGGGCTGTGTCCATCTGGAAACCGCAGCAGCGCGAACTACTCTTCGCGGTCGACTACATGGCCATACGACACATCTTCTATTACCTGAAGCAAGGCCGAATTTGGTGGGCGACAGATCTTGCACCCCTGGTCCTGCTCTCAGACGACAAGTTCCACATCGACGATGACTACATCGCCGGATACTTCGCTCAAGAGCCCGACGCTCATGTGACGCCCTACCGGGAGATCCGACAGGTTCCCGGCGGTCACTTTGTTCGCGTTCGTGATAGCAGAGCATGGGTTGAGCGATACTGGCGGTTCAGCGCCAAATCGCGCATTCGCTACAAGACCGACACAGAATACGAAGAGCACTTCCGCCACGTCTTCCGGCAATCTGTGCGCCGCAGATTGCGCTCCGATTTGCCGATTCTCGCCGAACTTAGCGGAGGGCTGGATTCGTCTTCCATTGTCTGTATGGCGGACGACATCCTCGCAAAGGAAGGAGCGACAACACCACGTCTCGATACGCTCTCCTACTACGACAAGACCGAGCCGCAAGGAGATGACTGGATTTACTTTCAGAAGGTGGAGCAGAAGCGGGGAAGAATGGGACATCATATCGATGTCAGCAAGCTTGGAAGAACTCCGATTTCACTGGAGTGCACGGAATTCAGTCCGCTGCCAGGGTATCTTGGTGTTGGGCGACAGCTTGAGGCGGAACGCGCGGCAGTCGTGCAAGGCGGGCGTTACCGAGTTACCCTCGCCGGCACGGGCGGGGATGAATTCCTAGGAGGCGTGCCAAACCCTGCCGCTCATCTTGCCGACTCCCTGGTTCAGTTTAGGTTAGTTAGGCTAGCCAAACAACTCACGGCTTGGAGTCTCGTCAAACGACGTCCATGGATTCACCTTCTGGGGCTTGCCCTAGGGGACGTGTTGCCTCCCTCCCTCGGCCAATACCTCCTCGAGCAGGCCCAGGTTGAACCGTGGATCGAGAAGAAATTCGCCAAGCGAACCAAGCTTGCCATCCACCTCCTGGACGTGGACGAGCACTTCGGACTCTGGTTGCCCACTCGCCGCTCGTACATCGGAGGTGTTTTGTTGATGGGGAATAAACTGGCTAAATGGAAGTCGCCAGTATCGGCATTCGAGGAGAGTCGGCATCCTTATCTTGATGAAACCCTGATTGAGTTCATCCTGTCAATACCTGCGAGCCAGTTGCTTCGGCCGGGCGAACGACGATCTTTGATGCGTCGCGCGCTAATTGGTATCGTGCCCAGAGAGATCTTGTGCCGCCAGACGAAGCAAATTGGAGCACGCACACCCCTAGTGCTGTTAGACAAAAACTGGGAAGAGTTACAGTCGTGCCTAAACCCGTCTCTGAGTGCAAGTCTGGGATACGTCAATCGCACGCGTTTCTCCCACGCATTACAGAGCGCGAAGATGGGACGGCAAGTTTGCATTGTGCAGCTGTTCAGGGGGATCGCACTCGAGTTGTGGCTGCAACACCTGTCTTCACTTAGCTTGATCTACCCAGGCACAATACCGTCTGCGCCGGTTGCAACGGTACCACTCCGGGCAAGCGCGTGAAGCGGACTACACGATTTCCCTCGCTCCTGCTAGCAGAAGCGTTGGGCTATTCTGAGAAAGGAGGACAAAACGATGACTTACAGCAAACCCGAAGTCAGCAACCTAGGCGACGCAAAAGCGTTGATCGAGAGCGTGCACCCCAAACCGAAGCAGAACTTCGACAATGGGGTAATCCTCAACGCCACTGCGTACGATCTGGACGAATAACAGCAACTCGATGAGGTAGGTACCTACTTTGTCACTCAGTAGACATCTCTCAAGTACCTTTCTGGCCCTCGAAAGACCAGGAAGGTACTTTTCTATGGTGACCGAGGGTAAGGCGTGAATTACAATGCTCCTTCCCATTTAAAGCTTGGTGATCTTCGTACCATGATTGCGTACTGTAGGGTTAAAGGCGGAAGCCTTGGATATGTTGAGTCCTCTATTTGGCAATTCACTCCATGTTATGACGTCGACAATTAGCCTAAAGCACTCCACTCTACGCAGGGGACTCACGTAGACCGGCTTTAGTGTTGAATAGGTAGCTGATCGCGCATGTGTCGCCAGCGCTCGTACTGATTAGCCTTAGCGGAATCGGGTTCTTCCTCGTTCTTGAGCCAGAAGCAGAACCAATCTACGTTCCCCTGCTGCGAGACTATGCGTTCCCATGGCCTCTGTAGAATGTGGTCACCGTCCCGCATGGCGATCATGTCTACCGGCTTGTGTAAGCGAGTAAGGGCGGCGAACCATTCCCATTCCGCAAGTACGGTCGACACGTTCGGCGACACAATCCGCACAGGCGCCTCGACGTTCTCAATACTGAAGCTCGGTGAGCGCTGGATCCACGACGTGAGCCCCGGTCCAAAGGGACTGCCGCCATTGATGCCCTCCTCAAATTGTGCAAAAGCAGGGAAATTGAGGTTCTCGACGTACTGGAAGTACCCGCCATCAACTCCATCTGTTAGTGAAGCTGCTGCAAAGCGGATTTGTGAGTGTGTTAGCGCGTATTTAACATAAAGGCAAGTACGACTGAACCCAATAATACCCACATGACGGATGTCGATCATTCTCCGTGAGTTGAGGTAGTCGATGGCGCCTTCAATATTGGCGAGCGCTGCATCCACCTCGTTTGGTGTGTCTATCTCTCCTTCGGCCTCAGTTGGTTCTGACAATTGTAGGACCATAATCCCCTTGCCTGCCATCGGCTGCGCTGCAAAGGCCGTGGTGTATGGTCCATCGATCCAAAATCTGTCCCGTCTCCATCCGTGCGTCTGGATGACCAGCGGATATTCTCGCGTCGCCACATAGTTCACTGGATAGTAGAGACCACCGACCACTTCCCGGCCGTCCGCAAGCTTCCAATGCAACTCCTCTACCCTCCCAAAGCTCAGGCGTTCGAACTGAGGATTCAAGTCGAGCAGCAACACTTGTTGATGGGTGGCGGGATCAACCGCCAGTATTCGCGGGGGGGTATTCATATCTTCTTGAAGAATGATGCCCGGCTCTGCTTCGTCGGCGGGTCGTTCCGATGCTTCCTGCCACCGATTTCCACTCTTGTGAAAGCATATCTTTGCGGTCGAGTTGGCTCCTTCGCCGCGCCCTGCCTCAAAGACCAGGTCGTTCGTATTCGGCTCCCATCTGTCCAACGTTAGATTCTTGTGGGTTATCTCAACGATACGACCCGTCCGCACATTAACTTCAACAGCATATAGGTTGGATCGCCTCTCCGCCCGCTCGTCAGCGCTCGCGCCCTCCAGCGGCAAATAGACGCCGGCTAACACCACAGCATCACCATCAGATAGCCACACAACTTTGGATCCGTCCGGACTAATCGGTGAATCCAGCAATACCTGGTGTCGCCCGGTGGCAACGTCGACCAACACATATCTGCGCAGCCATGAGTATTGTCCCGGGTCGAGTTCTTGTGACGCTAGACGCTGGATCATCGGGTCCGCATACTCCGTCCACTTGCGTGGAACGTGGGCAACCCTGGTGAGAATCACTATGTGTTTCCCATCCGGCGATATGTAAGGAGTCCTATCCCACGGGGAGGAGATCTCGTCCGAGATTCTAATAGGACGACTCACATTGGATCTCGACCGGACAAATAGCCCGTCACCAACCGATGGCCCTCCGGCTTGATCGGTTACTAAATACGACAGCCGCTGAGTAGACAATACGACTCCGTTGCGAAGCGCGGCGCGGTCAAAAAAGCTCGTAGTGGGCGCTTCCGCGACAAACGCGACCTCCTTAGCCAAAGACATACGAGCAGAAAGCACATTAGTGCGATGCATTGTGACTTGTCGCAGCTCGCGAGTCCTAACGTCAACCGTGTAGAGCTGGTGTAGTGCCCCAGGCTGCTCTCCTAAGAACGCAATCGTGTTGTTGTCACTCAGCCAAGTGACATCCTCTATTGCCGGTCTGTTCGAGGATGAAGACATTCGTACGAGCACGTTAGGAGGAGGAGATCGAAAGACTTCTTTGGTCTTCCATAACAAGAGTTGGTATTCGTTGGTATTCTGTTCGATGTTCCCCTTTCGCACGACCACCACGAATTGCGTCCGATTAGGACAGAACGTCGCCACGTCTGTCGCAGGTCCTCCAGCTATGTATTGGGGATCGGCTAATCTGGTCATGACGATAGCATCAGCAACCGTTACCGGGTGGTTCACCTGTCCTCTAAGTGTCTGTTGCAGATTGCTCTCCTTTCCCGGAACCTGGAGGATTGCCAGGAAAAGGAAGACGATCTCACGGAGCGGGAGATGACTGTTAGACTTTGTGTACATTGCTCGTCTTGATTTCTTCGCCAAGAGTCCCGCCTTACCAATTTCCCGCTGAGCTACAACACGTGGCAATCTGCTTTTCAAAACTGAAGCTTTAGCGCCAGTTGGATCGACCGAGGTCCGCCAGTCTGATAAAGGGGGCTGAAACCGCCTCCTCCGACATTTCCGCCACTGAGACTTTGGCCGAGCATCTGGTTCGAGAGGCCGAAGAAAGCGGGAGAACTTAGGTTGCCGTAGGGAGGTCCGAAATTGGGATGATTCAAAGCGTTGAACATCTCTGCCCGAAACTGCAATTTCAGTGCGTCATGAATGGTGAACTCACGATGTACCGCGAAGTCCCATTGCCAGAAACCAAACGCACGCAATGCATTACGAGATAAGTTCCCTTGGCGAAGAGCGGCGCCTGTAGTGGGGTCGATTGGAGGCGGCGCGAATGCCGCTATGTTGAATGCCTTCCCGCCAGGATACGGGGAGCCGTGCAAGTAAAACGGCACTCCCGGCACTACATCCGGCCGAACGTATTGAAAATTCCCGTACAAGCTGTATGTGAAACTGTAAAAGACGTCAACCGGTAAAGCAGATTGGGCCTGCAGGATATTCTCGGCTGACCAGCCCCGAAGAATTGCCCGGGCTATGGTACTGCCTCTGGAAAATGGAAGATCGTATGTTACAGCTGCGGAAACTGCATTCCTGACGTCAAAGTCGGAAGGCCCACGATTGGCGATGGCTCCGAGCTGGCTGAAATAAAGACTATCACCTTCCCCTATCGAAGAAGTTGAGGCTGTATCGATTGAGTGTGCCAAAGTGTAGGATGCAAGTGCCTGGAGGCCGTGCGATAACCTGCGTTGGAACTGCAGTTGGAAGGCATCGTAGTCAGAAGTTCCATGGTTACCTACCAAATAAACCGTCGTGAAATTCGGGTCTGGATTAAACACTCCCTCCGTTTGTATCAGTCGTCGCGCGGCAGAACCAATATAAGAAGCAGAGATCGTCTGTTGTTTGCCCAGGGCCTGCTGGAACGCAACACTCCATTGCAAGCTATATGGCAATTTGAGGTTTGGATCAAATGCGTAGCCCAAGTTAGTAGGCGACGTCACCGGCAGGGGTGCCGTAACAACATCTGACGGATAGTTGCCGCTGGGCAGCACGCTGTATCCTCCAAATGGATAGGCTGTAGCGACAACCGTATTTCCGAGTTCTGTCGTTGCGAGGTCATAGAAGACTCCAAAACCTCCCCGTAGGACGGTTTGCCAATCTTGACTCTGAGATAGCTGGTATGCAACGCCGATCCGAGGTGCCAGGTTTCCGTATCTTGTTCTAAAAGGCGGTGTTCCTACTGGGGCCAATGCTAAGCTCGAAGGATCGTCAAAGTTGACAACTGCCGGAAGGCTCGGGCCGCTGCTGGTTTCAGGAGCAAAATCGACATCCCATCGCAATCCATAAGTGATGGTCAGACGTGGCTGCGCGTGCCAAGTATCTTGCGCGAAAAGACCAAGATTGTGAAGGATCAAGCCTTCCCTCTGGCTGGTTGCTAGCAAAGCAAACCCAATCTGCCCGGCTGCGGCTGCCGCTTCCGTGGCGAAAGAAGTGGCCTGAACGTAGGCCGGAGCAGTAACTGATGGTGTGAGTCGTCGGTAGTCAACTCCCAGCTTGAAGGCATGCGGACCTTTCTGCACAGACAGGTTGTACACAGTGTTGAATTGTCGCTGCACATTGTGTGCATTCTGTCCTAGATTTAAGAATCCATCCACCAAATCATCGAGCCCGAACTGGAATGCCGAATTCTGCAGAGTGAAGGGAGTTGGCAATGGCAGATTTGAGGCAGTAAGCGGAACCGCCCCACCAAACGTGTTTGCCGTGTAAGAAGTTGTCGCATTACTACGACTGTAGTTGAAACGAAGATCGCTCGTAAGTGTGGGCGAAATAATCCATGCCCCCCCCACCGTGAGCGTTTGTGTGTTGATACGAGTCGACTGAAGCACGCTTAAAGTAGAACCACCACCTCCGCGCTGGACAATTTCTGATGGTGAGTAGTTGTAGCGGCTAAAAAGAGAGAGCTTGTCAGTCAGCCGATGGTCAATTCGAATGCTGGATGCATCAAGGGTGGAAGGGTCAGAAAAGCTGGTGTTGAACTCTGCGGATCCCGTTGGTTGGGGTACTCCGTTTTGGTCGGGCAGAAGGATTTCCGGCCCATTCGGACGCGGGTATGCATTTAAGAATGGCTGCATTGCCGGTACCGCATTCTGCCGCGTCGAGAGGTCAGGAACCGTGCTTAGCGCCGTCTGAGGAAGCCGGAGGCGAAGGCCCTCATAGGAAAAGAAAAAGAACGTTCGGTCCTTAAGGATCGGACCGCTCAACGTGCCGCCGAAATCATTCTGGCGCTCTTCGGCCTTGGGCAAAGGAGGATTATTGACGTACCCATTGAACCAGTTGTTGGCATCGAGGGCGTCATTTCGAAGGTAGTCGAAAGCTGCGCCGTGGAACTGATTCGCGCCCGAGCGCGTAACGATAGAGATCTGTCCGCCCGACGTCCGGCCAAACTCTGGTGCGTAGGTGGAAGTTTGGACCCGGAACTCCTGAAGGGCATCTACCGAAACCAGGCTGTTTGTTCCGCCCTGCGCACTGAATGACGGAAGTGCGCCTGCGATCCCGCTCCCTGGTGTGCCAGACGCACCTACCCCGATATTGGCGCTAACGCCGTCAACGGTCCAGTAATTGGAGGTGGCGCGCTGCCCATTGACACTGAATTGTCCAGGATCGTAACCAGTGCTAGTCGAAAGAACTACGCCCGGTGTGAGTTGAATCAGTGTCTGAAAACTCCTACCGTTCAGCGGTAGGTTCTCTGCAAATTGGCGATCAACGACGGTGCTTACAGCTGCGGAATCAGTGTCGACCAATGGGGAGCCGGCTTCCACAGTGACCGACTCCGAAACAGATCCAATAGCCAGTTTGAAGTTCTGCTCTAGATGGTCTTGGACGTTCACTGTCATTCCTGTAGCGTTCACCACCTTGAAGCCTGTTGCAGTAACTTCCATTCGGTAACGTCCCGGACGAACACTCGGAAATGTGTAGAGTCCAGAAGCGTTCGTAGCCGTCCTGATCGTCGTATCACGGTCAATGTCGACCAGCTTTACCTGGGCACTTGTAATGCTCAGGCCGGATGGGTCCACGACCTGTCCGGAGACGGTCGCGGTTTCGAGTTGCGCCAAGGCAGAGTTCGGAGCAAGTGAGACGAGTAACAATAGAAGACAAGACTTCCCCAGAACGCGAAAGGAGAGACGGAGCATCTGTTCTTTTCCTCTACAGACGTATGCGAGCCGACGGCAGGTTTTTGCCCCAAGAAGAAATGTTTACGACGCTGATGCCAGAGAACGACTGGTTGATTGTGTTGGAGCGGGACGCGTACAAAGCGGAAAACGGTGCTTTAGGGATGGTTAGGTTTGTCGCCTAGGAACGCAAACAGTATCCTCCGTCCGCCAGGTTCTCTTATTGTCTTTCTGGAGGATTCAACGGTTACAAAAACAGAGTTGATTTGAGCCAAAACGTGAGGATCGTCAAACGTAAGCACCCAGCGTCCATCGCTCACATCGTCGTTGTGGAAGATTCCCAAGCTTCGGACCGGCTTCTCAGCGCCAAGGTGTTCGCCCCATACGTAGAACGAGACCTTTGCATCCACTTTCCGCGGATCTGCGAGGTCGTACGCATAAAAAATGAGGGACTTCCCCTCGGTGTAGAAAATACGGCCAAAAGCGCGCTGGTTCTTGCCGTCGCCATCTCGGTCGTGGACATCGATGATGTGGAGATTGCGCGCGGTTACAAGCTCTCGTACGTCACCTGCTTTCGCCGCGAACTCCTGTTGCTGGCCCAACGCCTCTGTCTGATCGGCGACCTTTTTTCGAAGCTCGCGAAGCTCGGTTTCTTGTAGAGCTAAAGCAACGTCGCTTGCGTTCTTTTCCGACCCTGACTTTTCCAGTTCTGCCTCGAGCTGCTTGATTCGAGATTCATGCTGGGTCCTGTCTGAGAGAAGGGCGGCATTCTCCCGCTCGACATCAGCAACATGGGAATTCAGAGTATCCTCGGCTTTGCTCGCGGATGCGAGCTCGCCGACCTGTGCCTTGATCTTGGCGTCCAAGGCATTCATTTCGGCTCGCGCCGATGCAAGCTGCTCCAGCAGGTAAGCATCTGGAACTTGGGCAGGTTGGGAATTCGTACCTGAAACAGCGACGGGGGCCTGATTGGCGGGGATGTGGCCTCCCGCGGATATAGAAGGCTTCGGCCTGCCAAACGTGAGGAAACTCACGATCAGGGCTGCGGCGGCGACGGCCCCGATCGCGGCAAAAACTGCAAACCGATTCCGCTTCGGGATGGTTGAGGCGTCCCGCCTCATCTCTATGCCCTCGGACCCCAACCGTGCCACAAATCTCTGCGTCATCCCTGAAGGGATTTGGCGGCGCTCCCGCTCCGCTGCAAGTACGGAGAGCCCCTGAGCACTGATCTCTGTAAAGTCGTACGCCACGCTTCGACAACTCGGGCAGGTTTCGAGGTGAGACCTGAGATCTGCCAATTCAAGCTCCGACGCTTGCCCGCTGGCAGCTACAGCGCACAGCTCCTCATAATGTTCGTGGGTATTCAACCAGCAACCCTTTCGCGCTTGTTTTGCGCTCGGAAGCGGCGTTCGCCCTGGCCCTCTTGGTCTC
>Ga0182024_10014948_pt1 | contig 14941 bp, 8 predicted proteins | sample P32metaG_FD_120480 | JGI IMG/M metagenome (GOLD analysis project Ga0182024, IMG submission 120480) | Permafrost microbial communities from Stordalen Mire, Sweden - P3-2 metaG (Illumina Assembly) | ecosystem: Environmental > Terrestrial > Soil > Wetlands > Permafrost | place: Sweden: Stordalen... | reverse complement strand
TGCCCGTCTAGTCTCTACACCTTCCCGTCGCCGGGCTTGGCTCGGGATTGCCATCTGACAGGTTCCCCCGAATTTGGGCAGTTCTGCATCTTCGGTTTCCCGGGGAGCACTCAAGTTTGTCTAAGTCCGTTGCGTCTACCATTTCGCCACGCCCGCACGGGGATAGCTATAGCTTTGCCGTTGGCGTCCGCCAATAGGGAGTCCCGGAGTCGCGGGTGCCCTTACTTCCGGGGGTTTCTCGGGCGCTTAGCGTTCGCTGCACCCTTCGGATCGCGGTCGTTCGACCGCTCCTTCTTCACGACAGGTGCGGGTTTCCGCACGTTTACCGCCGCCGCATCGATCATGTTCTTGATGTGGGCGGCGTAGAATTTTTCGATCATTTCGACGCTGGTGCGGCAGTTTTTGGCGATCTGATAGATGTCAGCACCCTCCATCAGCCGCAGGCAGATGTAAGTGTGCCGCAGGCTATAGGCGGTCCTCGGCAGGCCCTCCCGGTCCTTCTTCAACCCCTCTTCATCGAGGATCGCGTTGAATAGTTCACGGTGCGTCTTGGGGAAGAGGCGATCGGTCTGTTGCGGATTGTTGCGTTTTTTGAGCCGTTCGAACGGGAGCACGGCTCCCGGCATGCTCTTGCAGTAGCCGACGCCGCGTTTCCCGCGAACGCTGATTTCCAAGATAGTTTCTTCGGTGGCCGCGTCCTCGACGATTTCCACGTCGCGGTATTCGAGCCGTGCCGCCTCGTCGGGCCGGAGGCCGGTATTGACCATGAGCAGCACGTAGTCGTGGAGCTGTTCGCACTCCCATTTCCATCGTGGTTTGGGCGGGCTGGCGGCTCGTTTGCGGGTCACTTCGTAGAGCCGCTTGTATTCCTCCGGCGAAAACCACGCCCGGTGCTTGATCTTGCCGGAGGTCTTGTAGGGCACAGTGAGGTCGGGGAGATACGGCAGCCAGCCGTGCCGGTTAGCAGTTTTGAGAACCTGCCGAATGAGCACGATCTCTTGATGGACCGTGCTGCGCGCGGCGGGCTTGCCGGTCTTGCAGGTGGTTGCCCTGTGGATGCGATACTCCTGGACCAGTCCTGCCGTAACGTCGGGGAGAACCTTGTCGCCGAAAAACGGCAGGACGATCACGCGGAGCTTCTGCTCCTTTTGCTGGACCCAGGTCGGGCTGCGCTCGCCCTGCGTGAGGACAGGATATTCGGCGAGGAAGCGCTCGGCCGCCTCACGGAAGGTTTTGCCGATCTTCAGCTCGCCGGCACGTTCCTTGAGGCGCAGATCGAAATACCATTCCTCGGCGACGATCTTGGCGCGCTCAAGGCTGTCAGTCTTGGTGCTGTTGCGATGATTGCGGCCAGCGAGATAGCTGGAACATTGCCAAAAACGGCTGTTCTCGCGCCTGTAGACGTGCAGTTTGCCGTCGATGAGGGTGTGGGTGATCGTCATGCGGCGATCTTACGCGAAAGGGTTTAAAAGATCAATAAATGTGTAAGGATTGTGGAAGGCTCGTTTCGGGAGTGTATCTAACTAACTTATTGAAATATCTATCATATATTTTTATATCTCTCATTTTTATACGATTTTAAGTCTGCTGCGTCTACCGTTTCGCCACGTCCGCCTATCAGCCGTCCGTTAGTCTTCGCTCGCGCCTTCTTGCGGGTCGCCGCCTAACCCGGCGATCAGCGCTTTCAACTCCTCGGTTGCGGCGAGAAGGCGCGGCCGCCCGATGCCGCGCACGACCACGGTGACGCCGAAATCGGCGCGACGGAAATACGGGTAGGAGCCGATCTCAAGATCGTCGTACCGCGCCTGCAGCTCGCCGAGCCCCCTAGCCAGCACCCCCTCGCCGAGGCTGCAGCTCACCGAGCGGCTCAGCACCTTGGCGCCGCCCTTCAGATTATGGCTGAGCTCGGCGAAGGTCGCCTGCATGATCTGCGGCACCCCCGCCATCACATAGACGTTGCCGATGCGGAAACCGGGCGCGCGCGAGATCGGGTTGGGCAGCAGCACCGCGCCATCCGGCACATAGGCCATGCGCATGCGCGCCTCGTTGACCGCGCCCGGCGGGTAATGCCCCTCGAGCAGCCGCTTCGCCTCGGGATGGAGGATCAGCTTTACCGCGAAGGCCTCGGCGATGCATTGCGCGGTGATGTCGTCATGCGTCGGCCCGATGCCGCCGGTGGTGAAGACATAGTCGAAAGCGCGCCGCACCTCGTTGACCGTGCCGACGATGGTGTCGGTGTCGTCGGGGATCACCCGCACTTCCTTGAGGCGGATGCCGGCGTCGTTGAGCCCCTTCGCCAAAAAGGCGACGTTCTCGTCCTGGACGCGGCCCGAGAGAATCTCGTTGCCGATGATGAGGACGCAGGCGGTGACGGACTTCGGCGGCTCGGCCGCGCTGCTTGGCATTTGTCGCTGCTCGTCTGCTGCTCGCCGTCCTTCATAGGCAATGAAGCGCGCCGGCACAATCGCTCCCCACGAATACGACGCTGCGCGGGATTGCCGCGAGCCGCGCGACATCCGATATTTGGGTTGGACGAGCCGAAGAGCGTTCGAGATGCAGCAAGACGTGATGATGGGCTTGGATTCGAGCCGCGAGACGATAGCGCGGTCCGGCTCGATCAAAATCCATGGACCCGCCGCTTTCGCGGGCATGCGCAAGGCCGGGACCCTGGCGGCGGCGACGCTCGACTTCATCACCCCCTTTATCGTGCCGGGCGTCACCACCGGCGAGCTCGACCGCCTGTGCCACGAATACATCGTCGGCGCCGACGCGATCCCCGCCCCCCTCAACTACCGCGGCTTTCCCAAATCGATCTGCACCTCGATCAACCATGTCGTCTGTCACGGCATCCCCAGCGAGCGCCGGCTGATGGAAGGCGACATCGTCAACATCGACGTGACGGTGATCCTCGACGGCTGGCACGGCGACACCAGCCGCATGTATTTCGCCGGCGAGCGCATCCCGCTGAAGGCGAAAAAGCTCGTAGACGCCACCTACGAGGCGATGATGCGCGGCATCGCCGCGGTCAAGCCGGGCCTCCATATCGGCGTCATCGGCGATGCGATCCAGCGCTATGCCGAGAGCCATCGCTATTCGGTGGTGCGCGATTTCTGCGGTCACGGCGTCGGCCGCGTGTTCCACGATTCGCCGTCAATCCTGCATTACGGCAAGCCGGAAGACGGGCCGGTGCTGCTCGAGGGCATGTTCTTCACCGTCGAGCCGATGATCAATCTCGGGCGCTGGGAGGTGAAGGTGCTGAGCGACGGCTGGACCGCGGTTACCAAGGACCGCTCGCTGTCGGCCCAGTTCGAGCACACGATCGGCGTCACCGCGACCGGCTACGAGATCTTCACGATCTCCCCCATGGGCCTGCACCGCCCACCTTACGAGATGCCGCCGGCCTAGCTTACGGCTCCAGCCGCACTGTGGCGTGGGCGCTGTGACCCGCGGAATCGATCACGGTCAGGCGCGCGAAGCCGACCCCTGAGGGGTTCCAATAGAGCGTGCGCCGCGGCTGGCCGGGCGCCAGTGGCCGCCCGTCGGCGAGCCAGCGCAGCGGCCCGGTACCGCCGGCGGCTTCGAGCGGCACCCCCTCGCCGTGCCATTCGACCGTCGAGCCGTCCGGCGGGTAGAGGATCTTCGGTCCGCCTGCGTCGCGCCCGGCCCGCTCGGCCGGGCCCGGGTCGAGGCGCCGCAACGCCGGCGGCAGGTTCTTCCCGGCAACGAGCAACACGCCGGGCGGCGGTCTCGACGCCGGGTTTCCCGCGAGGGGACCCAGTAGATCGGCGATCTTGAACAGCACCGGCGCCGCCGTCGTCCGCCCGGTGATCCCCGGCATCGGCGTGCCGTCGGGGCGGCCGGCCCATACCGCGATCGTGTATTCGGAATCGTAGCCGACCGCCCAGGCGTCGCGGAACCCGTAGGAGGTGCCGGTCTTGAAGGCGAGCTGCCGCGCGCGCTTCACCTCGGCCGGCAGCATCCCGGGCGGCGGCGGCGCCGCCATCAGGATGTCATTGACGTACCAGGCGGCGACGGGCCCGAAGATCGCGGTCTCCCGTCCGGTCGGCTCGCCGAGCCGCGTCTGCAGCGGCGCCACCGTGCCGCCATGCGACAGCGCCACGTAGAGCGTCGCCAGGTCGAACAGGCTGATGCCGTCGCCGCCAAGCGCGATCGCCAGGCCCGGCTCGCCGCCAAGCTGCGGCAGCTTCAAATGGATGCCGGCGGCGGCAAGCGCGGCAAGAAACCGCCCGGGGCCGAGCCGGTCGAGCACCGCGACCGCCGGCACGTTGAGCGAATATTGCAGCGCCTCGCGCGCGCTGACCTCGCCGAGAAAGCGCCCGTCGAAATCGCCCGGCGAGTAGTCGCCGAAATGGCGCGGCCGGTCGTCGAGGATGGTTTCGGGATGGATGATCAGCCTGTCGAATGCCATCGCGTAGATGAACGGCTTGAGCGCCGAGCCGGGCGAGCGGATCGCCCGCGCCATGTCGATTGTGCCGTGACGCCCGGTCGAGCGGAGGTCGGCATTGCCGACATAGGCGACGACCGCCCGCGAGCGGTTGTCGATGACGAGCGCTGCCAGCGTCGCCTGCGCATCGATTGCCGTCGCCTCGCGCTGCAACAGCGCCTCGACCTGGCGCTGCAACAGCGGAGCGATCGTCGTGCGCAGCACGGCCTCGCGCGGATTGTCGTGGCGCAGTTCCCGCGCCAGGTGTGGCGCGTCGGTGGGCAGCGCGATGCGCCGGTCGGCGACCGGCTCGGCTGAGGCTTCGGCAAGGGTCGTCGGCGAGATGATCCCCGCCGCCGCCATCCGCTGCAGCACCGCGTCGCGGGCGCGTTGCGCCGCCTCGGGATGCCGGTCGGGCCGCAACCGCTCGGGCGAGCGCGGGATGGCGACGAGCAGCGCCGCCTCGCCCGGCGTCAGATGCCCCGGTTCCTTGCCGAAATAGGCGAGGCTGGCGGCGCGCACCCCTTCGAGGTTGCCGCCGAACGGCGCCAGGGTGAGATAGATGCCGAGGATCGAATCCTTGTCGAGGCGCCGTTCGAGCGCCAGCGCTTCGCCGCCCTCTTCGAACTTCGCCGCCAGCGTGCGCGGCCGCCGTTCTAGCAAGCGCACCGCCTGCATCGTCAGGGTCGAGGCGCCGGACACGACATGGCCGTGCGCCAACCATTGCCCCGCCGCGCGCAGCACGGCCAGCGGATCGACCCCGGGATGCGCCTCGAAGCGGCGATCCTCGGCGGCGATCAGCATGCGCCGGTAGAGCGGATCGATATCGCTCGCAGCGGTCGGCAGCCGCCATTTGCCGTCGGTCGAGAGGAACCCGCGCAGGATCGACCCGTCGCGCGCCAGCACCAGGGTCGAGAGCCGCGTGCCGCGCTCGAGCGAGGGCGGCGAAAGGCAGAAATAGCCGGCTCCCAAAGCGGCGATGCCAAGGACTGCGCTGGCAAACCACTTCCAGCCCCCACCCGCTCGCCGCGCGAGCTTCCCTCCCCCGCTCGCGGGGGAGGGTTCAACCGGGGTGGGGGCTTTCCGGGTCACGGCTTACCGCTGCTGCACCACGAGCTTGCCCATCGCGGTACGGCCGTAGGTCTCCGGGTCGTACATGTCCTCGGCATCGACCGCGGGATACTTGTAGGTCCCCGGCGTTACCGCGCGCACGACATAGGCGAGGGTGAAGCCGGACGTGCCGCCCGGGAGGTCGAGCGCCGCGATGTAGCGGTCGTCCCGCGCCTCCGCAAATTGCGGGCTCGACACGTCCTTGAGCCAGGCATATCCGCCCGCATTGTCGCCGGTCGGCGCGCTCACGTTGGAGATTTCGAACCCGGCCGGCAGCAGATCGACGATCAGCGCCCGCGCCGCCACCGCCGCGTCCTTGCGAACGCCCTTCAGCACGACGACGTAGAGGTCGGTCTGGCGGATCTTGGCCAAATCCGCCGGCGTGCCGTCGGGCTTCAACACCGCCCGGCTGACGATGTAGCCGTTGCTTTCGGCTGGCAGCTCGGCCTTGACCACCCCGGTGATCGACGCCGACCGCCAGACCGGCGCGGTGCCGCGATTGGTGATGGTCAGCGCCGGCGCGCCCGCGCCCAGCACGCGCCGGAAATATTCCGGCGTCGTCCGGGTTTCGGCGGGGTTGCTGCCGACCGTGATCGTCATTTTGTCGCCGGTCAGCTTCGCTGCGGCCTCGGCGGCCAGCAGCAGCCAGGCCTGCTCCTGCGTGCTGGTGCGGTTGGCATGGGCGAAGAGCTCGGCGATGCGGTCCATGATCGCGGTCAGCCGCGGCTGACTCACCGGGTCGGTGGCGGCGAAGGCGAGCGCCCCGGCGCTGTCGCGCAATTCGCTGCCGTAGTCGACATAGCGCAGCGCCGGATTGCGCTTCGGCGGCGGCGCCAGCGCGGCGGCATAGGCGGCGGCGGCGCGGGGCGCGTCGCCATAGGCGGCTAGCGCCGCGGCGAGCTGCGCCTTCGCCAACTGGGTCGGCAGGCGCGTCATCTGCGTGTCGTTGAAGTAGCGCAGCGCGCCGAGATCGTCGGCCTTGGCCCGCACCAGGACGTAATGCGCATAGGCAAGCGCCGACAAATCGCTGTCGTCCTTGTGCTCCTGCCGGGTGTAGTCGCGCAGCCATGCGATCACCCCCTTCAGCGCGAAATCCGGCACGGTCTTGCCGTGCTCGTTGGCACGCATCAGGAAGTCGGCGGCATAGGCGTCGAGCCACGGCACCGTGTCGTCGGTGTCGCTCCACACCCCGAAACTGCCGTCGGAACGCTGCAGCTCGGCGATGTGGGCGATCGCGGCGTCGATCGTCTTGCCGGGATCGAACCCCGGATCGGCCTGCCACAACGCGGCGACCTCGTCGACGTAGAGCAACGGCAAGGCGCGGCTCGTCGTCTGCTCGAGGCAGCCATAGGCATAGCGGTCGAGCGCGCGCAGCAACCCCGGCACGTCCCAGTCCGGGCGCGGGCCGATCGTCAGCACCGCCTCGGCGGTGCCGGGCAAATAGAGGTCGGCGCTGGCGTCGTCGAGCGTGACGCTCTGCCCGGGCTGCATCTGCCCGACCGAGCGGGTCAGCTGGTACGCCTGCGCCGGACGCACCCCGACCTTGAAATCGCGGGCGATGTGGAGATTGCCGGGACCGGTCAGGTCGAGATGGATCGCGACATTGCCCATCGTCGTCGCCGCGAGGATGAAGCCGTCGTTGAAATTGGCGCCGGCGTCGAGATGGATCGTGCGGTCGACCGGTGCGGCAAACCCGCCCGCCCCGGTCGCCGTCATCTTCAGCGCATAGTCGCCCGCCGGCCCCTCGAGGTTGTTGATCGTGACCCCGAGCCGCGCTTCGTCGCCGGGTGCGAGGAAGCGTGGCAGCGACACCATCGTCACGACGGGATCGCGCACCGTCATCGGCGCGGCGGCGGAGCCGAGCTTCTTCGCCGCGAACGCGACGGCCATCAGCCGTACCTGGCCCTGGAAATCGGGCATGTCGAGCTTGATCGTGGCGGCACCCGAGGGGTCGAGCTTGACGATCCCCGAGAACAGCGCGACCACGAGCGTGCTCTTATCCGGCAGTCCGGCGACCGAGCGCTTTTGGAACTGGTCGCCGCCGCTGCGCAGCGCGCCGACCGTATCGGCATGCGGATCGATCAGCCTGCCGTAGAGGTCGCGCAATTCGACCCCGAGCTTGTCCTTGCCGAAGAAGTAATCGGCCGGCGCCGGGCTGTCGAAATCAGTCAGCTTGAGCACCGCTTCGTCAACCGCGGCCAGCGTGACATAGGCCTCCTCGCCTGGCGCGAGGCCGGCGACCTTGATCGGCACCTCGGCCGGCGCGCGCGGGCGCACGACCGTGGGCGCGGACAGGGTCACGGTCAGGGTGCGCGGCGCCGGGTCGATCCCGATCCAGCCGACGCCCACGGCCCGCCCCGGCCCGCGCATCGACGTACCGTTGCCGCCCGAAGCCGCCGGCACCGGCGCCCGATAGGCGCTCACCAGCGCATAGACGCCGTTGCCCCAATTGGCATCGACCGGAATCTCCAGCGTCATGCCGCCCTCGGGAAGCGTGAACGAGCGCAGCGAGATCACCTTGTCCGAGGCGATCGCCAGCTCGGCCTCGCCGGCGAAGGGCGCCTTGACGAACACCTTGGCGGTGTCGCCGGCCTGATAGCTCGGCTTGTCGAGCGTCACCGTCATCTTGTCGGGCACGTCGGGCAATTCGGCCTCGACCCACCAGCCGACATGGAACCTGAGGCTCGACTGCGCGCCGGTCGCGCCGTCCGTTACCTCCCACCGGTAACGCCCGGCCGGCAGCGTTTTCGACAGGTTTCCGGCGCCGCCGGCGGCGACATCGACCGTGCCGCTGTCGATCGGCACGTCGCGCACCTGCACCCGGTGCCGCCAGTGGCCGTTTTCCGAGTACCAGTCGTATTGCCAGGTTTCGCGCAGCAATTCCCAGCGCAGGCCGGGCGCGGCGACGCGCGTGCCGGAATTGTCGAGGGCGATGATGTCGAGCGTCGCCGGCTGCCCCTCGGGCACCGCGTCGTCACCCGCCGGCGAGCGCAGTCCGATCGCCAGCGGCCGCGTGCGGATCGGCCGGGTCAGGGTCTGGTAGATCGGCCGGCCGCTCGGCTCGAACACACTGACCTCGATCGTCGCCGCCAGGGGCCGCGTCAGATCGGGTAGATCGGTGAGGTTGATTGTCACGCTCGACTTGCCGTCGGGGTCGGTGACCGGCGCGTCGAGATCCTTTCGGTCGCCGTTGTATTTCTCGGTGACCAGGCCGAACTGAAAATCGGGCTCGGAGGGAAACGGATTGTCGTCGAACGCGATCGACGCGTCCGCCTGCACCGCCAGCCCCACGCCCGGCGCGCCGTAGTAATAGGTTCCCTCGATATTGACCGTGTACGGCTCGTTCGGGTGAATCGGCGCGTCGCTTGCCGACAGCGCGACCTTCAGCGTCGGCGGCACGAAATCTTCGACGCGGACCTGCACGCTGCCGATCGGCGGCGCCTTGGGATCGACCCGCAGCTCGACCGTCCAGGTGCCGATCCGCGCGTCGCGCGGCAGGTCGAAGCGCTGGTAGAATCCGCCGAGCTGGCCGCCGGTAAGCTGCCGGGTATCGACGGCAACCCCGTCCGGCCGCATCAGGCGCATCGTCAGCGGCACCCCCGCCAGCGCATTCGCCTTGTCGTCGCGCACCAACGCCATCAGATGAATGCTCTCGCCCGGCCGGTAGATGCCGCGGTCGGTGTAGAGCAGCGCGTCGACCGGCCCCGGTGGGTCGCGACCGGTCACCCCACGGTCGCTCAGATCGAAGGCGGCGCGGCCGACCTCGAGGAAGATGAAATCGCCGTCGGCGCCGTAGGCCATCACCGCGAACGGCTCGTCGCCGCCGCTGCCCTTGAGCAGCCCGGCCGGGAACCGGGCGATGCCGTCGGCGCCGGTCGTCGCCGTGCCGAGTTCAGTGTTGTTGTGCGCGTAGAGATGCAGCACCACGCCGCCCACCGGCTTGGTATCGGCGAGCGAACGGATCGCCACGGCCATGCCGTCCGAGGCGGTATAGGCCGTCAGCCCGAGATTGGAGACGAGGATCCAGTTGCTCGTCATCTGGGTGTCGTCGCCGTCCTTGACGTCGGCACGCTCGACCACGGCGAGATAGACCCCCGGCCCCTTGTCCTTGAGGATGTCCTTCAGCGGGATCGCGGTGACGACGGCGCGGTTGCGCTCGCCCGCGATGGTCATCTCGCCTTTCCAGACGAGGCTGCCCGAGCGATTGGCGATGTCGTCGACATCATCGGGGGTGGTGAACGTCATCGTCAGCTTATCGGCATCGATGTTCGGCACCAGGTCGCGCTCGTTGACCTTGACGATCCGCACCTTGACCCGGTCGAGATTGATCGTCGTCACCGGCAGGCCGGCGCTGCCCTCGCGCGGCAGCACGTAGCCGGCGCCGGAGAAGCTGATCGACGGCTTGCGGTCGGGGACGACGACGTTGGTCTTGAAGTCGGCGAGCGTCTTTTCGCCGGTGACCGACGGGAACCCGGCGAGCACGGTGACCTGATAGGTCTCGCCGTGCTTCAACCCGTCGAGACACATCGTGTCGCCGCGCGCGGTGACGATGCCGTCGAGATTGGGCGTGGTGCGGACAAAGGCGCCGTAGGAGATGTCGCCCTTGGTGGCGACCGACTCGTTGAAGCGCAGGCAGGCGCGGGCGGTATCGGCCTCAGCCTCGACATCGACCTTGGTGACGCGGAACGCCACCAGCACCTTCAGCTGGGCGACGCGCTCGGTGACATCGGCGGAGTTGGTGAAGGTGAGCCCGGCTTCGAAGACCGCGAGCGCCTCCTTGTACTTGTCGTGCCGGTCGTAATCGCGGCCGATGATGAACAGCGCGTTGCTGCGCTCATTGGGGTCGTTCGATTTGCGATAGGCGTTGTAGGCGGCCGCCATCGTGTTGTCGTCTTTGTTGGCAAATTCCGCCCTGGCGAGGTTCAACCAGGTGGTCCCGTCATCGGCGCCGTTGGCGATCGCCTTCTCGAGATCGTCGACCGCCTGCGAATAGCGCTTGGCCTTGAATTCCTCGTCGGCGTCCTTCTTCAGCCGCGGGATCAGGTTCGGCTGGCGCTTGTTGGCCTGAATGCTGTCGAGCAGGTCCTGCCGGTAGTTTTTGGCGGCGTCGGCCAGCTCCTGCGACTCGTATTCCGCGGCCAAAGCCGGCGCCGCCCACGCGCCGATGACAACGACGAGGACCAGCGTCAAGGTGCGGAACATCGATCACTCCCGGATCGCCCATTGATTGAGCGCGCGCGAAGCTATCACTCCCCATTGCGCGAGGGGAGCGGCAGTTTGCGCGAAAATCGCGACAATCGCCGCAACCTGCAGATCAGCCGCTCGAACACGGCTTGAGCCACCGCCGGACGTGTAGCACTGTGCCGGCAACCTCAATGCGGGTCACGGAGGATTAGGGCATGAAAATCGGCTTCGTCGGTCTGGGGATCATGGGTCATCCGATGGCCCTCAACCTCATCAAGGGCGGGCATCGGCTTTACGTCTACGGCAAGCGCACCTGCCCCGCCCCGGTAAAGGAAGCCGGCGCCACAATCTGCGACACGCTGAAAGCGATCGCCGAGCAGTCGGAGATCGTCATAATCATGGTGCCCGACACCCCCGACGTCGCCGACGTGCTGTTCTCGCCCGACGGCGTCGTTTCCGGGCTCTCTTCCGGCAAGATCGTCATCGACATGAGCTCGATCTCGCCGATCGAGACCAAGAAATTCGCCGCCGAAATCGCCAAGAAGGGCTGCGGCTACGTCGATGCGCCGGTCTCGGGCGGCGAGGTCGGCGCCAAGGCCGCGAGCCTCACCATCATGGTCGGCGGCTCCGAAAAGGACTTTGCCAAGGTCAAGCCGCTGTTCGAGCTGATGGGCAAGAACATCACCCTCGTCGGCGATGTCGGCGCCGGCCAGACCACCAAGGTCGCCAACCAGATCATCGTCGCGCTGACCATCGAAGCGGTCGCCGAGGCACTGTTGTTTGCGTCAAAAGCCGGAGCGGACCCAGCAAAGGTGCGCCAGGCGCTGATGGGCGGGTTCGCCGCCTCGCGCATCCTCGAAGTTCACGGCGAGCGCATGATCAAGCGCACCTTCGACCCCGGCTTCCGCATCGAATTGCACCAGAAGGATTTGAGCCTGGCGCTATCGGGGGCGCGCGCGATGGGCATGTCGCTGCCCAACACCGCGACGACCCAGGAACTGTTCAACGCCGCGACCCCGCTCGGCGGCAAAGGCTGGGACCATTCGGGCCTGGTGCGCGTCCTCGAACACCTCGCCGGCCACAAGGTGGCCGAGGGGTAACACCGGGTATCTTCCTCGCCCCGTTTACGGGGAGAGGGCTGGGGTGAGGGGCAAATGTGCGGGAAGAACGAGCACACAGCCCATCACGCTCGTGGCCTGCGTCGTTCACTAACCAAACAAGAATTTGGACCCTCGGGACAAGCCTGGGATAACGAAAGGGGACAGGTAGTGCGATTGACGATATCGAGGATTTGCCGGGCTTTACCAGATTGGCCGCACTCACTAAGGCGCAAAACGAAGTCCACTGGGTGCAGACTGCCTCATTTCCCCGATACCAGGCCGTTTACGCCTTCGTTGTCGATGGGCAGATAAAATATGTTGGCGCAACAACGAACCTTGCCCGACGTATGGCGGGCTACCGTCGGCGACAGATCGCGGAATCCTTAACCCGACCGGTACACCACGAGATAAAGCGGATCATTGACTCCGGAAACACCGTCTATGTCTTTGCCCGCGAGATAACCCTCGGCGCATCGATTATGACGGCCTCAGACTTGACCTCCTGCTCGGCTTTGAGGCCGGATTAATTCATAAGCACGATCCCAGCTGGAACCGCCGAGAGCGCGCCGTTCGAGCGGATACGCTGCCGTCTGGCGAGGCTACCGCCCCAACACCTTATCCAGCGTCTTGATCGCGTTATCGGCCGCCGGCGCGGCGTCGGCCTCGGCGGCGGCGAGGAATTCATAGAGCTTGGCGATGGCCGCGTACATGTCGCTCGACGGCGCGTTGGCGTCGAGAAAGTCGGAAATCTCCTCCATCTCGCCGACCCAGCGATAGGCCTTGTCGTACATCCCGGGGATGCCGCGCTGCATCCGTTTCAGCATCTCGGGCTGCGACGACGACAATTCGGCGATCAGCGCCTCGGCGCAACCAAATCGCGCCGCGCCGAGCAGCATCGCCGCGGCGATCGCGGTCGTGCCCTTGGTGATGCCGGCGTAGGACATCTTGAGCCCCGACGCCGCCCCGATCGGCCCATCGATGATGCGCCAGTCGATGCCATAGCCTTTCAGCGCCGCGGTACGTTCGGCCTGCGGGCCCGACGCGTAGATCGCCGGGCTGTAGCCCTCGCGCGGCGGGCCGCCGATGATCCCGCCATCGACAAACGTGGTGCCGGTCGGCTGGACGATCGCGGCGACCCGCCCGGCGGTCTGCGGGCTGATCGCGTTGCAATCGACATAGACCGGCTTCGCCGGCAGCGATTGCAGCGCCGGGGCGAGGCGCGAGGCCAGCCCCTCGGCCTGGTCGGGCGGCAGGATCGACAGCATGAAATCGGCGCCCGACAGCAATTCCCCCTCGTCGGCAACTGGCGTCATGCCGGCGGTCTTGGCCCGCTCGGCGCTGGCCTCGCTGCGCCCGGACAGGAGTGTGCGCACCGTGGCCCCGCGCTCATGGAGCCGCCTGCCGACTCCCGCGCCCATCATCCCCTGCGCCACGACCGCGACGGTGATGCCCATGACATGCCTCTGGGAAAGTGACCGGCCGCCAAGGTAGCTCAGTTTGCGTGGAGCGTCATGGAGCGGCGGCGGCCGCCCTTTTTTCAGGGCAGAGACGCGGAGGGCGCGGAGACGGCATTATTTCTTCTCTCCGTGTTCTCTGTGTCTCCGTGGTGGAAATCTGTGTCATTCCCGGCGGCTCGACAATCAATCTGCTGGGATCGATATGGTCGACGAGGTGTTGGCTTGTCGACGCACGAGATCGACAATGAAAACGATCAGTGCTCTGGCGCTTCTTGCCGGCTTGGCGGCAAGCGTTCCCGCTTTAGCGCAGACTCCCGATCCGGGGACCAACGCTGTGATCGGCGGCGCCAACGGCGCGGCGACCGGCGCGGTTATCGGCTGCATCGTGACAATCCCGATCGGCTGCGCCCCCGGCGCGGCGGTTGGCGCGGCCGTGGGCAGCGGCGTGGGCGCCACCACCGGCGTGGCGACGACGCCGGCCTATCAGCCGCCGCCACCTCCGCCGCGGCCCTATTAGATTGGCGGGCGGCGGCAGCCGCCCTTCATTCACCACAGGGACACGGGGAGGGATTTGTTCCTCTCCGTATTCTCTGTGCCTCTGTGGTGAGAATTATCGTGCCTTCGGGCGCCCTTTGAAGGGCGTGCGTGCCTAATCCGCCGCGTCTTTGACCTTGCCGCGCGATTGCACCGCGATGTCGCGCAATTGCGCGACGCCGTAGCGCTGGCAGAAATCGCCGAAACCCTCACCCGGCGCGCGCTCCGCGGCGTAGACCCCGAACAGCGGGTCGAGCACGTCGGCGACCTCATCGAGGCGGATGCGCTCGGCGACCACCTCGTTGAGCCGCGTCCCCTCGAAATCGCCGCCGACATAGATCGAATAGAAGCCGGGGATGCGCCCGACAATACCGATATCGCCCGAATAGGGCCGGGCGCAGCCGTTGGGGCAGCCGGTGATGCGGATCGACACCCGCTCCCGCTCGACCCCCCAGCGCGCCATGCGCTCGACGATCTCGCCGATCATGCTGTCGCTCACCCTCTCGGCCTCGGTCAGCGCCAGCCCGCAGCTCGGCAGCGCCGGGCAGGCGAGTGCCCAGCGCTCCGCCGGCACCATGTCCTCGACCAGCCGTACGCCGCGCTCGCGCAACTTGCGCTCGATCGTGTAGCGCTCAGCGGGATCGACCTCCGAGAGTATGATGTCCTGGCTCGGCATCAGGATCGGGTCGACGCCATATTCGGCGACGATCTCGCGCAGCGCGGTGCGGAGATGCGAGCGCTCGTCGTCGGCGATCCGCCCGCTCGACACCGGGATGCCGAGATAGAGCCTGCCGTCGCCCTGTTCGTGCCAGCCGAGATGGTCGGGGACCTGGAACTTCGCCATCGGGCGGGCCGACTCCAGCTTCTTGCCGAGATCCTCGGACAGCCGCTCGCGCGCCCAGTCGTCGCCGCGTTCGGCGATGACGTATTTGAGCCGCGCGTGGCGGCGATTGCCGCGGTCGCCCCAGTCGCGGTGCAGCCGCACCACCGCCTTCGCCGCCTCGACCAGGTCGCCCGGCTCGATAAAGGCGACCGCCGTACCCATCCGCGGATAGGTCTCGGGCTTGTTGTGGGTCGCCCCGTGCCCGCCGCCGAGAAAGAAATTGTAGCCG
>Ga0182024_10014947_pt1 | contig 14942 bp, 12 predicted proteins | sample P32metaG_FD_120480 | JGI IMG/M metagenome (GOLD analysis project Ga0182024, IMG submission 120480) | Permafrost microbial communities from Stordalen Mire, Sweden - P3-2 metaG (Illumina Assembly) | ecosystem: Environmental > Terrestrial > Soil > Wetlands > Permafrost | place: Sweden: Stordalen... | reverse complement strand
TCCCGAGAAACTCAAGAGTGCGATCGAGCTCGCGCATGTCGAACGGCGCAAGATCGGCGCGTTCGGCGCGATTGGGCTTGCGTGGATCATCAAACCGGACGGCAAAACGTATTGGCACAACGGGGGAACGGCGGGCTATAGCGCGTACATTTCGTTCAGCCCGGAACGCAAGACCGGTGTCGTCGTGCTGGTCAACAATGGCGGCCTGTTTATGGATCAAATCGGCGACCGGGTGGAGCATCTGCAGGCCGGCGAAGCGGTGCAGCCGCTGACGCTGCATCGCGCGGTGACGCTCGATTCAAAAACGCTCGACGAATATGCCGGCGCGTATGAAGTTGTGCCTGGCGTGCGGTTCAATATCACCCGTCAGGGCGATCGAATGTTCGGACAGTTCGCGGGGCAAGCCGCGCTGGCCATGTATCCGGAGGCGAAGGACAAATTCTTCCTGCGCATCGTCGTCGCGACGGTGGATTTCGAGCGCAACCCGGAGGGTCAGATTACCGGCGTGGTCCTGCATCAGGGCGGCCGCGACACGCGAGCCAAGCGGGTCCAATAGATATACTTTAAGTTGGACTCTTAGTTGGACCTCGAAAAAATACTTCTGCGCAAGGTCGGCGAAGCGGTTTCGCGATTCAAAATGATTCGCGACGGCGATCGCGTGGCAGTGGCGCTCTCCGGCGGAAAAGATTCGCTGACGCTGCTTGAAGCGCTGATGCTGTTGCAAAAACGGGCGCCGGTCGATTTCACGGTATGCGCGTTTACCGTCGAGCAGGGAAAATTCCTGCGGCCGATTGAGCCGCTTGGCGAATATCTCAAATCGCGCGGCGTCGACTGGACGTACACCCGAGACAATCCTTCTTTCCGGCTGCTCGATGAACAGCCGGATCATGGCTGCGACCTGTGCAGCCGTTATCGCCGGCGCGCGGTGTATCAGATCGTGCGAGGTTTGGGCGCGAACGTAATCGCGTTCGGCCACACGGCCGACGATTTCTGCGAATCGTTTCTGCGCAACGCGCTGTTCACCGGAAGAATCAGCGCGCTGCCTGCGATCACGTGGTCGCGCGAGCGCGATTTTAGATTGATCCGGCCGCTGGTTTACGTGACCGAGGACGTGACCACGAAATTCGCCGAATCGCTGGGCGCGCCGGTGATTCCGTGCGGCTGCTCGCAGAGGACCGGCACGGTGCGGCGAACGCTGCGCGACATGTTCGGCGAACTGGAACGCGAGTATCCGCATTTGAAAGAGACGCTGCTTTCAGCGATGGGGAACATCGAGGCCGGGCGTCTCCTCGACACGCGCTACCTTGATCTCGACGGCGGGACGGCGGTTCAGCCAATTGCGGAGCCCGGCCGGTTTGCGGGCCCGTTCGCGATCGTGCCGGACTAAATTCGAACTGTTAGAATCGTCTCTTGCCGTCCCCGATCGTCACCGTTGTCGTGCCGACGCTGGCCGCCGACGATGCTCTCTCGGATTGTTTGCGCTCACTCGAAAATCAAACCATCGAACGGTTTGAGGTGATCGTGGTCGATAACAGCGGAGCTCAACGGGTTAAGGCGCCGGGCGTGCGCGTGATCGCCAACAATGGGAATGTGGGATTCGGCGCGGCGATCAATCAGGGCATCCGCGCGTCGGAGACGCCGTACGTCGCGACGCTGAACGATGACGCGGTCGCCGGGCCGCAGTGGCTCGAGAAACTGGTCGAAGCCGCGGAAGCGCGTCCCGGCGTGGGAATGTGCGCGTCGCAAGTTTGGCTTTCGGGAACCGGACTGCTCGATTCGGCGGGGATGTTGGTCGCAGCCGACGGATCGAGCAAGCAGCGCGGGAATGGCGTGCCGGACACTTTCGCGGGCGCGACCGACGCGTTGTGCCCCAGCGGGTCGGCGGCGCTGTACCGCCGCAAGATGCTGGACGAAGTCGGGCTATTCGACGAGGACTTTTTTCTGTATTGCGAGGACACCGATCTGGGCTTGCGCGCGCGATGGGCGGGATGGGAGTGCGCCTACGTGCCGGGCGCGGTGGTGCAGCATCGCTATTCGCACTCGGCGGGGCGGGCGACGCCGCTCAAAGCGTATTTCGTCGAGCGGAATCGCCTGTCGATGGTGGTGAAGAATTTTCCGTGGCCAATGCTGCTGCTGGTGAAGCCGGCATCCCTGGTTCGCTACTTCTGGCATCTGGCATTCCTGATGGAAGGCCGGGGCAAGGCCGCGGAATATCGTGAATCCGGGCATTCCCTGGTGTTCCTTCTGTTTCTGACGCTGCGCGCGTGGGTATCTGTAACGGTGCGATTGCCGGGGCTTTGGCGCGAGCGGCGCCGCATTCGCCGGACGCGCCGGATCACGTCACGCGAATTTCGCACGATTCTGGCGGCGCATTCGATCTCCCTGCGCCGGGTGGCCGAACTGTGAAGCTGCTGATCCTGATTCCGGCGTACAACGAGGAAGGCGCGGTCGGGAGCGTGATCAAAGAAGTGCGCGCGGTGATTCCGGACGTGCCGGTGCTGGTGGTGGACGATTGTTCGACGGATGGGACGGTGAACGTCGCGCGCGAATCCGGCGCGAAGGTTCTGGCGCTGCCGTATCACCTGGGCCTGGGAGGATGCGTGCAGGCGGGCTACCGGCTGGCGTTCGAGCTGGACTACGACTACGTGATTCGCGTAGACGGCGACGGCCAGCACGATCCGCGCGATATCCCCGCGATTCTCGAAGCGCTCGAGCGCGAAGGCTGCGAGATGGTGATCGGATCGCGATTCCTGAACGGGTCGGGCGTGCATAGCGGGTTTCTGCGCGCGCTGGGAATCGTTTTTTTTCGAGCCATGCTGCGCCCGATTCTGGGGCGGCCAGTGCGCGATCCGACCTCGGGATTCGTGGGCGTGAATCGCACCGCGCTCGCGCTGTTCAGCCGCAGTTTTCCGCTCGAATATCCGGAGATCGAGGCGCTGGTGGTGCTCCAGCGCAAGCGCTTCCGCTTCGTCGAAGTGCCCTCGCGAATGCGGCCGCGGCGCGCGGGCCGCACTACGATTACGGCTCTCAAATCGCTGTATTATCCCGTGCATGTGTTACTTGGCGTTTTCGTCAACGTGCTGAAATTCGAAGGACGGAGAAAATAGGACCAAATGGAACGTCTATTGAATGTCATGGCGGTTTTCAGCCTGGTGATGGCGGGCCTGGTGCTGGCCTCGGTGCGGCGCGCGCACATCCGCGTCGAATATTCGGTGAGCTGGCTGGCCGCGGCGATGGCGCTGCTGGTGTTGTCGCGATGGCGGGGATTTCAGGAGTGGTTCGCCCGGTCGATCGGCGTGGGCGACCCCACGGTCGCGCTGCTGATGGCCGGCGGCGCGGTGTTTCTGGTGGTGCTGTATCGTTTTTCGATGGTCATGTCGCATCTCAAAGACGCGAACATCGCGCTGACCCAGCATGTGGCGATCCTCGAGTTCCGGTTGACGTCGCTTGATGAAAAAATTCAGCCGCGATGAAAAAACCCAGACGGCGTCCGGAAAATAAAGCCGGCCTACAGGCTCCGGCTTCGCCACTTCAGGGTTCCGGGATGCGCGCGTGGTGGTCGCAGTGGTGGATCTGGTGCGCCGCGCTGGCCGGGCTGTTCATCGTTTACGAAGTGTATGAGCCCGCGCTGAACGGTAGATTCGTATTCGACGACAGCGTTCTTCCGTTCAACTCACCGGAGGTCAGGCAGGACATGCTGTCCTTCGTGGGCACGCTGCGTCCGCTGCTGATGCTGAGCTTCTGGATCGATTACCATCGCGGAAACGGCGCCGATCCTCACACGTTTCATTCGACCAACGTGTTTCTGCACTTTCTCACTTCCGTGCTCGCTGCGCTGATTGCCTGGAAGCTGCTCGAATGGGCGGGGGTTGAAAGACGGATGCGCGCGGCGCTGGCGATTTTCTCAGGAGCCCTGTTTCTGCTGCATCCCTTGCAGACCGAATCGGTGGCGTATGTCGCGAGCCGCTCGGAAGTATTGAGCGTGCTGTTTTATTACGCGGCGTTTGCGGTGTTCGTTTGGCGGCCGGGCGATTCGATGAGTTGGATGCGCGCGCTCGCGATCGTGGTGTTGTTCGGCGCGGCGGCGGGCGTCAAAGAACATACGCTGACGCTTCCGTTTCTGCTGATTTTGACCGACTATTTCTGGAATCGCGGGGGCGTTCGAAAGAACGCGATTTTGTATGGCGCGCTGGGCGCGGGCGCCGTGGCGGGCGGAATCTACGTGTGGAGCGTGCTTCGCCGCGCGACCACGGCCGGTTTCGGAATGCGCGACGTACCGCCCATTGCCTACTTCTTCACGCAGTGCCGCGTAATCTGGACTTACATCCGGATGTTTTTTTTTCCTTTCGGGCAGAACATCGATCCCGACGTTGCGATTTCGCGGGGGCCGTTCGATCACGGCGCGATTTTAGGATTGCTCGCGCTGATCGCGCTGGTTGCGGCGGCGTGGATGTGGCGCAAACGCGCGCCGCTCGCGTCGTTCGGAGTGTTCATGTTCCTGCTGCAGCTGGCGCCGACGTCGTCTTTTATTCCGATCAAAGACGTGCTGGCCGAGCATCGCATGTATCTTCCGTTCTTGGGGCTCGCGCTGGTGTGTTGCGAGCTGTTGCGGCGAGTGAGTTTCACGCAGGCGGCTGGTATTGGCGCGGCGGCGTTGGTTGCGTGCTGCATCCTGACGTATCAGCGCAATCAGGTGTGGGCGAATCCGATGGCGTTGTGGCAGGATGCCGTCAACAAATCGCCGAACAAATACCGGCCGCGCGTTCAGCTCGCTTATCAATTGCAGTATGAAGAGAATCGCTGCGCGGACGCAGTGCAGTCGTACGAAATTGCATCGCGGCTGGGGCCGGTGGACGATGAACTTCTGATCGATTGGGGATTGGCGCTCGATTGCGCGGGGCGATGGAATGAAGCGATCGAGAAGCTGCGGCGAGCCGAGGCGATCGAGAACACGGCGCATGTTCATACGCAGATCGCAATGGTTTACGCAAAGCAACGCCAGTATCCCGAGGCGCTCCAGGAACTCGCGCTTGCGGAAAAGATGGATGCGCGATACGACGTGACGTTTCTCTATCGGGGGCAGATCTACGAGATCGCGGGCGACCGCGCGGGGGCGGCTCGCGAATATCGTCACGCGGTGGAGCTGAATCCGCAGAACCAACAGGCGAGCGACGCGCTCGAGCGCGTGGCGCATTGAATGGCGCTCCGTACATGAGCCGGGTGGGGGTTAACGCGCTGTACCTGATTCCCGGCGGAGTCGGCGGAACCGAGATCTATCTGCGGGAGCTGCTGGCGGCGCTTGCGCGCGTCGACACGGAAAACGAATATTTTGTTTTCGCGAACCTTGAAACCGGCGCCGATCTGGTTCCCAAGCAGGCGAATTTTCAATGGAAGCCGCAGGCGGTGCACGCGCGAAATCGGGTTGCACGGATCTTATGGGAACAGATCGCGCTTCCGATCGAAGCGTCGCGATACCGGCTGGACGTGATGTTCAACGCGGGATTCACCGCGCCGATTTTTGCGCCGTGCGCCTGCGTCACGGTGTTTCACGATCTTCAACACAAGCGGCATCCGGAATATTTTCGCTGGTTCGATCTGCCGTTCTGGCGATTATTGCTGTGGGCGTCGGCGCACCGGTCGCGAACGCTGATCGCGGTGTCGAATGCGACGCGCGACGATCTCGGCCGGTATTATCCGTTTGCAAGAGATCGCGTGAAGGTGATTTATCATGGCGTGGATGACGCGTTTTTCGCGATGAAGCGGTTGCATATCGAGCCGTTTGTGCTGTGCGTCTCGACGCTCCATCCGCACAAGAATCTGGATCGTTTGATACGGGCGTATGCGCGAAAACCGCGTAATTTCGCGCTGACACTTGCGGGGATGCGCGGGTTTCATGCGGCCGCGCTGGAGGCGTTGATCGCTGAGCTGGGTTGCGGGGATTGGGTGACGCAGACCGGATGGGTTCCGCGTGAGGAATTGCTGCGGCTATATGAGGGGGCGCTCGCGTTTGTGTATCCGTCGACGTTTGAAGGATTCGGAATGCCGGTACTCGAGGCGATGGCCGCGGGGATTCCGGTGGCGTGTTCGGCGATCCCGCCGCTTCGAGAAGTGGCTGATGACGCGGCGCTATTTTTCGATCCATTGGATGAGGATGCGATCGCCGCGGCGCTCGATCGCGTGACGTCGGATGAAGAGTTACGTAAGAAGCTCGCGGAGGATGGTCCGCGGAGGGCGCGCGACTTTTCGTGGGATCGTACGGCGGAACTCACGTTGCAGGCGATTCTCGGGTCCACAGAGCGAAAAGGAGATCCCTCGCTGCGCTCGGGATGACGCGGGGCTGCGGTCGGGATGACGCGGGCTGCGCTCGGGATGACGCTGGGCTGCGGTCGGGATGACGCGGGGTAGGATCCCGGCGGAAAGGGCATGCCACAATAAAAATACGCAAATGACGGGATTCCAAACACGCCAGAAGTTTCTCGACTATTTCGCCGAGCGGGGCCATCGCATCGTGCGCAGCTCATCGCTGGTTCCGGCGAACGATCCCACGCTGCTGTTCACCAACGCGGGGATGAATCAATTCAAGGACGTGTTTCTTGGCATGGAGAAGCGCGGCTACCATCGCGCGACTACGTCGCAGAAGTGCGTGCGCGCGGGTGGCAAGCACAACGACCTCGATAACGTCGGGTACACGCGGCGGCATCTGACGTTTTTTGAGATGCTGGGAAATTTTTCATTCGGCGACTACTTCAAGCGCGAAGCGATCGCATTCGCGTGGGAGCTAGTGACAAAGGAGTACGGGCTTCCGAAAGACAAATTGTATATCACGGTATTTCGCGAGGACGATGACGCGGAACGACTGTGGCAGGAGGTCGCGGGTGTTCCGAAGTCGCGAATTTTCCGGCTCGACGAGAAAGATAATTTTTGGCAAATGGGCGATACGGGACCATGCGGGCCGTGCTCGGAGATCCACTATGACATGGGTCCGCACGCAGCGCCGCCGGGACGCGAGCACGTCGAGTTTCCGGGCGATGCAGGCGATCGTTACGTCGAGATCTGGAATCTGGTGTTCATGCAGTTCGATCGCGACACGTCGGGCGCGATGACGCCGCTGCCCAAGCCTTCGATCGACACGGGCATGGGGTTGGACCGCGTTTCGGCGGTGCTGCAAGGAAAGCTGTCGGTATTCGATACGGATTTGATTCGTCCGATTATCGATCGCGCGGGCGAGTTGTTCGGGATATCGTACGAGGAAGCGGATTCGCAGGGCACGGCCCTGCGCCACGATGCGGCCCTGCGCCACGATACCGTGCTGCGGATCAACGCGGATCATGCGCGCGCGACGGCGTTTCTGATCAACGATGGCGTGGTGCCGTCGAATGAGGGTCGCGGATACGTGCTGCGCAAGATCATGCGGCGGGCGATGCGGAATGCTCGCATGATCGGGACGGCGGAGCCGTATTTATTCAAGCTGACCGGATTCGTCGCGGAGCACATGCGCGACGCGTATCCGGAAATGATGGAGAGCGTGCAGCGCGTGGCGCGCATCGTCAAAGACGAGGAGCATCGCTACGCGACGACGTTTCAAGTGGCGGAGAAATTTTTCCACGATGAGGCGAAGGGCGTTGCGGGCGGCATTCTGCCGGGCGCGGCTGCGTTCAAGCTGTATGACACCTTCGGTCTTGCGCTCGACGAGCAGGAGGAGATGGCGCGCGAGTCCGGGTTGACGATCGATCGCGAAGGATTTGACGCGGAGATGGAGAAGCAGCGCACTCGGGCGCGGGCGAGTTGGAAGGGCGCGGAAAAGGCGCAGGTGAATCCGGTTTATCAGTCGCTGCCGAAGACGGAGTTTGTCGGAAGGGAGACGCTGGAGTCGGACGCGACGGTGGTCGCGGTGCTGGGCTCATTGGAAAATCCGGAAATTGTGCTCGATCGGACGCCGTTTTATGCCGAAGCGGGCGGGCAGGTGGGCGACACGGGCGTGCTGCTTTCGCCAGATACCGGCGAGACGCTGGCGACCGTTGAATCGGCGTACGCGGCGGTCGCGGGCAAGACGGTGCATCGAGTGAAGATGACGGGCGAGATCAAGACGGGCGAACGCGTGATCGCGCGCGTGGACCGGCATTCGCGCCACGCGACGATGCGGAATCATACTGGCACGCACCTGCTGCACGCCGCGCTGCGAACGGTTCTCGGGACGCACGTGAAGCAAGCGGGCAGCGTGGTCGATCCGTCGCGGCTGCGCTTCGATTTCACGCACTACACGGCGATGGATGCAGATGAGCTCGCCGAAGTCGAGCGGCTGATGAACGCGGAGATTCTCGAGAATCGCGAAGTGCATACGGACGTGATGGATCTGGATCATGCGCTCAAGACCGGAGCGATGGCGCTGTTCGGCGAAAAATACGGGGACAAAGTGCGCGTGGTTTCGATCGACAGCTTCAGCAAAGAGCTGTGCGGCGGCACGCACGTGGCGCGAACGGGCGATATCGGGATCTGCAAGATCGTGTACGAAGGCTCGATTTCGGCGGGAGTGCGGCGCATCGAAGCGATTACAGGCGAGGGCGCGTTGCAGCGATTTCAAGAAGCCCAGCGCGAGCTTCAGAAAATCGGCGGGATCGACGTGCAAAGGCTGGTTGCGCGTGAGAAAGCGCTCGAGCACGAAGTGAATCAAATGAAGATCAAGCTGGCCAACGCGGAAGCGGGGGCGATCGAAAAGCAGGCGCGCGATGTCATATCTGATAAATTCCCCGAGGGCGCGAAGGTGGTTGCGGTGCGCGTCGACGGGTACGACCGGCAGCAGCTTCGGACTATGGTCGATTCGCTGCGCAACAAATGGAAGAGCGCGGTAATCGTGCTGGCGTCGGTGAAGGACGCCGATATTTCGATTGTCAGCGGCGTGAGCAAGGATCTGACTTCGAAGGTGCAGGCGGGGAAGCTGGTGCAGGAGATCGCGCTGTCGACGGGCGGAAAGGGCGGAGGACGGCCGGACATGGCGGAGGGCGGCGGGAAGGACACGGCGGCGCTGGCGGGCGCGCTCGATCGAGTGTACGAGTCAGTGCGGGAAAGACTGCGGGAGAAACTCTGAAGTGGAAACGACCGAGGTGGTGGTCGTCGGCGCGGGTCCCACGGGACTTGCGTGCGGAATCGAGCTGAAGCGCCGCGGAGTGGCGGCGATCATGATCGACAAGGGCTGCGTGGTCAACTCGATCTACAATTACCCGACCAACCTGGTATTTTTCACGACGCCGGAGCTGCTTGAAATCGGCGACATTCCGATGACGAGCTTGAACGAAAAGCCGGTGCGGGCCGAAGCGTTGAAGTACTACCGGCGCGTCGCCGATCATTACGGCCTCGATATCCGGCAATATGAACGCGTCGATAATATTTCGGGTGACGACGGCGCATTTGTGACGCATTCGGTCGACATGCACGGGTGCCCGCGTGAGTATTCGTCGAAAAAGGTGATTTTGTCGACCGGCTACTATGACGTTCCAACACGATTGAACGTGCCGGGCGAGGAACTCGCGAAGGTCATTCATTATTACAAGGAGCCGCATCCTTACTACAATCACGATGTTGTGGTAGTGGGCGCGAAGAATTCGGCGGCGATTGCGGCACTGGAGCTGCACTGGAGCGGGGCGCGGGTGACGATGGTGCATCGCGGCGAGGGGATTTCAGAGAAGGTGAAGTACTGGATCAAGCCGAACATCGAGAACCGGATCAAGAGCGGAGAGATTCCGGCGTATTTTCGATCGAGCGTGGTGGAGATCGGCGAGGACTCGGTGCGCATCGCGACGCCTGAAGGCGAAAAAACGCTGAAAAACGATTTTGTTTTTGCGATGGTCGGCTACCGGCCGGATCTCGAATTCCTGGAACGGCACGGAATCCGCTTCGACGCGAGCGCCGGGCGGCCGTACACGGATCCTGATACGCTCGAAAGCGATCGAAAAGGGATGTATCTGGCGGGGGTGCTGGTGGCGGGGATGCACACCAACGAGATTTTCATAGAGAATGGGCGGTTTCACGGCTGCAAGATCGCGGAGGCGATCGCACGGGAGCTGGGAGTATAGCCGCAGATGAACGCAGATGCACACGGATAAGAAACCGATTGGGAAAGGAAGCTGAGATGACTCGTCGGGATTTTGGGAAAGTGGCTGCGGCGGGGGTTTGTACGACGGCATTCGGCGCAAAGATCAACTCGACGATCGCGGGCGTGACGATCGGCGCGCAGACGTACAGTTTTCGCGACCGGCCGCTTGACGCTACGATCGCGGCGATGAAGGAAGTCGGGCTGGGCGAAGCGGAGCTTTGGGACGGGCACTACCTGCCCAAGGACGCCCAGGCGTTGAAGGCGTTTCGCAGGAATCCGGCGCTCGATCAGATGCGCGAGGTTCGAAAGAAATTCGACGACGCCGGGATCGAGCTGTATGCGGTGACCTATCCGTTTACCAAGAGCCTCAGCGACGAGGAACTGAAGGGCGGATTCGAGATCGCGAAGGCGATGGGCGTGAAATACATCACGTCGTCGGCGAACGTTTCGGTGGCGAAGCGGATCGATTCGCTGGCGCAGAAATACAAGATCACGGTGGGGTTTCACAACCATTCGAACAAAGCGCCGGATGAATTCGCGCGGCCGGAGGATTTCGAAGAGGCTCTGCGCGGCGCATCGAAGTATCTGGCGATCAACCTCGACATTGGGCACTTTACCGTGGCGGGGTACGATCCGGTGAGCTTTCTGGAGCAGCATCACGACCGCATCATCGTGCTGCACATCAAGGATGGCAAGGTTGGCGGCCCGTTCGTGCCGTTTGGGCAGGGTGACACGAAGATCAAGGAGGTTTTGCAGGTGCTCAAGACGAAGCACTACCCGATTCCGGCGAACATCGAGTACGAATACAAGGGCGGCGATACGGTGGAGGAAGTGAAGAAGTGTTTCGCCTATTGCAAGGCGGCGCTCGCTTAACTTCTTAGCCACGAATGCACACGAATAAACACGAATTACAATCCAAAAACAAAGATCGCGTGGCCGGCGGCGATCGCGACGCACTGTTTGCCGTCGATTGAAAACGAGATCGGATTGGCGCTGATGTTTCCGCCGGTTTGAAAGTCCCACAGCGGCTTTCCGGTCACGGCGTCGAGCGCATAGAAATTCCCTTCGATCGATCCCCCGAACACGAGGCCGCCGGCGGTTCCGAGCACTCCCGCCCAAGGCGGCGAGAACAGCGGGAACTCCCACTTCTTTTTTCCGGTAGCGACGTCCAATGCACGAATCGCGCCGTAGCCCTGATCGGCATCGATCACGCGCTCGCCGCCGCCGATGAACACGCCGCCGGGCGTATATTCGGCATCGCCCTTGTAATAATACGAGCCGATTTCGCGCGTGGCGACGTAGAACTGTTTTCGTCCGGGATCGTAGGACGGGCTGAACCAGTTGGTCGCGCCAAACAGGCTGGGCCAGATGAGATTGCCCTGCTCGGTCGGCTCGGTGTTGGGGAGCATGACGGGACGGCCGCTGTCGTCGATGCCTTTCGACCAAGTTTGTTTCGCGTAGGGCGTACCGGAAATAAATTCGCCGGTCGCGCGATCGAGGAGATAGAAAAACGCGTTGCGATTCGCCATGGCGACGACCTTGCGCGGCTTGCCGCGAACGACGGCGTCGAGCAGCACGGGGATTTCGGTCGCGTCCCAATCGTGCGTGTCGTGCGGAGTGAACTGGAAATACCACTTAAGCTTGCCGGTATCGGCGTCGAGCGCGACCAGCGAACAGGTGTAGAGATTGTCGCCGGGGCGCGGGTCGCCGTTCCAATCGGGGCCGGGATTGCCGACGCCCCAATAGACCAGCTTGAGATCGGGATCGTAGGCGCCGGTGACCCAGGTGGAACCGCCGCCGGTTTTCCAGGAGTCTTTGGCGTGCCAGGTATCGTTGCCGGGCTCGCCTTCGCCGGGGATGGTCCAGAATCGCCACAAACGTTTTCCGGTTTGCGCGTCGTAGGCGTCGATGAAGCCGCGAATGCCGGTTTCGCCGCCGCTGATGCCGACGATGATTTTGCCGTCGATGGCGAGCGGCGCGACGGTGATGCAATGCCCGGTCTTGTAATCGGCCACCAGGGTATCCCAGCGGACGGCGCCCGAGCGCGCGTCGAGGGCGATCAGGTGCGCGTCCATGGTGCCGACGTAGAGCATTCCTCCGAGCGCGGCCACGCCGCGATTCACGCGGCCGAAGCCGATGGGATTCAAATCCTTGGGGAGCGAGCGTTCCCAGCTCCATATCGGCCGGCCGGTGCGGAGATCGAGCGCGGTGACGACGGTGGGCGGCTCGGTCACATACATGACGCCGTCGATGACCAGCGGCGTGGTCTCGACGGTGCCTTCGTTGTGAACCTGGTAAATCCATTTCGGTTTGAGACCGGCGACGTTTGCGGGCGTCAACTGGGTGAGCGGCGAGAAGCGATGCGCCTCGAAATTGCCGGAGTACGTCATCCAGTTGCCGGGCTCGGAGGGCGCTTTTCGGAGGCGATCGAAAGAGACCTGGGCGGAGGAGGTGATGGAGAGCAGAGCGAAGATCAACATCCCCAGCAGGTTCGCTCGAGAAATTGATGTGATTACCGAAAAGCAGATCCCTCGCTGCGCTCGGGATGACGTGAGGGAGGGGACGGGTCGAATTAAGGCGACCCACCGCGCGGAGGTCGATTGAATTGACCGTGTCATTGGCTTGCTCCCACGCTGGCGCCGACCGATGGGTCGCCGCGCAGGCTCGCGAGATAAGCGACCAGATCGTCGAGCTCACCGGCGCTGAGTTTGGATTGGTAGCCGGGCATCAGGCTTTGGTTGAACTCTTTCTTAAGGCTCGCGAGACTGCTTTTGCGAAACGAATACACGCGGCCGGAGGCGTCTCGCAACTGAATGGTGAAGGTGTCTTCGTTGACGCGCATGCCGCGAATGGTTTTGCCGTCGCGCGTGGTCGCGCTGATCACCAGGAATCCTTCGGGAACCGAAGCGCCGGGCTTGACGAGCGCCTCTCGAAGATAATCGGGGCTGCGGCGCGCGCCGATATCGGTGAGCTCGGGGCCGAGCGCGGTGCCGGAGCCGCGAACGATGTGGCAGGCGGCGCATCCATTCTTTTCGTATAAGGCGCGGCCGCGGGCTGAATCGCCGGGCAGGGGCACAATGGGCGTCCGGCCCATGGAGCGGACGTAGCCGGCCACCTGCCAGATTTCGCGATCGGTCATCTGCCAGGCGTTGGGCATTTCGGTGTTGGGGATGCCGTTCTTGATAACTTCGGCGAGGCGGTCGTCGTCAGGGGCGCGATGCAGGACGGGTTGCGCGAGGCGCGGACCCTTGCCGCCGGTTCCGGTCTGGCCATGGCACACCGAGCACTGATTTTCGTAAAGTTGCTTGCCGCGGGCGACGTCGGCGGCCGAAAGTTTGGCGATAGTGCTTTGGGCCTCAAGACTGGCAGCGAAAAAAATTGCGGCGAGGAATAATCGATTCACAATCCTCTGAGATTATCACGGCGCATTCTTTACTAATTCGGCAGTGCGACGGAACCGGTTGAAGATCTGGATCACGATTGCGATGGGAATCGCGGCGTGGGGGTTCGCGGGGATGGCGGAGGGTCAGAGCACGGCGCCCAAACCTGCCGTGCCGAAGAAGGCGCCGCCGGCGCAGGGAACGTCGGCGCAGCAGGACAAGCAGATCGAAGCGGCGATTCGCGCGAAGCTGGAAAAATCGAAGATCGGCAAAGATGGATTCAAGGTTCACGTGCAGGGTGGGGTCGCGACGTGGGAAGGAACCACGGACGTGCTGCAACACAAGGGCGCGGCGACGCGCATGGCCAAGACCGCGGGCGCCAAGGCGGTAGTGAATCACATTAAGGTGACCGATGCTGCCAAGCAAAAAGCGGCCGATAATCTGGATCAGGGACGGAGGCGCGCGCAAGTGAAGCGCGGCGACGCCCGCACGGACACGCGATCGCAGCAGTAAGCTTGAGCGCTGGCTCCTCTGGCGCGAGCGGATGCGGGCAAGGTAGGTGACACCGCAACCGCCGTGGACGGGCGCGCGGCCGATGACGTATTGATCACTGGGGTTTTCCTGGCGGTGAGACGACCGGCGGCTGCACGGGTACGCCCGGCGCGGGCGAGGGCCGTAGGGGCGTGTCGATCGCGGGCGCGTCGGAGTCGAGCTTGATTTGAGCCGGGTTGGCGGCCGGCGGACGCACCGCGTTTCCCGGTTCCGTCATTCGATGCGCGGTCAGGAACCACCATCCCGCGGCGGCGAGCGCGAGAACGAGAATCAGGATCAGCCAGGCCGCGCGCGATCGCGGCGCGCCGGTCGGCGGCGGAGCTTTCGCCTCGATCGGGACCGCCGCGACAAACTCCACACGAGGCGCGGGCGAAGGAGTCGAGACAAGCGATGCCGGCGGGGCTGCGGGCACGATGGCCGGCGTACCAAGGTTCGAAGGCGGCGGCTGGCCGCCGTGATTGGAGTCGCGGGTTCCGTCCTGATCTGCGGTGGTAGAGGGATCGATTCGAGGCGAGCCCGATGCCGTGGGCGTTCCGGACTTAGCGGCGATCGCCAGGACGGTGACGTTATCCTGATGCTCGCGCTTCTTGGCGAGGGTCTGGGCGACCAGCGTATCCGGCCAGGTCTCGGGATCGCCCTCAAGACAAGCCAGCATCTCGCCGTTTGAGAGCGTCTTGAACAACCCGTCGCTCGCAAGCAGAACCACATCGCCTTCCGTGATCGCGTAAGGTTCCTGGTTCGAGTCGATCTCCACGAGCGATTCGGCGCCGATGAAGCTGGTGAGCGATTCGCGCTCGGGATGATTATCGGCATCCGCGCGCGAGAGCGCGCCACGCTCCACGGCGGCATCGAGCATATTGGCGAAAACGTGGAGGCGGTTGATCATCCGCAGCCGTCCGCCGCTCGAGATAAACAGGCCG
>Ga0182024_10014946_pt1 | contig 14944 bp, 13 predicted proteins | sample P32metaG_FD_120480 | JGI IMG/M metagenome (GOLD analysis project Ga0182024, IMG submission 120480) | Permafrost microbial communities from Stordalen Mire, Sweden - P3-2 metaG (Illumina Assembly) | ecosystem: Environmental > Terrestrial > Soil > Wetlands > Permafrost | place: Sweden: Stordalen... | reverse complement strand
CTCGACACCCTCTTGAAGTCCCTGCCCAAAAACAAGGATCACACCTACCGCAAGGCCGTCGTCGCCAAGGCCCCTACCGAACTCAACCCCGGCGAACGCAGCGATGTTTCCTGGATCAGCACGGAATCCGTGGACCGGATGCAGGAAGTCGTCATCGCCAGGGGCATGAACGACAGCCAGTTCACGGCCAACCCACTCGTCACCCTCCAGCACGCCTACAACCTGCCGCCGGTCGGCAAGTCCCTCTGGCCCAAGCGCGTCAAGGACGGCGATCTCGTCGGCATCAAGGCCAAAACGCAGTATCCCGCCAAGCCGGATTCGTGGGCCGAAGGCGACCCGTGACCGCCGGACAAGGTGCCGTCGCTCGTCCAGGCCGGCCTGCTCAACGGGGAATCGATCAGTTTTCTCCCACTCAAGGTACACTTCGCCGATGCGAAGTCAAGAGAAAAAATACAACTTTCCTCACGAAACTTTAGTCATCGACGAATGGTTATTTCTTGAATACGCCGCCTACTTCCTGCCCATGAACCAGGACACCTTGGACGAGAGCGTCCGCAAGACCGGACTCGACCTGCCCTCCGACTTCCTCCACGCGATCGGCGTGGACCCGTCCCTCATCGTCCCCAAACACGCCCCGCCGGCCGTCGTCCCCTTCACGCCGCTCGCCGAGGTCGAGAAGGCCGTGCGCTGCCTCCTCGCCGCTATTGACGTAGAAGCGCTCGTCCGCAAGAGCGTTGAAGAGGTCTATGAGGCAGCCGACCTGATCGCGGGGACGGATCGCACCGCGGACGCTCATTGGCCCTCATTCGCAGATATTTCTCCTCCCCTTTCCCCTGCCCAGACGTCCCCTCCGCATGGTACACTCGGCATCGCTATGAGCCTCAGATTTCCTCGGCCGCGACCAGAAAGAGATGATCGGCCGCCCGCGCGTCGTCCACGGTAAAGCGAAAGCCCCGCCGCCTCCCGTGGTCCCAGACGGTTAGCTCGAACCAGAAGTAAAGGTCGGGATGCGCCGGGTCACGATGACGTTTATGGTCGTCCGCGCGCTCTTCAAGTTCCTGGTAAAGCCGGTTCAACACCATCACCAGTGAATTGCGGTCCAAGCCGAAGGCGCCGATAGCTCGGCTTATCTCTGGCGGCACGATGAGGCGGTAGCGCACGAGGTCACTCCTTGACCAAGGGACCGCCGCTGTTCAAACGGGCGATGAGGTCGCCGAAAGGCTCGCCTTCGCCGCGATCCAAGGACTCCCGAGAGCGCCGAAGCATCTCTTCACTGACCGGCGGGCGGGGCCGGTTCAGCCAGTTGAGCGTTTCCCGCACGGCGGCTGCTATCGGCTTAACGGTCTGAAGACGAGGACCTACCTCGGCCGCCCCTTGCGGCGCCGCCCAGTCTGGATGCTTCGCCTGCGTCGATGCGAGGATTTCCTGCGTCCGGGTCAGGATGTCCACCACAACAGTAGCCAGAAAGTCGATGGCCTGCACCCGTCGCAGGTAGGCGTCCCTCTCCCAAACCGTGTCCTGCGCCGTGGCCAGGGACCAGGCCAGTTCCAGGCCGGAGGCCAGTTGCAGACCCCTTGCCATCAGCGACTCAAGGACACGGGCGCGTTCGGCGGTTAAGGGGTCGCCTTCCCACGAGTAGGCCATTTCGCGGAGCGAGATTGCGGCCCCTACGTCCGTTGGAAGCAGCAACGAGTCCGTCACGGCATCCTCCATCTTGAAGCGCATCCCCAAGTTCATTGTACCTCTGGAGTGGAGGCGCGGAAAGTTTTCCGGCGAAGCGTCAGTGTACGGCGCATCCAGAATGGCGGCGTCGCCGCTCGCCCTGTGCCGATTCGCCGCCCGCCCCTACAAGGGACACGGAATCGTTCCACGAGGATCGCACCGCGGACGCTCATTGGCCCTCATTCGCAGATATTTCTCCTCTTCTTTCCCCTGCCCAGACGCCCCCTCCGCATGGTACACTTGGCGTCGCCCCGCGCCCCGCAACGTTGAGGTACATCATGTCGGATCATTCCTTCACCCAGCCCCGCGTCCAGCCGATGAGCGCCGCCCGCTCCAGGACCATGACCGCTCGAACGGGTGCGGGCAACAGCACACAGGGTCGCGCTTGGCGCATCAAAGAAATGGATATAAACCGTTACACAGAAATGGTTTATGATGCGCCAATTGATGCGCCAAATGGCGCGTCACCGCTGCCGGCCGCTGCCGTTCGGCGCCCGTTGCGCCATCCATCGCATCGGGGTGCGTGTTTCGGGCGTCGGCTGGACCCGCGCCGTACCGCCCGGCGACGGCGCCGTCTTCCGCCTGCCGAATCGGGGTATGCCGCGTACAATGAGGGCGGTGCGAACAGGAAACTCGGCGAGGCCGCGGAAGCCGCCGCTCAGGGGGACCGATCCGCGGAGACGGCGATCAAGATCGTAAAGCAGGCCCGGCGACTCGGCGAAGAGCATTGAGACGAGGGCGATCCTATGAAGAGCTTGAATTGCCAGTCGGCATTGGACGCCTTTCAGGAACTAACCCTGAAGGACGAGCAACGGCTGGAAGCGGTCCTGCAACGCATTGAGGACGGCTGCCGGAACCTCGTCGCGCTGAAGTTCCCCGCGGGCATGATGACCTTCGCGGCCGACGCGGACTCCGATGAGGTCGAGGTGCGGTTCCAGGAGACCGAGACCTTCGATCCCTCCGGACTGGCTCGCGCCGACACGGTCGCCCCCTGGTCGTCCTTGATCGGCCGGCCCTTCGGCTGGGGCTGGGCCGCGGTCAATCAACAGGGATATCAAGACGGCGTTTTGTTGAGTTTTGGCGGCCTCGAACCCTCCGTGCTATTGGTCGCGGCCGCCTCTTCGCTACGGGTTTATTCGGTGAACGACAAGGGATGAACATGGCTACCGTGCAGGACCAAACCATCGTCGAGTTCGACGTCCGCACCGACGAGATGCTCGTCAACATGGGGCCGCAGCACCCCAGCACGCACGGCGTCCTGCGCCTGGTGCTGCGCACCGACGGCGAAGTCATCTCCGAGGTCACGCCGCACCTCGGCTACCTCCACCGCTGCGCCGAGAAGATCGGCGAGAGCGTCACGCCGATCCAGTTCATCCCCTATACCGACCGCATGGACTACCTGGCCGGGATGAACATGAACCTGGCCTACTCCCTCGCCGTCGAAAAGCTGTGCGGGATGAAAATCCCGGAGAAGGCCCAGGTGATCCGCGTGGTCATCGCCGAGATGAACCGCATCGCCAGCCACCTCGTCGGCATGGGCGCCTACGGCCTCGACCTCGGCACCTTCAGCCCGTTCCTGTACGCCTTCCGCGAGCGCGAAATGATCCTCGATCTGTTCGAGGAGGCGTGCGGCGCCCGGCTGACCTACAGCTACCTGACGATCGGCGGCGCCCACGACGACCTGCCGGACGGCTGGGTCCAACGCTGCCAGGAGTTCCTCGACTACCTCAAGCCGCGCGTCGAGGAGTATCATACTCTCTTGACGCGCAATCACATCTTCGTCCAGCGCACGGCGAACATCGGCGTCATGTCGAAGGAGACCGCTCTCGACTACGGCTGCACCGGGCCGATGCTGCGCGGCTCGCTCGACCGTTCCAAGGGCGACCCCGACTGGGACCTGCGGCGGATCGAGCCGTATTGCGGGTACGAGAACTACGATTTCAAGGTCATCATCCCGCCCTTCCCCGAGGCGCCGGCCGGGACCGTGATCGGCGACTGCTGGCACCGCTTCTACGTCCGCATGTTGGAGCTGGTCGAGAGCATCAAGATCGTCGAGCAGGGGCTGCAAAAGTACGCCACGGCCCAGGGGTCGCACCGCGTCGAGATGCCGCGCCACCTGCCGGCCGGCGAGGCCTACGTCGAAACCGAGTGCCCGCGCGGCCAGATGGGCTTCTACGTCGTCGGCGGCGCCAACAAGAGTCTGGTGCCGCTGCGCGTCCGCGCCCGCTCGTCGAGCTTCTGCAACCTCAGCGTGACCGACGCGATCTGCCGCGACTGCCTGATCGCCGACGTGCCGGCCGTCGTCGGCAGCATCGACATCGTCATGGGAGAGATTGATCGATAAGAAATCGCTTCATCCCGTCGGACCCCGGTCCCCACGCGGGGCGTGGGGACCGGGGAAATCCGCGCCGCCCTTCTTGCAAGCGCCGGCCGAAGGTGTCAAACTGCAAGAGGAATGGTTGATCCTTTGTCCGTCGCTTCCGCCCCTGGCTTCAGGCGGCCGTGAGGCGCGCCGTCTTTTCTTCCGGTGGACGCAATGGCTGCGCCAACCTCCGTCGCCGATCTGCTCGAACTGGTCAACCAGAGTCTTCCTCTGGACCCCGTGCGGCTGGACGGCTATGTGGCCAAGCTGCGGAAGGCCGCCGCCCTGCCGAGCCGGCCGGCCGACCTGGCCGCCCTTTTGGTGCGCGACGGCTTCCTGACGCCGTTCCAGGCCGACCACCTGATGCGCGGCCGGCGGCCCAAATTCCTCATCGGCAAGTACCTGATCCTGGACCGCATCGGCGCCGGCGGCATGGGGGCGGTCTACCTGTGCGAACACCTCCAGCTGGAGCGTCAGGTCGCGCTCAAGGTCCTGCCGGCCGACCAGGCCGACGACCCCGCCTCGCTGGGCCGCTTTTACCGCGAGGCCCAGGCGGTCGCCGCCCTGAACCATCCGAACATCGTCCGGGCCTACGACGTGGACGTGGAGGGGCGGACCTATTTCCTCGTCATGGAATACGTGGACGGCGTCAACCTGCAAGACTTGACGACCAAGCGCGGACGGCTCGACCCGGTTCGCGCCGCCCACTACGTCCGGCAGGCGGCCGAAGGCTTGCAGCACGCCCATCAGGCCGGGCTGGTCCACCGCGACGTCAAGCCCGCCAACCTGCTGCTGAGCCGGGCGGGCGTCCTCAAGGTGCTGGACCTGGGGCTGGCGCGGTTTTTCCGCGACGACGCCGACAGCATCACGAAGGAACACAACAGCCAATCGATCCTGGGAACGGCCGACTACCTGGCGCCGGAACAGGGCCGCGACAGCCATGCCGTGGACATCCGGGCCGACATTTACAGCCTGGGGGCGACGTTCTACTTCCTCCTCGTCGGCCGGCCGCCGTTCGCGGACGGCACCCTCAACCAGAAACTCATCTGGCACCAGATGAAGGCGCCGACGCCGCTGCGGAAGCTGCGGCCGGAAGTGCCGGAGGCGATGGCGGCCGTCCTGGAGCGGATGATGGCGAAGGACGCGGCCGGCCGCTACCAGACGCCGGCCGAAGTGGTCGCCGCCCTGGCCCCGTGGACGCGCACCGCCCTGCCGCCGCCCCCCGCGGCCGAGATGCCGCCGGTGCGGCCGCCCGCCCGCGCCGGCAAGCCGTGGCGCAAAATGGCGGGCTCGGCCGGATCCACCGCCGTGCAACGCCCTGCCCGCTCGATGGCGGTGCACGCTCCGTCCCCCGTCCCGAATGCGCCGCCCGTCGCGCCCCCGAAGGCGGTCGTCCCGAACCTCGAACTCCCGCCCGCCACGCCGCCGGCCGCCGTTCCCATCGTAATCGCCGCTCCCTTGCCGCCGGCCGTTTCTAAATCTATTAGGATCTCTGAAGACGACAATTGGGCGCATCTGTTTGACGACGACTCCGGCAGTTGGGGGCGGGGGAACCCCGCCCCGAGCGCCGTTCACCGTAGGGGCGGGGTTTCCCCACCCTTCGCCGCGCTCCGGACGTACCAGTGGCATTTCGTGGGGGCGGGGGCGGCCCTGGTCCTGCTGGGCGTCGGCGTCTGGGCGGTGATCGCCTTTGGACGGGGCGCGTCGAAAGCGCCTGTCTCGCCGCCGGCCGCCTCCGCCCCCATCAACCTGTGGGCGGCGGCCAAGGGGCCGGACGCCATCGAGTTGACGTGGAAAGATCCCCACAGGCCGGCCAGCGCCTTCCGGATCGAGCGCGCCACCGACCGCTGGTTCAGCGCGAAAAACACGGCCGTGGCCGCCGTGGTCGAGGGCAACGTCACCCGCTACACCGACGGCAACCTGAAACCGGGGCCGGCTTACTTCTACCGGGTACGCGCGCTGCGCCAGAATGGCGAGTCCGGCGTGTCCAACTCCGCCTGCGTCCCGCTGGACTATTCCCAGGAGTTCACGCCGGCCGGACTGGTGCTCAACCGCGGCGCCGCGGTGGTCGATAAGGCGCTGCGCCTGACCGACCTCAACGGCAACGAGGCCCGCAGCGCCTTTTACCAGGCGGAGGTGGACGTGCGTTCGTTCACCACGCGCTTCCGGTTCCGCATCAGCCCCGGCGCCACGGCCGACGGCTTCACGTTTTGCATCCAGGGCGGCGAGCCGACGGCGGTGGGCGAGCCGGCCGGCGGCCTCGGCTATCAGGGCGTCCCCGCCAGCGTGGCCGTGAAGTTCGACCTGTGCGGCAACGACGGCGAAGGCCCCAACTCGACCGGCCTGTTCCTCGACGGCGCCAAGCCCTCCAATCCGGGTTCGATCGACCTGACGCCGAGCGGCGTCGATCTGCACGGCGGCCGGGCCTACGACGCGATGATCGACTACAAAGGCAAGAAGTTGACTCTGAATATCGTGGATGCGGAAGATAAGGCCAAGAAGTTCTCGCACGCGTTCGACGTGGACGTGCCGGCGGCGGTCCACGGATCGACGGCTTTTGTCGGCTTCACGGGCGGCACGGGCGGGCCGAGCGCCAACCAGGACATTCTGTCTTGGACGTGGCAATCGGGGCCGCCGGCCGATTGACCTCCTTTCGGATCGCCCTTGCCGACTTCTACGGCACACGTCTCGGCTTCACGCCGGCCGCCTGGAAGAACGGGTCCAGCCGGCGCGACAGTTCCGGCAGGTGGTGGCTCGGCACGCCCGGGTACAGATGGTGCTCCAGGTGGTACGTCAGTTCCAGGAACAGGCAGGGGATGAGCCGACCGCGCAGGGAGCCGGTCTGCGTCAGCGGCGTGTCGCCGTAGCCGTGGTGCGGCAGATGGACCGTGAGCAGCGGGTAGACCCAACTCCCGGCGACGGCCAGGGCCGCGTACACGAGGACCGCCGGCGTCCACGGCCAGAGGACGGCGCCGGCCGCCGGGACCGCCAGCGCCCAGGCGGCCTCCGCCAGCAGCCAGGCCCGCTGGTCCGGCCGGCCCCGGCCGCGGCGAAACGCCCACCACCACAATCGCGGCAGGAATAGGGGGCCATACAACACGGCGCCCCAGAGGCTCATGCGGGCGGGGTCGCCTTCCGGGTCGTCGGGCCCGGGGAAGGTCCGGTGGTGTTGGAGGTGGGTGGCCCGGTAGGCGTGGCCGCTCTCCAGCAGGACCGCGCCGCAGAAGAACAGCGCCCAGTCGGTTTGCCGAGGGCCGAGGCCGACGGAGCCGTGAACCACGTCATGCGTGACGGCGACAGCGGCGACGAAGATCAGGAAGACGATCACGGGCGTCAGAAGCCACCATCCCAGCAGGGCGGCGGCCGCGTAAACGGCGAGAAGGGCGAAGGGCCGGGCGAGGGCCGTTCGTCGTTGCCAGGGCGTTGTCGCCAGCAGGTCCGGCCCCAGCGATTCGAGGCGCGGCGCGGCCCGGTCAGCGGATGTGTGGGACATGGCGGACCTCCCTTAGTGCCTGACCAAAAGACGGCGTTTGGGACGCCGAAACGGGGCCGCGTCGGCCGGCTTCGGCGAGGATCGCCTCTGCGGCAAGGCGACTGCCGAGCACACAGGCGACGGTGCCCAGACCCGGCCAGGTGGAATCGCCGATCTGCCAGAAGCCGGGGACGCCGAGCCGGTACGGCAGGGCGTGCTGGTTGGTGTTGCCGAGGTTCTGGCGGACGCCGCCGACCGCGCCGCCCGGCCGGCGCGTGAAGCGCTCGAAAGTCCGCGGCGTCGCCGCCTCGCAAACGACCGCCCGCCGCCCCAGGTCCGGGTGGACGCGCCGCGCCAGAGCGATCAGCCGTTGGGTCATTTCCGACTTCCGCCGTTCGTAATGGGCCGTATCCAGACTTTGCCATTCTCGTAACTCGCAGTGCGTCGAGATCATCACCGCGCGGAAACCGGGCGGGGCGCTTTCCTCGTCGCCGGGCGCCGAGACGGAGACGAACATGTTGTTGCCGTTGCCCAGCGGCGCCTCGTAGTCGTGCATGAGTTGGTGGTGCGTGAAGGCTTGGCCAGCGACTTCGGCGTTCGGCACGCCGAGGAAGACGACGCAGGCGCCGCCTTGCGCCTCGGCGTCGCGGCGGAGGAACGGCCGCAAGAACGCCGCCACGGCCGACGGCCCCAGGCGCGCGGTCAGAACGGCCGGCACGGCGCTGACGACCTGCGTCGCCTCGAAGATGCCGCGCCGCGTGTGGATGCGATACGGACGGCCCCGCGGCGACCCGCCTTCGATGTTGTGGACTGGACAGCCGAGGCGGAGGACGCCGCCCATGCGACGGAAGTGGGCGACGAAACGCCGCCAGAAGCCGTACATGCCACCGCGCGCCCGCGTCAGGCCGGCGCCGCGGATGGTGGCGCCGAGGGCGGCGTTCAGCAGCGGGGCGTCGTCGAGACGGGCGTGGACGGTGTCTTCGAGGAGCATCGACAGGAGACCGGCCAGCGGTCGGTCATTGCGGAGTCCATAACTCCGCAAGGCGTCGCCCATCGTGCGGCCGAGGAACCGGGCCAGCGGCAGGTTCGGCAGGCCCACGCAGCTTATAGCGCGAGCGAGATCGCTTATGCTCTCAATCGGGAGCTTGATTCCGGCCCGGCTGGCCCGCCAAAAGACCTCGGCGAGCCGGTCCATCAGGCGCCAGAAGAGACGGTGGGCGGGCGAATCGCCGAGGGCGCGCAGGCGTTCCGCCGCCCAGGCCGCCGGGTCGCGGTGCAGCGTCACGACGCGGTCGGGCAGCCACGCCCGGTAGCCGGGCAGCGCTTCCCCCACGACGGGCGCCATGCCGACGGTTTCGAGGAGTTCGCCGCCGACGCCTCCCGGCTCGAAGTCCACGAGCGTGGTGGCGCCCACGTCGAAGGCGAAGCCGCGACGACGGAAGAAGCCGGCGCAGCCGCCGGGCTGTCCGTGCGCCTCGAACACGATCACCGACAGGCCGCGCGCCCGCAGTCGGGCGGCCGTCGCCATGCCGGCGACGCCCGCGCCGATGACCGCCACGTCGAACATGACTGGCCTCCCGCCCTTGGGCCGATGGGTGACGCCGTTCGGCGTACAACCGCCGGCGGACGGGCGGGATTAACCGTTATTTTGCGGTATGGGATTGTCGTCCTGAAGTGCGACGGCAGTGAAGTCGTCCTGCAGCCTGCCGCTCCGCGGCAGGCCCGCTTGCTTGCGCAGCGAGTCGATGAGGTCTTGGCCGGATAGACGGGAGGCGGCGAGCGATACCTGGTCCCACCCGCAATACTTCCACACGCCGTCCGACAGGGCCAGCACCGTCCAGGGCCGCACAAGCCGCGCGGCGAAGCCGACCGGCCGCGCGGCGCCGCAGCCGATGGGCGGGTCTTTGTACTGGCGCCCGGTGAGGATGACGCCCGGCCGACCGGCGCTCGCCGCGAAAAGCCCGCTGTCGCCGTTGGACGCGCCGCAAATAGCGTCTTTGTGGATGGAAAAAGCGATCAAAGTGGTGAAGCCGGCTTCCGTATCGTGCGCCACGGCGGAGTCGGCCGTCCGCAGGATCGCTTCCCAGGCGTCCGGCCGCATCGCAAGCATCGCCGGCTGATACGCCGACGCGCTTTCGACGCACGTCCGGCAGGCGAGCCGCGCCGCGCGGGCGCCGCCGGCGCGTCCGCCCTGACCGTCGGCGAGGGCGCAAAGGAGACAATCCGGGTCGGAAGGATGCGGATGCGCCTCGAAGGCGTCTTCGTTGAGGGCGTGGCCGCCGGCTTCCGAGTGGGAAAAGACCTGGAACATGGATCGCCCGCCATGCCGTCGGGTGTGCTCAGGCGGCCGCCGTGCTCTTCTGCCGCGCTGTCAGCAGGTCGTCGAGCAGCCGAACCGTGGTTTCCGTAGCGCCCTGCTGCTGTTATACGAACGCCCGCGCCGCCGGCCCCGATTACCGGCGCGCCCCGCGTTGCTCTCGGGCGCCGATCCGCGTAGCATGGGCGCACGCCGACCGTTCCCAGCGCCCCTGGCCCGTACCGGTTCTTCTTTTACAGTTTCGATTGTAATGAACCACGGCATGTCCACGTGCGACGGGATCGGGCCGTCTGTAAATTCTGGCTCGAACCCGTCGTCTTGGCCGGCAACAACGGCTTCTCGGCGAAGGAACTGAACCGCATCCGGAAGATCATACTCGACCATTTGGACCGCATTCGGGAGGCGTGGGATGAACACCGCGGCCGGGGCTGAACCGCGCATCGTCGATCTCGAAGTTACGGAGGACGCGATTATCGCCCGGTTGGCCGACGGGCGGACGATCAGCGTGCCGCTCGCGTGGTCGTGGCGGCTGGCCGACGCGACGCCGGCGCAGCGCCAGCGTTTTGAGATCCTTGGGACCGGCGAGGGCGTCCATTGGCCCGACATCGACGAAGACATCAGTGCGCGGGGCATGTTGCAGGGAATCCCGGCGTGCCCGCCCAAGCAAGCTAAAGCGAAACGCCGACGGGCCTGACCGGACGCGCAGCCCGCCGGGGGCGGTGCGCACCGGCTTGGCACGACCGGCGCCCCGACGGCGTGCGTCGGTTTCAAGGGCGGCCGTGGAAACGAGGGGGGCACGGAAGTGCCACCGCTGCCAATGAATGGATCCACGGAACCGCTCCGCGGAACGGCATAATACTGGCCGGCGCCAGAGAGAGGTCATCAGGGATGTTTCACGTCGTAGTGATGCCACTCGTGAGTGAAGAACTCGGGCGATTCTTTCGCGGGGGGCGAGAGCCGCTCCTGGCCGTCCTCAACCGCCTCTACGACCAGCTGGAGAACCATGCCGACCGCTACCGGTCCCGCCGGAACGCACAACGGCCAGATGATTACTTTGACTATCTGGTTAACCTCTTCCACGAGGAAGGCTGGCACACGTTGCGTTTCACCGTGGATGATCGACAGGCCGCCGGTCACCTGTTCGTCGATGGCGTAAGCCATAGGCCGGGCAGGTTCCGAGCCTAGCGGCTCAGCGCCGTCGTCAAGCGAGGAGGCCCCGGCCGAATGGCCGGGACCTCCTCGCTTGACGACGGGCCGTTCAATCTCTCGTAGCAGGGTTCCCACCCAAACGGCGGATCAGGTCCTCAATGGGTTCGCCCTCGCCCCGCCGGCGCCCCGCCCGCGACGCCTCCACCATTTGCCAATCCACAGGAGGCAACTCCCGATCCGACCACGGCCAGTCGTCCAGAACTCCATGTTTCAGTTCCTGCAACTCCTCAATAGCCCGGTCGAGTTGAGCGGCGTTCTCGACCTCATGGCCATGCTCCTGAAGCAACCTCACCGGGCCGTCCCGCAGGTCGGTCAGGATTTTCAGCGCTTCGCCGAAACGCGCGTCCAGCATCCGCCCCAGCTCGTCCCAGTTCTCGGAGACGCGGCCCTTCAACAGGTCGCGGATCTTCCGGCAGGCTTCCCTGACCTGGTGCGGCAGTTCGATCCGCTTCTGCACGGCTTCGCAGACGACCTGCTGCAAGGATTCAAGCGCCGCATTCAGGTGCGACCGCATCAGCGCGGCGTCGTCGTAGTCCATCGCGGTCAGAAACGACTGCATGGCCTGCGTGAACGCCTGCGGAATGCCGGCGTCGAACCGGCCGACCAGGCGCTCGATTTCCTCCCGCAACGGGTCGTGCGTGGAATGGATGGCTGTGTTCGGCATGGCTCGGTCGTTCCTTCTGGGCGGTTCGTCGCTTGCCGGACCATCCGGCAAGATCCATTGGATTTCGATGGGAACAGGCCCTCTCGTCTCCGGCTGGGGGACTGCCGTGGTTATCATAGCAAATGGCTCACGCGGCCGTCGCGCGTCCCTGCGGCCCGGTCAGCAGGTCGTCGAGCAGCCGAACCGTCGTTTCCGTCGCCCCCTGCTGCTGTTGTACGAACGCCCGCGCCGCCGCGCCCATCCGGCCGCGCTCCGCCGCGTCGCCGAGCAGCCGGTGAACCACCGCATCCAACTCCGCGGCGCCCTTCACCTGACGCGCCCCCCCGTGTTCAAGAAGGCGAGTCACCGGCTCCTTGAAGTTCCAGACGTGCGGCCCGAACACCACCGCCGACCCGTAGGCCGCCGGCTCGATCATGTTCTGACCGCCGCGCCGGCCGTCCAGACTGCCGCCCACGAACGCCACGTCCGCCAAACCCCACAACGCGCCGAGTTCGCCGATCGTGTCCACCAGCACCACCGCCCTGCGATCCGCCGGCGGCCGGGTCAGTCCGGTGCGGCGGACGTAGGATGCGCCGGCGCGGCGCAACACCCCCTCCGCCTCGTCGAAGCGGTCCCGCTGCCGCGGCGCGAGAAAGAGGCGCAGGTTCGGGTACGTCTTGCGGGCGCGTTGATAAACGCCAAGAACGATCTCTTCTTCCGGCGCCATCGTGCTGCCCGCCACCCATACGAGGTCGTCGGCCGTCACGTTCAGCCGCCGCCGCAATTCCTCGGTGCGCGGGTTGTGCCGGTCGCCGGCGCAGCCGTCGTATTTCACCGACCCGGTGACGTGGACGCGCCCCGGCGCCGCCCCCAGGGAACGCACCGCCGCGGCGTATTCCTCCGTCTGGGCCGCGTACAGACAGATGCAATCGGACAGGCCGCCGGTCGCCCAGCGCAGGCGGCGGTGGCGGATCGCGCTTCGTGGACTCATGCGACCGTTAATGACGGCCACCGGCACGTCGGCGTCGCGCGCGGCCAGGAGGAAGTTCGGCCACAGTTCGCCTTCCGCGAGGACGATCAGGGCCGGATCGACCTGTCGCAGCGTCCGCGCCACCGCCCAGGAGAAATCGAACGGGAAATAGAACACCGGCAGGTCGGGGAAGCAGCGCCGCGCCTCGTCGTGGCCGGTGTCCGTCGTGGTGGAGACGACGCACGGCCGGTCGGGGTGTAGGCGGCGGAAGGACGCAATGACCTGTCGCAAAAGGTGGATTTCGCCGACGCTAACGCCGTGGAACCAGACCGGACGGATGGACGACGTAGGCGATGCGGAAAGGCCGAGCAGCTTGGCGCCGAGACCGCGGCGGTACTTGCCGGTGCGGAAGGCGCGGTACGCCAGCCACGGAGAGAGGAGCGTCAGGGCAGAGAGGTAGAGCGCGTCGAGCAGCCAACGCATGGGAATCCTTTCCCTACAGGATCTATGGCGAGCGGGGGGCGTTAGCCCCCTGATTCTTCATGTGTTCCGAGGCGCTATCCTAAATCAGGGGGCTTACGCCCCCCGCTCGCCAAAGTCACACCGCCGCCTCGCGCATGTGACAGTTCTTGTACTTCTTGCCGCTCCCGCACGGGCACGGGTCGTTGCGGCCGACCTTCTCCTTGCGGTTGCGGATCGGCTCCGACTTCTTGTCGCTCGTCCCGTTCGTGATCGCCGCCCCATTGGCGGCCGCCGTCACCCGCGGGGCGGCGTCGTGGCGCGTCTCGCTGATCACCCACACCGACTGCTGGAACGCCTCCGTCTCCTCGATCCGGAAGATGGTGTCCGTCACCTTGTCCTCCATCGACTCCCACGTCGCCTTGAACTCCTTCATGCCCTCCTGTTTGTACATGATCTTCGGGTCCATCTGGGCGTAGCCGTACAGGCCGATGCCCGAACGCAGATGGTCCATCGTGTACAGGTGGTTCTTCCACGCCGAGTCCAAATGTCCCAAAAGCAGGCTCCGCTCCATCCGCCGCATCTCGGGGCGGTAACGGGCGTCGTAGGCGTTCCACAACACGTCGCGGGCCTTTTCCCGCGACACGCCCGTCAGCGACGCCTCCGGCACCTCCAGGCCGAATTCCGTCCGCGCCCAGTCGGCCAGCTCTTTCGCGTCCTCCGGCTCCGACACCTTCGTGCCGCTGAACGCCTCTTCCAGCTGGGCGTCGATCGCCTCCTGGCCTTTTTGTGGGTACGACGCCCGGCTCACCTCTTGCAGCTTTTCCAGCAATTTCGCCCGCGAGTCGGTGCGGAAATCCTCTTCCTGTAAGGGCGGGGTTACCCCGCCCCTACCCACTTCGGGGAATCGTCCCACGGCCCAATGATACAGGCCTTCGCGGTTGTAGCGCTGGCCGCCCTGCTGGCTCGGTCGATCCGCCATGAAGCGGGCCATCGCCGCCAGCACCGGGAACGCCATCTCGCGCTGGCGGTACAGCTCCAGCACCCGGCCGTGTACCAGTGAAGTCACCTCCCGCGCGCCCTTGCCCGCCAGCTCCTCTGGCGTCAGCTTGATCTGGAATTTCAGACGCGCCCAGTCGCACACCGCGCGCCGGCCCCAGTCCTCCAGCAAGAACTCCTTGCCCTCCGATAGGTCGATGACCGACACCGACTCCAGCGCCTTCTCGCCCAGGAACGACGATAGGCCGTCCTTGCCGATCTTCTTCAGATCGCGGTCGTTCGTCTTCAGGCCCCATTGCGTGTTGGCCTGGTGCGACAGCGCCTGCCAGTTCCACTCCGTGGCGTCGTCGCCGCCGAGGTTCTCGTCGAGGATCTCATGCACGCGCGTCTGCACCGCCCGCACCGCCTTGTCGTGGGCCGTCTTTTCGGCCTGTTCGTAGTCGCTGCGGTAAAAGTCGGCGGCGTCGAACTCCACGCTCATCCGCCGCGCGGCGAACTCCGCGAAACACTCCGCCCCGTACTCCCGGTCCAAAAAGCGCTCGACGTTCAACTCCGTTTGCTTGTCCAGCATGTCGAGGATCTGGATCTTGCCGTTGCCGCCCTCCAGCAGGCGCTGACGGAATCCGTACACTTCCTTGCGCTGCGTGTCCATCACCTCGTCGTATTCGAGGAGGTTCTTACGGCTGTCGAAGTGGCGTTCCTCGACCTTCTTCTGGGCGGCCGCGATGCGCCGCGACACCATCTTGTCCTCGATGGCCTGGCCCTCCTCCATACCCATCATGGTCAGGAGT
>Ga0182024_10014945_pt1 | contig 14944 bp, 13 predicted proteins | sample P32metaG_FD_120480 | JGI IMG/M metagenome (GOLD analysis project Ga0182024, IMG submission 120480) | Permafrost microbial communities from Stordalen Mire, Sweden - P3-2 metaG (Illumina Assembly) | ecosystem: Environmental > Terrestrial > Soil > Wetlands > Permafrost | place: Sweden: Stordalen... | reverse complement strand
CGAGAGCAGCCCATCCCGATGATCGCAACTTTGTCCTTGATGCCTGTAGCCATCAGATCCTCACTCAATTGGTTGGCGCTGCTTTCCAGAAGTAGCGGTAAAAGCCGCGCGTGTCGTCACGCTCCTTGATGCGAAAACGCATGCGCAGGCGCGTCCCCACTTCGAACGCCTCGGGCTGCACATCCACGAACTCCATCAGCAGTCGTGCGCCGAGGTCGAATTGGGCGAACCCAAGATAAAGCGGGGGCGACGGATGGTAGGTCAACATGTCGGCGGTGTAGGTGAGCACCCGAGCACCCTCCTCCGCGAGGCACACCGGCGAAAACGCGCTCCCCGGGGCCCTGCAATTCACGCAATAGGCGAGTTGTGGAAATTGGACCTGGCCGCAGGAAGAACACTTGCCTGCAACAAATCCGTTGATCTGGTCCGAGGAGCGATACTGCTCCGTCAGCGCCGTCTTCGTGTCGCGCTCGGCGCGCATGCCCCACTCCGGCGCGATCTCACCGTAGAACGAGGCCATCTGAGCGTAGCTTCGCGCCGTGACGCCAGCCGCCAGCACATCTTTCACCGTGTGCGCCGGTCGCGCCGACACCACCGCAGCAGTTGTCCGCAGCACGATGACATCGCTACCTTGTCCGAAGCCGGCCACCACCACCACCTCGCCTGGAGAGGACTGGTCGAGAACGTTCGCGAGCATCAAGAGACTGTGTGCTGCTCCGGCGAAACCGCTGTCCTGATCCAACGGCTCCGCGATCGATGTCGCCGGCAGGCCCACCGCCTTCGCGATCGCATCTGCCGCCCCTTTGGATGGGGACGGGAAGATGAATTTCGACACCTCCGCCGCACCCACCTTCGCGTTGGCGAGCGCAGCACGTACGGCTTCGACACCGATCTTCAAATAGCCTTCGTCGCGAATCCAGCGCTCTTCCCAGAAGTAGTCGTAAGAGGCGCCGGCCGCCCTGAAATGATCCACGAGCAGTGTCGTGCTCGAGGCCGAGCCGATGATTTCCGCGGCCACATCCTCCGCGCCGACGAGAAACGCCGCGGCGCCCGCGCCATATTGCATTTCCTGCGTGCTGGCAGGCCGCGCGCGCGGTCGCTCCGACCCGATGACCAAGGTCGGATGCCTACCCGCTTGCAGAGCCGTGGACAATGCGGCCACGCCGGCGCGCTGCGAGCCGCCAAAATCCAAGGCCCGCACCGTTCGCTGTAAACGCAGCGCAACCGCAACGATGGCGCTTGACTGCAAGTCCGCCGTCGGAGCGGTGGTCGAGGCGAGGTCGACCTCGGCAACCTTCGCCCGATCCCGGCGTCCGAGGCATTCCCGCGCAGCCTCCACGGCCATGGTCACGACATCCTCGTCCCAGCAACAGTACGCACGCCGCCCCTGCGCGAGCCCCTTCAACGAGGGTGCCATCCACGCATGAGTCGAGGCGATAACCGCGCGCTCGAGGCGCAGGCGGGGAATGTAGGCTCCCCAGGCCGTGATACCAAACGTCATGTCAAAACTCCGTCCCAGGTTGCGCCATTCGCTGCGCCGTGAACCCCGTATCCAGGCTGACCTGGAAGGTGATGGTTTTATTCATAAGTTCCGATAGTTATTTGATGCGCGCCAATCCTCGATCGAGCACGACCTGGTCGCGCTCCAGGGCACGCGCGCGAAAGCGCCACGCGCCTGCTTCCTCGAACAGCTCGACCCGAATCGTATCGCCCGGGTAGACCGGTCGGCTGAAGCGCACGAAGATTTCCGCGAGGCGCGCGGGATCGCCGCTACAAAGATGCTGGACCAAGCCGAAACAGGCGATTCCGAAGGTGCACAGGCCATGCAGAATCGGCTTGGTAAACCCGGCCTTTGCGGCCATGTCGGGATCGATGTGGATCGGGTTGTAGTCGCCATTTAGACGATAGATGAGCGCCTGGCGGGGAATGGTCGGCACGTCGATGACCCGGTCCGGGGCGCGATCCGGGAGCGCCGAGGGCACGGTGGCAGGCTCCCTCCAACTGCCGCAACCGCCATCACCCCGCAGAAAATAAGTCGAGCGCACGCGACAGATGGTCGCGCCGCTCTTCGCATCGACAATGCGCTTTTCGAACGAGATGACGGCACCCTTGCCGGGGCCCTTGTCATCGACACCCAGTACCTCGTACTCCGCGCGCACCGTCGCCGCCGGCTCCAGCGAGCGCTCGAAAACGATGCTCTGCTCGCCATGCAGGACCTTCACATAATCGATTTCGAGTTCCCGATCCGTGAGCCAGGCACCCGGATAGCCGATCACTGCCGCCTGCGAGGGAATGATGCGCAGGCCTTTCTCGTAGACGAACGGCAGTTCCTTGGCGTCCAACGGATCGGCGCCGACGCCCACCCCGAGTGCGTAGAGGATCGTGTCCTTGGCGCTGTAGGACTGCTCCAACGGCGGAAATTGTCGGGAAATCAGTTTCTTCAGATTCATGTAAGTCGCTTCAATGGGTAAACCGCACTATCAATACAAAGCGCAAACCACTGTCCTCTCACAAGTGAGGGCGCAGCGGCGGCCGAGCCGCCCATAATCAGCGCGCGATGCGCCAAAACGCCGACTTACTGCTGGTCGACCACTGATTCGGTACTCAACGCGGGCGATGTGCACCGAGGGTACATCCGGCGAGCACCGCCGGCACTCCCCCCTCGTTGCTCCATGCGTGGCATTCACCGTTATGCACGACGACCTCGCCGGGCTTCAGCGTGACCTGCTGTCCGCTCGACATGGTCAAGGTCGCCTCGCCCTGCAGCACGACCTCGAAATCGATGGTATCGGTCTCGTGAAAGGCGTTGCTCTGGCCGCGCAGCGCCGGTTCTCCGGTCTCGGCAAAATCCACCGCCTCGATGAGAGCGGGCGCGGGTGAGCGCGGTTCGATCGTGATCATGAAGAAGCGAAAGCCCCCGGGCGGCGGAAACAGTGTTCGTGCCCGCGGATCCCGACCATCGTTAGGAAAGCTCGGTAACTCGTCGGCGCTCCAGAACACATAGGTCTCGCCGAGACCACCCGCTTCGATCGACGCTACCAACTCGTCGCTGACGACAATCGAACGACCGTCCTTGTCGTGTCCAGTTACAACGCGCCGTCTGCTCATCGGGGGTCTCCCGCGTCCGAAAAGACGCTCTGCCGTAGGTCGATAACGCCGCACTCTAGCAGCCTCTGCCATGCCCATCAGCGCAGTTCCGTCATAGCATCCCCCCCAATTTGACAGGGGCACACCGTCGGCGAGTGAGCATAAGTTCGATTGGCTCGGCCGCCGCTGTGAGCGAACGAGCAACGGCAAAGGGGATGGTTCATGTCAAAATGTATTCTGATCATCGGCGGCGCCGGCGGTGTTGGATCCGCCGTCGTCGACATTCTGGCGAGCCGTGGTTATACAGTTGCGACAACCGTCTTGGACGCGGCCGAGGCGGATTCGATCCATAGCCGTTACGACGGTGCCGTAAAAGCGCACACGGTTGACCTGTCGAACGCGACGGCCGCGCTCAAGAAAATCAAGTTGCTGGTTGAGTCTCTGCCAGCATTGGACGCCGTGGTTGTTTGCGCCGCAAGCTCGCCTCTCGGTCCGATGGAGCTGACTCCTCTTTCAACCTACGTCAAGGCATTTGAGATCAATTGCGTAAGCGCGGTGTCCGTATACCAGGCGACGTTGCCGGCGCTTCGCAAGAGCGGCGGCCGGATAGTCCTTTTGAGCTCGATGGGCGGGCGCGCAGCATTTCCGTTTTTGTCGCCGTATATTGCGACGAAGTTCGCGCTCGAAGGCTTGGGCGACGTCATGCGGCGCGAGGCCGGCCCGCAAGGCGTAAAGGTCAGCCTCATTGAGCCGGGCGCGATCCGGACCAACATGGTTCGGCAACAGATACTGGATGTTCAAACTTCCTATGGCGCGCTCGGCGGCGAGGATCGAGAGCGCTACGGATATCTCTATAACGGATTTCTGAAGATGGCCGGCGACAGCCTGAGGGAGACGGCCGCAAAACCGGATGAGATAGCCGCGGTTGTTGTGGAAGCCCTCGACGCGCCGGAACCCGAGAGCCGCTATGTCGCTGGTGCGGACGCCAAAACCTTTTTCCAAATGACCCGTGCAATGTCGGACCGGGAAGTTGATGAGATATTCCGCCAGATGTTTCTGACCTGAGGACGTGCCGCTCTCCCCTCACAAGTGAGAGCGCCTCCGCAACCGAGGCGCCGCATAATCCACATCGAAATTCGGGCCGCTCCAGCGCCCGAAAAGCAATCGATCCAAGGGGTAGCTAGATGGCGTCGGATATGCTCAAAGGCAAAGTGGTCCTGGTGACGGGTGCGGGCAACGGCATTGGCGCGGAGATTGCCAAGCTTGCCGCCAAGCAGGGGGCAAAGGTCGTGGTCAACGATCTGGGCTCGTCTCAATTCGGCGAAGGGGCCGACACGAGCCCGGCGCAGAAGGTCGCTGACGAGATCCGTGCGTCGGGGGGCGATGCGGTACCGAGTTTCCACAGTGTGGCGGCGTGGGATAGCGCCCATGCGATCGTGGATGACGCGGTCCAGGCCTACGGCAAGCTCGATGTGGTGGTCAACAATGCGGGAGTGCTCCGCGACTCGATGTTTCACAAGATGAGGGAAGAGGATTGGCATACCGTCCTCGGGGTGACCCTGTCGGGCTACTTCTACGTTTCCCGCGCGGCGGCCAACCTGTTCAAGAATCAAAACGGCGGCTGCTATATCCACATGTCCTCGACCTCGGGGCTGATCGGCAATTTCGGGCAGGTGAACTACGGCGCGGCCAAAATGGGTGTCGCGGGACTCTCCAAGTGCATTGCACTCGATTTGACCCGATTCAACGTCCGGTCTAACTGCATTGCGCCATTCGCCTTTACCCGAATGACCGCAAGCATTCCCGCGGATAGCGAGGAGAATCGCCGACGCCTCGCCGTGCTTCAGCAGATGACGGCGGGAAAGATTGCGCCCTTTACCGTGGCTCTGATGAGCGATGCGGCAGCCGATGTGACGGGTCAGATCTTCGGTGTGCGCAACAATGAGATCGTCCTCTTCACTCAGCCCCGTCCGCTGCGCACGACACAGAAATCCGACGGCTGGACTGCCGAGAGTTGCGTCGAGACGGCTTTACCCGCCTTGAGGCCGTCCATGTACAAGCTCGACCGCTCATCGGATGTCTTTGCATGGGATCCCTTCTAGCGTAGATCCTTAGCCTGGGTGCGCTTCGCGTAGTACTGTGAACTCACCGCGCGTCTTCCGACTTCTTCTCCAGGATAGCTGGCTATACTCGAATCGCTTCGAACAAAGAGCCCGCGCGCTCGACCTCACGCTGCCGCAATGTGAAGTGCTCCTGCATTTAGCGACTCACGAAGGAGTCAGCCAGGTCCAGCTGGCGAAGCTCATGGATATCGAGCCGATGACTCTAGTGCGAACACTTGACCGCCTGGAATCCCGCGAGAGGCTGGAGCGGCGTCACGATCCTTCGGATCGACGGGCACGCTATATTTATCTCAAGGCTGAGGGGAAGCTGCTCGTAGATGAGATATGGCGCTTGCTCGACCTTACGCGTCAGGAGGCGTTTGCCGGGATTCCGAAGAGACACGCGGCCCTCATGATCTCAGTACTTGGGAGAATGCAGCGCAACCTCGCCTCGCTGCAATCCCCTCCTCATCCCGTGGGAGGGCTTCGAAGGCGAGCACTCGTAGCACGCAAAGGTAGCGATTGATGTCAGAAGCGCACGGGCGCCGCTGCATCCTGCGCTCTGATCTGCGGCCATCCACCTCTTGAGAAGACACGCTCGATCCAGCCGTGTCCAACTTGGCCGTCCCAGACCCAGCGGGCAGGTCCCTCGCACGCCAAGTCGACCTCGCAATCGAGAGTGCCGGGATACATCCCCTGAGGCATGAGCGTGATCGGTAGCGCCCCCAGCAACTCGCCGCTGATTTGCTCGCGCCGCCCTTCGCAGGTAAAGCTGACAGTGAAGTCGCGGGGTTCACCCAGGGTTCCGGTCAACAAGGGTCCGCAATAGTCCGTGACCGGCAGGAACTCGGTGCCGCGCCAGACATACCCCATGAAGTAGATCGGCCGTCCGGTCACGAAGACCTGGACGCAGTGGAAGATGCGGCCGTCCGGGAAGGTTCCATTGACCCACGACTCGCGCCACATGTGGCTGTTGTGGCGCGGACCGCAGGAGTGGTCGCGATGACCGACGGCGTCGAAGCGGATTGCTTCGCCGTGAATCTCGACAGTACCGGTCACATGTGTGCTCTGCTCGATGTGGATGCCGGACCCGCTGACCGCGAGATTGTGGTCGTGCGCCTCCATCTTTTGCCGCGCCCCTTTGCCGAATGCCGGCGTCGTCGCCGTACCCACCAAGTCCACTTTGACCCGCTCGGTCGGTCCATCCGTCAACGGACTGGCGGCAAGATCGGCCATGAGCACGCGCCTGGCGACCCCGTCATAGCGCATGCGCCAGGACTCCAGCGGCACGACCGGATGGATCTCGGCCTCACCGGTCCGCATCGACTCACCTTCCACGCGGGGCGCGAAGGTACGGCTCACCATGATCTGGCCGTTCGGTAGGTAGAGGGCGAAAATCGCCTCCCAGATCTCCCGCCCCAAAAGGCCCCAGTGCATATAGGCAGCGATTCCCGAAGCCGCGTCATAGCAGGTGAACTGGGCGCTCTCGCTCCAGAGCGGGGAGTTTTCCGGCATCGTGTGGAACTGGTCGTCGGTCGCGGACACCTGGTGAGAAAATGGTGGCATGAGTTACCTCGGTTGCGGTTTTCGATAATGACTTCAGCGCTTGCCCGTGAGCACATCGAGCCCACCCTCGGCTGACATCTCGATGCCGATCAGCCGGGCCAAGCCGCGCGTGAACGGGTTGTTCGCGATCGCTGCATCGCTGCGCCCCTGGCCGCTCGCTCTGCCCATCAGGGTGAGGGCACGCATCGCTTGGATGGAGCTATGGATTCCGGACATCACTTCGTAGAAGCGCACGTCGCCCAGCGGCTGGTCACTCAACTCCTCATAGCGTCGCAGCAACGCCGTCCGGTCTGGGAAACCCTCCGGCAGCTTCAGGCCGAACTCCACAGTGAAGACATGCGTCATTTGGAGCCAATGACCGAGATCCTTTTCCCGAGCGGCCAAGCTCGCCCCCTCCCAATCGATCACGGCCCGCACACCCATGTCGTCATCGAAGATCATATTGCCAATCCGGCTGTCGCCCCAACTCAGCACTACGTCGTCCTCGGGCGCCATCCGCTCCCGGGCCCACCGCAGACCCGCCTCGATCACCGGCACTGTCAGACCTTCCGCCGCCCAGCGGTAAAAGTGCTCGTAATAGGCGAGCTCACGCTCGGCGCTCGTCCCCTCTCCTCGGCGATGCAACCAGTCCAATCCCCGGCCCCGCCAGTCGACCTGATGTACCTGAACGAGGGCGGCAGTCGCGTTGTCGCACAGTTCGCGGCGTTGCTGCGGCGTGAGGCCCAACACCCAGCCGCTCGAAGCGAAGCTCGGATCGTCCGAAGGAATGTTTCCCTCGATGTGCTCCATGATCAAGAAGGGCGAGCCGAGAATCGTGGCGTCGCGCTCCATCCACAGTGCCTTCGGCACCGGCACGGCGCAGGACTCCAATGCCCTCATGACGTCGAACTGGCGGCCCACGTCGTAGGTGGGAAAGAGAGCCTCTCCGGTGGGCTCGATGCGCGCCACGAGGCTGCGGCGATTCTCAGCACCTCTGCTCCACCAGACCGCTTCGAACAGCGCCGTGATGTTCGAGAAGCCATTTGAGCTCGGCGCGCGCAGCTGGTCGATCCGGATTCGCGACGCCCCCTCTATTCGCTTGGCCAGCCAGTCGGCCAACACGTGCGCGACGTCCGCCGCTGACCTGCGCCCGATTGTCTGCAACATTCATCTTCCCCTTATTTTCCCGGTGCTCCAGAATTTTGCACCGGGGTGGAGCCGTGAATTGCGTGTGCAGTATAGGTACCGCGCCAAATGCCCTCCCCCGCAAAAGCGTGAGGTGCATAGGAGCATTGTGAGCGTCGGCTATCGAGAATTGGCCCCTCGGGTCCGAGGTCTCACTGATTTACCAGGTGGCTCATCCCGATTCGGCCGGCGCGCTCGAGATGCATCTCCACTGCACCAGGGTATAGGAGAGATCCTCTCGCTTGTGATCTTCAAATTCGGCTGTAACCGTTGCGCCGATTTGAACTGCCTGCATTGGATCACCGAGGAGGTTGCCGATCATTCGGACATTTCCGGCGTGAGGCAACTCGACGAGCGTCACGAGATAAGGACCTTGGTCTTTCAAGGCGGGGTGCGTGGGATGCCATACACGCTCCCAGCTATATATTCTGCCGGTCGGCTCCGTTTCGACCCAGTCGATCTCGAAGGAAAGGCAGCGGTGGCAAAGCCATTCGGGGCCCCATTGGAAGACGCCGCATTTCGTGCAGCGCTGGATCATCAATCGGCGCTGACGAGCACCATCCCAATAAGGCGCATCCAACCCATCATCTTCGGCGACGGGGACGGGCAAACCCTCGGCCAGATACGTCATTGCAACGTCTCCGCTGTTCCAACGATGAGGTTGGACGTTGGTGCGACCATCGGTCCTGAAGCCATGAGCGCCAGTTTTGCGTTTGGCACTTGCGCCGTAGAGTGGCCACGCAATTGACGTACCGCTTCGATCTGCAGTACCACGCCGTGCATATAGCATTCGGCGAGATTGCCACCGCTCGTGTTGAGCGGCAACTTGCCACCGGGAGCGATGAGATTTTCAAGCGTCAGAAACTCATTCGCCTCTTCCGCCTTGAGGAAGCCATGTTCGACGAGCGCCATTAAAACCCCGCCGGTAAAATTCTCGTAGATTTGCACCGTGTCGATATCGGTCGGTTTTACCTTCGCCGCCTCGTAAAGCCTCGGCGCCAACGAGGTGAAGCCCGCACCGGCATAGAGCGGCGCATTATGGCTTCTCGCTGCCTCGCGGTAACCCGTGCCTTGTGCCGCAGCCAGAACATAGACGGGTTTATGCCGCAGGTTTTTGGCCCACTCCGCCGGAACCACAATGAGCGCGGATGCCCCGTCATTCTCCATGCAGCAATCGAAAAGACGATGAAAGGGCTCGACGATGAGCCGTGACGCCTCATACGCTTCCTCGGTGAGCGGTTTGCCGTACATGACGGCACGCGGATTCATTTGGGCATGATGATAGGAAGCCATCGCTATCGCCCGAAGCGCGGCGCTCCCGATTCCATGGTCCTGCATGAAGCGATTGACCCGCATCGCAAACATTTGCGCTGGCGAAATCATTCCGTGCGCGTACCAGGTCGCGCGATCGCCCGAGATTGTCGGATTTGCGGCCAAACCGGCTCCTCGACGAAACGCACCGCTGGTAATCGAGCGATAGACCACGACACAGTTCGCAATGCCCGCTGCGACCGCAGCGGCTGCATTGCCCATGGCCGCGGCCCCCCCGCCCCCGCCACCGCCCCATGCCAGGTTGGAAAATCTGAGTTCCGGAAGTCCTAATGCAGCAGAGAGCCGTTCGGGTGAGCTGCGCTCGTCGGCAAAGGACGCAAATCCGTCGATCTGGCGCACTTCGATGCCTGCATCCTCGGCGGCCGCGAGAATCGCTTGAAGCGCAAGCTTGAATTCGGGAATCGGTGACTTCCCGCGCTTGAAATAAAGCGACTCGCCAATTCCGGCGATCGCCGCTTTACCCCGCAGCGTACGATCCGTCATTTAAACAGGACCTCTCCACGGTCGAGGATCACAACATCAGGGCGTTCGACAGAACGCACCCGGAAACGTGCACCGGTGTCGGTCTTGTAGAATTCGTAGCGCATGGTCTCTCCGGGAAATCCGACACTTTTGAACCTCACGAACATCGATTGAATTCGATCGGGCTCGTCATCGCAGAATTTCTCGATGCACGCTCGGGTTGCAAGACCCATCAAACACATGCCGGCCAGCCAAGGCTCGGGAAATCCGGCCTTCTTGGCGACTTCAGGATCGGCATGGACCGGGTTGTAGTCTCCGCTCAGGCGATAGATAAGAGCGATCTGGCGCGTGGTTTTTATTTCATGGATTGCATCTGGCGGAGTGTCGGGAAGCGGCGGCCTTTCCCTGGCGGGAGTTCCAAAGCTGCCGCAGCCGCCATCTCCCCGTAAGAAATTGGTCTGTTCCACTTTTGCCAGCAGCGTCCCCGCTGAGTCATACAGCTCCTTCTGGAAGTTCACTGTGGCGCCACGACCCGGTCCTTTGTCGTCAACCCCGGTAACTTTATGCCTGGCTATGAGTTTTCCCTGGACGGGAAGGGGTGCGAAGACCTGATAAAAGTGCTCGCCGTGCAGCAGCTTCACCCAGTCCACCTCAAGCGCCGGTTCGCGAAGCCAGAAGCCGGGATAGCCCATGATGCAACACATCGAAGGTACGCCCTTCTGACCGTCTTCGTAGACGTATTGAAGCTGCGCCCGATCATTGGGGTCCATGCCGTAACCCAAACCCAGCGCGTAAAGGATTGAATCCCGGAAAGTCAGATCGTGCTCAATCGTCGGAAACGCGTAATTTCGCAATTTCTCCAAATTCATTCCATTCCCCCGATTAAGCGGAATTTCTCAGCAAGACGCATCGGATTGCCGCTGCAGAGAGCTATTTGGCCGCCTTAAAAAGATCACGCCCGATAATCTGTTTCAGGACTTCCACGGCTCCGCCGCCAATACGGACGAGCCGCGAATCCACGAATGCTCGAGCAATTGGATATTCCCGCATATATCCATAGCCGCCGAAGAACTGCAGGCAGGAATCCACGACTTTACCCTGCAGCGTTGCTGTGAATAATTTCACCTTGGCCGCGTCAACGGGACTCAGTGTGCCGTCCATGAAGCGGCGAATGGACCAGTCGGTGAAAATGCGCGCGGCGGTGGTTTCGGTATGAAGTTGAGCCAGGACAAACTGCGTATTCTGAAAATCGCCAATCGTTTGACCGAACGCCTTGCGCTCGCTGGTGTATTTTATCGTCCAATCGATCGCAGCTTCGCAGACCACAGTGCTGCGAATGGCTTGGGCGAGCCGCTCTTGCACGAGGCGGCCCATGAGCATACCGAAGCCACCCCCCTCCTCACTGACGAGATTGGCGACCGGTACATGTACATCGGCAAAAAAGAGTTCGGCTAAATCCGCGGCATGCGAACCGATTTTCTCCAGGTTGCGGCCCTTGGTGAATCCGGCTCTGTCCGCCTCGACCAGCATGAGACTGATCCCCTTGGCTCTTGCGGCAGGATCGGTCTTTGTCGCCAACACCACGAAGTCGCAGCAAATTCCGTTGGAAATGAAAATCTTTTGTCCGTTGACGACGTAATGGTCCCCATCTTTTATGGCGCGCGTCTTGATGTTCTGCACATCGCTCCCGCCGCTTGGCTCAGTCATGCCCAAGGCACCGATAGCGTCTCCGCTTACCATCCGGGGCAGCCACTTCTTCTTGAGTTCCTCGTTTTTACTCGCCATGAGGTAGGGTGCAACGACTTCGGAGTGGACGAGGAAAGCGCCGCCAGGCCCGCTCATGCCGGCTTTCCAAAGTTCTTCCATGACGACGACGTTATAGAGCCAGTCGGCTCCCGGGCCGCCATATTGTTCGGGAACATCGCAGCAAAGAAAGCCAAGTTTGCCCGCCTTTCGCCACAGCTCGCGCGGCAGACCCCGCTGGCCTTCCCACTCGTAGTGATATGGGGCGATCTCTTCCTCAATAAAACGGCGGACGGTCGCCCTGAAGGCCTGATGATCTGAAGAGAACACTCCACGATCGTCCATGGACAACCCCCCATTGCTTAGCGGATATTGGAAGACAGGCCACGAAAGCCCTTGTACCAGAAGCCCTAATATTCTTTTGAGCCGAGCGTTTCTCGAACTCCCAAATGTGAGAGGTCATCGCGAAAATTTGATTCGTAAGCGATATCCTCAGGGCATCTGTCGGTGGCGGGCTGGGCAGTGATTCTCAGGGCCTGAGGAGCCTGCGGTCAGGAGAACAGGTCGCGCCCGATGATCTGCTTCATCACCTCGACAGCCCCACCGGCGATTTTTGAGACGCGTGCATCCACAAAGGCCCGCGCGATCGGAAGCTCGAAGGTATACCCGGAACCGCCGAAAAACTGCAGACATTCGTCGGCAACCCTGAAATGAAGGTTCGAGGCCACCAGCCTGACCTTGGCCGCGTCGACGCTGGACAGCTTGCCGTCGAGAAACGCTTCGATGCTGCGGTCGACGAAGACGCTTAACCCGGCGGCTTCGGCGCTCAGCTCGGCCAGCTTGAACTGCGTGTTCTGAAAGTCCGCGATGGTCTTGCCGAACGCCTTGCGCTCGCGGGTGTAATCGATGGTCCATTGGATGATGGCATTGATCGCACTGGCGCTGCGGATGGCTTGGACGAGCCGCTCCTGGCAAAGCTTGCTCATCAGAATGCCGAAGCCCGCCCCTTCCTCGCCCAAAAGGTTGGCGCGCGGAGCCTGCACGCCGTCAAAGAATAGTTCGGCCGTGTCCTGGGCATGAAGACCGACCTTTTCCAGAAGCCGGCCGCGTTTGAAGCCGGGCTGGTTGGTCTCGATCACGATCAGCGAGACTCCCTTTGCGCCGGCGGCCGGATCGGTCTTGGTCGCCACGACAATGAGGTCGGCGTTGAAGCCATTTGAGATGTAGATCTTATCGCCGGTGATGCGATATCCGTCGGCCGTCCGTTCCGCCTTCGTACGCAGACTCTTGAGGTCGCTGCCGGCACCGGGCTCGGTCATTGCTATCGCGCCGATCATCTCGCCGGAGGCCATCTTGGGAAGGAAGCGTTGTTTGACCTCCTCACTGCCATAGCTCAGCAGGTAGGAAGCGACCATTTCGGAATGAACCATGAACCCGGATCCCGGTCCGGAGACACCAGCCCGCCACAGTTCTTCAATCACGACCACATTGAAGAGCCAGTCCGCCCCCGCGCCGCCGTAAGCAGTCGGAACGTTGGCGCACAGCAGACCCTGTTCGCCCGCCTTGCGCCAAAGTGCCCTCGGCACGATGCCGTCACGTTCCCATTGCCGATGGAAGGGGACGATCTCCGTGTCGACGAAGCGCCGAACATTGCTGCGAAACAGCTCATGCTCCTCGGAGAAAATAGTGCGTGGAAGCATTCCCTTTCCTCAGTGAAGCCCGATGACGGTGATTCCAGACATCATACGAGTAAATCCTCCATGCGGCTTCGGTGTAGCCTCACCGAATTCGTACGATTCCACGGTCGAGCACGATTTCGTTGCGCTCGACCACACGGGCGCGGAAACGCCACCGGTTGTCGTCTTGCAGCAGTTCGAGGCGGATCGTTTCGCCCGGGAAAACGGGCTTGCTGAATCGCGTGAAAAGCTCGACGAGCCGGTCAGGATCGTTGTCGCAAAGCTCGCGGACCAGGCCGTAGCAGGCGATTCCGAAGCTGCACAGTCCGTGAAGGATCGGCCGCTCAAAACCGGCGGCCGCGGCCGCCGTGGGATCGGCGTGGATGGGATTGTAATCACCGTTCAACCGGTAGATCAGCGCCTGCCGAGGAATGGTGGCGATCTCGATGACCTTGTCCGGAGCCCGTTCCGGCAGCACCGCGAGCGCCGGCAACGGTTGTCCCCAGCTGCCGCAGCCTCCGTCGGCACGCAGGAAGTAAGTCGAATGCACGCGGCAGATCAGTCCGCCATCGGCATGGTCGAGAATCCGCTTCTCGAAGTACACGACGGCGCCCTTTTCGGGCCCTTTGTCTTCGACACCGAGAACTTGGTATTCCCCACGGATCGTCGCCGTCGGCTTCAGGGGCCGCTCGAAGATCATCCCCTGTTCGCCGTAGACAACCTTGAGAAAATTGATGCCGAGGGCCGGATCGGTTAGCCACATGCCAGGAAAGACGAGCACCGAGGATTGGGACGGAAGGATCCGCAAGTGCTTCTCGTATACATACGGCAGCTGGACGGGATCGACCGGATCCGCACCCACACCTACGCCCAGGGCGTAGAGAATGGTATCTTTCGCATCGTATTGCTGCGTGATCGGCGGGAATTTCCTGTGAATCAACGCATCCAAATTCATCTGTGGTCCTGCTGTCGGATCGTGCCTCTCGCCGGCGCTAACTGCAGCAGGCGGCAGGACTTTGAGACACTCCCAAAAACGCTGGGGGAAACGACAATCAGGCCATGTCAGCTTAAGGGCACTTGGCTCGATCTAGGCTTAAGGGTTATTGAAATGGCGTCTCCGGAACTCGCACAGCTTGTCGCAAGACTTCGCGCAACGAAAATTTCAGGTGACCAGCCGATCGAAGAGATGCGGCTGAGTTGGGACAAGTTTGCCGCCGCATTTCCACCTGCCCCGGATATTTCGTTTGCCTCCGTTGCGGCGGGGGGCGTGCCGTCGGAATGGGTGTCCGCTCCCGGTGCCGATGAAAGCCGCATCGTGCTGTATCTTCACGGCGGCGGATATTGCATCGGCAACCTCGCAAGCTGCCGTAATTTCGCCGGACGCGCCTGCCGGGCCGCCGGCGCCAGGGTCCTGTCCGTCGCCTATCGGCTGGCCCCGGAAAATCCCTTCCCGGCAGCGCTGCAAGATGCGCTCGCCAGCTATCGTTGGCTGCTCGATCAAGGCATCCCGTCATCCAGGATTGCACTGCTTGGAGATTCGGCGGGCGGCGGCCTTGCCTTTGCCACGGCCATATCCCTGCGTGACGCGAACGACCCCTTGCCCGCAGCAATCGTGGCGGTCAGCCCATTGACCGATCTGGCGAAGGAGAGCCCGTCCCTGAAGGAGCGGGCTCATCTCGATCCCATCGTTACCTATGAGGGCAGTATGACCAATGCGCTGCGCTATGTCGGCCAACAGGGCAATTTGAAAAATCCGCTTGCCTCTCCCCTTCACGCCGCACTTGAGGGGTTGCCGCGCATGCTCATCCTGGT
>Ga0182024_10014944_pt1 | contig 14945 bp, 12 predicted proteins | sample P32metaG_FD_120480 | JGI IMG/M metagenome (GOLD analysis project Ga0182024, IMG submission 120480) | Permafrost microbial communities from Stordalen Mire, Sweden - P3-2 metaG (Illumina Assembly) | ecosystem: Environmental > Terrestrial > Soil > Wetlands > Permafrost | place: Sweden: Stordalen... | reverse complement strand
TCCATGCGCGCCGGCCACGCGTTTTCGGTTTCGCTCGAAATGATCCACCGCGAATTTCAGGAGCCGGTGGCGGGCGAGTTCCGGCGCGCCTTCGAGGAAGCCAACCTCGGCTTGCCGATGGAGATCGCCCTTGAAAAGCTGGCCACCCGCGTGCCCTCGCTCGACGTTCACTTCTTTGTTTCGGCGGTGCTGCTGCAGAAGCGCACCGGCGGCAACCTCGCCGAAATTCTGGACAAGCTGGCCTATGTGATCCGCGAGCGCTTCAAGCTTCGCGGCCGCATCCGCGCGGTCAGCGCGCACGGCCGCATGACCGCCACGGCGCTGAGTTGTATTCCCATCGCGGTAGCCATCCTGATGTTCTATACCAATCCGGATTACGTGAAATTCTTCTTTACCGACGACACCGGCAACATCATGCTGGGCGCCGCCGTCGGGCTGCAGATCATCGGATACCTGATCATGCAAAAGATCGTGAACATCGAGGTTTAATGCCATGACGTTCTTATTCACTCTGATCCTGTTCGTCGCGCTCGCTGTCGGCGTCGCGCTGGCTGGTATGAAGCTGTACGTGCGGCCGAAGGAGGCGATGGAGCGCGTGGTCGGCGGCATAGATCCGACCGAACACGTCCCGTCCCACCCCAGCCTGGCCTTTCACGATCTGATCAAGAAGCTGGGCAACATCGTGCCGCAGTCCCCCAAGGACGTCACGGTGATGCAACGCCGCCTGATCCGCGCCGGCATGCGCGGCGAAAATTCGCTGAAAATTCTCTATGGCGCCAAAGCCGCGCTGGGCGTGATCCTGCCGCTGATCGCCGCCGCCGCCATGGCCGGCTCGACCACCGAAACCGGCAACAAGTTCGGAACCGTGCTGATCGCCGCAGCGGTGGGCTTTTTCGGTCCCAACGAATTTGTCCGCCGCGCGGCCACGCGACGGCAGCGGGAGATCGCGCGCGGTTTGCCGAATGCCCTCGATCTTTTGGTGGTTTGCGTGGAGAGCGGCTTGGGACTCGATCAGGCGATCCTGCAGGTTTCAAAGGAACTGGACAAGGCGCATCCCGATATCAGCGAAGAGTTCGCCATGGTCAACCTGGAACTGAAGGCCGGGAAACGGCGCGTCGAAGCGCTTCGAAATCTGGCCGAACGAACCGGCGTCGACGATCTCAAAAAGCTGGTGGCGGTGCTGATTCAGGCCGACCGCTTCGGAACGGGCATCGCGCAGAGCCTGCGCGCCCACGCCGATTTCATGCGCGTGCAAGCGCGCCAGGTGGCCGAGGAAAAAGCCGCCAAGCTCGGCGTCAAACTGGTTTTCCCGATTTTTTTCTGTATTCTGCCGTCCCTGTTTGTGGTGACGGTCGGTCCGGTGGTGTGCAAGATCATGCGAGAGCTGCTGCCGATGATGAACAACATTTAGGGAATTGAGGACTCAGGAGTCAGAATGCCGATTCGGAATTCTGACTGCTGGCTCCTGGCTCCCGGTTTTCTAGTACTCGCCTAAAGATTAGGACTAGAAGAGCCGAATTATTCTTGTCAGGAAAGGAGACATGGACGAATGGATACTTCCACTGTTCGAATTGTTTGCGCCGTGCTGGCGGTCCTTTTTTTGGGGATCATCGTGCTGCGACGCAAGAAAAACGTTGAGTAAGGACGCCGAAGCAAAAGTGGGGCTGGCCGTTAAGCGGTGCAGATAGATGTTATGTGGCGCGGACCAAAGCCCGGCTGGGTAAGTCCGCGCTATTTTCCAAGCAGTTATTTAGAGTTTCCGAAGGATGGAGTTCAAGTTATGATTCGCAAGGGCAAGCTTAGTAAGTCTTGGTTAGTGGCATTCACGGGCGCGGTTCTGGCGGCGACGATGACGCTCGGCGCGACGTTCGGCACAGTGGTGCCGATCGGCGGCGAGGCGGCGGACATCGCCCTCGATGAAGCGCGCGGCGTCCTGTACATCGCCAACTTCACCGCGAATCGCATCGATGTGATGACGCTCGCGAATCGCAATATTCAGACGTCCATCAACGTCAACCCGCAGCCGAGCTCCATCTCGCTGTCCCCCGATGGTCACTGGCTGCTGGTGGCGCATTTCGGAAACAATACCGCACCGGCCAGCCCGACCAACGCGCTGACCCTGATCGATCTGACCGCCAACAATTCCAAGCAGGTGATCTCGCTGGGGAATCCGCCGCTGGGCGTGGCTTTCGGAATCGACGACAAAGCGCTGGTGGTCACCACCAATGAGTTTATTCAATTCGATCCGGCCCTGGGCACCACTACGGTGCTTCAGACCATCGCGCAGGTAGCCACCAACGCCATCCCGCAGCCCACCGTAAGCTTCCCGGGAAGCTTCGCGCAGGCTTCCATGGCGGTGTCGCGCGACGGCTTCACCATCGCCGGCTTCGGCGGCACCAGTCCCTATCTGCTGTTCCGCTACAACGTCGGGACCAAGGTGATCACCAGCGCCTTTTACACTTCCTCGCCGGCCGCCGGCCCGCGCGTGGTCAGCCTCAGCGACGACGGCACGTTTGCGACCTTCGCCTGGTGGGTGGCGGACTCCAATCTCAATTCGTCCGCGGAATGGGGCAATCCGTCCGGCCTGCTGAACGTCGGCAGCACCGTGATCGATTCCTCGCGCAGTCTGATTTACGCGCAGATTCCCCCAAGCGGCACTCCCGCCACGGCCAATCCGAACCCGCCGCTGCTGATGATTAATGACAGTGACAATCTCACCGTGCACGATCAGCTCCAGCTCACCGAAAATCTCACCGGCAAAAGCCTCCTGACCAGCGACTACAGCACGGTCTACGGTATTTCCGACAGCGGCGTGATGGTCCTGCCGGTCGGCAACCTGAACAGTTTCCCGCGGCTACAGTCGTCCTCCGAGGATCTGGTCTTCCGCGGCAATTTCTGCGATCGTAGCGTGAACACCCAGACGCTGACCATTACCGACCCGGGCGGTGGAAGCACCCCCTTCAGCATTTCCGCCAACGCCTCGGGCATCACCGTATCGCCGTCGAGCGGAGTGACTCCGGCGGTGGTGACCGTCTCCGTGGATCCCAATGCCTTTGCCAGCCAGAAAGGAACCGTGACCGCGTCGCTGACCATCGGCTCCAGCGCGGCTATCAATCTTCCGAAGCAGGTTCGCGTGCTGATCAATTCCCAGGACCCGTCCCAGCGCGGAACTTTCGTGGATATTCCCGGCAAAGTTGTCGACCTGCTGGCCGATCCCAAGCGCGGCGTATATTACGTCCTGCGCCAGGACAAGAACCAGGTGCTGGTTTATTCCGAGGGAAACAATAATCTTTCGGCGACTCTGCGAACCTGTACTACGCCGACCAGCATGGCCATCACCTTCGATCAACAGTATCTGCTGGTGGGCTGCGACAATTCGCATTACCTGAGCGTCATCGATCTGGACCTGTTACAGGCCCAGCAGCCGGTGGTGCTGCCGTCCGATTACGTGGAATCGATCGCCACCTCCTCGAATGCAATTCTCGCCATGGTCCGGCGAGCCGACGGAACCCTTCCGGGAATCGACCAGATCAACCTGGTGACCCATTCCGGGAGCAAACTGCCGGCCCTGGGCGTGTGGCAGAACCAGTTGGCGCAGGATACGGTGCTCGCCAGTTCGAGCAACGGCGCGAATATTCTGCTGGCCGGCTCGGACGGATCGGTCCTGATTTACAGCGCGACCGCCGGCACCTTCACCGCCTCGCGGAAGGATTTCACGGCGCTCGGCGGATCGTACGCCGCTTCGAACTTCAATCAATATGAGGTGGGGAACAATCTGCTGGACAACTCCGGCGTGCCCCACGCTACGCTGCCGACGTCCAACGGCAGCCCTTCCGGATTTGCCTTCGTCAACCAGAGCGGGTTCTTTACCACCGCGTTGAACGCCGCCAGTCCCGGAATTATCGAGCAGGTGAACCTCACCAGCGGAATCGCCATCCAGCCGACCGCGATGGTGGAAGCGCCGTTGCTGGGCGTCTCGACGACCGCTGCTCCCAGCACCACGACCAGCACGGTAACGTGCCCGCCCGGATCGGTGACCGTGACCACCACCACGACCGGTGCGAGCGGCCCGGTGACCACCACCACCTGTCAGTCTTTATTCCAGGCTTCCGTAAACTCGGCCTTCACGCGCAGCCTCGCTCCGCTTCCCGATCAGACCGAAATCGTGGCCCTGACCACTTCCGGAATCACGGTGCTGCCCTGGACCTACGCGGCTTCGGTTGCCTCCCCGCAGATCACCAAAATCGCCAGCGCCGCCGACGGATCTTCCCCGGTCGCGCCCGGCGGCCTCATCACGGTTTTCGGCAACCAGTTGAGCCCCACCAATCTGGCCACCAGCCAGATTCCCATGCCGACCGCGCTCGCCAATAGCTGTCTTACGGTGAACGGCCAGCCCATGCCGCTGGTGTTCGTCTCGCCCAGCCAGATTAACGCGCAGATGCCGGTCGAAGCCGTCGGTGCGGTGACCATGAACGTACACACGCCGGGCGGCGTTAGTGATAACTTTAATATGACGGTGATGCCCACTGCACCTGCCGTCTTCTTGAGCGGCACTGCCGGTCCCGAGACCAATCTTCCGACGGTGGTTCGCGCCGAGAACAATCTGCTGGTGACGGATTCGAATCCGATTCACCGCGGCGATACTTTGACCATCTATCTGACCGGCCTCGGCCAGACGGCCCCGGTGGTCGGCGACGGATTGCCCGCGCCGGTGAATCCCCTGGCCATCGCGATTGCGCCTCCCACCGTACAGCTCGGCGGCGTCAATCTGCCGGTAACTTACGCCGGTCTTTCGCCGGGACAGGTCGGCGTCGGACAGATCAATGTAGTGGTTTCGAGCAATGCGCCGCAGGGTCTGGGCGTACCGCTGAGCATCAACCAGGGCGGAATGGTGCAGACGTTGGCTCTGCGAGTCGTCCAGTAAGAAAAAAAGGAAGGACAGAACTATGAAATCGTTTGGGATGCTGGTAGTGTGTTTAGCGGCGGCGCTGGCGCCGGCCGCGATGGCCCAGAAGTGGGAATTCGGCGGCGGGGTAGGCGGCGGTTTCTACACTTCGCAGGATGTGACCGATCCGGGCGGATCGGCGTCCGCTAAAATTCAGAGCAATCTCGCCGGCAGTGTGTGGCTTGCCAACAACCGCAGCGATCGCTGGGGCGGGGAACTTCGCGCCGACTATCAGCTCGGCTCGCTCGAGCTCAACCAGGGAGGCACCCAGGCCACCTTCGCCGCGCGCTCCTACGCGGTGCACTACGACGTGCTGTGGTACGGCACCCACGCCGGATCGAAAATCCGTCCCTTTGTCGCCGCGGGAGCCGGGATCAAGGTTTATCAGGGCACCGGCGCGCAGGTGGTCTACCAGCCACTCAGCAATTTCGCGCTGCTGACCCAGGCTCAGGACCTGACGCCTTTGATCAGCGCCGGTGGCGGCGTGAAGATGCAGCTCTCTCCGCACTTTCAGCTTCGCCTCGAAGTGCATGATTATCTGACCACCTTCCCGAAGCAAGTGATCGCGCCGGCACAAGGCGCGAAGGTCGGCGGATGGCTGCAGGATTTCGTTCCCTCGGTCGGCGTCAGCTACACTTCGAGCGACGGACGATAAGACCACCTTTAGCCAGAAGCCAGAAGCCAGAAGCCAGAGTCGCGGCGGCTTTCATTCTGGCTCCGGGCTTCTGGCTTCTACTCGATATCAGGAGTCAGAACGCCCCTCGCGCTCTGACTCCTTTTTTATTAGCTCAAAGTAAAAAATTCGTAAAAAGATACGGCTGGCTACTTTTAAACAAGAGGCGGTCAGTTCGTCTTGTTATATTTGGCCCATGTATCCGCTTCGGATCTTTCTGCTGATTTGCGGCCTGGCGCCCTCTCTCGCGCTGGCCGCGGATTACGTCGGCAGCTACGTCTGCAAAACCTGTCATCCCGACGTCTGGGCGAATTTCTACCGCAATCCTCATTACAAGAGCATCGCCTCGGGTAAGGAGAAGCCCGAAAATACCGGCTGCGAAAGCTGTCATGGACCGGGCCAGGCCCACGTCGAGGCGCGCGGCGGCAAGCCCACCATCGTGGCCTTTTCCGAGCTCGGCCCGGAAAAAACCCTGGACGCCTGCCTGCGCTGCCACGGCCAGACCATTTCGCGCGCCAATATCCGGCGCAGCGTTCACACTCAGGAGGACGTGGTCTGCACCAGCTGCCACTCCATTCACAAATCTCCCGCGCCGAAATTTCTGTTGGCCAAACAGCAGACCGATCTGTGCTACGGCTGCCACGCTTCCGTGCGTGCGCAGTTTTCGATGCCCTTCAAGCATCGCGTGAACGAGGGCGCCATCCAGTGCACCGATTGTCACAATCCCCACGGCGCCTTCGCCAACACCTGGAAAATGGCGGTCCGCCCGCGCATGATGGAACAGCGTGAAGGCAACGAAGAAGCCTGTCTCAACTGCCATACCGATAAGCGCGGGCCCTGGGTCTATGAGCACGGCTCGGTTCGCGTCGAAGGATGCGAGACCTGCCATCAGGCCCACGGATCGATGAACGCGCGTCTGCTGCGCCGTCCGACCGTCTTCACCGTGTGTCTCGAATGTCACAACGGCGAGGGCAAATTCGGAAGTTTCGGACCCGCCTTCGGCACCGGCGTGGCGCGTCCCACCGCGGATCACAACCTGGCCGACCCGCGTTATCGCAACTGCACCGTATGCCACGCGCGAATCCACGGGTCCAACACCAGCGAATTCTTTTTGAGATAAGAGGCGGCGATGAAAAATACACTCATCCTTACTTGTGCCGCCTCCGCGGCCTTGCTCTGCGCGCAGCCGCCCGTCGCTCCCACCACCGGCGAGCAGGTCGGAAACCCGCGCGGCGACAACCTCGAAAATTACAACGTGATGGAATCGTTCGAGCTCGGCTATCGCTACGCCACCGTCGGTGGCGATTTCGGGATGTACCGCAGCACCGTCAACTACACCGATGGAGTCCGCCTGCTTTCGAGTTCTCTGTCCGTGCAATCGCGCGACGGCAACGGCCGCTGGTTCGATCACATTACGCTCAACACTCAGGGCCTGGGCGGCGATCCCTACGAAATGGCCACCCTGCGCGTCGAAAAGAACCGGCTGTATCGCTACGACATGACCTGGCGCCTGAACGATTTCTACGATCCGTCGCTGACCATCGCCAACGGCGCGCATTTTGAAAACACTTCGCGCACCTGGCAGGATCACGACCTGACCCTCTTCCCGCAGAGCGATTTGAAGTTTTTCCTGGGCTATTCTCGCAACGTCGAAACCGGTCCGGCGCTGACCACCATCCAGTTGTTCGATCCCCGCAGCGACACTTTCCCGCTGCTTGCCAATATTCATCGCGTGCAGAATGAATACCGGCTCGGCGGCGAAGTGAAATTCTTCGGCTTCCGCCTGAACGTTCTGCGTGCCTGGGTGGATTTTAAGGAAGATACGCCGACCAACATTATCGCCAGCACCGAGCCCGGCATGAGCGGCGTCGGCGCTGGCGTCCTCACCCAGTATTCGAGCAGCCAGCCGTATCACGGCACCAGTCCCTACTGGCGCGTCGGTCTGTTCCGCGAGGGCAAGCGGCTGTGGGCCGTGAACGGGCGATTCGTCTACGTGGCCGGAAATCGCGACTTCATCGACAACGAAGGGTCGGCCGGGTTTACCACCGTCGGAGCCGCCCTGACGCAGCAGATTCTGGTGATCGGCGACGCCCGGCGTCCCGCCGCCACCGGCAATCTGACCCTGATGTTTTTCCCGGCGTCCTCCGTCACCATCACCAATCAGACCACCGTGAACAATATCCGGACCCAGGGAAACGCGCTGTTCGCCGAAATTCAGAACGGTTTCGCCGTCACCCCCTTCATTCCCTACACCTATCTCGGTATCCGCACCATCGCCAATACTACGGACGCCGAGGTTCGCCTGCGCAAGTGGTTCGCGGTGCATGCCGGTTACAGTTATACCGACCGGCGGATCGGCGTGATCGACGGACAGGAAAATTTCGGCCAGCCCGCGCCCACCAACCAGCCGCTCACCCAGACCAACATCTTGAACGCGGGAACGCTGGGATTCCGTCTGCGTCCGGTGAAGCCGCTGACCATTCTGCTCGACGGCGAAATCGGCCGCGCCAACATGCCCTACACGCCCATCAGCGACAAAAATTATCAGGTGTTCCGCGCTCGCGTCGAATACAAGCAGAAATCCTATCGTCTGGGCGCCTACGCCAAAACCGATTACAACATCAACTCCGATTCCCTCACCAGCTACGCCTCGCGATCGAGAAACTACGGCGTGAGCGGTTCCTGGACGCCGAACGAATGGTTCGCCATCGACGCCGGATATTCGAAGATGCATCTGAACACCCTGGGCGGAATGGATTTCTTCGTCATCGGCCAGCTCATCAACTTCAATTCCCTCTACATCAGCAATATTCATGCCGCGAATCTCGGCGCGCGATTCAGCATCAAAAAGCGCGCGGACCTGTATTTCGGCTACAACCACACGCAGGACGTCGGCGACGGCCGCTCGACGCCCGACGGCCTTCCTCTCGGCGCCGGCACGACCACCACGCTCGATGCATTTCTGGTGGCGCAGACCTTTCCGCTGAAGTTTCTCTCGCCCGAAGCGCGCCTGTCCGTCCGGCTGAACCGGCAGATCCGCTGGAACATCGGATATCAATACTACGGTTATAGCGAGCAGTTCTCCAGCCTTCAGAATTTTCACGCGAACACCGGATACTCGTCGGTGCTGTGGTCGTTCTGAGCCGCCCTAAAGAAGGCCCTAGGCCCTGCCGATTAGATTGTTATGGATTTCCAGGGTACTCCCCTGAACATGACCACCCTGCTGGTATGCAGCATCGCCGTCATCGCCCTGATTTTCATTTGGCGGAAACGGTATGAGAGCAACTTGCCGCTGATGTTTTACTTCGTGGCGGTGATTTTCTCGAACCTCTCGGACCGGGCCGTCAATCCGTATCTTCTTTATACCGGCCTGCTTTTCGCCCTGCTGCTGCGTTTCGAGTTCCTGAACCCCGGGTTCGCCAAAGTCATCGCCTTCTTCGCCGGCAGTTCCATGGGGCTGATCATCTTCGTGTATCTGTCGCAGGTGTTCGGCGACGGTTCGTCTCCCTTCTAGCCAGCCTGCCCGCAATGCTAGCATTGATAGCATGGCCACTCTTACCATCCGCAAACTGGATGAGCGCTTGAAGGCCCGCCTCCGGCTGCGCGCCGCCCAGCATAAGCGATCGATGGAAGAAGAGGCGCGCACTATCCTCAAGCTCGCGCTCGAGCAAGATGAGTCCGGAGCGAATTTTGCTCAATCGATTCGGAAACTTTTCTCCGGCGTCGGGCCGCTTGAGATCCCGGATCTGCGCCGGGAGCCGGTTCCCAAACCGCGTTTCGGCCGATGATTATCGTCGACACGAACCTGATTTCCGAGTTGTCGAAACCGGAACCCGATCGCAACGTCCTCGACTGGTTTTCAGCGCAATCGCCTTCGAAGTTATACACCACCGCCATCAACCGCGCGGAAATTCAACTCGGAATCGAGCTTCTGCCGAGCGGAAAACGCCGCTCTGCCCTTCAGTCCGCGGCCGAGCGGCTGTTCACGCTGAAATTCGCCGGACGCATCTTGCCCTTCGATTCCGCCGCCGCGATCGAGTTCGCCAGGGTCGTCGCCCGTTGCCGGGGAATCGGCCGGCCGATCGGTTTGCTCGACGCGCAGATCGCATCGATTGCCGCCGCCCGCGGTGCACCGATCGCCACGCGGGACACCGGCTTCGATCAATGCGGCGTCGAGATTATTAATCCGTGGAGCAGCTAACGCGCCGCGCCTCCCGACGTTAAAATCGAATCAGTCCCATGGATAATCGCGCCATCGCCCGGCTGCTGAACGAAACCGCGGACCTGATGGAGGTCGCCGGTGAGGATTCTTTCCGCATCCGCTCCTATCGCAACGCCGCGGCCGTGATCGAGTCGCATCCCGAACAGATTTCTACCATTCTCAAAGATCCCGACCGCAAAGTCACCGAGATCGCCGGCATTGGCAAAGGCATCGCCTTCGTGCTTGGTGAGATCGAGCAGCGCGGCAGTTTCGAGCGTCGCGACGAGATGCTCGAAAAATATCCCGCCGGCGCTCTCGAGCTTCTGAAGATCCAGGGACTCGGTCCCAAGAGCATCCGCCTGCTGTTCGAAAATTACCGCTGCGCCACCGTCGACGATCTGGAGCGCCTGTGCCGCGAACAGAAACTTCGCGAGCTGCCGCGCATGGGCGCGAAACTGGAAGAAAAAGTTCTGCGGTCGATCGCCGGGTATCGCCAGCGCGCCGGTCGTTTCCTGCTCAGCTTCGCGCAGGGCGCCGCCGCGGAATTGAACGAATATCTCGCCGCGCCCGACGTCGAAAAGATCACCCCGGCCGGCAGTCTGCGCCGCGGCCGCGAAACCGTGGGCGATCTGGATCTCCTCGTCACCGGCGCCGGCGCCGCCGCGGCGCTCGAGAAGTTCGTGGCCCATCCCAAGATGCAGGAAGTGCTGGGCAAAGGTCCCAACAAGGCCAGCATCAAGTATGGTCACGAGGGCCTGCAGGTGGATCTGCGCGCGCTTCCCGCCGAAAGCTACGGCGCCGCGCTGCAGTATTTCACCGGCAGCAAGGAGCACAACGTTTCGCTCCGCCAGCGCGCGCTCAAAATGGGCCTCACGCTCAGCGAATACGCCCTCGCGCGCATCGACAACAATGAACGGATTGCCGGCGCCACCGAAGAAGAGATTTACGAAAAACTCGGCCTCGCCTGGATTCCGCCGGAGCTGCGCGAGAATTGCGGCGAAATCGAAACCGCCGCGGAAGGCCGTCTGCCACATCTGGTGGAGCTTTCCGACATCCGCGGCGACCTGCACATGCACACCACCGAAACCGACGGTCGCGCGACCCTCGAAGAAATGGCCGACGCCTCGCGCCAGCGCGGCTATGAGTACATCGCCATCACCGATCATTCGAAAGCGCTGGCCATGGCCAACGGACTCGACGAGAAACGCGCCGTCGCCTTCGCCCATCAGGTCCGCGACATGAATCAATCGAGCGGTCTGCGGATTTTTTCTGGAATCGAATGCGACATTCGCCGCGATGGCGTGATGGATCTCGAAAACGAGGCGCTCGCCGAGCTCGATTTCGTCATCGGCAGCGTTCACAGCTACATGAACCTGGAAGCCGCCGAGATGACCGATCGCCTGATGCGCGCCCTCGAATGCCCCCACCTTCGCGCCCTCGGCCATCCCACCGGCCGGATCCTGCTGCATCGCGAGCCGTTCCCCTTCGACTTCGACCTGATCGCCACCGAAGCCGCGCGGCGTAATATCTATCTCGAAATCAATGCCAGCCCGGAGCGTCTCGACCTCGGCTCCGCCCTGGTGCGCGCCGCCAAAGCCAAGGGCTGCAAGTTCGTAATCTCCACCGACGCGCATCATCCCAAGCATCTGGCGAACATGAGTTACGGCGTTCGCATGGCGCGTCGCGGATGGCTTGCACCCGGTGATATTCTGAACACGCTTCCGCTCGCCGAATTCGAGCGGGCGATTCATTCCAAATGAAACTAATCTCCTCGACAGAACTCAACAAGACCCCCATTTTTCGCGTGACCATCGACCGCGCCATCGATCCCGACGGTTTCGAAATCAAGCGCGCCATCGTGCACCACGGCGGCTCCGCGGTAATGATGCCGGTGGACCACCGTGGACGCATCCTATTGGTTCGCCAGTATCGTCTGCCGGCGCGGCAGTATTTATGGGAGCTTCCCGCCGGCCGCGTGGACGAAGGCGAAAGGCTGCTGCAGGCCGCCAGGCGCGAGCTTGCGGAGGAAACCGGACTGCGCGCGAAAAAGTGGAAAAAGATTGCCGAATTCTATCCCAGCCCCGGTTTTCTCGCCGAAAAAATGACCATCTTTCTCGCCACAGAGCTGACCGAAGGCGAGGCCAGGCCGATGGAGGATGAGCGCATAGAAACCCGCTGGTTCTCGCGCCGCGAACTGGGAGACTGGATCAAGGCCGGCAAGATTCGCGACGCGAAAACAATGATCGGCTTTTCTCGCTATCGCGACTGAAATGTAACCACGCCGCCTGATTTCTCTAACGATAAGAAACCAGCACAACACCACCTACGATGTCTGGAAGGGAATCATCTGGCCGGCAACTTCCGGCATTTCACCGGCTGTCCGGAGACCGCGGTTTATTTCGACAGTAACCGAACTTTGGACGTTGCGGCGCCATCACTCCCGTCGCTGCCGTCGTCCGACACCGAATAACGCGCGTTGGTCACGTTAAGCTGAAGATCTGATGACGCAGGTCTTATGATCAAGCTCGCGGTCAGGGATCGCGTCCGGCGGATCCCACCAACGAAATTGGGCCGCGCCACGCTTTGGCTGGGCGCATTCACCGTCCTGCTCACCGTTTTGCATTCGATCGACGTCGCGTCCCCGACGCTAAGCGGATGGGCCACGTTCGTTACCCTGGTTTTCGCATTCTGTTCCGTCCTGCTCGTCTCCCGTTGGGCCCTGGGCCATATCCTGTGGCGGCTGCGCAACCGGCTGATCGTCACTTATATCTTCATCGGGGTCATCCCCATCGTGCTGTTGTTGCTGATGGCCGCCATCGCCAGCTATCTGTTCGCCGGCCAGTTCGCCACTTATATCGCCAGCTCCAACCTGCAGTCGGAGCTGCAACATCTGGCGGCGGCGAACGATGCTCTGGCCACGCAATTAAGCGCTCTCGATCGCTCCGGCAAATTCAATGAACAGATCGCCGGAGCGCTTACCGCCGCTTCGGCCGAGAATTTTCCGCAGCGGGCCGTCACGGTATGGCGTGGTGAAAAAAGTTTCGTGTTTTCCGCCGCCGGCGATCTCCTCCCGGCGCTCGCCGCGAAACCGCCCGTTGCGATCGCGGGAAATTTCAGCGCTTTTGTCATCGATCGGGATAGCTTGTATATGCGCGCGGTGAAGCACGTCGAGCGCGGCTTGATGGTAATCTCGGAAGTTCCGGTCACGCCGGAGCTGCTTCGCTGGGCGATTCCAGATCTGGGCTCGGTGGCCCTGGTTCCCCCGGATCGTCGCGGCAGCGTGCAAGTCGCGCCACTCGCGCCGGCCGGTTCCGCGCGGCCGCTTCTCGACGACGGGCGCGTGGTAGTCCCGTCCACCCGGTTCGACCCGGCCTTTACGTTCTACACGCTTTTCAACGTAGTCGACTGGGCCACCGGCACAGCCCAAACCGGCGCCATCGGTGTCGTCACCCGGCCGTCCATCCTGTACGCCGGCTTATTCGCGACGCTGGGCGACAAAATGAAAATCCTGCGCTTCGGACTGCTCGGCATCGCCGTTTTCTTCGGGCTGATCGAGCTTGCCGCGCTGTACATCGGCATTCGCCTGTCCCGCAGTATGACGCTCGCCGTGGCCAAACTCTATAGCGCCACCGAGCACGTGAATCGCGGCGATTTCACCCACCGCATCCACATCCGCACGCGCGATCAGATGGCGTCGCTCGAACAGTCCTTCAACTCCATGACCGAGTCGCTGGTGAATCTACTAGCCGAGCAGAAGGAAAAACAGCGGCTTGAAAGCGAGCTGGCCATCGGCCACGAAGTGCAGAATTCGCTCTTCCCGCGCAATTTCACCGGCCTCGGTTCGCTCGAGGTCTACGGCGTCTGCCGGCCCGCGCGATCCGTCAGTGGCGATTACTACGATTTCATTCCGCTGGGCGCGGACCGGCTCGTGCTGGCGGTAGGCGATATCAGTGGAAAAGGAATTTCGGCGGCTCTGTTGATGGCCACCGTCCACGCCTTCATCCGCGCCTATTCGCTCGAGCCGGATGGATTATTGGCCCCGCGTGAAGCGGCGATGTACTATCGCGGAGACGGCGGCGTTCCATCGCAGCTCGCGCCGCGAATGCTGATGACCACGTTAAATTATCAACTTTTCCGCGGCACGCCGCCGGAGAAGTACGCCACCATGTTCCTGGCCTGCTACGACGCCGCCCTGCGCGAATTGAAGTATTGCAATGCCGGTCACCTGGCGCCCATCCTGCTGACGGAAAGCGGCGCGGTCTCGCGCCTTGAAACCTCCGGCACTGTAGTCGGTCTTTTCGATCACGCTACCTATGAGGAATCCACCGTCGCCATGCAGCCCGGCGATATTTTGGTGGCCTTCAGTGACGGCGTCACGGAGCCGGAGAACGCCTCGGTCGAATTCGGCGAGCAACGCCTCATCGACCTGGTCCAGGAACATCGCCATAAGCCCCTCTCGCTGATTGGCGAAGCGATCACCCGCGCGGTAGCCGAGTGGATCGGACCAGCCGAGCAACCCGACGACGTCACCGTCGTTCTAGCCCGCGCCCGTTGAAGCAATCCGCGAAAGCCGATTCGCCAACTCAAGCGCGGCGCTTTCCATCTCCAGATCGAAAGCTTCCACTTTACTGTTTAGATACCTGTAGAACCACAGTGCCAGCAATCCGACCAGCAAGCCGAAGGCGGTCGGCACGATGGCCTCCGACAAAAGCCCAGTTACGAGCCCAAAAATTGCGGACTTTTCGCCGTCAAACCCAGGAAATGCATTAACGATGCCCAGCACCGTGCCAAACACGCCGATCCCCGGAGCGACGAAAGCGATGGTGGCAAGCGAGCTGAATCCCCGCTTCAACTCCAGATGAACCGTGCTCGCGGAGCGCGCCGAAGCTCGCAAAGCAGCATGAATCGCCGGCTGCAGCATTACGTCTTTGGATACCGGTTCCCGTCACTATGTTCCCGCGGGAGCCTCCTTGCGCGCCCCGTACCGAAAGATGCTAACGCAGGATACCCGTCGAACAGAGCCGCCACCCGTCAGGGTGCGGGTTCAAAATACCCCGATCCGATCACGACTGACTCTCCAATCCGCCGTACAGCCCTGCCCGTAAGGGCGGGGGGCAATGCCCGGT
>Ga0182024_10014943_pt1 | contig 14945 bp, 12 predicted proteins | sample P32metaG_FD_120480 | JGI IMG/M metagenome (GOLD analysis project Ga0182024, IMG submission 120480) | Permafrost microbial communities from Stordalen Mire, Sweden - P3-2 metaG (Illumina Assembly) | ecosystem: Environmental > Terrestrial > Soil > Wetlands > Permafrost | place: Sweden: Stordalen... | reverse complement strand
CAAGCTCAACTTCTCTGCTTCATGCACGCGGATGTTCAATCTCCAGCATGCCTAATCCTTCAGGCTCATCTTGTGTTGGAATCAACTTCTGCCTTCAGGCTCATCTTGTGTTGGAAGAGAGTCAGATTGGTCGAAAAGCAAAAAATCCCGTATTCTGTAAAGAGCCACTAGGCAGGTCAGGAGGTGTAACCCCTTTGGCAGAGGTTCGCGTACAAGAAGGCGAACCGCTTGAGAATGCGCTCCGCCGGTTTAAGCGGAAGGTTCAGCAGGAAGACATCATCAAGGAAGTCAAACGTCACTCCTACTACCTGAAGCCCGGTGAAAAGCGTCGCGTCAAGGAAGCATTGGCACGCAAGCGGAATCGCAAGAAGGCTCGTAAAGAGCAGGACTAACAAGGGTTGTCTGACAATTCAGCATTCGGCTCAACCCCGGCTATGGATATCCGTAGCCGGGGTTGAGTTTTGCCCGTCGCTTTTGGCCAGGAACGGAATGAGCACCACCGCATCGCCGTGGACCCGAGTTCTGGGCTGTGCTCTAATCGAGCGTGTCTGCGAGCCGGTCTACTATGTACAAATCATGCAGGTGCTCCCTGTCTCGATCAACCAGGCGATTGCTTCTAGTCCGATCGATGCGGCTTGTGGGGTTTCTGATGTATGCGACTGCCGTCGCCGGTTGCGGTGGGGGAGGGAACTCTGGTGTCCCGCCAGTCCTCTTGTCGGTCTCACTCAGCAACAACACTGTTGACCTGCCTCAGGGCGGAACAGTCCTCACGCCGGTCACTATTGTCGCTCCAACCGAGACTGCAAGCTTTGCGATAACCGGCTTGCCCGCTGGCGTCACTCAAAGCTACAAAGAGTCGGAATCCAATCCTTCCGGGTTGCTCACGCTCACCGCCAGCACCGCGGTTGCGGTGGGCACCTACAAACCGACGATCACCGTAGGCTCGTCCGGCCAGACCGCGTCGCTTGTCTTTTCGCTTGTAATCACGGCGCCCGTCAAAGCAGGGGCCATCCCAGAGCGGTGATCTCCTTAGGACCATCACCAGACTTTAGTCCACATCGTTGGCAATGTACACCTGCACCGGTTGCGTCACCAGGATGGGATCGACGATCAACACCGTCCGGACTTCACCGCCCACCAGCGCCAAAGCGCCGGAACTGTAGATCGTCGTCAAGGTTGCACTCAACGTCGTACCCGCCGGCGCAATGACCATAAACAGAGTTGAAGAAGGGATCGTCACATATCCCGAGGTTGCCCCGACAGCCAGATCGGTAATCACCGGTTTGGCTGTGGCAAACACCGTAGCCGAGGTTCCGGAAAGAAAGTAGACGTCCACAGGGCCCGTCGATGGCGCCTGATTCAGTAGCCTGAACTCAGAGTGTCCGCTGGGCGCCGGAGTCGATTGATCTTCGAGCACTTGCACCTGGTATAAAGCGTTGTAATCCGTTATCAGCACAGACTGGCTCTTGTTCGCCACCAGTGTTGCGTTGGATGTCACAAGCGCTTTCGTACTCGTAGCCGCCGTGACTTTCACCGGCGCGTTTCGGTTGGGACCAAAACCGCCGTAGGTCGTGATGCTTCCCTGGCCGAGGTTGGCAGCCAGCAGATTGCCCTCTACATATACGTTGAGCGCTGGAGCGTTGTAGGAAGCGTCGATTACCCGAACCAGGCTTACCTGGCTATATCCAGAGACGCTTTGACAGCCTGCAAGCAGTAGCGAACCAGCGAGGCTCACAACCGCCGTCACCGCCAGCATCGGCAACGTAAGCCGCTTGATTCCAGCGGCACTGCCAGCCATATATTTTGACTGCTTCTTCATTGACCTCTTAAACCTGCGATGAGTCCGATGCCAACGGATCAATACAAATGGACCGATGTAGTTGGATCAAGGCCACAATGCGTTGCCATACTTCGTCTTATCTTACGTTGGTCCGCTCACGTCAGAGTATCGGCCTGGGGTCAATCCGCTCAACGGAACCATCTTTCGCACCATCGTCCGCGGGCTAGCTTGCTGACAGATAGAGAAACCGAACCAGGAACAGCGCCGCCAGCACATACAGCAGCCAATCCTTTTTGGTTAGCTTGCCCGCCGCCAGATGCAGCACCGCCCAGGCGATGATTCCAAATCCCAACCCGTTAGCGATCGAATAGGTCAGCGGAATCAAAATCACCGTTAAAAACGCCGGTACCGCCACCAGCGGCTCCGTCCAGCGAATCTCCGTCACTGTGGTAAGCATCAGCGACCCCACCAGAATCAGTGCCGGAGCTGTGGCCGCCGGCGGCACAATCCCGATAAACGGCGCCGCAACCATCGCACCAAGAAACAGCAGTCCTGTCACAATCGCCGTGATGCCGCTGCGCCCACCCGCGGCCACTCCGGCCGTCGATTCCACATAGCTGGTCACCGTTGAGGTTCCCGTCAGAGACCCCGCAACCGTCGCAGCCGCGTCCGCAAACAATATCCGGTTTAGCCGGGGAATCGAATGGTCCTGAGCCAGCAGACCCGCGCGCTTGGTCACCGCGACCAGCGTGCCAAGATTGTCGAAGAGGTCAACAAAAAAGAAGACGAAGACGATCTCCACCAGCCCAACTTTGAGCGCGCCCGGAATATCCAGCTTGAACGCGGTTGCGGTCAGACTCTGCACTCCACCTGCTGCCGGCGTCCAATGCACCAGACCCAGAGCCCATGCCGCGCCGGTGACAACGACAACTCCGATGAGGATCGAGCCCTTCACCTTCCAGATCTCGAGCGCAACCATCAGCCCCAACCCCAGCAACGCCAGCGCCGTGCCGGGATCTTTGATGTTCCCGAGTTGTACCAGCGTCTCGGGGCTCTTGACCACCAACCCCGCCTTCGTCAGCCCGATAAACGCGATGAACAGGCCAATCCCGCAAGCCACTGCCGCGTACAGTTCCTGAGGGATAGACCTCAGAATCAGTTGTCGTATCCCGAAGGCCGTCAGCAACAGGAATACTACGCCGGAAAGAAACACCGCGCCCAGCGCCGTCTGCCAGGGAATGTGCATCTTGATGCAAACTGTGTAGGTGAAGTAGGCGTTCAACCCCATCCCCGGCGCCAGCGCAATCGGATAGCGCGCAATCACGCCCATCAATATCGATCCAAAAGCGGCTGAGAGGCACGTCGCGGCCGTAACTGCTGGCAGCGGCATCCCGGTCTGAGACAAGATCGCGGGGTTGACCAGCACGATATACGCCATGGTCAGGAACGTGGTCACTCCGGCCAGAATTTCCGTGCGCCAGTTGGTGCCAAGACGATGGAATTCAAAATAGCGTTCGAGCGTTTTCAGCATAAGATATGCCAAGCAAACCACATCCGAGCCGGAACTCAAAGAGATTTCCTGCGCTGACTCCCATCCGGAGAGCCGCGAGTCAAGTCGCGTCAGGAGAGGCGTCGAACGGCGTATGTCGCCTTCGTTTGGCTAACCGTCTGCTTACGATTCAAGAAATTGTTGCCGAACCGAGATAGGGTGTGGAGCGCACAATTGGAAGAAAGGTCGTATTTACAGAGTAATAAACAAGACGGCAAATGATTACTCGCGATTATATATACCGGCCGGCCTATAAGTCTCTGACATGTTTGCGTCCTTGCTTTTCCTTTGGCATTGAGGTTAAGTTGTCATAGCAATCAAACTCCTGAACCTCGATACCGCCAAGGCTGTCCCCCGTGGCAGGAGTTTCTATTTGTAATAGGCTGTTCGCCCAGGAGTAGCAATGCGTATTAGGTTCGTTTTGCAGCCCATCGCCGCTTTGGCAACGCTCATTTTCCCCGTCACAATGCTGGCTCAGTTTCAGCCGCCAACCGGCGAAGAGCTGGAAATGAAAGCCGAACCCAAGGCCCCTGGCGCCGCCGCCATCTATCTCTACCGCGAAGAGACGATGGACGACAATCTTCACTTTCATACCTACTTTGCGCGCATTAAGGTATTGACGGAGAAGGGTAAGGAATTGGCAACAGTAAGTATCCCCTACCCAAAAAGCAGTTTCTCTGTCACCGACATCAAGGGCCGCACGATTCATTCGGATGGAACGATTATCCCTCTGGACGTGAAGCCAACAGACCTCGTGGAGCATAAAAGCGAAGGATTCCAAGTCAATAAGATGGTTTTCACGTTGCCGAGCGTCGAGGTAGGAAGCATTCTCGAGTACCGGTGGCAGCTTCGCTACCCCGATACCTCCTTTCACACCCCTTATTGGGATATCCAGCAACATTACTTTGTGCGCAAAGCGCATTACTCGTTCCTCCCATTTAAGCGCATGGGCAACCTTGTGAATAGCCGCGGTGATTTCTCAGGGCGATTACTTTACAGTTCGCTCTTGCCAAAAGGCGTAACAGTGGTGAATGAAGCCTCGGGAAGGTACACGCTGGATGTGACGGATGTGCCTCCGATTCCCGATGAGGAATATATGCCTCCCCTGGGGTCCTGGATAGAGCAGGTACAATTTTATTATTCCGCAGCCCACGACAAGGAAGAATTTTGGAAGACTGAGGGAGAACGCTGGTCAAAGGAGATGAATCGTTTCGCCAATGAGACCAAAACCCTCAAGGAGGCGGTCAGCACAATTATTGCTCCCGGCGACAGTGAAGACGTAAGGGCTCGCAAGATCTATGACGCCGTGATGGCTCTGGACAATACGGACTATACGCGTCGCAAGTCTCGGGCAGAATTGAAGGAAATGGGCCTGAAGCAGACCAAACAAGCAGAGGATGTCTGGAAGCAGAAGGGAGGCTCCAGCGATGAGATAGCGCTCTTGTATCTGGCCATGGTGCGGATCGCAGGCCTTAAGGCGTACGCAGCGACCGTTTGCAACCGGAATCGAGAAGTATTCAATGTTTATTTCATGTCGATGAATCAATTCGACGACGTATTGGTGCTCGTGTCAATTAACGGCAAAGAGGTCGCGCTTGATCCGGGGAAGAAGTATGCGACTTTTGGCCAACTGGATTGGAGACACACGCTGACGGGGATCCTTCGGCAGAGTGACAAAGGAACTATCCTTTCAGACACGCAGGGTAACTCCTACAAGGATGCAACGACTCTGCGAGTGGCCGATCTCGCCATCGATAAGGAAGGCAAAGTAAAGGGCACCATTCGAGTGTCGATGAACGGTCCGGCGGCGCTGCACTGGAGAGATGTGGCCATTGAGAACGACGAGGATGAAGTCAAAAAGCGATTCGACGAAACTTTGCACGGGCTGGTCCCGGACGGCATTGATGCGGAGTTGGACCACTTTCTGGGCTTGGAGGACTATCACTCCACACTCATGGCGGTCGTAAAGGTTTCGGGTAACATGGGTACGGCGACCGGGAAGCGCGTCTTTCTGCCGGGAGTCTTCTTTGAGTCTCGCGCAAAGCACTCCTTTGTCGCCCAAGACAAGCGCGAGATGCCGGTAAACATGGAGTACGCCGAAAGCATTCAGGACGAAGTCACTTATCATGTTCCGGACACGTTCAATATCGAGAGTGCACCGGTCGATACTTCGCTTCCATGGGCCGGTCATGCCATCCTCAAGTTAAAGACCACGGTGGATAAGAACGACCTGACTGTGGTTCGGAACTATATTCGAGCCTTTGTCATTCTGGAGCCAAAGGACTACTCCGCATTACGCGACTTCTATCAGAAGATAGCCACTGCGGACCAGCAGCAGCTTGTTTTGACAACGTCGCCGGCAGTTAAGGGTAACTGACCACATAGCTTCACGGTAAATTTGGGTAGTTCTTTCTGAGGGGAATGATGCAAATCGCTCGTGGCACGTTGATCGTTGCTCTGATGCTAACCATCGCGGCAATGCCGGGTGTGGCATCGATTTTTGGCAGGGACAAAGATCAGCCTCCGCCACAGTGGGCCCTGGATGCTGCCAAGACCCCCACCCCGGCGTACGCGAAGGATGCTCCGGAGGTTATTCTCTTCGATGAGTATGTCGAAACCATTGATGCTCAGGGGCGTACGGTAGAGCGTGAACGAGAAGTCAAACGGGTTCTCAAACCTCAGGGCCGTGACACGGGTTGCGGTATTTCCTACGACGTAGATGAGAAGATCAACTACTTTCACGCGTGGACGATAGCCGCGGATGAAAGGCGCTATCAGGCGCAAGAGTCGAATATTACCGAGCAGGGAGACACCGGCATTCCGGTAATGCTCTCGACGAGAAAGTATCGATTTGCGCGTCCGCCCGCTGTGGATGTCGGGGCCAACGTGGTCTGCGAGTCTGAGGAAGTGCTTGGACCCATCAATCAGGAGACGGTCTGGTCATTTGAGTATGCGGTTCCGGTCGTATTCCAGGCCCTTGAAATCGACCTGCCTCCCGGTCGCGCCCATACAGAAGCCTGGCACCGTCATGAACCAGTAAAACCCGTCGAAGTCTCTCCCAACCACTGGCGGTGGGAACTCAAAGATACGCCTGCACTTATATTGCGCGATATCCCTTCCCATCCGGAATGGAGGGCCCTTGCCTCGCGCATGTCCGTCCAATGGGGAGAAGCAGCAGTCGAAGGCAAAGACAATCAATGGAAGGCGCTCGGTCAGAGATGGACAAATATGGAGGCTCACCGGCCCGATCCTTCAAATGAAATTACTGACAAGACAAGGGAATTAATTGCAGGCGCTCCGGATTTCTACGCCAAACTCGGTCGCATCACAGACTACATCCAGAAAAACATTCGCTACTTCATTGTTGAGCGTGGCGTCGGAGGTTGGCAGGCCAACCCTGCTTCGAGCATTTTCCGCAACAGGTACGGTGACTGCAAAGACAAGACGACACTGTTGATATCCATGCTTCAGGTCGCAGATATACATGGTTTCTATGTACTCGTCGATCATCGTCGTTCTGTTGTCGATCCCGATATCCCGTCCTTCTACGGCGATCACATGATCACTGCGATTGAGGTCCCTGTGGAGGTTCAGGACCCGCATCTCAAGGCAATTGTCAAAGCGAATGATGGCAAGCGTTACCTCATCTTCGATCCCACCGATGAGCACACGCCAATCGGCAATCTGCCCTCCAACGAACAGGGTGGCTACGGCATTCTTGCGGTTGGCCCTTCGAGTCAGATCATCGGCCTGCCAATTCTTGCGCCAGACTCCAATGGAACGGAGCGCAAAGGAGCCTTCACCCTTTCACTCGATGGCACCTTGTCGGGCTCAGTGGATACTTCTCATTTCGGACCTGAAGGCGGAGACTTACGCTGGATCGTCAAGCACACCGATGAGAAGGAGCGGCACGAGTACTGGGAACACGAACTGGCTCGATCCGTGCCTGGTGTTGTGCTCGATTCCTTTCAATTCGAACAGCCTTCAGCTCTTGATAGGCCGCTGGAATTTCACTACAAGCTGACCGCTCATCAGTACGCGCATCAGGCCGGCCCGCTGCTTCTGGTGCGGCCTCGCGTCATTGGCTCGGATGTCCTGCCCAACAACGACAAGCCTCGTACTGTCCCCTTCGACCTGCAGGCCACCGGCCACTGGCACGACAGCTACGACATTGCGCTGCCTGAAGGGTATGTCGTGGATGAGATGCCCGATCCCGTGAACCTCGATCTGGATTTCGCCAGCTACCACTCCTCGATTTCCGCAAAGGATAAGGTGCTCCATTACGAGCGGGACTATACCGTGCGTCAGGTCGTGCTGGCGGCGGACAAGCAGCCGGAGTTCCTCCATCTGGAGGGCGCTATTCTCTCCGACGAAAAGGCGACCGTCGTTCTCAAGAAGAAGTAAGAGGTATCAGGCAGAAAGCGACGATTGTGTCGCCGGTACAGTCGGGTTCAGAGGCTAGCAGCTTCTCAAGAAGATCCTCTTCTTCCTCATGAGGAACTTTCATTTCGCAGGCCCGAACGTCTTCCGGCGTCGCATGCGTAAAGCAAAGCTCGCAGACAGCCAGAGATTCTTCGCATTCCGTATCGGCATCCGAATCGGGTTCAGTACGCACAGGCGGTCCAAAGACACGGCAAGTCATTGGGCGAGCGGAGTAGAGATCGCAAAGGCCCGTGCCAACGTCGAGTGCCGGGCACGGCGCGTCGTTTGCAAAGGTTTCAAAGGCTTCCTGAGTACCCTCGCCCACATCGAGAATGCCCGTCGATCGGTTTCCCGGAAAACTGGAGCCATGTTCGGTCAGGTACAAACGCGCTCGCTCCGCAACGTGAGACGCGCGCTGTGGGTCGTTTGCGGTCAGTTCAGCCATGCCTGCACGGAGACGCATGGCATCGAGTGGGCTGACCGCAAATGCCCCATAGCAGCACTGTGTGCAGCCGGGCCGGCAAACCAGATGTTCACCGCTGCGCCGCGTCGTAAAAGGCCGCATCGACAATCTGGATCAACTGTGCGTCCTGTCGCAGCAGATCCTTGCGCTCGCTAAGTTGAGCCGTCATGATGAAGCCACTGGTACCTGTATAGTGTCGCGCAGAATCACCGTAGCGCCGCCGTGGAAGGCAATCGTGACCACGGTGATGTCGTCCACCTGGCCAAATTCGTTCGCGGCTTGGGCAATCTCAGTTGCCGGTCGAATGCTGAGTTCCTTGGTCCGATCAAAGCCTAGCAGTTCTCCGGCGCGGTTTTGCGCCTCCAGCACACCGTCGGAGACAATTGTGAGCCTGTCTCCCGGAGCGAGCGTGAGGGTAGTTCGTTCATAGCGTGCATGCGAAACAATACCCAGCGGCAGCGCCCCCGGCATGTTCAGCTCAACGCCGTTGTTGTAAGGAGAAAGATGTCCGGCGCTGACGAGAGTGATTTCGCCCTCCGCTGAAAGGTGCATGCAAAGGCAGGTTGTGAATCCCTGTGAACGCCCGAACATGCGTTCGTTCAGCGAGGTCAAAATCGCCGCCGGATCGGAGGTATGTGCGATCTCCGTCCGGATCGCACCCACCAGCACCGAAACCATCATTGCCGCGGCCAGTCCCTTGCCGGCCACATCACCCACGACGACCAGAAGCCCTCCGTCGTTCGCCGGCAGGATCTGAAAGAAGTCTCCGCCAACGACTTCAGCGGGGCGGTAGACGCAATCGATGGCAAAGCCGGCGATTTCAGGAATCGCCTCGGGAAGCAGAACCTGTTGCACCTGCCGGGCGGCTTCGAGCGCGCCTTCCCAGCGCTCTTCGCGGCGACGGGCAACAGTGAAGCGGCGGATGAGGAAGGCGAGCATGGCCAGCAGGAAAAGCAATTCCGCCAGCACCGACGGATGCATGGTGTAAGGCGCGGTGATGAACGGATTCTCAAAGAGCCGAGCATCCATAGGTGTGCCGAACTGCACCATGGCTATCGTTATGTTGTCCGCGACGTAGAGACCCTGCACCAGCAGAATCGGAACCAGCAGCAATCGCGCAGTTGGGTTCCGGCGAATCGCACCAATCGCCAGGGTGATAAGTATCCATAGTGACGAGGGCAGGATGAACAAGACAGAGAGCAGCGCCGAGACGGGGACCGAGAGCCATCCCGGCCAGTAAAAGATGTTGAAGATCGGGCTGATGATGACCATGCCCAACAGAATCTTCAACAAAGGACCCTGACGTAGTTTGAGGACCTTGGTAAGGAAGAGCAGCAGCGCCGACTGGGCAATGGCGATCATCGTGCTGTCCAGCAGGTCGTAGATGGGAATCGCGGGATAGGCGTAGATCTCTTTGGTGATACTGAGACCCGCGTCAATTGCCTTGGCCAAAAGCAAGACGGCGAACCATAGGTATTCGCGCTCTTGCGGACGGAAAAGAAAAAGCCCGAAAACGGTAAGGCTGATAATGAGCGCCGCGACGGCGTAGGTATAGAGATCGACGAAGAGCAGAAGGCGGCTGCTGGTGTGATGGAAGGTTTCTGCAGCGATAAGCTTGCTGTCGCCAAGCAGGTTTCCGCCTATCTGCGGTCCACCGCCGACATAGGAAGACCAGATCGGAGAGTGCCAGACGCGAATGGCGATGTGGACGGTACGGCTGCGGCTCCGCTGGCCACTGCTATCTGCCGGGCGGGTAGGAAGCTCGGGAATCGGAAAATCCTGGAAATTCCATCCAGCACGCGGAGTGACGCTGGGCAGAATGTTACCGAAGCCTCCAACCAGCTTGCCGTCGGCATAAAGCTGATAGGTAGTCAGAATAGGGCCGAGTTGAATTGCAACGGGCCGCGAATCGGCCGGTATGACGACCGAAAAACGATACCAGCCGTAATGGCTCATCCCTGGGAAACCCTGCGACGACCAGGTCATGTCGCTACGCAACAGTGGCCACGCAGAGTCGTCGAATCCCGGATCCGCCCATCGTGGGTCATCTCCCGGATGAAATCGCCACTGGCCGTCGAGTGAGACCAGAGGCGGCCGATTGTGTTCGAAGTCAAAACTGGCGGCTGGTGTGGCAGAACCTGTCGCAATTGCTGCCTGAGACAACGCCTGCCCGCAGACGCAGGCAGAGACGAGCAAACCTGAGAACGTGGCCAGCAGCGCAGACCGGCGGAAGCGGCGAAATTTTGAGAGTTCGGGCATCAACCGTGTTTCTCTGGTCGTTTCTGAGTTAAATGCATCTCTTCTGGGTTGCGAAACGTAAATTGATGCTAATTTACGAGAGTTCGTTTGTCTTTGATATGTTTGGGTTTCAACGCCATCCGGCAGTTAGAAGTTTGAGGACATACACGATGGATCATGCAGAGCGTGAACGAGGTGCAAGCAGACTTAGCACGACAGTCACGTCTATTGGGTTCGCGGTGTTTGCTTTCTTGTTTGGGGCGGGGTCCATTCCGGTTCGGGCACAGGCCGCAGCGGCTGCCGCGAAGCCCGAGCCTCCTCAACTTGTCTGGGTCGATACCGATATTGGGGACGACATTGATGACGCCTTCGCACTGGGGCTGATTATGCGTAGCCCGGAGCTCAAGGTGCTGGGCATCTCGACGGCTTTCGGCGACACCGAAACCCGCGCACGCCTGGTCGATCGCTTCCTGGCTGCGACGCATGTGCAAGGCATCCCAGTCACCGCGGGAGTACATACCGTTACCGACAACGTGATGACTCAGGCCCCATATGCCAGGCAATTCCCGGAACGGAAACATGCCGACGGAGTTTCGGCGTTACTGGCTGAGATCAACAGGCATCCTGGGCAGATGACGCTTATCGCCCTCGGACCCCTCTTCAATATAGGAGCGGCCATCGACCGAGATCCGGCTACTTTTCGCAAACTCAAGCGGGTCGTCATGATGGGCGGCTCCATCGATAGGGGATACGACGGCAAAAACGGAGAGCTTCGCCCCGCCGACGCGGAGTGGAACATCAACCGAGATCCGAAAGACGCAAGCAAGCTTCTCGCTGCTGGCGTCCCGCTTTTCCTGGCACCGCTCGATTCCACACAGATTCATCTGGATACCAAGGCCAGAGAGTCCATTTTCGCCCTCGGCACGCCCCTCACCGACCAGTTGACGCTCCTCTATCACCAATGGATCGCCGGTTCGTGGGATCACACGCCTGTGCCGACGCTCTTCGACCCGGTCGCCGCCGCCTATGCCTTTCGTCCTGAACTGTGTCCTATGCAGCCCATGCGTCTGGAGGTAGATGACAAGGGCTTCACCCGCAAAGTCGAGGGTCAGCCAAATGCGCAGGTTTGCCTCAAATCCGACGAAAACGCCTTTCGCGTCCTACTCCAGGAGAGGCTGACAAGTGGGCTGAAGGTCGGTGAAAAATAGGAAATTCAGCCTCTAGTTATTTTTTGGCGATTTTTGCGAAGATTTTTCACCGACTACTCCAAACCGCGCGGGAATCCGTTGCATTCCTGAACCTTTCTTGGTATCGTAAGAAGGTTCCACAAGAGTGGGTTCACCCGCGTGACGAATGCGTGTGAGTCTGCAAAGCGGTTCTCACGTCGGCCATCGATAAGGATTGGGTGGCGGCGGTTGAGAAATCGCTAGGGTATGGCCCAGTAGTTTTGTAACAGGCCTCCCGCTTAAGTCCTTTTATTGCTCGATCTTGTGCGGGCAGGGACTTGTCGCTACGGTGCCTGCGACACCCTCCACCTTGGAGGATTATGCAGGCCGGAGCCGAGGAAACGGAATCGAACCCCCGATAAGGGAGCGTACGGTCACCGTCCCGGTTTTCGTCTGAATTGGTACGAGGGCAGACGCGGGGCAGCTAATTGAGGCTTCCGTGCGCTTGCGCCCTGAAAACGGGTTTGCAGCACTCGCGCGAAGAAGTTATACGGCTGCGCGCGTTTGCTGATTTGAAGTTTGCGGTTTCGAGGAGTTGCGGTTTGCCTACATTTAATCAGCTGGTTCGCAAGGGGCGCACGGCGCCACGGTACAAGACGGCCTCTCCTGCATTGCAGGCATCTCCGCAGCGTCGCGGAGTTTGTACGCGCGTTTACACCCAGACCCCCAAGAAGCCGAACTCGGCCCTCCGTAAGGTGGCTCGTGTTCGCCTTACGAACGGGATCGAGGTCACCACGTACATCCCCGGCATCGGCCACAACCTGCAGGAGCACTCGATCGTGCTCATTCGCGGTGGCCGTGTGAAGGATCTGCCCGGTGTGCGCTATCACGTTGTGCGCGGCACGCTGGATTCGGTGGGAGTAGCCAACCGCAAGCAGAGCCGTTCCAAGTACGGAGCCAAGCGCGGCAAAGCCGGCGCGGCGCCTGCCAAGGGCGGCAAGGGCAAGAAGTAATCACTCGGTAATTGCCGAGAGCGATTTTGGATCAAGAGCCCGGAAGGGCAAGGATTGAAGAAACATGCCGAGAAAAGGTCACATTGCGAAGCGGGAAGTAGCTCCCGATCCGGTTTACGGTTCGACGCTGGTCACCAAGTTTGTGAACTCATTGATGTGGGGCGGCAAGAAGTCGACAGCCCAGGGCATCTTCTACACGTCGATGACGAATCTTGAACAGCGCGGCGGCGATGAGGCCCTCAAGCTTTTTAAGAAGGCGGTCGAGAACTGTAAGCCGCTGCTGGAAGTGAAGTCCCGCCGCGTGGGCGGAGCCAACTACCAGGTGCCGATCGAAGTTGCCCCCGAGCGTCGCACCTCGCTGGCTATTCGCTGGCTGATCACATACGGTCGTGCCCGTGGCGAAAAGGGCATGATCGACAAGCTCACCAATGAGCTGCTCGATGCAGCCAATGGCCGGGGCGCGGCAATGAAGAAGAAGGAAGACGTGCACCGCATGGCTGAGGCCAACAAGGCCTTCGCTCACTATCGCTGGTAGTTCGCGATTCGCGGTTGCAGATTGAGATTGCAGCAGGGCTGGCGCTGTAAGCAGCCGGCCGGGCAGAAGAAGTTGAAGTACTAACAGCGGACCCAGGTGTCCGCAGGGAAGAATATCCGTGGCTCGCACAGTACCGTTAAATCGTTGCCGGAACATCGGAATCATGGCGCACATCGACGCCGGAAAGACGACTGCAACCGAGCGCATTCTCTTCTATACGGGCATCACGCACCGTATCGGCGAAGTGCACGAAGGCACGGCGACCATGGATTACATGGAGCAGGAGCAGGAACGCGGCATCACCATCACCTCCGCCGCCACGACCTGCACATGGAAAGACGTTCGCATCAATATCATTGATACTCCAGGTCACGTAGACTTTACCGCCGAGGTCGAGCGTTCGCTGCGCGTGCTGGACGGTGCGGTAGCGTTGTTCGATTCAGTCTCCGGCGTACAGCCGCAGACTGAGACCGTCTGGCGTCAGGGCGACAAGTATCGCGTCCCGCGCATCTGCTTTGTCAATAAGATGGACAAGAACGGTGCGGACTTCGAGCTGGTGCTCGACTCGATCCGGAAGCGCCTTGGGGCGCGGCCGGTGGCTATTCAGATCCCTATAGGCGCAGAAGCGAATTTCAAGGGCGTCATTGATCTGATGGACATGAAGGCGATTCTCTGGCACGACGAGACGATGGGCGCTGAGTACCATGTTGACGAGATACCCGCCAACCTGCTCAAGAAGGCTGAAGCATTCCGAATGCAGCTGGTGGAACTGGTAGCCGAGTCCGATGACGACATTCTGGTGCAGTTTTTGGACGGAGATATGCCGACCTCGGCGCAGCTCAAAGCCGGCCTGCGCAAGGCAACTCTTGAATTGAAGCTGTTCCCGGTTCTTTGTGGTTCGGCATTCAAGAACAAGGGTATACAGACTCTTCTGGACGCGGTAGTCGACTATCTGCCCAGTCCGCTCGATATTCCTCCCATCGTGGGCCTGAATCCGTCCGATTTAACTGAGGAATTTATTCGTCACTCGGATGATAGCGAGCCGTTTTCTGCGCTGGGCTTCAAGCTGATCAACGATCAGTTCGGCAAGCTGGGCTTCATCCGCGTCTACTCGGGACAGCTGAGGACTGGCGACACGGTATTGAATCCACGCACCGGCAAGACCGAGCGCGTAGGCCGTCTGGTCAAGATGCACGCCAACAAGCGCGAAGACATCACCGAGATCATGGCTGGCGACATCTGCGCGTGCGTGGGCATGAAGGAACTGAAGACGGGCGATACGCTCTGCTCGCCTACAGCCCCAATCGCTCTCTCTGCTATCACATTTCCAGATACGGTTATTTCGGTAGCCATCGAGCCCAAGACCAAGGCCGATCAGGAGAAGATGGGCATTGCCCTGAGCCGCCTGGCTGACGAAGATCCAACCTTCAAGGTGCGTACCGACGAAGATTCTGGACAGACGATCATCAGCGGAATGGGCGAGTTGCACCTGGAAATTCTGGTCGACCGCATGAAGCGTGAACACAAGGTCGAGGCCAATGTTGGTGAGCCCAAGGTCGCCTTCCGCGAGACGATACGCAAGGAAGCCGAAGCCGAAGGCAAATACATTCGCCAGACGGGCGGTTCGGGCAACTACGGGCACTGCAAGATTCGCATCCGTCCCAGCGAGCCGGGCAAGGGCTACGAGTTCATCAACGACATCAAGGGTGGCTCGATTCCCAAGGAATTCATCAAGCCGATCGATCAGGGTATCCGCGAGGCGCTTGATGGCGGCATCCT
>Ga0182024_10014942_pt1 | contig 14945 bp, 13 predicted proteins | sample P32metaG_FD_120480 | JGI IMG/M metagenome (GOLD analysis project Ga0182024, IMG submission 120480) | Permafrost microbial communities from Stordalen Mire, Sweden - P3-2 metaG (Illumina Assembly) | ecosystem: Environmental > Terrestrial > Soil > Wetlands > Permafrost | place: Sweden: Stordalen... | reverse complement strand
GGTGCGGTACTGGATTGAGACGCTCGGGTGTCCGAAGAACGTCGTGGACTCGGACAAGTTGGCGGGACTCTTGGAGTCCCAGGGCTATCTCGTCGCGTCCAGTCCCGAAAGCGCCGATCTCGTCGTCGCCAACACGTGCGCCTTCATTGAAGCAGCCCGCGAGGAGTCGATCGAGACCGTGCTCGAACTGGCCGATCGCAAGTCGAGCGGGGCCCGTTTGGTCGTGACCGGCTGTATGGCCGAGCGCTACGGCGAGGAACTCGCGGCCGCGCTGCCCGAAGTCGACCTCGTGGCGGGCTTTGGCGAGAGTCTGACGGCGTACGCGTCAACGCCGGTGCAACTCAGAGAACGTCCGGGGTCGTCCTTTGACCTGTTGAACCTGCCTCGTCCGAAGGCAAAAGCTCCGTGGGCGTACCTCAAGATCGCCGAAGGGTGCGACCGGCGCTGTGGCTTCTGTGCGATTCCCACCTTTCGTGGCGACCAGCGCTCGCGCAGCACCGACGAGATCCTCACCGAGGCGCGCGCTCTGGTCGAGGGCGGCGTGCGAGAACTCGTCCTCATCGCCCAAGACCTCGCGAGTTGGGGCCACGACCGTCGCCGCGCCGGACGCGGTGCGGCATTAGAAGTACTCGACGTCGGCGGCACCCAGCCGCTGATCGAACTCACCCGGACCCTAAGCCGCGAAGTCGATCGCGTGCGGCTGCTCTATCTCTACCCATCGGGCCTCACGCCGGCACTGATCGACACGATCTTGGCGACCGGGGTGCCGTACTTCGATCTCTCGCTCCAACACGCGTCGCGACCCCTGCTTCGCTCCATGCGCCGTTGGGGCGACGGCGCTCGTTTCTTAGAGCGGATCGCCGTCATTCGTGCCTTAGAGCCGGAGGCGACGTTTCGTTCCTCGTTCATCTTGGGCTATCCCGGCGAGAGCGAAGACGACCAGCGAATCTTGCTCGACTTCATCGAGTCCGCCCAACTCGACTGGGCCGGTTTCTTCACGTTCTCCTCCGAGGTCGGCACCTACGCCAACGACCTAGACGCGCCGGTGCCCCACGAACTGGCATTGGAGCGACTGCGCGAGGTCTCCGCGCTCCAAGACACCATCACCGCGAAAAAGCGCGACGCCCTGGTGGGCACGCGCCAGCAACTCCTTATCGACTCGATCGGCGTGGGACGCAGTGTGCGCGAGTGCCCCGAGATCGACGGCGTTGTCATTGTTGACAGGTCCCTTAGCGTGGGATCGATGGTGGAGTGCGAGATTGTGGCCAGTCGCGGTACGGACTTAGAAGCGGTGGCGCTGTGAGCACCGAGCACACGTACGGTCCGACCGCGCTGCTGACCCCGGCGAACTTGATGACCGGATTCCGGTTGCTGGTGGCGCCGGTGTTTATCTACATGATCGTCGTTGATCGCATCTCGTGGTGGACCACGGGCGTGGGGTTGCTCGCGGCGATGTCGGACTACTTTGACGGCATCGTGGCGCGTCGTCACGGCACCACGACCTCGGGCGCCTTCCTCGATCCCTTGGCCGACAAGGTGATCGTGCTCGGCGGGCTCTACGCCATTATCCTGGCCCGGCCCCACGGGGTCACGACCTTTATCGTGCCGGCGATCATCATCACGCTGCGCGAGATATGGATGAGCGTGTACCGCTCGCGCTCGGCCAAGCGCGGCGTCTCGATCCCCGCCAGTCAACTCGCCAAGTGGAAGACCTTCGTCCAAGACTGGGCCATCGCCTTTTGTGTCATACCGATCACGGCCCATCACATCTGGCTCGCGACCGCGACGATCTGGTTGGCGGTCGCCTTGACGCTCTACACCGGCTGGCAGTACTACTACGTAGGTAAGAGGGTGGTCGCCGGTGCGAGTTGAGATCGTCGCGGTCGGCACCGAGCTGCTGCTGGGTCAGATTCCCGACACGAACTCCCAATGGCTGGGCGAGCGACTGGCCGCCAACGGCATCTCGTCACACTTTCACCAACACGTCGGTGACAACCACGAGCGAATCGTGCTGGCCTTTCGCACCGCCCTGGCGCGCAGCGACGCGATGATCGTCTGTGGGGGACTGGGCCCGACGCAAGATGACATCACTCGCGCAGCCTTGGCCGAAGTGATGAACGTGCCGCTCGATCGCGACGAAGGACTGGTGGGAATCATCCGCACGATGTTCGAGTCGCGCGGGCGCTCAATGCCCGACAACAACTTGCTCCAGGCCGACGTGCCGCGCGGGGCGACCATCATTCCCCAGACCCGCGGCACGGCTCCCGGACTGATCTGCTCGATTGGTCTGAAGGTGGTCTACGCCGTGCCGGGCGTGCCCCACGAGATGAGTGACATGTTTGAGCGCGCGATTCTCCCCGATCTTGTGGCGCGACAACGCCAGGCCGGCGAGACGGCCGTCATCCGCAGTCGCGTCCTTCGCACCTGGGGGGCGAGTGAGTCCGCGCTCGCCGAGGCGGTGTCGGCGCGCTTTGACGCACTCGAACACGAAGGGCGGGTCACGATCGCCTTTCTCGCCTCGGGTATCGAGGGCATCAAGGTTCGCTTGACGGCCCGGGGCGAGCACGACGACGAGGCGTGGGCGCTCGTGACCGAGGAGGAGCGTCGCGTGCGCGCGCTCATCAACGAACGTTTCGGCGACATCATCTTTGGCGTCGACGACGAGTCCATGGAGGACGCGATCGCCCAACGCCTGAGTGCGCGCGGTGCCACGTTGGCCGTGGCCGAGTCGTTGACCGGCGGGCTGATCGCAAGTCGACTGGTGAACGTCGCGGGCGCTTCGACGTGGTTTCGCGGCGCCGTGGTGAGTTACGCCTCGCAAGTGAAGTTCGATCTCTTGCACGTGCCCGAAGGACCGGTCGTCAGTGCAAGCGCCGCCGAAGCGATGGCGCGAGGAGTGCGAGAACTCTTTAGCGCCGACCTCGGGCTCAGCGTCACCGGCGTCGCCGGCCCCGACGAGCAGGACGGTCTGGCGCCCGGCACCGTCTTTGTCGGGCTTGACTTAGGTGAGCGCGTCGAGCACGTGGCGCTGCGACTGCCGGGCGACCGGCCTCGGGTGCGGGCCTACAGCGCCATCAGTGCGCTCGACGCACTGCGCCGAGCGCTTGATCGATCGGCGTCACCCTCCGCCCTCCTCTAGTCTCGCTAGAGAAAGTGAGGTGACCATGACGTCACTCGAGGTTGAAGTCGATCCCGCGTCGTTCGGATTCTCGCCGGATCGTCTCGAGCGCATCAAGCCGTTCTTTGACCGGTACGTGAGCGAGCGCCGTCTCCCGGGCTGGCTCGTGACGGTGGCGCGCGGCGGCCAGCTGGTCCACGTCGCCAAAGGCGGCGAGCGTGAGCGCGAAAAGGGACTCGAGGTCACCAACGACACGATCTGGCGCGCCTATTCGATGACCAAGCCCATCACCACGGTCGCGGTCATGATGCTCTACGAAGAGGGTCACTTTGATCTGAACGACGAGGCCGGCCAGTGGATCGACTCGTTGCGCGAGTCGCGTGTGTGGCTGCGCGGCACGCCCGTGAAGTACGAGACCGTGCCGGCGATGGAGCCGGTACGCGTGCACCATCTCTTAACGCACATGAGCGGTCTGACCTACGGCTTTGGTTACGTGCATCCCGTTGACGCCATCTACCGTGCCAAGGGCTACGACTTTGGCTACCCCAAAGAGGCCGACCTCGCCCAGGCCGTTGACGACTGGTGCTCGAGTCCGCTCTTGTTTCAACCGGGCAGCCGGTGGAACTACTCGGTCTCTTTTGACGTGCTGGGCCGACTCGTCGAACTCTGGAGTGGCCAGCCGCTCGACGTCTTCATGAAAGAGCGGATCTTCGATCCGCTCGGCATGCCCGACACCGAATGGTGGTGCCCACCCGAGAAACTCGATCGCTTGGCCATGCTCTACGCCCCCGTGCGCGGGGAGTGCGCGCCCTTAGTGGACGTGGCCCGCGCCGCGACGCATCCGCCGCGGGTCCTGGGCGGCGGAGGCGGACTGCTCTCGACGGCGTACGACTACAACCGCTTCATGACCATGTTGTTACGCGGGGGCGAACTCGACGGCGTGCGACTGTTGTCGAGTCGAACGGTGGAACTGATGACCGAGAATCACCTACCCGGCGACGCCGACCTCGAGGCGCTGGCGACCGATTCGTTCTCCGAGACCAGTTACGCGGGCGTCGGCTTTGGCCTCGGGATGTCGGTGGTCACGGACCGCAGAAAGAACAAGTCCCTGGTCTCCGAGGGCACGTTCGCTTGGGGCGGGGCGGCGTCGACGGCCTTTTGGATCGACCCCGTCGAAGACCTCACTGTGAGCTTCTTCACCCAACTCCTGCCCAGCACCACCTATCCGGTTCGACGCGAACTCCAGAGGCTCGTCTATCAAGCGTTGGCGGATTAGGGCAACGCCGGGGCGTATCACTCGAAGGGTCGGGCGGGGAGACCATGATGGAGAACCCAGCCGAAATACTCGCTACGAACACTTGTTCGTAGTACCCTGAAACCTAGGTGGAGGCCGACCGATGTGACAGCGGGTGCCTAGCGTGCCCTCCGTGACAGCGAAGAAGGAGAAGTCAATGGCAAACGACGACCGTGAGAAGGCCCTCGAGGCCGCCCTCAGTCAGATCGAAAAACAGTTTGGCAAGGGATCGATCATGCGCATGGGTGAGACGTTGAACTTCAACATCGAGTCGATCCCCACCGGCGCCCTAGCACTCGACATGGCGCTCGGTATTGGTGGGTTGCCACGCGGGCGCATCGTCGAGCTCTTCGGGCCCGAGTCCTCGGGCAAGTCGACTCTGGCGATGCACGTCGTCGCCGAGGCGCAGCGCAACGGCGGGGTGTGCGCGTATATCGACGCCGAGCACGCCATGGACCCGGTTTACGCGCGTGCGATCGGCGTGAACGTCGACGACCTTTTGATCAGCCAACCCGACACCGGAGAGCAGGCGCTCGAGATCGTGGACATGCTGATTCGTTCTGGCGCGTTGGACGTGATCGTTATCGACTCGGTGGCGGCGCTGACGCCGCGCGCGGAGATCGAGGGTGAGATGGGCGACAGTCACGTCGGTCTGCAGGCTCGACTGATGAGCCAAGCCCTGCGCAAGCTCACCGGCGGACTCTCGAAGTCCAACACCGTGGCGATCTTCATCAACCAGCTGCGTGAGAAAATCGGTGTCATGTATGGCTCACCTGAGGTAACCCCCGGCGGCCGGGCGCTGAAGTTTTACGCGTCGGTTCGCTTGGACATCCGCCGCATCGAGTCGATCAAGGACGGCACCGAGGTGGTTGGCAACCGCACGCGAGTCAAGGTCGTCAAGAACAAGTGCGCCGCGCCGTTTCGCCAGGCTGAGTTCGACATCATGTACGGCCAGGGCATCAGTCGCGAAGGCTCGGTGCTCGACGTCGCGGTGGAGTTAGGTTTCGTAAAGAAGGCCGGCGCCTGGTTCACCTACGAAGGTGAGCAGATGGGTCAGGGCCGAGAGAACGTGAAGATGTTCTTACGAGAGAACCCTCAGACCATGGCCGAGATCGACGAACGCGTGCGCGCGCATCTGGCCAACGCGCTGGTGCCCGACGTCATGGGCACACCGAACGAGCTCGACGTCGACTCGCCACTGAGCCTCGATTAACTGAACCCGCTCAGCCCGGGCAGATAATCGCCACGTGCAATAGTGCGACGCGACGGTGCAAACTCGCCGCCGGAATTCACCAGTCGGAGCCAGTAGCGTGACGCCGTGAGATTGCGTCTGCGGTTCCGGCATTCATTGGGCGCGCTCGTTCGCTCATGGCGCCGCTATCTCAACGAGGTCGCCATCGTGGGACCGAATGACGACTACGCCGGTGAGTTCTACTACTTCGGCGCGGGCGCGGCCCTCATGGCGCCCCAGGGTGTGATCTACAACGAGCGTTACCTCTCCATTGGCGACGACACATTGATTGGTCCCAACGTCTGTCTCACCGCCGGCGTGAGCGGCGATCAGGTCATGCTGGCCACGCCGACCGTGAGCATTGGTCGCCACTGTGTGATCGGCCGGGGCTCACACATCATCGGACACTGGTCGATTGAGCTGGGTGACGATATTCAAACCGGCCCCTACGTTTACATCACCGACCAGAACCACTCCTACGAAGCGATCGACGAGCCGGTGGGCTGGCAGACGCCGAGTGAGGCGCCCGTCAAGATCGGCTCGGGCAGCTGGCTCGGCGCCAACGTGGTGATCCTGCCGGGCACGACGCTCGGTCGCAACACCACCGTCGCTGCCGGTGCGGTCGTGCGCGGTGCGTTTCCGGACTTCGTCGTAATCGGCGGCGTACCCGCCAAGGTGCTTCGACACTACGAACCGGGCGAAGGTTGGGTGGCGGGCCCGGCGTGAGTCAAGGTCTCTTCGGTATTGATCTCACGCCGCTTCGCGTCTCGAGCCAGTATCGCCGGCTCTACGTGGCCGGTTTCATCTCGATGCTGGGTTCGCAAGCCACGTACGTCGTGGTCCCCTATCAATTACGACTACTCACGCATTCGACTTTGGCGGTTGGATCCCTGGGACTGGCCGAGTTCGTGCCGCTGGTCGCCTTTGGACTCTACGGGGGCGTACTGGCCGATCGACTCAATCGTCGCCGATTGATCATCTCGATGGAGCTGGTCTTGATGCTCTCGACGGTGATGCTGTTCGTGAACGCTCTGCTCGCTCACCCCGTGACATGGATTCTCTACGCCGATGCCGCGGTCGTGGCCGCGGCGGCGAGTCTGCAAAATCCGAGCGTCGCGGCTTTGAAGCAACTCTTCGTCTCGCACGATCTTCAGCGGGCGGCCTCGACGCTGTCGAACGTGAGCTACACCACCGCCTCGATCATTGGTCCAGCGCTCGGCGGACTCGCCGCCGTGTCGCTCGGACCCGACACGGTCTACTTCGCCAACATCGTGACCTTCACCTTCTCTTTGATGCTCCTGTTCAGATTGACGACCACGCCAACGCCGTCCTCGGTCAGCGAAAGTCACTTCGATGCGTTACGTACAGGACTCAAGTACGCCCGGAGCCGGGCCGACATCGTGGGCACGTACGTGGTGGATCTACTCGCGATGATCCTGGCCTATCCCGTGGTGATGTTGCCCTTCGTCGCGGCGCGCTTTCACGAGACCTACGCCCTTTCGATTCTCTACTGTGGGCTCCCGGTGGGCGCGCTGATCGCCACCTTGACCTCGCGTTGGACCCGTAGGGTCCATCGTTACGGACGGGCCATTGTCGCCGCGGCGGCGCTATGGGGCCTGGGTATCGCGCTGTTTGGCTACTCGTCGTTGCTGTGGTTGGTGTTCCTCGGGCTCGCTGTGGGTGGCGGCGCCGACGCCGTCAGCGGCATCTTTCGAAACACCATGTGGAACGAGTCCATTCCGCCCGAGGTCCGCGGCCGGATGGCCGGCATTGAGATGATCTCGTACTCGCTCGGCCCGACGGCCGGTCAGTTCCGGGCCGGAGTGATGGCGGCGTGGACGACGTTGCGCTTCTCACTTACCTTCGGGGGGCTGGCCTGCACCGGATCGGTGGGTGTCGTGGCCGCTGCGCTGAATTCGCTCTGGCGCTTTGACGCGCGCACCGACCAACACGTGGCGCAAGTGCGTGCGCTGCGTTCGCCAGAGGCGGCAACGTAGCGCAACGTTGCCAACCTCTACTCTTTAGCCATGCCCCGTTCGACCTTTCTCGTGACGGTGAGCGGTCCGGATCGCATCGGCGTGGGCGCCGAGCTCTTTCACGCGCTGCACTCGTTGAAGGACAACGGCGTTCATCTCGTGGACGTGGCCCAGATCACGATTCGCGGGACACTGGTGCTCTGCGCCGAGGTGAACTCCGAATCCGGGTTGACCGAGGCGTCACTGACGGCGGTGCTGCTCGAACGAGCGATCGAGGGCCAAGGCATGAGCGTTCACGTGGAAGAGGTGACCCCGACCGACACCATTGAGGGTCGCCGCCTCCTCGTGACATTGCTCGCGCCGCAGATCAGTGCCGGTCAACTCGAAGCCGTCTTTCACGCCGTTGCCGAGAGCGACGCGACCTGTGAGCGCATCGTGCATTTGGCGAGTTACCCGGTGGACTGTTACGAGCTCATCGTCATCGGACCCGATCACGCTATCTTGCGCGCGAAGTTGACCATCGTCGCCAACGAGTGCGCTCTCGACCTGGCGGTGCAACGCGCCGGACTGCATCGCCGGGCGAAGCACCTCGTGGTGATTGACGCCGACTCGACGTTGCTGCAGCACGAGGTCATCGATCTGCTCGGCGAAGCTTCGGGACAAGCCGAGGAGGTCTCACGCATCACCCGGGCCGCAATGAGCGGCGAGATCGACTTTGGCGAGGCCCTTCGCCAGCGAGTGGCACTTTTGGCGGGACTGCCCGCGAGCGTGCTGGACGACGTGCGCGCGCAACTGAGCCTGGCTCCGGGGGCGCGCACCTTGCTGCGCACCCTGCAGCGCCTGGGCTACGTGCCCGCGGTTGTCTCGGGTGGATTTGTGGAGATACTGGCGCCGCTGTTGGCCGGGTTGAACATCGAACACTTTGCGGCCAATCGCCTCGAGATCGTCGACGGCACGCTCACGGGGCGGCTCGCCGGTGAGATCGTTGACCGGGCCGGCAAGGCCCGGGCGCTTCGCCACTTCGCCGAGGTGGTGGGCGTGCCACTAGAACAGACCGTGGCGGTGGGTGACGGCGCGAACGACATTGACATGCTGTCCGTCGCCGGGCTCGGTATCGCCTTTAACGCCCAAGCTGCCGTCCAAGCGCACGCCGACGCGGCACTCTCCGTGCCGTACCTCGACGCCGTCCTCTACTTTCTCGGCATCAGTCGCGAAGAGATTGAGACGGGCTGAGTCACTGCTCCGCAGGGCTGGTAATGGACTTACCAGGTAGTAATGTCAGGAAATGAGCGTCGAGGGGGGAACCGTGAAGGTGGTCATTGACGGCACACTCTGTCAAGGTCAAGGGCGATGCTTTTCCATTGCGCCCACCGTCTTTGACTTTGACGATCTCGGCAACGGCGTCGTGATTGGCGACGGCACACTCAGCGCCGAGACATTGACACTGGCCCGTTTGGCCGAAGCGAACTGCCCCGAACACGCCATCTTCATTGAAGAGTCCTCGTGAGCGACAAGCCCCCCGTCGTGGACTTCGCCACGGACTGGGATCACACCGATCCCGAATGGGTGAGTGACCCGTATCCGATCTGGGAGGACCTGCGTCAACGCTGTCCCGTCGCGCACACCGATCGCTACGGAGGTGCCTGGTTTCCCGCGACCCACGCCGGGGTCTCGGCCATAGCGAAGGACACCGAGAACTTCACCAGTCGTACCGTCGTCATCGGCAATGGTCGACCGACCGACGAAGACCTGCCCGCGCCGATCGGCGTCGCGCCACCGATCACCTCAGACCCACCATTTCATCAAATCGCTCGCAAGTTAATCCTGCCAGCCTTCGCGCCGGGACCGATCAATGCGCTCGAGGATCAGATACGCGAACTGTGCGCGCAGTTGCTCGACGATGTTGAAGGCGAGGAGATCGTCAACGCCTCGCTCAGTTACGCCCGCAATATTCCCCCGGCCGTCATTCGCCAGATGCTGGGCTTTCCCGAAGAGGACACTGAGAAGTTCATCGAGATGGTGCACGTCATCATCGAAGCGATCGACCAGCCCGAAGAAGTTCGCATCCAGCAGTTCAAACCAGTGGAGGAGTACTTCACTCGTCAGATCGAGGACCATCAAGAGAATCCCCGCGACGACCTCACGACGTTCTTATTGAACGCGGAGATTGACGGACAAAAGCTCGCCGTCGAGCACGTCTTTGGCACCATGGTGCTGATCCTCGTCGCCGGCATCGACACCACCTGGGGCGCCATTGGCGCGTCGCTGTGGCACCTCGCGCAACATCCCGATGACCTGGCCCGCTTGGTGAACGAGCCCGAGCTGATGCCCGTCGCCATCGAGGAGTTTCTGCGCTTTTACGCGCCGGTGACCATGGCCCGTCTGGTCAAGACGGACATGGAGTACCTGGGGTGTCCGATGAAAGAGTACGACTGGATCCTGCTCGGATTCCCGGCCGCGAATCGCGATCCGGTGGTCTTTAAAGACGCCGACACGTTCATCATCGATCGGGCCGAGAATCGCCACGTGGCTTTCGGGCTCGGGATTCACCGCTGCATCGGGTCGAACCTCGCACGACTGGAACTTCGCGTCGCTCTGGAGGAGTTCATCAAGCGCTATCCCAAGTTTCAACTCGCGAATGAAAAAGACGTCACGTGGTCCCAGGGCCAGATTCGCGGGCCGAGGAATCTGCCGTTACGAATCTCGGCCTGAGTTGCCGTGACCGACATCGAATCGAAGCGTCCGGTCAGCGACTTCGCCACTGACTGGGATCACACCGACCCTGAGTGGGTGCACGACCCCTATCCCATCTGGGACGACCTTCGAGAACGATGCCCCGTCGCGCACACCGATCGTTACGGCGGGGGATGGTTCCCTACGACCCACGAGATGGTGTCCTCGATCGCGAACGACACCGATCACTTCACCAGCCATCAGGTCGTGCTGATCCACACCAAGAATCCCGAGAACGCGCCGCCGGCGCCGATGGGCGCCGCGCCACCCATCACTTCGGACCCACCCTTCCACCAGATCGCTCGTCGCCTGATCCTGCCGGCCTTCGCGCCCGGTCCGGTGAACGCCATGGAAGCCCAAGTGCGCGCACTCTGTTTGAAACATCTGGACGCGTTGGGTGACGCGCAAGAGTTCGACGCCGCGACCCAGTACGCCCAGTTCATCTCACCGGGCGTGATCGCCACGATGCTGGGCTTTCCCGAAAAAGACGAAGACCTCTTTCGAGAGTTCGTCCATCTGGTGTTGGACCTGGTGGACTTAGAGCCGGCCGTGCGTGCTCCGATGTTTCTACCCATGGCCGAGTACTTCAGCGCTCAAATCGACGACCACCTGGCCCATCCCCGTAACGACTTCACAAGCTATTTACTGAACGTCGAGGTCAACGGAGAGAAGTTGCCGATGGAGCACGTGCGCGGCACGATGGTGTTGACGCTGGTCGCCGGCATCGATACCACGTGGTCGGCCATCGGTTCAGCGATCTGGCATCTGGCGACGCACCCGAAGGACTTGGAGCGTCTCGTGAACGAGCCCGATCTCATGGCGCTCGCGGTGGAAGAGTTCTTGCGCTTTTACGCCCCAGTGACGATGGCCCGACTGGTGAAAGAGGACTTCGACTTCTTTGGCGTCGCGATGAAGAAGGACGACTGGATCCTGCTCGGGTTCCCGGCGGCCAACCGCGATCCCGAGGCCTTCGTCGACGCCGACACGTTCATCATCGATCGGACCGTCAATCGACACGCGGCCTTTGGCTTGGGCATCCACCGCTGCGCCGGATCGAATCTGGCCCGCATGGAACTGCGTGTGGCGATTGAGGAGTTCATCGCGCGTTATCCAAAGTTCGAGCTGTCCGACGCGAACGCCGTCACCTGGGCCCCGGGTCAGGTTCGCGGGCCCCGAAACATACCGCTTCGCGTTCTCTAACTAGAGCCCGAGGTTGGTCGGCCCCTTCGCCCATAGAGCGGCCATCCACGCCTCGAGTTCGTCGACCTCGCGTGGGAGAGCCTCGGAGAGGTTCCTCGAACCGGTCGCGGTGACCAGCACGTCGTCTTCGATCCTCACCCCGATGCCGCGATATTCCTCGGGCACCGTCTCGTCGTTGGCCTGGAAGTAAAGGCCCGGCTCGACGGTCAAGACGTAGCCCTCGTGGAGTTGACCAAGTTTGTTCATCTCACTCCTCGCGTTCGCGCAGTCGTGCACGTCCATGCCCAGCATGTGGCTCGTGCCGTGCAAGGTGTAGCGCCGGTGCAGCTGGCGGTCCTTGCGCAAGGCGAGTTCGGGCGCCTCTTTCAAGATGCCCATCTCAAAGAGGCCCTCCGCAATCACCCTCATCGCGGCTTCGTGGGGCGCCGCGAAGGCCACGCCGGGCTTCACCGCGGCGATGCCGGCCGTCTGGGCAGCGAGCACAAGTTCATAGACGCGACGCTGGGGTTTGGAGAACGTGCCACTGACGGGCATCGTGCGCGTGACGTCCGCGGTGTAGAGGTTGATCCCTTCGACGCCGGCGTCAAGTAGCAAGAGATCGCCGCGCCGGACGGGACCGTCGTTACGAACCCAGTGCAGGGTGGTGGCGTGAGGGCCGCTGGCCGCGATGATCCCGTAACCCACGTCGTTGCCTTCGACTCGCGCGCGCAGATTGAACACGCCCTCTACGACTCGTTCGCCGCGGCCCTCGGCGACGGGCAACGCGCGCACCACGTCCTCAAAGCCCTTTACGGTCTCGTCGATGGCTCGCTGGAGCTGCGCGATCTCGAAGTCGTCCTTCACCAGTCGCAACTCACTGAGGAAGATCTCGAGTTCATCGTCGTCCTTGGTGCTCTCGTGCATCGCGTCCACGCCGGCGTCGTAGCCGCGCAGCGTCACCACGTTCTTCGCGCCCAGCGACACGAGGTCCTTTTCGAGCCGTTCGAGCGGCGCCGCCTCGACGTCGTAGTAGATAGCGGCCTCATCGACGCCGCGACGGGGACCGACCCACAACTCGCCGTAGCGATCGTCGGTGAAGAATTCGTGGGTGTGAAAGTCGCGACGATGCGGTACGTAGAGCGTTGAGCGCGACCCGGCGGAACTCGGCGAGATCACGAGCACGGCGTCGGACTCGTCACAGCCCGTCAAGTAGTAGAACTCGGTGCCTGGGCGGAAGCGGTAGTCAGTGTCATTGGCGCGGACCTTGAAGTTGCCCGTCGGAATCACCAACGTCTTGTCGGCGAACCTTTCAGCCAGAGTTTCGCGTCGCCGCGCCGCGTGTGGCGCCATCTCGTGCACCTCATGTGGGGTCGCCGCGGTGGTCCAGTTCGAGATCATGTGCTCGACCAGCACCCGCGGACCCGGCGGACGATGTGGACCAGCCCACACCCAGTGTTCGGAGCGGGGATGCTCTTTCGAGACGTCGGGCTCGGGTATGCCGGTGTCTTCGTCCACGTCGTTAGATTACTCGCGCCTTGCCTATGCTCGCCCTATGGATATCTCACTTCGGCGTGAAGGTGCGGTCGCGATTCTCACGTGGAACGATGGCGAGAATCGCATCAATGCTGACTCCCTCGAACGGCTCAACGCACTTTTCGATGATCTCGAAGCGGCCACGGGCCCGTTGGCGATCGTGCTCACCGGCGTCGGAAAATTCTTCTCGAACGGTCTCGACCTTGAGCGCTTCGGCGCCAACCCGTCTGAGTTCTCCGCCACGATTGAAGAGCTCGAACGCTTCATCGGACGGCTCTTTCTCTTTCCCGCCTACACGGTGGCGGCAATCAATGGTCACTGTTTCGCGGGAGGGGCGTTGATCAGTTGCGCTTTTGACTATCGGGTGATGCGCGACGACCGGGGCTTTTGGTGCATGAACGAAGCGGAGATCGGTCTCACGCTCGACGAGAAGCTCTGGTCCATATTGAATCATCGACTACCTCGAGCGACGGCCATCATCGCCGCGACGACCGCCAAGAGATTCGGCGGTCCCGACGCCCTACAAGCGGGGATTGTCGAGGCCATCACGAGCGAAGATCAAGTCGTGCGCCACGCCATCGACGTCGCTGAGCGTTACGCGGCGCTCGATCGCGAGTCGTTGTCAAAGCATAAGTACCTGGCGCACGGCGCGGAGGCCAAATTGCTGGGTTGGACGAAGTAGCAACGGTCGTCTCGTTCGAGGTGACGCTCGTCTCGACCGGTCAAGCGAGAGACTAAATCCAGCCCAAATCGCGAGCGATCTGTTCGACGTCGCCGATGCGCATCGCGTTGCGAGCTTGCAGGGTGCGGATCAGTCCACCGGCTTCGTAGAGCGACTCGTGGGTCCCGGTGTCCAGCCACGTGGTGGCGCGAGACAGGATCTCCGCGCGAAGTTCGCCCCGCTCGAGGTACAAGTTGTTGAGCGCCGTTATTTCGAGTTCGCCGCGAGCGCTCGGCGTGAGTTGGCGCGCAAAGTCCGACGCGCGCTCGTCGTAGAAGTAGATGCCCGGCACGGCATAACGGCTCTTGGGCTCGTTGGGCTTCTCTTCAATGGAGAGTACCTTGCCGGACTTGTCGAACTCCACAACGCCGTAGGCCGACGGGTCACTGACTTGGTAGGCGAAGATTAGCGCCCCCTTAACGTCGGTGTTCTGTTGAAGATGCGTGCCCAGTCCTGGCCCGTAGAAAAGATTGTCGCCCAAGATGAGCGCGCACTTGTCCCCATCGAGAAACTTCTCTCCCAAGATGAGCGCCTCCGCGAGCCCGTTGGGCCGCTCTTGCACAACGTAGGAGATCTCAATTCCCAGTTGCGATCCGTCACCCAGCAGGCGCCCGAACGCGTCTTGATCGTGAGGCGTCGTGATGAGAAGAATTTCACGAAGTCCACTCAACATGAGCGTGCTCAACGGGTAGTAAATCATTGGCTTGTCGTAGATCGGCAGTAACTGCTTCGAGACGGCTCGAGTTATGGGATGCAGGCGCGTGCCGGTGCCGCCAGCCAAAATGATTCCCTTCACTCCATTAGTATAGAAGTGCTCCTACCCCCTTCTAAAGGCCGAGGTACTTCATGCGCGTGGTGATTACTGGGGCGGCCGGGTTCATCGGGTCGCGATTAAGTGAAGTACTCGTCGCACAGGCTGAGCGACTCGGCTACGACGACGTCGTTCTCTTCGACGCGTTGACGTACTCGGGGCGCCTCGAAAACCTCGAGGTCGTACTGCGCGACTCGCGCGTCACGTTCGTCAAGGGCTCGATCACCGATGAGTTGGTGACCGACGAAGTGTTGGACGGCGCGCACGCCGTGTTGCATCTCGCCGCGGAGAGCCACGTTGACCGCTCGATCACGCGTGCTCGACTCTTCTACGAGACGAACGTCATGGG
>Ga0182024_10014941_pt1 | contig 14946 bp, 12 predicted proteins | sample P32metaG_FD_120480 | JGI IMG/M metagenome (GOLD analysis project Ga0182024, IMG submission 120480) | Permafrost microbial communities from Stordalen Mire, Sweden - P3-2 metaG (Illumina Assembly) | ecosystem: Environmental > Terrestrial > Soil > Wetlands > Permafrost | place: Sweden: Stordalen... | reverse complement strand
TTTCACCACGGGTTTGCATCCGCCCGCAGCTACGGCCCAACGATGCACCGACCTCCTGTAAGGCCAGTGGGACTACAGGCTTCTGCCATTCGTCCATTCCAACATCGCGCCTCGTGGCGCACCGTCATCGGTCGTCTCCTTTAGTTTCGGCGAGCGGGGGCGTCAGCCCCCTGATTACCGCGCGCTATCGCTGACAAAATTCTGTCATCAGGGGGCTGACGCCCCCCGCTCGCCCGTCGGCGCCCCTATTTCACGTTGGCGATCAGTCGTTCGGTGATCGTGGCGGTGTTGCCGTCGCCGCCGAGGTCGCCGGTCAGCCCCTTGCCGGCCGCCAGCGTGCGGACCACCGACTCCTCGACGCGGGCGCCCACGTCGCGCTGGCCGATGTGGTACAGCATCATCGACGCCGAGCGGAGCAGGCCGATCGGGTTGGCGATCCCCTTGCCGGCGATGTCGGGGGCGCTGCCGTGGACCGCCTCGAACAGGGCGTAACGGGCGCCGAGGTTGGCGCCCGGCGCCAGGCCGAGGCCGCCCGTCAGGCCGGCGCATAGGTCGCTCAGCACGTCGCCGAACAGGTTCTCCATCACCAGCACCTGATACGGCGTCGGGTCGAGCGCCAGCTGTAAACAGAGCCTATCGACGTGGATCTCCTCGAACTCGGTGAACGGGTAGTCGTCGGCCACGGCCCGCGCCGTCTCCAGGAAGAAGCCGTCGCTCATCGGCATGACGTCCGCCTTGTGGCAAAAGGTCACGCGCCGCCGGCCCATGTTGCGGGCCAGCTCGAAGGCGTAGCGGACGATGCGTTCGCACGCCGCCTTGGTGATGATGCGCAGACTCTCCACCACGCCGGGAACGACGACGTGTTCCTGTCCCGAATATAAGCCCTCGGTATTCTCGCGGACGACGACGAGATCGACGCCGCTGTAGGGCGTCCGCACGCCGGGCAGGCTGCGCAACGGCCGGACGCTGGCGTAGAGGTCGAGTTCCTTGCGGAGGCGGACGTTGATGGACCGGAAGCCCTTGCCGACCTGGGTGGTGAGCGGCCCCTTGAGGGCGACGCGGTAGCGGCGGATGAGGGCGAGGGTTTCCGGCGGCAGCGGGTCGCCGAAGCGTTCCACGGCGGTCAGGCCGGCCGCGGCCTCCACCCAGGCGACGTCGGCCCCGGCCGCGGCCAGGACGGCCTGCATGGCCGTGGTGACTTCGGGGCCGATGCCGTCGCCGGGGATCAATACGACAGGTGTTGCCAAATGGTCGCTCCCTGGAGAGGAAACCCTTTTCGACAGGTTGGAGGGCGCGAGGGGGTTTGTCAAGGCGGGTCGGGGCGAGCGGCGCGGCGTCAGCCCGCCGGTATAGCATAGCGCCGCATAGAATAGCGCCGCGGGACAGGTAACGCACCGGCGGGCTGACGCCGCGCCGCTCGCCCCGACGCTCCAACGAGGACGATCCCCATGCAACCCCATCTTCCCCCCAGCTGGCAAGCCGTCCTGGCCGACGAATTCAAGAAGCCCTACTTCAAGGATCTGCAACAGTTCGTCGCCGACGAGCGGAAGAAGCACACCGTCTACCCGCCGGAGGAGGACGTTTTCAACGCCTTCAAGTACACGCCCTACGACAAGGCGAAGGTTCTGCTGCTGGGCCAGGACCCGTACCACGGCGAAGGCCAGGCGCACGGACTCTGCTTCTCGGTGCGGCCCGGCGTCAAGCCGCCGCCGTCGCTGATGAACGTGTTCAAGGAACTGCACCACGACCTCGGCTGCAAGGTCCCCAACAATGGCTGCCTGATTCCGTGGGCGAAACGGGGCGTGATGCTGCTCAACGCCGTGCTGACGGTGCGGGCGCACGAGGCCAACTCGCACAAGGACAAGGGCTGGGAGACGTTCACCGACGCCGTGATCCGGGCGCTGGCGGCGCGGGCGAAGCCGATGGTGTTCTTGCTGTGGGGCGCCTACGCGCAGAAGAAGAAAAAGCTGATCGACGCGGATCGGGACGTGGTCCTGACGGCGGCGCATCCGTCGCCGCTGTCGGCGTCGAAGTTTTTTGGGAGCAAGCCGTTCTCGGCGGCGAACCGGGCGCTAGAGGGGTTGGGCGAGGAGGCGATTGATTGGCAGATACCGGATCTCTGAATCAAACTGTTTCACCGCGGAGAACGCGGAGAGCGCGGAGAAAAGACAAAGAATTACTTGCCTCTCGTCTTTTCTCCGCGCTCTCCGCGTTCTCCGCGGTGAAATTCTTGTCTCAGCATTGGACGACCCGGTTGTCGATCAACCGCGTCGCCCCGAATGTCACCGCCAGCGCCAGCAAGACCGTACCCCGCAGCGACGTCACCGGCTTCAGCGTCTCCGCGTCCACCGCCGCGGCGTAATCCAGCACTGCCCCAGGCGTCGCCGCGATGCGGTCGGCCATCCTCCGCTCGATCACGGCCGCATCGCGTTCGCCGGCGCGAATCGCCGCCTCCGCCTCCTCCAGCGCACGGTTCAGCACCACGGCCTCGCGCCGCTGGTCGGCGTCGAGGTGCTTGTTGCGCGAGCTGAGGGCCAGACCGTCCGGTTCGCGCACCGTCGGCTGCACCACCACTTCCACCGGCGCGTTGAGGTCGCGCAGCATTTGCTGAACCACTCGCAACTGCTGGGCGTCCTTCTGGCCGAAGTAGGCGCGATCCGGTTGAACCAGGTTGAACAGCTTCAGCACCACCGTCGCCACGCCCTGAAAGTGTCCCGGCCGCGTCGCGCCTTCGAGAACTGTGGATAATTCGGATACGTTGATGGAAGTCTGGAAGCCGGGCGGATACATCGTCGCTGGTTCCGGCGTGAACACAAGATCCGCGCCGGCCGCAGCGCACATCTCCAGGTCGCGCTCCAGCGGTCGGGGGTAGCGGGCAAGATCCTCTTTCGGGCCGAACTGCGTCGGGTTCACGAAGATCGACGCGACCACAAAGCCGTCGGCGGCGCGGGCGGCGTTAATGAGGCTGACGTGGCCGGGGTGCAGCGCCCCCATTGTCGGCACGAAGCCGATGGTCTTGCCCTGCCGCCGGGCCGCGGCGACGGCATCGCGCAACGGCGTTTCCGTGGAGACGACGACGGGTTTCATGCCCCGGCCCCCGCGGACTTCGCCGCCAAAACCAGGCCGAGGTACGAGCGCCGTTCCACTTCGCTCAGCCCCAGCTCCGCCGCCAGCGCGGCCAGCGCCTTTTCCGCGTCCGCCCGGCGGTCCTCCGGCGCCAATACCTCGACCTCAGCGAAGCGGCCCAGTCCTTCCACCTCATCCAGACAGACCGTGAAAGAGAAGCCGTCGCGCTCCAGCGAGGCCGTGCGCCGCTGTTTTTTCACCACGGCCACGAACCGATAGCCCAGGTGCGTCAAGAGCCGTGTCATGTCCGCCGCCGCCTGATCGCCCGGTTGTAACGGGATCTCCAACTCGGTGCGGACCTTCACGTCGGCGCGCTGCTTCGGCCCCTTGTAGGTGAGGTAATTGGCGGGGCCGACGCGGCGGAGACGGAACGCCTCGTCGGTGCGGGCGAAGTCGCGGTCGGGGGCGTTGAAGTAGTGGTCCGCCTCTTCGTGGGCGCCGCCGAAGACGGCGCCCCATTCCGCCAGCCGCCGTTCCAGCGGGGCGAAGTCGGCGCGGGCGAACTTCTGTTCGATTTCCAGCATGGCGAATTCCAACCAAGATATTCACCACAAAGACACAAAGAGCACAAAGAAAACCTAATCCCAAGAACCCTCATCGGATTTTGCTTCTTCTTCCTTTGTGTTTCCTCTGTGCTCTTTGTGTCTTTGTGGTGAAAACTCTTATTGCCCGACCATTTCCAGGCCCAGCAGCGTCAGGTCGTCCGGCTGGGCCGCGCCGCCGAACAGGTCGCGCGCCAGGCGCGGCACGAACTCCGCGATCGGCAGGTCGCGGTGTCGTTCCGCGCAGACCATCAGGCTCTCCGAGCCGGGAGCGCCGCCCTCGAACACCGCCGTGTCCACGCCGTCGCTATACAGCAGCACCTTATCGCCCGGCTTCAGCGAATGCGACTGCGTCGGGAATGTCGCGTCGAGCACGCCGAGCAACAGCCCCTCCTGCCGCCACAACTGCAACGGCCCTTCGCGCGGAACGTGCAGCGGGTAGGGGTGGCCGGCCCGGGCGTAACTCAGCGTCCCCTCGTGGTGGTTGAGCAAACCGTAGGCCATCGTGATAAACGGCGTATCCGATAATTGCTGGTCGATAAGTTCCTTGTTCAGCCGGCCCAGCACTTCGCCCGGAGGCACGAGGCGGTACTGATTGCCGAAGACCTCCTTGGGCCGAATGCCCTTTTTCACGAAGATCGTCAGCAGGCTGGCGGGGACGCCGTGCCCCATCGCGTCGGCGACGTAGAAGCCGACATGGTTCTCGTCGAGGCGGAACACGTCGTAGAAGTCGCCGCCGACGCGGCCGCACAAGACGTAATGGACGGCGAAGCGGCTGCCCGGCGCCTCCGGCAGCGTCTGCGGCAGGAAGCTCGACTGGATGCGCTGCGCCAACTCCAACTCCTGGTCGATCTGCTGGTACGCCTGCTGGAGGCGCTTGTTGATGCGATGGACTTCCGCCGTTTTCTCGTTTAGGCGGTCGTGTACCTCCTTGATGCGCAGCAACGCCCGCGCCTGGGCGGCCAGTTCGGCGGCGGCGAAGGGGCGGAGGAGGTAGGCGTCGGCGCCGGCCTCGTAGCAGGCCAGGCGGGCGGCGGGGCCGTGGTCGTCGGCGACGTAGAGGATGGGCGTGAAGCCGTCTTCGAGGCGGCCGCGGAAGCGGCGGCACAAGTCTAAGGCCTCGGTCGGGGCGCGGCCGCCGTCCACCACCAGCAAGTGGTAGCGGCCAAGACCGGCCGGGTCCGGTGCGCCGCCGACGTGGGCGTCCACCTCGCGGCCGCCGTGCGCGAGGACGCGCCGCAGCTCTTGTAAGGCGTCCATCTGGTTGGCGCAGACGAGGATGCGCGCGGTGCCGTCGGGGTTCATGGCGGGTGCTCCTGAGAACACACTATACGCCGACGTAAAAGCCCCTACCAGCCCGAAGCGCGAGCGAGGGATTTGGGCCAAACCCTTGCACGTGCGCGGCGGGCTAGCAGAGCGACGAATGGTCGGGTAGTCTTATGATCCAGCGAAGCAACCCACCCCCACCGGGAGGCCGACCCGCCATGCCTTTCCTTACCTTATCCTGTCTCGCCCTGGCCCTGACCGCCGCGCCGGCCCCCGAGTCGCCGCCGCCCGACCTCGGCACGCGCCGCTCCGGCGTCGATTGGCCGCGCTTCCTCGGGCCGACCGGCGACGGCGTCTCCCCCGAAAAGGGCCCGATCGCCCCCTGGCCGAAGGAGGGGCCGCGCGTCGTCTGGCAGACCAGGGCCGTCGAGGGCTACGGCGCGGCCACGGTCAGCCGCGGCCGGCTGTTCGTCTTCGACCGCATCCGCACCGGCGCCCGCCTCCGCTGTCTCAAGAGCGAAACCGGCGATCCCCTTTGGACCTTCGAGTACCCTACCGACTTTGAGGACCTTTATAATTACAGTAACGGCCCGCGCTGCTGCCCGGTCGTGGACCGCGACCGGGTTTACGTCTACGGCCCCGAGGGGATGCTGCACTGTCTCCGCGCCGAGGACGGCAAGGTGGTCTGGAAGAAGGACGTCAACAAGGAGTTCGGCGTCGTGCCGAACTTTTTCGGCGTCGGCAGTACGCCCGCGATCGAGGGCGACCTGCTCATCGCCCAGGTCGGCGGCAGCCCCAAGGGCACGACCGAAACCAGTCCGACCTTGGACCTGCAAGGGGCGGACAGCGGCGTCGTGGCCTTCGACAAATACACCGGCAAGGTCAAGTACCACGTCACCGACGAGCTGGCGTCGTACTCGTCGCCGGTGCTGGCGACGGTCGGCGACCGCCGTTGGTGTTTCGTGTTCGCCCGCGGCGGCCTGATCGGCATGGACCCCGCCACGGGCAAAGTGGATTTTCACTACCCCTGGAGGGCGAAAACCCTCGAAAGCGTCAACGCCTCCGGCCCGGTGGTGGTGGGCGACCGCGTGTTCATTTCCGAGACCTACGGGCCGGGCGCCGCCCTGCTCGAAGTGAAGCCGGGCGGCTGCAAGGAAGTCTGGACCGACGCCGACAAGACGCGCAACAAATCGATGCAGTGCCACTGGAACACGCCGATTTGCGTGGACGGCTACCTGTACGGATGCAGCGGACGACATACGGGGAACGCGGTGCTGCGCTGCATCGAGCTGGCCACGGGCAAGGTGATGTGGAGCCAACCGGACTTGAAGCGCTGCTCGCTGCTGCTGGTGGACGGGCACTTCGTCTGTATCAGCGAGGACGGGGCGTTGCGGCTGCTCAAGGTCAACCCGAAGAAATATGAAGAGGTGTCGCGCGTCGATCTGAAGCGGACGGAGGACGGGGCGGAGGTTCCGCTGTTGCAGTACCCGGCCTGGGCGGCGCCGGTGCTGTCGCACGGCCTGCTCTACCTCCGGGGACGCGATCGGTTGGTCTGTTTGGAACTGATTCCCGAAAAGAAATGACGCGGCGCGCCCGTTTGCAGCGGCTGAGCAATGACATGCTCATTCCTGCGCGGGCCATAACCTTTTGATCCGCCATTCGTCCGGGTGTGATGGAGCGTACCTAACACCACGGCGAGCGGCGCGGCGTAAGCCCGCCGGTGTAACATAGCGCCTCTGACAAAGTGAAGCACCGGCGGGCTTACGCCGCGCCGCTCGCCGTGGTGTTAGCGTCTCTTACGGTCGCGGCCACGACGGCGGCCGGGGTTGGCACGGATGTTGCCTTAGATTCTGCCGCTACCGGAGGCGGTTCCGGAATGCGTCCCGGACGCGCAAGGGTTTGCGATCCAACGGTTGGGCCGCCGCCCGCACCGGGGAAATCGACCTTCAGCCGCAAAAGAGGGAGTAGATCCAATGGCGAACAATCCCGGCTCCGTCCACGACAAGAGCAAGGAACTCGGTTCGAGCGTCAGCCACGCCGCTTCGGACGTGAAAAACAAGGCCGCGGACCTCGGCTCGGCCGCCGTGGGACAGGCCAGGAACGCCGCTTCCAACCTGGCGGGCCAGGCGAAGGACGCGGCTTCCAGTCTCGCCGGTCAGGCCCGCGACGCGGCCGCCGCGGCCGGGAACCGGCTCAGCGACGCCGCCTCCTACGCCGGCGACCGGGCCGAAGACGCCACGTCTTCGGTCGGCGGCAGCATGAAGTCGCTGGCCAGCCAGGTCCGTCAGAATGCCCCGCACGAGGGGATGCTCGGCTCCGCCGCCGGCTACGCGGCCAGCGCCCTGGACCGCACCGGCTCCTACCTGCAAGACCAGGGTATCAGCGGCATGGCCGAAGACTTCACCGGCTTGATCCGTCGCAACCCCATCCCGGCCCTGCTAATCGGCGTCGCCGTCGGCTTCCTGATCGCGCGGGCCACCTCGTCCAGGAGCTGATCTCATGGCCGACCGATTGCAAACCAGCTCGCTGCCCGACGCCCCCGGCGCCGAGTCGTCCGTGACGTCGCTGCTCGGCGACATCGTCAAGGACGCCGAAGAGCTGATCAAGCAGCAACTGCTGCTTTTCCGCCACGAGTTGAAGGACGACGTCAGCCGGGCCAGGGAGGCGCTGCCCTCCCTGGGGGCGGGCGTGGTCCTGATGCTGGCCGCGGTGGTCTTCCTTGGCACGACCGTGGCCCTCCTACTGAACTGGGCGGTCGGTGAACCGCACCTGCCCCTTTGGGTGTGCTTTCTGATCGTCACGGTCGTTTTCGGCGTGATAGGGTGTTGCCTGCTCTACTTCGCCAAAAAGAACCTGGAGTCGCTGGGTATGAGCAAACAAGCCACCGAAGCGACGAAGGAGAATGTGGAATGGCTGACGAAACCGAAGTGATCCGCGAGCGGATGGAAGAGACGCGCAACGACCTCTCCGACAAGCTCGAACAGCTGGAGCAGCAAGTTATGGACACCGTCCAGGGCGCCACTTCCGCCGTCACCGAGACGGTGCAGAACGCCACCGACGCCGTCTCCGAAGCCGTGCAGAGCGCCAAGGACGTGGTGGACAGCGTCAAGGATTCGGTCGAGGGCACGGTGGAAAGCGTCCGGGGCGCGGTGGAGGGTACCGTGGACAGCGTCAACCAGTCGATGCACGACACGTATGAATCCGTCAAGCAAACGTTCGACGTGCCGCGCCAGGTGGACCGGCACCCCTGGTTGATGATGGGCGGCGCCGTGGCCGTGGGCTTCGTCGCCGGCAAGCTGCTGACGCAGGCGCCGGCGGTGACGCGAACGGCCGGCCGCATGGCCGAATCGTTGCGGCCGGCGGCCCAGCGTTTCAGCAGCGCGGCGGCGTCCACCGCGGGCGCGGTCGGCGCGGCGGCTTCCACCGCCGGCAACTGGCTGGGCACGTTGGAGAGTATGTTCGGCCCCGAACTCAACCAGGTGAAGGGCATGGCCATCGGCGCGTTGCTCGGCATGGTCCGCGACTCGGCCGTCCAGGCGGCCCCGGAAACCATGCGGGAGCAGGTGCGCGAGATCATCGACGGCATCACGTCCAAGCTGGGCGGCAAGCCGGTCGAGGGTCCCGTGCTCGGGCCGCGTCCGCCGGAAGAGGCGATGGCCGACGGGCCGCGCAATCGCTTCTGAAAAACATACCCATTAGAGGAGTAAAGCCGTCGCCTTGCTTGGGCGGCGGCTTTCTTTATGCGCCCGCCGTCGCTTGCCGTAAAGCGTGGTTGACCGACCGCCGAAGAACAAGGTACGCTGGTTTATGCCCGTCGGGCCGGACGATCTTAAGGCAATCGGAATGCGCATGACCAAGCCGCTCTTCCCCACGCGCCGCGCCTTCCTGAAAGCGACCGCCGGCGGACTGCTCGTCGGCGCCGCCGGCCTCGGGACGTACACCTGGTTCATCGAGCCGTACTGGTACGAGGTGGTGCGCCGCGATCTTCCCATCCGTCGGCTGCCGGAGGCGCTGGACGGTAAGACGCTGGTGCAGATCAGCGATCTGCACGTCGGCCCCGAGGTTTCTGACGCCTATCTTCGCGGCGCCTTCCAGGCCGTGGAGCGCATCGACCCGGACATTCTCGTCGTCACCGGCGACTTCATGACCTGCTGGGCGGACGAGGAACTGGACCACGTCGGCCGCGTGCTGGAGGATTTGCGGCCGGGCCGGCTGGCGACGCTGGGCATTCTCGGCAACCACGACTTCGCCCGCAACTACGGCAACACGCGCGTCGCCGACCAGCTGACGGCTCGGCTCACCGACCTCGGCTTCGTGATGCTGCGCAATCGCAGTCACGACGCGGCCGGCCTGACGGTGTCTGGCGTGGACGACCTATGGGGACCGACGTGCCACCCGGGGGCGGTGACGCCGTTTTTGGACCACGAGAAGGCGAACCTGTTCCTGTGCCACAACCCGGACGCGGCGGACGGCGACATTTGGGAGGGCTATCAGGGCTGGATTTTGTGCGGCCACACGCACGGCGGCCAGTGCAAGCCGCCGTTTTTGCCGCCGCCGGTCGTGCCGGTCACGAACCGCCGCTACATCGCCGGCGAGGTCGATTTGTACGACGGCCGCAAGCTGTACATCAACCGCGGCCTCGGCCACCTGCGGCACATCCGCTTCAACGTGCCGCCGGAAATCACGGTGTTCACGCTGCGACGCGAGGATGTTTAGAAGTCATTTCCGTACCAGCCGCGAGCGCAAGCGAGCGGTTTCGCCCAAACCCGTCGCTCGCGCTCCGGGCTGGTTCGGAAACCGCTTCTTAGAGACCCCTTCCGATGCCCACCGCCGCGAAGCCGTTGTTCCGTCCCGAGGCCCTGCGGCCGAAGCTGTCGGCCTTCACCGTCCCGCCGGCCGCGGTCGCCGCCCGGCCCCAGCTCGCCAACTGGGTGAAGTTGCTCGGCGCGAAGAAGGCGGAAGCGATGAAGGAAACGGAGCTGCTCGGCGACTTCATCGCCGACGTGTTCGGTCGCGTGCTCGGCTACGCCGGCCCGGCGGGAGGGGCGGAGCGATACACGATCAAACGGGAAGCGACCGTCGAGGTGGACGGCAAGTTCGCCGACGCCGCGCTGGGTCGGTTTTCGACCGCCGACGATGGGGCGGAGTACGTCGCCGCCGTGGAAGGCAAGGGGCCGCGCGATCCCCTCGACCGGCCCTTCGCCGGCCGCAAGCTGTCCGCCGTCGATCAGGCGCTCCGCTACGCCGTCAACCTGGAATGCGACTGGTATCTGGTCACCAACCTCCACGAAATCCGCCTCTACCACAAGGGACACGACCAGTTCACGTTCGAGCGCTTCGAGACGGCGGCCCTGGCCGGCGACGACGCGGCCTTTCGCCGATTCGTCTTCCTGCTCGCCGCGGAGCGGATGGTCCCCGCGGCCGGCCGCTGTCACCTCGACGACCTGATGGCCGAATCCCGGCGCATCGGCCTGGATCTGACGCGCGCCTACTACCGCGATTACGCCGACCTGCGCCTTAAGACGTTCTACCGCCTGCGCCAGTGCAACGCCGCCGTGCCGCCGGCTCGCGTGCTGGCCGCCACGCAAACCATCCTCGACCGCGTGCTGTTCATCGCCTTCTGCGAGGACCGCGGCCTATTGCCGGCGGAATCCATCGCCAGGGCGTATCGCCACGCCGACCCCTACAACCCTCGGCCGATCTGGGACAACTTCCGGGCGCTGTTCCGGTTCGTGGACGAAGGCAATCCCGCGATGAAAATTGAGCGGTACAACGGCGGCCTGTTCGCCCCGGACGAGCTGCTCGACAAACTGACCGTGCCGGACGACTTGTGCAAGGCGCTCGACAAGCTGGCGTCCTACGATTACGGTTCCCCGACGGCCGGGGACGGCGAGGCGACCGACGGGCCGGCCAAACTGATCGACGTGGAAATCCTGGGGCACATTTTCGAGCAGTCGATCACGGACCTGGAGCAGCTGCACAACGCCATCGCCGGCGGGACGGCGGCCGTGGAGGCGAAGGCGCCGTCGAAGCGGAAGCGGGAAGGCGCGTTCTACACGCCGCCGTTCATCACGCGCTACATCGTGGCCGCCACGCTCCGGCCGGCCCTGGCGGAGTGGTTCGAGGCGCACCGCCGCCGCCGCCGGGAGCAAGCGACGGCGGCGATCCGCAAGGTGCTTGAAGTCCCCGACGCCTACGACGCGGCTTCCCTGAAAGCGGCCCAGAAGGCGGCGCTGGTCGATTTTTGGGAGGGCTGGCAGGACGATCTTGCGACGTTGCGCATCGTCGATCCGGCGTGCGGCAGCGGCGCCCTCCTGATCGAGGCGTTCGAGCAGCTGCACGCCGTCTACCGGCAGGCGCAGGCGCGGCTGATCGAGTTGCGCGGCCCCAAGCTGTTCGACGTGGACCGGCAGATTCTCCAGCACAACCTGTACGGCGTGGACCTGAACGACGAGGCCGTGGACATCTGCCGGCTGAGCCTGTGGATCAAGACGGCGCAGGCCGGCAAGATGCTGACGAGCCTGGATCACAACGTCCGCGTCGGCAACAGCGTGATCGCCGACCCGGCGGTTCATCCGCGGGCGCTCGACTGGCAGACAGCCTTCCCGGAGGTGTTCGCCGACGGCGGGTTCGACGTGGTCGTGGCCAACCCGCCGTACGTGCGGCAGGAATGGATATCCGAATACAAACCCTATCTCCAACAGCACTACCGCACCTTTGACGGGACGGCCGACCTGTACGTCTACTTTTACGAGCTGGGAATGAACCTGTTGAAGCCCGGCGGCCGGCTCTGCTTCATCGTGACGAACAAGTGGATGAAAGCCGGCTACGGCGAGGCGCTGCGACGGTTCTTCGCGGAGTCCACATGGGTGGAATCGGTGGTGAACTTCGGCCACGCCAAGCAGATTTTCGAGGACGCCGACGTGTTCCCGTCGATCCTGGTGGCTCGCAAGCCGACGGCCGCCCCGCCGCCGGCGACGGCCCGCGTCTGTGACATCCCGCGCGAACAGCTGCGGATCGACGACCTGTCGCGGCAGATCGACGCCGAAGGATTCGAGATGCCGCGCGGCAAGCTGGCGGCCGACGCCTGGACGCTGGAACCGCCGGGGGTGATGGCGCTGATGGAGAAGATTCGGCGCGCTGGCGTGCCGCTGAAAGAGTATGCAGGGGTAAAGCCCCTGTATGGCATCAAGACGGGCCTTAACGAGGTCTTCCTGATCGACACGAAAACGAAAGAGCAACTGATCGCCTCCGACAGGAGGAGCGCGGAAATAATCAAGCCCTACCTCCGAGGACAGGACATCGACCGCTGGTCCCCGCAATGGGCTGGACTATGGATGATTTTCAGCCGCAAGGGAACCCGAATCGATGAGTACCCGGCTATCAAGAACTACCTGTTGCCGTTTCGAGAGCGACTTGAGCCGCGCCCTAAAGAGTTCACGGGGCAAAGCTGGCCGGGACGGAAGCCCGGATCGTACCAGTGGTACGAACTACAGGATCCCGTCGATTACTGGAAAGAGTTCGAGAGGAGCAAAATCTGCATTCAGATGATCGCCTATCATTCGCGCGTCGCGCTCGACACCGAACATTACTACCTGAACAACGCAGCCGTCATCCTGCCCACAACAGATGCTTGGCTGATAGCCGTCCTGAACTCGCCGGCGGTCTGGTATCTGGCGTTCCGGACCTTCCCGCACAAAAAAGACGAAGCTCTTGCAATGGACATTCCTTATGTCCAAGAACTGCCGATTCCCTCTCCCGACGGAAAAACGCGGGATGAAGCAAGTGCGGCCGTGGAGGCTTTACATCGGTCAGCGCGGCTCGCGCAGGAAGGCGCACGAGCGATCCTGGATTGGCTGCAGGTGGAGTTTGGCGTCGAGAAGCCCAGCCAGAAGTTGCAGGACGTGGCGGCCCTCGATTCGGGCGTGCTGGTGGACGAGGTGAAGAAGGCCCGCGGCAAGAAAAAGCCGCTGAGCGTGGCCGACCTGAAACGGCTGCGGGAAGAACACGGCCGGAGCATCGTCCCGCTGCAAGCGCTGGCCGCGGAAGCGCGCGGGCTGGAACGGCAGGTCGCCGAGCTGGTGAACACGGCCTATGGGTTGACGGCGGGGGAAGTGGCTTTGATGTGGAAGACGGCGCCGCCGCGGATGCCAGGCGAACCGGCGTCAACATGCGCGACTGCTTGATGCGGCAGCAAGCGGCGCCGGACGCAGAAGAGCTGTCGTGGCGGGAAAGGGGGCAGCGTGCTCGGCAGGAATCCGTGCCCCCTGTTCAGCTGATGATGCGACTTCAGGGCTGCTTTGGCAGTTCCGCGGGAGGCTCCATGAAATATCCGGGCTAAGCGCTCCATTGCCTGCAACGGAAGGTGAACCAACCTGGACGGAGCGTGTCCAATTGGGGATACTGGACAAGTGAGAAGAAAAATGGGCTGGCCGCGTGGAGCATCCTCATGGACACCCCCTTCCTCTACCCATTGCACGAGTCGGCAGACTTTCTTGTACGACATTGCAAACTGCCGCCGCACATAGGGACGGGCTCGGCGGCCAACCATGGCGACCCTAACAACCCGCTAGCTCAGCTGGTCAAGCATTTCCAGCTAGCGCGACGCCAAAAGGTAACTGGCCGCTCCGAAGATACATTCTGCGGCACTTTCCTGTTCCCAGCCGCGGGGGACTGCCTTTTCCTGCTGCATGGAGAAGCAGCAGGCCAGTTGAGCCGGGAGTTCGGGAAAGGACTGACCCTCCAGGGCAACAGCGCGGACGGCTGGTTTGAGCTTTCCTGCCCGGAATACTATGTGAAGGCCGTTTCCGGGCGCAAAGAGCAGCCTGCCTGGGCCATCGGGACACCCGTCAACTGCCCCGCCACCATCACCTACCGGAGCTCCCGGCCCATTGCCAGAGTATGCGCAACGATCAACAACTTCGACTTCGAGCACGGCAACGTCCCAACCGTGGGCAAGTGTGGCGGTGGCGTAGAGATCTTGCGTGTGGCGGCCGCCGGGCGGGTCGTGGATTTTGCCTGGCGGGACGGCCATCAGGAATTGAGGCGGTTGGTGGATGCAGGGGTAGTACTGACGACCTCGCTGACCACCTTCTCCTTCGTCGCTTGGCCCGGTGCGGCGGAGCCGGATCTCACGCAGTTCGCATTCGATATCGCGAGCCTCTGCGCGGTGGTCGCCCGGCAGCATACGGGCGTTGCCGTCCTGTCCTTCCTGGACGAGGAAGGTCGCCCCATCAAGCGAATCGCTTGCAACCCGGTTGAGTCCCCAATCCGTGGCGACTATGTGATCCAATTTCTGCACTTTGATAGCGGGCTCCCGCAGCTGTTCCAAGAGGGCTTTGATGAGCACGTTCGGATGCAGCAGTCTGACCTTTGGCGGCGGCTGCCGTTCCTTTGTGCGGCCATCGAGGACTCGCCCTACCTGGAGCAGAAGTACGCGACCCTCATGGCGGGCGTCGAGTTCCTCATCCGGAGTTCCCTGCTGGAGGGCGGCCACTGCTCAGCGGAAGAGGGCGAGAAGCTGAAGTTGCCGGATTTGCTTGGCGCGGCGCGCGCCAAGCTGGGGTGGACGATCCCCAAGCACTACACCGCGAAGGAGCGCCACCGCCACTTGCGGAACGCCGTAGCACATGGCGGGGACTTGCCCGGCGACGGCACGACAGTTCGGCGCCAATTCGACAAGTGGCACCTTTTTCTGCTTCGCCGCGTCTTGGGGAGGCTCGGCTATACCGGCGAGGTCGCCTCCCCCTCGGCGGGGTGGGCATCGTCCTCCGCAGTTGACGATTTTAGCGAAGAACACAACGCCTTCGGGACATAGCTGGGTAAGAAAAAAGAGCATGAAAAAAGGGACATCGTTGGTTGCCGACGCCTTAAACCGTCAGGGTGAAGCTTCCGCCTTTGCCGTCGAAGTGCAGAACAGCCGTGGCGAGCAAGTCGCGGCCGATGACGCCGTGAACCGCGTCGGTTGGGAGAAACGCGGCGGGCAGGACATCGACGGACGGCCAGTAAGCCA
>Ga0182024_10014940_pt1 | contig 14947 bp, 12 predicted proteins | sample P32metaG_FD_120480 | JGI IMG/M metagenome (GOLD analysis project Ga0182024, IMG submission 120480) | Permafrost microbial communities from Stordalen Mire, Sweden - P3-2 metaG (Illumina Assembly) | ecosystem: Environmental > Terrestrial > Soil > Wetlands > Permafrost | place: Sweden: Stordalen... | reverse complement strand
CGGCGGATAATTCGGCTGCACCTTCCGAATTAAAAGTCCTGTAGCGACGCCCGTCGACACGCGCACGCGCTGCGGAGTAGCGACTTTAGGAACGGCAACCGGTGTCGAACTCAGAATGCCGCCCATCACTCCGCCCGTCGAGCCGCCGGGAATGCCGCCCGGTACTCCGCCCGGAACGCCGCCCGCTCCGAGATCCGGCGGAGCCTCTTCTTCCTTAATCATCTGCACTTTTGATGGGATCTTGGTTGGCGTGCGGAGCTGGCCATTGATCACTTCGCTCTGAATTTTCACCACTTTAACCATAGCAGCCGCCGGAGGTGGCGGCGGCGGCGGTGGCGGTGGCGGCGCTACCAGGAAAGTCATTAGCTGCGTCTTCGGTAGCGCGTCAGTATAAATTAGGGGAATCAGAATCAGGACCCCGATGAGCCCCACCTGCAGCAGGAACGACAGGACGGTTGTGCTCATCCGCTTGGTCTTCAGTCTATTGCCAGACTCGATCAGGCTGTCTTCAAACATGGGCTTCTCCTACACCAGACCCTACGTGAACTTAGACACCGGTACCATCCCGTTTGCTCCCTATCTTTAGAAACTCTACATCTTATGAGCTTCTTGAACCCTGCCTCTGTGGGCAGGTCAATGATTTCGCGACAAATAGCCGGATTAGGCTTTTACCTTTTCCTTGGGCTGAGACGCATTGCCGGTTCGCACCGGCATGGCTAGCGGCCTTTTGCCGCGTCCGGCACGCCACTCCTGATAAGCCACTAGAATTGGAGCGGCGATCGCAATCGAAGAATAAGTCCCGATCAGAATGCCAATAACCAGGGCGAAGCTGAAAGCGTGCAGCACCTCGCCGCCAAAAAGAAACAGAGCAAGCACGGTAAGGAAAGTCAGGCCCGCTGTCAAGATGGTTCGACTCAAAGTCTGATTGATGCTCTTATTTACGATGTCCGCCAGATTTTCCCGGCGAAGCAATTTAATGTTCTCGCGAATTCGGTCAAATACCACAATCGTGTCGTTGTTCGAATATCCAATCAATGTCAGGATGGCGGCGATAACGGTCAACGATATTTCCCAATTCAACAACGAGAACGCGCCGACCGTAATTAGTGTGTCGTGGAACACAGTGAGCACCGCGGCCACACCGTAAATCCATTCGAAGCGGAGCCCGAGATAGATCAGCATTCCGGCCAGCGAGTACAACGTCGCAAGAATCGCCTGCTTGCGCAGCTGTTGTCCAACTTGCGGCCCCACGATTTCGACGTTGCGAATGCCAAAATCTGAAACGAAATAATTTTCCTGAAGAGATGCGACCACCGCGGGATCGGCAGCGGTTTTGAGCTCGTCAATCGAACTCAGCACGCCGCCATTCGTCTTGTCCCGATAATCAACGATCGACTGCGCGATCGCAGTGTAGCGCGCATTGGCGTCTGAACTTGAGCCAAGATGCAGTGGGTCTTTCTCTAAAAGATAATTCTTGATCGCCAACGAACTGGAGTTATTCAGATCCTGCTTGCCCGGCGTGGCATGACTTTCGAGCGACTGAAGAATCTGGTTCTTGCCTTTGTCCAGCGCCTGTTCGCTAGTCTCCTGAATATCGAGGGCGATCAACACTTCGTTGTTCGCAGCTTGTCCATAGCGCTGCACTCGGGCATTCTTCAACCCGGCGCGTTCGATTTCATCATGGATCGCCGAGGGATCAGGCGTATGCGCGTACTTGACGTAGACGAGCGTGCCGCCGCGGAAGTCAACGCCCAGCGGAATGCCGTGCCAGAACGCCATGGAAAGCACTCCCGCCACGCTAAAGATCAGCGAGAACGTCAGGAAATACCACTTCTTCCCAAGAAAATCGATATTTGTATTTCGAAAAAATTCCACGCTGCTACAGTCCCTTCAAAATCTGTCCTAGATACTCAACGCTTCGCCGCGCTGTTTGCGGCTCAACACCCAATCAAAAATCATGCGCGAGACAAACACCGCTGTAAACAGATTCGCCAACAAACCAAACACCAGCGTCGTCGCAAATCCCTTTACCGGCCCGGTCCCAAAGATGAACAGAATCGCCGCCGAAACAATCGTCGTAACGTGCGTATCGACAATCGTTATCCAGGCATGGCTGAAGCCCTGTTCCACGGCCGATGGCGGCGTCTTGCCGTTCCTCAGCTCTTCCCGGATGCGCTCAAAAATCAGCACGTTCGAATCGACGCCCATGCCAACCGTGAGAATTACGCCAGCAATTCCCGGCAGCGTAAGCACCGCGCCGAAATAACCCATAAACCCAAGCAGGATGACAAGATTCAGAATGAGTGCAATATCCGCATTAACACCGGCCCACCGGTAGTAGATCAGCATAAAGATGAGAACCGCCAGCATTCCCACCATAGCCGCCCGCACTCCAGAACGAATCGAATCGGCGCCGAGTGAAGGTCCAACCGTCCGTTCTTCAAGATATTTAATCCCCGCCGGCAATGCGCCCGAACGCAACGTCATCGACAGATCCTGCGTCTCCTGCTGGGTGAATCGACCGTTGATGACGCCGTTGTCGCTGATCGCTTCTTTGATGACAGCAACTTCCTGGACCCGGTTGTCGAGAACCACAGCCAGGTTGTCGCCAACGTGCGAGGAAGTGAAGGAGTGAAACTTGCGCCCGCCCTCGCCGGTCAGAATAAACTTAACCGCCGGTTGGCCATTCTCGTCCGTGCTCGCCTGCGCATCCCGCAGATCGCGACCCGTAACCGCTGAAGCACGCGAAATCAAGTACCACTGCTCGCCGTTGTCCGCGTTCCGCGATCCAATGCTCTTCCCCTGCATCAGCACCGCATCCGGAGGCAGCACGCCACCCTTATCCTGTAAAGCGGCCTGCTCGCTCGGATACGGCCCGCCCAGCGACTGCTTGATCTCAAGCATCGCCGTCGACTGCATGATCTCTTTCACGCGCGCCGGATCATCCACGCCCGGGAGCTGCACAAGAATCTGATACTGCCCCAGACCGTGTTCCTGGATCACAGGCTCGCTAACGCCCAGTTGATCGATGCGGTTGCGGATCGTTTCAATAGCCTGCGCCACCGCCCGATTCTTCAGGTCGGCCAGGCTCTGCGCCTTCATCGCCACCGTCCAGGAATTTTCCGCCCCCGAAGTCGCGTCATATTCCGGCAACCGGTCGGCAACAATGCTCTTGAACTCGCTCGATTGATCTGGCGGAACTCCCTTAACCACGATCATTTCCGGATGATTCACCGGATCAGGCTTAATGATGTCGGCGTAATTGATCTTGCGCGCGCGCATGTCTTCCTTCAACCGCGCAATCGCGTTGTCGGAATCGACATTTACCGCATCATTAACCTGCACCTGCAGGATCAAATGCGTTCCACCGCGGAGATCAAGTCCCAGATGAATGCGATCGGTAATCGCCGCTACGATCCCCTTGCCCGACCAATCCTTCGGAACCCCGAAGATGCCGAACAGGAAGACAAGCAGTATCCCGACAGTAGCTACTAATTTCCAGGTAAGGTTCTTATTCATGAAAGACCGACATCCAAAGCGCTTCGAGCCCCGAGCTACGAGGCTAAAGCAAAGTCAAGTACGCCGCGACCCACGAGACAAAAGCATCAGGCTAGGATTGCTCGAAGCCCGTAGCTCGAAGCCGCAGTTAAGATTTCCCTTCATCCGCCGTCGTCACCGACACCACCGACGCCCGGCTGATTTCAAGTTTCAAATTGTCCGGCGGCACCCGCAAAACCAGCGCATCGTCCTTGAGGCTGATGATCGTCCCCCGCAGTCCGCCGCTGGTTACAATCCTGTCCCCATTTTTTAATTCGCTCAGCATCGCCTGCCATTTCTTCTGCTTCTTTTGCTGTGGCATGATCAGCAGAAAATAGAAAATGGCAAAAATGAACAGCAACGGCGCCAAACTAAGCAAACTGGATCCTCCGGGCAGCTGCAACCACAGCGCCATTCCCCGAGTCATTCCCAACATCATTGCGGACAAAATCATTTCCAAGGCCAAGTCGATTCCGTTTAACAAAATAGGCAGCGAAATTTAGAACCAAATATCGAATTAAAGCGCGCAATCGCGGAGCGTTCCAACCCGCTGACGGCGCAACACGGCACAAGTTTGCTTCTTCTGCCGCCTGACTTTCCCTGTGCTCAGACTTTTTCTAAGTCTCTTTGCCAGTTGCGGAAATTCTTTTCTTCTATGGCCGGAGGTTCCTAAATTACTTGCAGGTTGGAACCGGCGATGCAGCGCCCCAATTTCGACCGGTACAGCACAGAAAGAAACGCACCTTATCCCTAAGCTAAATAGAATGCCGGACGGGTCGCAACGTGTCAAGGCGAGCCCCCGGAATTCCACGCCAAAATTATCTTCGCGAATCGCCAACCGTCGTCACGCGGCCAGCTCGTATCCAATTACGGACGCTGCGCATCGTCGCCAAATAATAATGCAAATTGTGAACCGTATTCAAAACTTGCGCCAGTAATTCGTTGGCAGCATAAAGATGACGCAGATATCCACGCGAATACCGAGCACACACGCGGCAATCGCACGCCGGATCCAGCGCGCTCTCATCCTGCGCATACCGCGCTTGCTTGATTGAAACTTTACCTTCCGAAGTAAACAGCAATCCATGACGCGCCGCCCGCGTCGGCAGCACGCAATCCATCATGTCCACGCCCGACTGCGCATATTCGGAGATCTCATCCGGCGTTCCCACCCCCATCAAATACCGCGGCTGGTTCGAAGGAAGATGCTCAAGCGTAGATAAAACAACATCGCGCGTGAGCTCGCGAGGTTCGCCTACACTAAGCCCGCCAATCGCATATCCCGGAAACCCAATATCAAGCGTCCGCGAAGCCGATTCGCGCCTTAACTCAACGTCCATCCCGCCCTGCACAATCCCAAACAACGCTTGGGTAGCCCCGGCCGTCCGCAGCTCCCCCGCTCGCGTAGCGGCGGACGCATTCGTCCGCCCCGAGGCAGCACGAAATTTCCCAAACTCCGCGCCATTCCACGGCGCCTCGTGCTTGTGCTGCTCAAAATATTTCTTGCACCTCGCCGCCCATCGCAGCGTCAACGCCATCGAATCCCGCACTCGCTGCGCGTCCGCCGGATACTCGGTGCATTCATCAAACGCCATGATGATGTCCGCCCCCAGCCCGATCTGTACTTCCATCGCTTTTTCGGGAGTTAAAAAGTGCGCCGACCCGTCCAGATGCGAACGAAACGTCACTCCCTCTTCAGTGACCTTGCGCAGATCGTTGAGGCTGAAAACCTGGAAGCCGCCAGAATCGGTAAGAATCGACCGATCCCATGCCATGAAGCGGTGCAGCCCGCCCATCTTCCGAACCGTCTCCATCCCCGGCCGCAAATAAAGATGATAAGTATTGCTGAGCAGGATCTCGACGCCCAACTCTTCCAACACATCCTGCGACACGCCCTTGACCGAAGCCAAGGTCCCCACCGGCATAAAGACCGGCGTCTCCACCTCTCCATGCGGAGTAAACAGCCTCCCCGCACGCGCGGAGCCGCGAGTCGCTTCAATCTGCAGCCGAAAAGACACCGAGGGATTGTAACGGATTGCAGAGGTGGATTGAACAGTCAGAGGTTAGAGGTCAGATTGCAGAGGTTGGAATCCGAATGACGCACATTACAGGTGTAATCGCGTTTCACCTTTTCAATCTGACCTCTAACCTCTGACCTCACTTGACCTTACTGCACGTATAAATTCTTGACCACCTCGCCACCCTTCATCACAAACTTCACCCGCTCCAGCGTCGTCACGTCAGCCAGCGGATCACCATCCACAGCAACAATGTCCGCCCACTTGCCCGGCTCAAGCGTTCCCACTTTGTCGGACCATCCCAGCAGATCGGCATCATTAATCGTTGCCGCCTGAATCGCCTGCAGCGGACTCAATCCCAGCTTCACCATGACCGCAAACTCGTGCGCATTCAGCCCATGCGGATACACCGCTGCATCCGTGCCGAATCCCACTTTCACTCCCGCGGCGAATGCGCGCGCCACATTCTTCCGCGCCGCCGGCATCACCTCGCGTCCCTTCGCAATCAACTCCGGCGGAGTGCCAATCCTCTCAGCATTTGCCAGAAACCAGTCGGCAAGATAAAGCGTCGGCACCAGATAAGTCCCATTCTTCTTCATCTCCGCAATCGCCGCGTCGTCGATATAAGACCCATGCTCAATCGAATCCACCCCCGCCTCCGACGCCCAGCGGATGCCCTGCGCGCCATGCGCATGGGCCGCCACCTTGCGTCCAAGCCGGTGCGCGTCCGTAACGATCGCCTTCATCTCCTCCAGCGTAAATTGCGAGGCTTGAGGATTATCTCCGTGCGACAGCACTCCGCCAGTAGCGCATATTTTGATAAGGTCAGCGCCGTACTTGATGATCTCTCGCGTCTTGCGCTGAACGGCTTCGATACCATCCGCCACGCCTTCACTCTGTGCGTGCCATTCAAAGGGCAGCATGTTGTCATCGCAATGGCCGCCAGTAATACTGAGTGCAGGCCCGCTGACCAGCATGCGCGGGCCCGGGACGTCGCCCGCATTGATGGCGTCACGCAGCGCAACGTCGGTAAAGCCGCTGGCGCCGACATTGCGGATGGTCGTAAATCCGGCATCGAGCGTTATCCGGGCATTGCGCGCCCCGTTCAGAGCCTCGCGTGGAATGGAAATCCCAAGCCGCGAGTAGCTGAAATTTGTGGTCATTGTGATGTGCGTGTGCGCATCAATCAATCCCGGCAGCACAGTCGCGTTCGAAAGATCGATGACCTGCGCTCCTGCCGGAATCTGGGTGCCCGAACCAACGCTCACAATTTTGTCGTCCTGAATAATGATGACTTGGTTGGACAGCGTCTTGCCCGTCTTAACATCCAGCAGATGCCCGGCGCGGATCGCAACCGTTTTGGGAGCGGGCGGCGATTGTGCCCACGTAACGCCCAGACAAACAAGCACCCAGATACCTGCAATCAGACCACGCTTAATTTTCATTCCATCTCCCACTCAAGAAATTTGCCTTGGCCGAGAACGATACAATCTGGGTAAGCGGAAGAGCAAGCGTTAGTCTTTTTTCGGACTCTTTCCCTTACTCTCATTTCGTACTCTGACTTCTTGCTCAGTTGAAGCCGCCACCGGTTCGCCAGCTGACCGGACGGTAATATACAGTCGGTATTCGCTGCGAGATTATGTCGAAGCCGAATCGCAAAACGAACAAGCTGCCGCCAGAGGAAGCATTTCCGGTCAGGCAGCGCAAGCCTGTTCCCCATGCCTTCATCCTCGACGCGCTCGCTTCCTTGTCGCCCATGACCCGTCCAATGTTCGGCTGCCTTGCCGTTTACACCGGCGACAAGATTGTGCTGATCCTGCGGGACAAGCCGACTCAGACTGCGGACAACGGAGTATGGCTCGCCACTACCAAAGAACACCATCGAAGTCTGCGGCAGGATTTCCCCAACATGCGCTCGATCAGCGTGCTCGGCAAAAAAGTGACAGGGTGGCAACTCCTCGCGGCGGACGCTGAAGATTTCGAGGAAGCGGCGCTGCGCGCCTGCGAATTTATTCTTGCCGCAGACCCAAGAATCGGGAAAGTGCCGGGGACGCGCAAGGATTCTAAATCGCGCCCCAAGCGGACGAAAATTGCCAGGAAACAATCCGGTTAAACCTGCGTATGGAAAATAATCCAGCCCACTCCGGTCCCGACGGAGTACGAGCCATCGCCGCGCTATTTGCTGTCTGTGGAATTTACTTAGGTATCGCGGGAGCAATTATGCTGTTCAGCCCGGGCACAATCTCAATGTCCGTCGGCGCTCCGCTTTTATTCGGATTGGAATTATCGGGGCCTTACATGTTTCTGCTGGCCGCCCTCGTAGCAGCCGCAATAACCGTCGGTCTTCTGAAACTCAACAACATCGTCCGCCACGCCGCCACTTTGATCGCCATCGCTGGAGTAGTCATGCTCGTCCCGTCAGTTTCCGCCGCAACCGTAATGGCACAGCCAACGCCATTGATACGAGGCGGCCTCGGAATCATAGTGCGCGTGATTGTAGCCTGGTCCTCTCGCAAGCCCACATCGCAGAAGAGTTCAAGCGACCCACGTAGGGGCGGACGCATTCGTCAGCCCCCGCGTTTTACTTCTTACTCCGCGCCGCTTCTTTCTCGCCCACGCGTTTGCTCACTTTGAACGTCATCTTGCCCGTCTTCTTGTCGGCGTCGACGACCACATGATCCCCATGCAGCACTTCCCCATCGAGAATCTTCATCGCCAGTGGATCCTGCACCAGCTTCTGAATCGCCCGCTTCAGCGGACGCGCCCCAAAATTCGGATCGTAGCCCTCAGTAAATAAGAGTTCTTTGGCGGCATCGGTCAGTTCCAGGGAAATCTTGCGGTCGGCCAACAGCCGGCGCAAATCTTCGAGGCGCAGATCGACAATCTTCACCAACTGCTCCTTGCCCAGCGGATGGAAGATGATGATGTCGTCCACTCGATTGAGAAACTCCGGCTTGAAATGCCCGTGCAGCGCCTCCATCACCTGCTTCGACGCCTGCTCAAAAGCCTCCGCGTCGCGAATATTCTCCGACTGCAAGTAAGCCGATCCCAAATTCGACGTCATGATGATGACCGTGTTTTTGAAATCCACCTTGCGCCCTTTGCCGTCGGTGAGGCGGCCGTCATCCATAATCTGCAGCAGAATGTTGAACACATCCGGATGCGCCTTCTCGATCTCGTCAAACAACACGACCGCATATGGATGCCGCCGCACCTGCTCCGTGAGTTGCCCGCCCTCTTCGTAACCGACGTATCCCGGAGGCGCGCCAATCAGCCGCGACACGTCATGCTTCTCCATGTATTCGGACATATCGATCCGGATCATCGCCTTTTCGTCATCGAAAAGAAATTCAGCGAGAGCGCGCGCAAGCTCTGTTTTGCCCACGCCCGTCGGGCCCAGAAAAATAAAAGATCCAATCGGCCGCTTCGGATCGCTCAGCCCGGCCCGCGAACGCCGAATCGCATTCGCCACGCGTTCCAGCGCTTCATCCTGCCCAACCACGCGGAGGCGCAATCGCTCCTCCATGTTGATCAGCTTTTTAACTTCGCCCTCGAGCATCTTCGAAACCGGAATGTGGGTCCATTTGGAGACAATGCCGGCAACGTCTTCTTCGTCTACTTCCTCCTTCAACATGCGATGCCCGACCTTGCTATCAATCTGCGCGGTGACTTTATTGAACTCTTCTTCCGTCTGCCGAATCAGCCCATAGCGAATCTGCGCCACCCGCTCTAGATTCCCTTTGCGCTCCTCTGCCGCCTCTTCAATTTTGAGCTGCTCAAGTTTTTCTTTCAGCGCTCGCGCCTTGGCGATGAGATCCTTTTCCTGCTTCCATTTCGCCTTGAGCGCGTTTGCTTTCTCACGAATGCCGGCGAGTTCCTTCTCGACCTGTGACAGCCGCTCTTTAGAATTAGCATCGTCTTCTTTTTTGAGCGCCTGCTTTTCAATCTCCAGCTGCGTGGCCCGCCGCTCCAGTTGATCGATCTCCGTAGGCATGGAATCAATCTGAATGCGCAGAGAGGCCGCCGCCTCATCAATCAAATCAATGGCCTTATCGGGCAAAAATCGATCCGAAATATACCGATGCGATAAAGTCGCGGCCGCCACAATGGCCGAGTCTTTAATGCGCACGCCATGGTGCACTTCGTACTTTTCCTTCAGCCCGCGCAGGATGGCAATCGTGTCCTCGACATTCGGCTCGCCCACAAAAACAATCTGGAAACGCCGTTCCAGCGCCGCATCCTTCTCGATGTATTTGCGATATTCGTTGAGCGTAGTGGCGCCGATGGCGCGCAGCTCTCCCCGAGCCAGCGCCGGTTTCAGCATGTTCGAGGCGTCAATCGACCCTTCCGCCGCACCCGCGCCGACCAGCGTATGCAACTCGTCGATAAACAGAATGATCTTGCCCTGCGAATCTTCGATTTCTTTCAGCACCGCCTTGAGGCGGTCTTCAAATTCGCCGCGATACTTCGCGCCTGCGAGCATGGCTCCAAGATCGAGCGCAACGACGCGCTTGTTCTTCAACACTTCGGGCACGTCGCCGGAGATGATGCGCTGCGCGAGTCCCTCGACAATCGCCGTCTTGCCTACTCCCGGTTCTCCAATCAGCACTGGATTATTTTTCGTGCGCCGCGAAAGCACCTGCACCACGCGCCGAATTTCTTCATCGCGCCCAATCACCGGATCGAGTTTGCCCCGCCGCGCCTGCTCCGTCAGGTCGCGAGCATAACGCTCCAGCGCCTGATACTTGCCCTCCGGATTCTGATCGGTGATGCGCTGCGATCCGCGGACGGCAGTCAGCGCTTTGAGAATTGCGTCATGAGAAGCGCCAAAACGCGCCAGCAACTGCTGCGCCGGGTCTTTTTTGAGATCGGTTAACGCCAGCAACATGTGCTCGGTCGAAACGTACTCATCTTTAAATATGTCCGCTTCCTTGAAGGACCGTTCGAGCACGTGATTGATCTGCGACGACATCGACGGCTGCTGCGCCCCTGAACTCCCCGAAACCTTCGGCAGCTTCTCAATCTCTTTATATAAATCGCTCAGCACCGCCTGCGGACCAATGCCAATCTTCTCCAGCACCGGCGCAACAATGCCTTCTTTATCCTCGACGAGCGCGGCCAGGAGGTGCAGCGGCGCGAGTTCCGGGTTGCCATGCTCGGAGGCGAGCTCGTTCGCGCGCTGCATCGCTTCCTGCGCCTTCACCGTAAATTTATCCCAACGGATTGCCATGGTGTTTTACTCCTACTCTCACTGTGTCATTCTGAGGGAAGCAGAGAACCTATGCATTCTTTCGCCGCCAACGAAATGCAGAGGTCCTTCGCTTCGTTCAGGATGACACCGTTCTTAGATTCTGAAACCACCCAACCCCCAATTGCAATCGCAAATAAAATCGGGAGGCGCATACTTTCTCGCCTCCCGCCAATGCTCACGTAGCGGGGGACGCATTCGTCCGCCCCGCCGGGCGAAGCCCGACTCAACTTATGCTACTTTACCCACGCTTTTCGGCTCTTTGTGTTCTTTGCCTTCCAGCGTCTTCGGGCCGCCGACGCCGCCGACATTTACTTTGATCTGTTTCGGCTTGGCTTCCTGCTTCTTGGCCAGCTTGATCTTCAGAACGCCCTTGTCGTAGTCGGCTTGAACACTCTCCTGTTCGACCGTCTGGGGCAGAGTGAAGGTGCGGGTGAAGCTGCCATACTGTCGCTCCACGCGACGGTAGTTCTCTTCTTTCTCTTCCGTCTCGAACTTGCGCTCGCCGTGTACTGTGAGCGTGTTGTTCTCGATGCGGACGTCGATGTCCTTCTCGTCAATTCCCGGCACTTCAATCTTCAAAGTGACATTGTGCTCATCTTCATAGACATCAACCGGCGGCGCAAATGCGGTCGAGGTCAAAGCCTCGTCCTGGCCGTCGCCGCGGGGGTCGCGGAACAAACGGCTCATGCGGTCCTGCAGGGTGACGAACTCACGGAAAGGGTCATAACGCGTAATCAGGGTCATAAAGTAAATCCTCCTACTCAAAGTTCATTCGGGGAGCCATCAAGCTCCCGGGTTATCAATTAGTGTATAACCATAATAAAATCTTAGTGCCTTATTGTCAAGCGTACAAATGTCCTAAATTTCAATCAGTTACCGACAATATCAAGCACTGCAAGTAGTTCGTTTCCGGGACATTTAGCAGAACTGGATGGTCTTTGGCCGCCCCCCGGCTCTCGACTATTCGCAACGATTTGTGGGCATCCTGGGCCGCATCGGCGACGACTTTGAGGAAGTCCGCGCCGCTGACGTGAAACGAGCAGGAGCAGGTCACCAGAATCCCTCCCGGCCGCAGCATCTTCATGGCGCGCAAATTCAGTTCCTTATACCCGCGCAGCGCCTTGTCCAGGTCGCGCTTGCTCTTGGCAAACGCCGGAGGATCGAGCACCACCGTGTCATAGCGCCGGTTCGCCGCCGCATAATCCCGCAAAAGATCGAATGCGTTCCCCTCCACCCACTCCAGATCGCGCCCATTCAAGCCGGCATTCTTCTCTGCCATCTCCAGCGCCGGACGCGAGCTATCCACCCCCGTCACACTCGAACACTTCGGGGCGACATGCAACGCAAACGCCCCCTGGTAGCAAAAAACATCGAGCGCCTCGCCGTGCGCATACCGCGCCGCCGCCGCATAGTTCTCCCGCTGATCCAGAAACGCCCCAGTCTTCTGCCCCTCCATGCCGTCGTAATAAAACCGCACCCCGTTCATCGTCACTTCCGTCGAACTCTTATCTCCCCAAAGCAGCCCCGAGGCTCGCGGAGGCAGTTGCTCCAGCTCGCGAATCCGCGCCTCCACCCGCTCCACAATCCCAGCCGGCTGCAATTCGTCGCGCAACGTTTGCAGAATGGCCGCTCGCACCGGCTCCGCATCCATGGCCTGCGTAAGAATCTGCAGCGAGATCACATCGTTATAGCGATCGATAATCAGCCCCGGAAGGAAGTCAGCCTCGCTGAAAACAACACGATAGGCATCGGTATTCGAAACAAGTTCTTTGCGGTAAGCGATTGCAGCGCGAATGCGCTCGGCGATCAGATCGGAGAGGTCATCCTTATGCACCGATCCGTGCGAGATCATTCGAATAGCAATTTGTGAGGAAGAACTATAAAGCGCAGTGCCAAGAAACTTCCCACGCGGATCCTGCACTCGAACCAGCGCGCCCGGAGGAATGCCATCAGCCCCGACGACATCAGAGCGATAAACCCAGGGATGCCGCGCCAACAGCCGCGCAGCACCGCGAACAGAAAGTTTTGCAGAAGGCTCCGCAGACCGACTCGGAACAGAAGATTTTTTCGCCATCCCTAGATGTTATAGCGAGCGATGACTGTGCTGCGAGCGATGAGCCCCAGTATGACTATATTAGCGTGGTGTGGAGTTGGATCTTCTCAAAGCGGTTGGGTGGGGACTGCTGCCGGCACTCGGTATGTGGGCACTGTGGGGCAATCCTGTCCGAACAATCAAAGAGATTTGGGATCTTTGGCGAGGAAACTAAACCGAATAGATTCCCTTAATCAGGATGCTCCCTTAATTAGGCTCTTACCACAATCCCATCCAACTTCCGCGTGCGCAACTTCGGCCCCGCCCCTAGGCCAGCCGTAACCGCCCCCGACATCACCTTCTGCCACGCCACCTGAAACTGCTCCATCTCCGGAGCCGTCCCAATCGTAATCCGCGTATATGTCGGCATCACCGGCCAGATGCGCCCGATAAACACATTCTGCTTCGCCATGGCGTCAATCGCCGGTTTAGCCGAACGCTTCGTATCCAGCATAAAAAAATTCGCTTCCGACGCAATATACGAATACCCATTCCGATCCAGCCACGCGAACACCTGTCCCCGAACCGTGGCATTCGCCCGCTTGCGCTCAGGCACCAGTTGCGAGTCTTTCAAACTCGCCGACGCCGCCACCAGCGCCGTAATCGGCATGGCGTTCCATCCCGCATAATTTTCAATCTTCTCCAGCAGATCGGGCCGCCCAAACGCGACGCCGCATCGTAGCCCCGCCATCCCATAAATCTTGGAGAAAGTCCGCAGCACAATCACATCTTTGCCGGCCTTCACCAAATCAATCGCCGAAGGCGCATCGCAAAAATGAATGTACGCCTCATCCACCATCACGATCGATCCCTGCGGCTTGTTGTCAACAAGATATTCGATATCAGAATGGCTCGTCAGCGTGCCCGTCGGATTATTCGGGCTGCAAACATAAAACAATCCCGCATCAGGAGCGGCCGCCAACATCGCCTTCACGTCGTGCGCATAATTCTTTGTCAGCGCAACCTTCACCACCTTCGCGCCGATAGCATTCGCCGCAAACATTCCCGCTTCGTATCCAGGATCCGCCGTCACATAGCTGCGCTGCGCTGAAGCGAACGCCGCCACCGCATGATGCAAAGGTTCGCTCGATCCCGGATAAACCCGCACCTGCTCAACCTTCAGCCCTTCCATCTCCGCCAAAGTCTTCACCAGATCGTCCGTAAGCCAATCCAAATATCGCCCGCCCTGCGGCAAAATAGCCGCAGCAGCCGCGCGCGCCGAAACCGAAGGTCCCAGCGGATTTTCATTGGCGTCGATATGAATCGCGTCTTTGCTCAATGCATTGGGCAGATCGCGCACCCGAGCGTGAGCCAGCATGGGCTCGGTAACAATGCGCAAAGCCAGTCCCGCCGTTGCCGCGGCAGACAAACCAAGAAAAGAACGGCGCGATGTAAAAGAAAGATTCGGATCGTTGCCAGAAGCAGCCATCACTCACCTCGTGCGGCCAATCTTACCCCAAATTGAACGCAACCGCAGATTCAGGAAATCCCGGTTATAAAGTCACACCCCTGTGCCCTCTGTGGAACCCCCGTGTCCCCTGTGGTTCGGCCTCTAAGCATGCGCCGTTACGACCTCCAGCGGAAAAGCCGCCACAGACGCCGCATTTGTGATACCCTTCGACGCTTCGAATCGAGAAACTTCTCCAGCGCATTCAATTCTCGATTCCCCAGGGAGTCTCCATGCAACGCCTACTCGTCGCACTATCGTTTATCTTCTGCATCGCATTGGCAGGAGCCGTATTGCTCCCCGCCACAAAATCCGTTCAAGCCGGCGCTTCTACAATTGAGAACTCCGCAGACACCGCTACCCCCGGCAAAGCTGAAAACTATTGCCTGAACCATGGCGGCGAACTCGACGTTCGCCAGCCTTACTTCAACACCAATGACAACGAGCAGAACTGGTTCGCACTCTCCGGCGATCGCCTGTTTTGCAAGTTCACCTCGAAAAAAGATGGCTCGCGAATTTTCGTGTTGCTGTCAACGCTCTACACCAAGCAACCGACGCTGGCCGCGCTCGCCTATTACGCAGAGGTTCCGTACGACGGCAGT